>Ga0268359_12586_pt1 | contig 11118 bp, 9 predicted proteins | sample BioMet11_FD_194416 | JGI IMG/M metagenome (GOLD analysis project Ga0268359, IMG submission 194416) | Sewage microbial communities from Oakland, California, United States - Biofuel 11 (PacBio Assembly) | ecosystem: Engineered > Wastewater > Sewage > Unclassified | place: USA: California | collected...
ATGAAATTTGAAGATGTAGACTACTGGCAGGAAATTGTCGATTATTTAGATTGGGCTAAAATTCATGTTTTTTCCACCCTGCACCTTTGCTGGGGAGCCCAGGCCGCTTTGTATCATTACTATGGTATTAATAAAATTCCCCTTAAGAAAAAACTTTTTGGTATTTATGCTTATACCTGACCGTCAAAAATAATCCTCTGCTGAGAGGCTTTGATGACAGGTATTTCATTCCTCAGTCCAGACATACGGTTATTGATGATGCTGCAGTTGATGCTTCACCGGAATTACAGGTTCTGTCTCGTTCTACCGAAAGAGGCATTAATATTGTGGCTAATAAGGCGCTAAGGCAAATATTTGTTTTGGGACATTTCGAATATGATCGCCGTACCTTGGAGGAAGAATATCTAAGAGATAAAAAGAAGGGATTGCCTATTGCCGTGCCGGACAACTACTATCCATATAATCAGGACACCGAGCTTCCTATGTTTAATTGGTGCAGTTATGCCCATTTATTCTATAGTAACTGGCTTAACTTATGTTTATCAGGAAACTCCCGTATGACTTAAGGGAGTTGCATCCACTGTATAATTAGAGCCAATTGGTTTACTTTGTGGTATAATACACAATTGTTAGCATTTATGGCTAATAAGAAATGTAGAAAGAAGCGAATAATTTGATTAAACGTAGTATTATGATTTTAGCATTACTTCTTTGCCAAACGGCAACAAGCTTGGCAGCAGGCAATAGCTGGCTGGAAACTCAGCAGGAGTTTAGCTTGATTGAGCCTGCCAACTTCAGTAACTCAACAATTACAAAGATTTTATAATGAAAGAGTGCAGGGCTTCTTGCAACAGTATGCACCGGCTATACAGTGCTACGCAAGACCTGGGATAAGAAAACCTTGGAGGGTATTATGTCCGGTAGGGTAGCAGTACCGGATGCTACCATTAACTGATGCCTTAGCCAAGAAGTTTACCGGTAAGGGACGCGTGAAGTCTCTCAGCATTACTTCTTTGGAAAATGGCGAAGCTGGCCATTCATCTGGATACCAAAAAAATAGGCCATATTGAATTGACCGGCACCATAGACAAGTTCGTTCATACCGGTGACCAATCTTATATGACTTTTACTGTTAAGCAAAAGTCGCTGGTTGACCATAAGCTTTTGTCCTGGTTCTTCTCTCATTTGTCCTTGTCCATGATGGAAAAGCTTACCGGGCACATGAATCCGTTTGAGGAGTTGCCGCTAAACTTTAAGGGCAATACGGTAACCGTGGACTTTACTCAGAAGATTAAAAATTCCGATTTGGGGAAAACAACGATTTTAGGCTATAATCTGGCGGATTCTTTACAGATTGATGGCGCTGTGCCTCATAATGGTTATGTAGAATTTCAAACCAATCTGCAGGTTCCAGACGACGTGAAAAATCTATTTACTTAAAGCCTTACAATAAAGGTGAAGCTAAATGACTATTAAAGTGAGAACCATTGCTCCTGATTTTTATGCTAAATTCAAATGTAAGGCAGGCGCTTGTCAACATACCTGTTGCCAGAAGTGGATAATAGATGTTGATGAGGTCAGTGCCCAGTATTATTTTCAGCAAAAGGGTAAGCTGGGAGAAGCCTTAAAAGCCAATATCGTCCACGATAAAGCAGGCTATCATTTCCGTCTAAACAAAGCTGGCCTATGTCCCTTCTTGCAGAAGGATGGTTTGTGCAAGCTGATTCTGGAATTAGGTGAAGATAGTCTTTGTGATATCTGTACTGCTCATCCCAGATTCTATGAATATTTTGAGGGAGATAAGGAAGATGTTGAGCTGGGTGGCGTTGGTATGTGTTGCGAAGCTACTTGTGACTTACTCTTAGCTAACGAAGCACCTTTGCAATTTACTGTGGAGGGGGCAGCGAAGCCTCTCAACTTCGCGCAAGTGCTCAAGAAAATAGCTGTAGAAATGCCTGACGCGTCAGAATATGTTCCTAACCTTGATCAACAATATCTTCAGTTTGTGCTGGAGTGCATGGGCAAGGTAGAACCCATTGATAAGGAGTGGACCAAGCATATACAGGAGCTAAAGCAAAGGCTACCGGAGCTGGAACCTAAGCTAACGCAGGCTGTTAGCACTTACTCCAAAACTCTTTTAACTAAGATATTCCAATATATCTTGTATAGGCAATTGGACCAAAGCTTTGATATTTCCACTACGGTTATTCTGGCCTACGCCCAGCTAAATATGGCTTATGTCTTGCTGGAGTGCCTGGTGGACAGGTGATTTACCGGAAACTATACGTCGCTGGTCTGAAGAGATTGAATACGATGATGAGAATGTGGATATGCTGCTACGTTTAGTAGCTGCCTTGTAAAATAAATTTACCACTGGGGACGGAGAAAAGTGGTAAATTTTTCCGCCTTTAAAGGCGGATTTACCACTTTTCTCCGTCCCCAGTGGTAAATTTTTACAACAATAAAAAAAGTCCTCACTTCACTTGGAAGTGAGGACTTTTCTCATTAGCTACGAGGATCATGACTGCCAGAAATATCACCGGTCTTAGGATCAATGATAATGGCATTTACGTCACCCATATTAGACTTTTGCGCTAGCTTATAACCCATAGCAGCAAGTTTTGCTTTTGTTTCAGCAGATAAATCGTTAACAGGTTCAATACGAATTTCATCAGGTTGCCATTGCATATGTAACCGAGGTGCAGCTACAGCTTCATTTAAAGGCATCTTGTGGTCGATAACATTGGACATTACCTGAAGAACAGTGGTGATGATTCTGGAACCACCGGGGCTACCAACTACCATGAAAATCTTGCCGTCTTTGGAAACGATGGAAGGACTCATGGAGCTTAAAGGACGTTTGTAGGGAGCAATAGCATTAGCATCGCTACCAACTAAGCCATACATATTTGCTACGCCTGCTTTAATGGAGAAATCATCCATTTCGTTATTTAGCAAGAAACCTGCTCCGTCTACGGCAGCACCACTGCCATACCAGTCGTTAATGGTATAGGTAACTGATACTGCATTACCTGCCTTATCCACTACAGAATAGTGAGTAGTTTGGTGACCTTCATGGATACCCTTTAAACCAGGTTTAACAAGAGTACTGGGAGTTGCCTTGTCAGGATTAATTTTCTTATAAATATCTGCGGCATAATTCTTATCAGTTAACTCTGCTACAGGAACTTTAACGAAATCAGGATCGCCTAGATATTCACTACGGTCGGCATAAGCTTGACGCATTGCTTCGGCCATAACGTGAATAGTGTCAGGAGTCTGGAAACCTAATTTGCCAATATTGGCATTTTCCATAACATTTAAAATCTCGGCAATAATGGGACCACCTGAGGAAGGAGGACACATGGAGACAATTTTGTAACCACGGTAAGTTGTTTCACTGGGGTGACGCCAAATTGCTTTATATTTAGCCAAGTCGTCTTTGGTAATCAAGCCACCATTTTTAGCCATATCCTTGGCAATAAGGTCAGCAGTCTCACCTTTATAGAAGCCGGCAGGGCCTTTTTTGGCAATTAGGGACAAGGTTTTTGCTAAATCTTTTTGTACAAATAATTCGCCTTCCTTGTAGAGAGAACCGTCTTTATGTAAGAAATATTTTGCTCCGGTAGGGAGAAAGAAATCTTTGCCTTGTTCAGCCTGGGTACGTTGGAAGTTCTTGGAAACGACGAAGCCTTTATCTGCCAATGCAATGGAGGGAGCAATTAAATCTTTTAATTTCATGGTGCCATATTTATCTAGGAGAGCACTAAAACCTGCTACAGAACCAGGAACACCAGCACATTTATAACCTTTGGTGCTGGCACCGGGGATTACATTACCCTTGGCATCCAGATACATATCACGAGTTGCTTTACCAGGGGCCATTTCTCTAAAATCTAAGGCTGCATCTTCACCTTTGGCAGTGTGAATAATAGCGAAACCACCGCCACCAATATTGCCTGCATTGGGATGGCAAACTGCTAAGGCATAGCCAACAGCTACTGCGGCATCCATAGCATTACCACCCTTGTCCAAAACCTGTTGGCCGATTTCGTCAGCAAGTTTTTGGGAGGAGACTACCATACCGTTTCCTTTGCCTTTAAGCAGCGGCGTAGTCAAAGCAGCTTGAGCTACGGGGACTGCTAGAAAACTTGCGGTTACTAGGGCCAGAACGACTTTTTTGGAAATACTGTTCCACATCTTGTTCATATACTTTCCTCCTTATAAAAAATGGGAGTTCAAGTTCGCATATTATACAAACTTAAACTCCTTTGTCACCAAAATTATAGAACAGGTAAGCAACAAATACAAGAAAAATAATTGTAATGAAAATTACAGTTTTGCAAAAATAAAAGCTCGCTTCTTAAGAAGCGAGCTTTTTGCTTTTCCCAAATACGTTTTTCAGTAGCAACCAATGTTGCAGGATGTGAATACCCATCAAGGCAAAACCAGCTTTGCCGGCCATCTTATGCAGGCCTTGCCAAGGTCTGCGAGCCACTCTGTCCATGCCGGCGGTAATGCCTGTATAGACAGTCCGAGAAATAAAGGGCACTGTGGCAAAGGTAGCAATAACGCAGACAAGCAGAGCCAGATTAATGACAGTTCTAATGATTCTTGCTTTATTATAGGTGCCTTTACCTAGGGCTGCGTACCAGCGCCAATTTAGCAGGGTATGCAAAATAAACAGGAAGAACAAAGCCATACCAACATACTCGTGCAGAGCATTGCCAGTGAGCTTATAAAACATGGTAATGATCCAACAGATGGTCATCAGGATATCGATGGCTATCTTAAATTTCAAGGTTTTGTTCATGATAAATAACTCCATTTTCCATACGCAACTCATCTATTAACAAAATCTGGATTGCAGCTAAGTAGTAAGTTCGGAAAAAATGCTTGTTCAGTAAATTGTAAGTTTGTTAAGGAGTGCTTATTTTTTACTGCTTTGATAATCCGCCAGGAACTTGGCCAAACCGGCATCTGTCAGCTTGTGATGCATCATTTCTTTAAGAATTTTTGTGGGGATGGTGGCAATATCGGCACCGGCTAGCATCACAGCATTAACATGCTCAATGTTTCTGATGCTGGCGGCAATAACTTCTGCTTTAATGTCATAGGTTTTAAAAACCTTCACGATGTCCGCCACCAACTGCACGCCATTCTCACCAATATCATCTAAGCGGCCGATAAACGGACTAACGAAAGAAGCACCGGCCCTGGCAGCCAAAAGTGCCTGACTCAAGCTGAAAACCAAGGTAACATTTGTCCGAATGCCTTCACCGGCTAAAATTTTTACAGCCTTTAAGCCTTCGGGAATGCAGGGAATCTTTACTACGATATTTTTGTGAATCTTGGCTAACTTTCTGGCTTCAGTTACCATGCCATCGCAATCAGTACTAATGACTTCCGCGCTGATGGGACCATCCACCAGTTGAGCAATTTCAGGGATAACCTCAGCCTGTGTTCTGCCGGATTTGGCGATAAGACTGGGATTAGTGGTTACGCCATACACAATGCCTAGATCAGCGAGCTCTTTAATTTCTGCTACATTAGCGGTATCCATAAAAATTTTCATAGTATAGGACTCCTTTGTCATCTAACATATATAAATATTATAGCATATTTTCTGACTTACGGGCTTGACTTAAAGCTGACTCTAAGGTTTACTATCAGTAACAAGTAAGACAAAAGCTTGTAGAAAGAGGGAAGAACAATGAAAAAACTAATTACGATTCTCATGAGTTCCATATTAATGTTAGGTATAGCAGGGTGTGGCGGCAGTGGTAAGGTTGAGCAAAAAGCGGCAGCAGCTCCTGCTACGCAAAATAAGGCAGCAACTCCGGTACCTGCAGGCAAGAAGAGCAAGGTCTTGGTGGCTTATTATTCTGCCAGCGGTACTACCAAGAAGGTAGCAGAGATTATTGCCGGTGCTACCGGTGCTACTACCCTGGAGCTAAAACCGGCCCAACCCTATAGTGATGCTGACCTTAACTACAATGATAGCAATAGCCGTGTAAGCAAAGAACATAATGACAAGAATAGAACTGTTAAGCTGACTAATCCTGCTGTAGCTAATTTAGCAGACTATGACACGATCTTCATCGGTTATCCTATTTGGTGGGGAATTGCAGCTTGGCCTGTTGATGAATTTGTAAAAACCAATAAGTTCGATGGCAAGAAGGTTATTCCTTTTGCAACGGCAGCAAGCTCAGGCTTTGGCGACAGTGGCAAGCTACTGGCTAAAATGAGTGGTACCGGTACTTGGGTAGATGGCAAATGTTTCCATGGTACCAATAAGAGCGAAGTAGAGTCTTGGGTTAAGAGCCTTGGCCTATAAGTAAACAAAAAAACACACTTCCTATGGAAGTGTGTTTTTTATTTAGCAAATCATCATTCCAGCATGCTCATGATATGCGCGCAGACCAAACCAAGTGGTGTGCCTACTGCATAACCAATGAGAGCCATCAATACACCAACGGGAACCAAGGAACCGGAATAGGTACCTGCCAAAACAGGAGCAGAAGCAGTACCACCGATATTGGCCAGAGAAGCAACACCGCAGGTGAACATATCCAGCTTAGCAAACTTAGCAATAGCCAGGAACAAAGCACCATGGATACCGAGAATAACGAAGCCGGCAACAATCCAAAGCGGAGCATCTTTTAGTTCCAGCAAGCTAGCGCGGGAAGCTAAGAGGGCAATAACGCTATACAACATCAAGTTGGATAGTTCAGGACCACCCTTTAATTTAGCAAGGGGAGTAACTGCGCCAATCAAACCGAGGACAGTAACGATAAGGACAATCCAGGTAGCCTTATCAATCATAGGCAAGGTAGCCTTCATGGCTGCGTGAATAGTTCCACCAATATCTTGGGTTAAAGCGGAAACCAACAGACCTAAGCCAAGTAAGAAAATCAAGCTGGCAAAGCTAATGGTATCTTTGTTAGCAGCATCAGCTTCTTCCAAACGTTTGGAAACAGCATCCAAAGCGGTAGTATCAGCCTTGGTCCAAGCATTGAATTTAGGAGCTAAGCTAACAGCCCAAAGTAAGAACATAACCCACAGAGAGTAGTCGATGGAGTCTACAACCAAGGCATAGGCCATAGCGCCTTCTTTAACATCAAGGGCTGCCTGTACAGCAATCATGTTGCCACTGCCACCAATCCAGCTACCGCACAAAGCACCTAGTGCTTTCCAGGAACCGGGATCCATGTAACTGTGGAAAATGGCATAAGAAACAACGAAACCAATCATGATGGTAAGGGTAGCAGAGAAGAAACCAACCAGCATTCTGGGACCTAATTTTAATACTTTACGAATATCGCAACGCAGTAGGAATAAAAAGATCATAGCATATAACAGGTTGTTTTTTAAAAGTGCGTACGCGGGTTTCGTGGCTTTCATATCCCATAGGTTTACAGTGCACATTAACATGGTAATCAAATAAATAAGTACTACAGGTGGTAAAACGCCAAAAATTTTTGCCTGGGTTTTCTTCTCCAGCATAACCATGCAGCCGGCAAAGAAAATCAAAAAGGCAATGTAGGTAAAACCATTTGTAATCATTTTTACTCAACCTCCCCTATAATTTAATTGTGTATTAGATATGTAGCTACAGCCTCCTTTGTGTATTGTCTTGATTAAAATTGGTACAGGTTAATTGTACTCGCGAGAGAGAGCGGTGTCAAACACATTGCTAACATTACCAAGGTGTGGATTTGCTAATCAGGTATGCCTTTTATTTAATATATTTGGCCAAGGTATCATAGAGGTGCTTCTTGTTAACAGGCTTAGCAATATGGTCGTTCATGCCGGCCTCCTTAGCTTTTTGTATAGCATCGGCGAAAGCGTCAGCAGTTAAAGCGATAATGGGAATGGTCTTAGCATCAGCACGGTCCAGTGCTCTTATCCGGGTGGCGGCGTCGTAACCATTCATGATAGGCATTTGAATATCCATTAAAATAGCCTGATAGGTACGAGGTGCAGTAGAACTAAATTTAGCAACGGCATCCTGACCATTGGAGACATTGTCTACTCGTAAACCAAATTTTTCCACTAGTCTCACTGCGATTTCGGTATTGATGGGATTATCCTCTGCTAGTAGTACGCGCCCATTTAAAGGAATGGCAAAATTATTGGTTGCTTGTTTTTGCATTTGCCCAATTACTTGAGAGAGTTGCTCCTTAGTAACTCTAGGCAAGATATAGTTAACAGTAATCTTAGTGCCTTTACCCAGGGCACTTTCGACGGTAATTGTGCCGTTCATCAAATCAACAATCTTTTTTACAATGGACAGACCTAAGCCGCTACCGGCTGGGCCTGCCTTTTCACGTTCGGGATTTTCTGTTTCCTGGGAAAAAGGCGCAAACATTTTCTTCTGGAAGCCTTCGCTCATGCCAATACCTGTATCAGCAATGATAAAGCCACAAGAAAGCATCTGATTAGGCAAAGTCTTGCTGGTGGAAGTATAGGTAATAGTACCGCCGGCAGGAGTATATTTCACAGCATTAGACAGCAGATTGAAGGCTACTTGGTCAAAACGGACACGATCCACAACCACACTATTATCATTGGAAAATTCATTGGTATTAATAATGAAGGTAATGCCTTTTTTCTCACACAACGGCCTAAAAATTGTTTCTAAGCCCAGGATATATTCTGTAAAAGGATAGGGCTCAGGATGAAGCTCAATTTTATCACTCTCGGCCTTGGAAATATCCAAAACATCATTAATTAAGGATAACAAGAAGTGAGAGGAAGTCTCAATTTTTTGTAATTCATCTTTTACCTTAGCCTTATCATCAATATCTTCCTTGGCAAAACCAATCATACCTATGATGGCATTGATAGGAGTACGGATATCGTGACTTACCCTGGATAAAAATTCGTTTTTGGCATTATTGGCAGCTTGCAAGACTAAGCGTTGCTGGCGATTGTAACGGTTGCTCAGATATAGGAAAACAACAAAGCCGCACAAAAGCAGAGCCACGAAAGCTCCGCCCAGATAACGGGAAGGATTGGCATAGATGCGGTCCGTAATACTGGGAGCTAAGCGTTGCTGGGTCTTAGACATGACAATTTGGTTTATTTCTGTGGGACTGATACTTGCCAGGCCTCGGGAAATCATGGTTAGCATAGCAGGACCGGCTTTTTTGGACACACCAATACCATAACTGACGGTAAAGCCCTCTACAGTTTGAACATTTAAATGCTCCAGCTGAATCTTGTCCATGAAGTAATTTAGTTCAAAACTGTTGATATAGGTGCAATCAGCTTTTTTGGATCTTACTGCGTCCAGACATTGTTCAGTGCCTGTATAGAAGGCGAAAACAGGAGGGGTTCGTTTTTCTTTGGCATAACGTTTTTGTACTGCTTTGCTTATATAGTAGCCGTTTGGCAGAGCTATAGTCTTGGTATCTGTGTCTTCATTAAAGATTTTAAAAATCTGGGTTTCCAAAAAGGGACGTGTTAAAGATATGTCAAGAGTATCTGCCCAATCATAGTCATAAGAAATGATAGAGAATAAGTCGGTTCGTTCACCATATTCCTTGACGGTAGCAGCAAAATCCTGAGCAGTATAGAAATGAAAGCTTAGTCCGGTACGCTCAGCCAACAAATTGTAGATTTCTCTACCGATGCCAATATACTCGCCGGTATTGGGATCCTTGCCTTCCATAGGCATCCAGTTGGGATCATAGGCCACATTAATGGTATCTCTTTTTTGGAGCAATCTATGCATATAGGCTTGTTCCTCTGCGTTGAAGGTAACGGTAGGAGTATAGTCGTTGGAAAAATGCTTATCATAGGTGCGCGTATAAAAAGATTTATCAAAATAACGAATCTTAGAAATAGCTGAATCAAGCTCTTCTCTTAGTTTAAAATTCTGCGGAGAGCAAATGAAATAAACGGTTTCTTCAGGGAATTGTGCCAAAACGCGAGAATTGGGGAGCATCCGCATACCACTTACCAAAGCCCCGTCAATCTTCCCATCGAGGACAGCCTGATCCATATCGTGGGGGTTATTAAACAGTTGGGGATGATAGGTAAATGATGCTGCTCCGCATAGGAAGGGAGAATCTGCTCGAAATAACTGCCCTTGATTACGCCTATTTTCATGTCATTAAAGTTTTTAAAATCCTCAAAGGCATAATGAGAATTGTTGGCAACTGTTATGAGGCGGGGGCTGGCTGAACCGGTATTATTGTTGGTAAAAAGAAACTCTTTTTCCCGGGCTGCATTTTTAGCTACGCCGCCTATCAGGTCAAGCTGGCCGGTTTTTAGATCTGCAATACAATCAGCAAAGGATTCTACTACGAATTCATATTGCCAGTCTGTATATTGGGCTACAGCTTTTAGGTAATCATAGTCGTAGCCGCTGTATTTTTTATGGAGGGGATCGTAATTATGGAGACCGGGTACCAAATACCAACCTACCCGTACTGTTTTCCCGGCAGCCTGGGCTACCAGGGGCAGTAAAGTTAGAAGGAGAAGCGTTATTAAAATTTTACAGAAGTAATTGTTCCGATGCACCGCTTTGGTCAACATAGGGATACCCCTGAGAGTTATTTTTCTCTTTAAATAATCATAATTAATTATACCTAAAAGTCAGACAATTAACAATTCTTTCAATAAACCGCTAATTGCAAAAACTTAAGAAGTTAACGCATCATATTTGTGTTGAGAAACAAAAAAGAAAGATGTAGAATTAGACTGTAAAAAAAGAAGTCCTCAGAGAGGGAGTAAAAGGGGGGAACTGGTTTACCGGCGCTTGAGACAACTCTTGAACGGGTTTAAGCTTGGCAAGAAAAGTTTGCTGGATTAAATTGTTTTTTAACACAAAGGGGTGTAAAACATGACTGGTATTCCACTTATAATTGTCTTTGTTTTAGCGATTATTGTTATGATCATTGCCATTTCTAAGTACAAGATTCATCCGTTCCTCTCCATTCTTGCTGTTTCTGTTATCTTTGGTTTGATTGGTGGTATTCCTCTTGTTAAAACAGGTAAGACGCTGGGCATCGCTGATGTAGTAAGCGCAGGCTTTGCCGGCACCTTCACCAGCATCGGTATTGTTATCATCATGGGTGCCTTGATTGGTACCTTGCTGGAAAAAACCGG
>Ga0268359_10194_pt1 | contig 11099 bp, 7 predicted proteins | sample BioMet11_FD_194416 | JGI IMG/M metagenome (GOLD analysis project Ga0268359, IMG submission 194416) | Sewage microbial communities from Oakland, California, United States - Biofuel 11 (PacBio Assembly) | ecosystem: Engineered > Wastewater > Sewage > Unclassified | place: USA: California | collected...
TTTCTTCACTGGTGAGACTCATGATGCATCTCCTTCATGCTTGAGAGGATGATCACTCCAATTTCCTGAAAGATACGGGGATCCATCAGCTTCGGACCACCCTTCGGGATGATGGGCGCAAATTCCATCTGGTCCAGGATATGCTTTTGGATATCGATTCCCGGAGCAACCTCGACCAGCACGAGGCCTTCGGCTGTTTCTCAAGAACACAGCGTTCGGAGATATACGTGCAGCGATTGCCGCGACGGAGATTCTCGTCGGCATTCATGGAGACCTGTACGCACTTCTTGACGAACTTCTTGAAACGGCCCTCCTGGTCGATGACCATCTTGCCGTCTTCCACATGGCATTTCAGCCCGCTGGCCGTGAAGGTGCCGACGAAAAGGCTGTGCTTGGCATTGGCGGCGATGTTAGGGAATCCGCCGACGCCAGCCATCTTCCCATTAAGGAAGGTGGTGTTGACGTTGCCGGTTTCTTCCACTTCGCTCAGGCCAAACACCGCGACATCCAGGCCGCCTTGATCAAAAAAGCTGAAATGATCCGTTTGGTTGTACATGACCTCCGGATTCCAGTGGGCGCCGAAATCGCCACCTTCAGCCGGCACGCCGCCAATCAAACCGGACTCGGAGATCATCACGATCTTGTCGTTGACGCCCTGTTCGTAGAGGATATTGGGCACCAGGGTCGGAATGCCGATGCCGAAATTACACTTGTCGTTGGGCTTCATCTCCATGGTGGCGCGCCGACAGGCGACTTTCTTCTCATTGAGCGGCAGCGTCGGCATGGAAGCGGCCATCTCCACCCTGATCTCGCCGGTAAAAGCGGGATTGAAGTGAGTGATGTGGGTCTGCATCTGGTTGTTGATGTTTTCGGCCACGCAGACATAATCAATCAGCAGTCCGGGCACCCGGATGTCTCGTGGATCAAGACTGCCGGTCTTGGCAATGCGTTCCACGCAGGCGATGACGATGCCGCCGTCTGCCTTGGTCGCCATGGCCAGGTCCAGCGGTTCGCAGGGCATGCATTCCTTTTCATAGGTCAGGTTGCCGTGGCCATCGGAGGTCGTGCCACGCAGCAGGGCCACATTCATCTTAGGCAAGGTGTAAAAGAGATATTCCTCACCACGGAAATCGGGGATGTGGAAGACCAACGGCTCACCATGGTCCTTGGTCTTCTGGTTGACCATGCAGCCGTCAAAGCGCGGGTCCATGAAGGTGCCCAAGCCGACCTTGGTCATCAGGCCTGGAAAACCACGGCCCTTTTCTCTCCAAATCTGCCCCATCATGCCGAGCGGGAAGTTGTAGGCCAGGATCTTGTTTTCACCACCTGTTCCGTAACTTTGTACGAACAGCCGATATGCCCGTGAATGCTGCGTCCCAACAGTCCGTCATGAGCCAAGGCACATTCACCACGGCAAGTACCGTCTTTTCTGGAACGGGCAAAATCGCCCTGTCCCGCACCATGGATATGGGTGATGTTCGAGGGCGACCCCGTTTCCAGAAACCGCTTTTCAATGGCCAAGCCGATCTCTTCCGGCCAGCCCGTCATGCCCCTGTACGGCAGAGCCGATGACGTCATTATCCTTGATCATCTCGGCTGCTTCCTGAATGGAAATGACCTGCATAAAACTAGCATCCTTATGGCTTTTCTTTGTTGTGGATTTCCTGCGCAATTGCCCGGAGTTCCCCCCGCAGCACCTTACCGGTGCTCGCTTTGACAAAGTCATCAACAAAGCAGACGTGGGAAGGAATCTTGATTGTGGCAATTTTCCCGCAGCAATAATCGATCAGTTCCCGCTCGCTAAGCGACTCTCCTTTGTTCAGCTTGACAAAGGCGTATATGTCTTCACCACATTTATAATCGTGCGCCCCAACCACGTAGGCCTCGGAAACAGAAGGATGACTCTTGATGAAATTTTCCACCTCCTTTGGGCTGATATTCTCACCATTACGAGTGATGATGTCCTTGACACGACCGCAGATGACCAAATTATCATCTGGACGGATGCAACCAATGTCGCCGGTATGAAGCCAGCCCTCTTCATCGATCGCACGGACAGTTGCGGCCAGATCCTTGTAGTATCCTTTCATAACATTATATCCGCGGACGCAGATCTCACCGCACATTCTTCCGTCTGAGGCAATATTCTGGTCAATCAACTTGATCGTAATACCAGACCATGGTTTCCCAACGGTATTAACCTTGACCTCCAACGGATCATCCAGGCGGGTACTGGTGATGCCGGGCCCTGCTTCCGTCATGCCGTACATGACGAGCACTTCCGGTGCCACCAGCACATGCTGGAGGTCGCGAATAGTTTTCTCCGAACACTCCGAACCGGCCATCACGCAGAGCTTGAGACACAGGTTCGTTGTATCGAAGCCACGCTCTTTGATGGTGTCGATCATGGCGATGTAATAGCTGGGGACGGCAAATATCGCTGTGCATTTTTCATTTCTGAGAACATCGAGAGCCGCAGCTGGCTTCGGCTTGTTCATGATGACAACTGTCGCTCCAGCGATCAGTGAAGTGATGCATGCACCGATGCATCCAAGTGAATGGAATATAGGAACTGGAGTAAAGACGCGGTCTTTCTCGGTAAGGCCAAGTACCTTCATGTGTTCTGCAGAATTTTCAATAATTGCGCCATGGGTCAGCATAGCGCTTTTGGGAGAACCGGTCGTTCCTGATGTGTGTATAATAGTAGCAACATCGCGAAAAGTTATTCCCTGGAGTCTTTTTTCAAGTTGTCTCTCTGTACATATAGGTTCTGAACACAAAAGATCTTCAAAACGTATAGTGCCTGGATAATAATTGCTCGACCCGGCAACGATCACCGTCCTCAGCTTCGGAAGCGCGTGGCTATGTAATTCGCCAGATTTCGCTGTGAGCAGTTCCGGACAAATTCGGTACAGGCAATCAATGGTCTCTTGTGACTTCAAGCCCGGTTTCACAATCAGAATTTTTGCGTCTGTTCGATGCAGCAGTGTCTTGAGTCCCAAATCTTTCTCATAGGGGCTGATATTGACGATCATCGCTCCGGTTTTCAGAATGCTATTTTTAGAAATGAGCTGTTCGATCGAATTCAGCATCACCAAGGCAATAATATCACCGTTGTTCGCCCCTAGATCGATGAGTTTTTTTGCAAGGCAATCACTGGTCCGATGTAGTTCGCTGTAGCTCATCCGCACACCGGCCGATATATCGACGATGGCCTCCTTGTCCGGGTAACGCGCGGCCGTGAGATCCAAGAGTTCACTGAGGGTAATATCAATATATCTTTCAACGAATGCAGTACAAGATATCGATCCATTGTTTTGCTGTTGAATATCGATAACTTCCGTGCCGGAAACATGGGTCAAGCCCCGTACATGTTTTTGCATCTCTTTCAAGAGCCAGGGCGGTGTCAAGTTCCCCGGATCAAGTATCAGATTTCCATATTCGTTAAATATATATTCATTACCAATCAACTGTTTTAATGCAGAATTTGTGATGGTAATTTTGGTTTTTCTTCTTTCATTAAGAGTATACATCAGTTCATCCTTATTTGTGAGACGGTGATGAACATATTTAGGATCACACACTTCAGAGGAGAGAATCGCTGCCGCAGTTTTTCTGCGGCAGCGATTCAAATGAGTACCTACATGGCATTAACCAACTGCTTAATCAATGCCCGTACTTCTTGTTTTTTGTATGCGTTGTCCTTCATGACTATGGCACCGCTGACCGCAACTTCCGCTGCTTTTTCGGCCAGATCCGCCGAGGGTTTTTTCCCGATCAGCAGCGACTCCACTTCCGGCCGGCGCAGAGGGACCGGGGCTACGCCGCCCAGCACGGTTTTCACATCCTTGATCACGCCGTTTTCCAACTTGTACAGGGAGGCCAGACTGACGATGGCAAAGTCGATAGCCTTGCGGACACGGAACTTGTTATAGGTCATCACATAGCCCGTAGGGATCTTGAAGCGGATCGCCGTGACCAGCTCATCCTTGTCGAGCATGTCGTAGGCCGCTAACTTGGTGGTGAAGAACGCGGTAGCCTTGATGACTTTCTTGGTCGTGACGATATCAGCATCGAGGGCAACCAGTACGGGAGCGATGTCCGAGGCATTGACCGAGTAGCAGCCACAGTTCATGCAGCGCTTGGCTTCGCTCAGGCAGGCATCCGCACTGATGGTGAAGCTGTCTTCCTTATCCAGTGCCCGCTTGTCAGCGGACAGCTCCTCGCTTTTGGCCGCGACAGTATTTTGCGCGCCCTCGACATCAAAGGTAAGGAATCCTTCGGGGACATAGCGCTCCGGCACGTCCCCGCCCAGCTCCCGGATAATCGCTTCGGCGGCATTGCGCCCGGTGCGGACGGCCATGACCACGGTGGACGGACCAGTGGTCGCATCGCCACCAGCGAAGACGCCCTGGCGGCTCGTCTTCTGGGTGCCTTCCTCGACCTTGATCAGGCCTCGGTTCAAGGCCAAGGTGTACTTTTCCTCAATGAAGGAGAGGTCAACCTTCTGCCCGGCCGCCATCAGTACGGAGTCGGCCTTCACGGTGACCTTGGCGTTCTGGTCATAGTGCGGATTGAACCGACCGTCCGCATCGCGGACGGCAGTGCACGTCACCAGTTCCATGCCGCGGATGGTCTCGCCCTCGTAGAGCAGGTGGGACACGCCGTAGCCGTTCATGACCACCACGCCTTCTTCCACCGCCCGGGCGACTTCCTCGGCGCTGGCCGGCATCTCATTCGCCTGCTCGAGGCAGGCCAGGGTCACCGAGTTCGCCCCCAGGCGCTTGGCGGTGATGGCCACGTCCATGGCCACATTGCCGCCGCCCACGACCAGCACGTTATTGCGCTGCTTCTTGTTGACCCACAGATTGACTTGCTTGAGGAACTGGAGACCGAATTCGGTGAATTCCTCGCCGTCAAAACCGAGCACGGGACGCTGCCAGGCGCCGGTGGCAAAAAAGACCTTGTCGTAACCGGCTTCCAGTTCGGCGGTGGTGATATCCTGGCCGAGGGTCGTTTCCATCTGGAACTTCACCCCCATCTTCTTGAAAGCGGCCACCAGCTTCTGCACATAGTGCTTAGGCAGGCGGTAGGCCGGAATCGCATAGGTCAGGCAGCCCCCTGGATCTTTCATACTGTCGATAACAGTGACGTCATGGCCGGCCTTGCGCAGGAAGTAGGCCGCGGAGAGACCGGCCGGGCCTGCGCCGACCAAAGCGATCTTCTTGCCGCTCTCGGTAGCGGGCGCGGCATAAAAGGCATCCATGTTGTCCAGGATATAGTCGCCGACACGGCGTTCCACGGTGTGGACCGCCACACTGGCATCCGTGGTCCGGCGATTGCAATTGTCCTGGCAGAAGTGGGCGCACACCCGCGAGGTGATCATGGGGATCGGGTTGGCCTGCAACAGGATGGTCGCCGCGCCGTGCATATCTCCAGCCCGCAACTTTTCCATGTAGCCAGGAATATCCGTATTGGCCGGGCAGCCGATGGTGCAAGGCGTGGAATGGGTCTTCATGCCGCCAAAGATGGAATGATAGCGATTGTCGCCTCTGATGGCGTAGCATTCGCTGCCACCTTTGCGCATGCAGTTAAAACGCTCTCCGATCTCATGTGGGTACCGGTAAAACCAGCAGCGCACATCTTGGCAGATATTTCCACCGATGGTGGCCACATTGCGAATGATGGGCGTCGCCACGGAATAGGCGGCTTCAGCCAAAATGGGTGCCTTAGCCTTGACCTCTTCTGATGCAGCGATAGTGGACAGCCGCGTCAAGGCGCCGATTTCCAGCTGTCCATTGTCCGCCTTGATGTAATCCCCTTCCCTAATCCCTTTGAGGCTGATGACAGTTTCCGGGTACTGTTCGAGAAGGTTCTCTTTCAGTACGCCGAGCAGGTCAGTGCCGCCGGCCATGACGACTGTCTTGCCGTCCTTGCTCTCCCGCAAAGCGTTTGAGCAGTCCGCGAACGATTCAGCTTGCGCGTATGCAAAGTGTTTCATGACGATATCACTTCTTTCCTTAAATCTTGCCCATGGCCTTCAGGACGACAGCGGGCGTTGCGGGGTATTCCTTCACATCAGCACCGATGGCATTGGAAACCGCCATCAGGACCGCACTGGCGCCGGCAGCACCGGAGATTTCGCCGATGCCCAGGGCCTTGAACATAAAGGAGTCGATTTGAGACTCCATGATATAACCGTCATAGAGTGGGAATTCGTTGAATGTGCGCCATTTATAGTCGATCAGGCTGGACGACAGCAGGCGGCCGGTGGAACGGTCGAGGATGTTTTCCTCGAAGATGGCCGTATCCACACAAGCGGAACCGATCCCGCCGTGCAGCTGCATTTCGAGATCCTTACTGTCGATGATCTGACCGATGTCCGTACCACCGCTGATCTTGCAGATCTCGATATGACCGGTTTCAAGGTCGACTTCAACTTCAACAAACAGGGCCATGCAACTCGGGACGTCGAACATCTCCATGTGCTTGCCATAACCGACAATAGACAGTTCCTTTGGGCCCAATTTGAACATGGGAATTTTCAGTTCTGGCGTGTCACGCACGAAGACCATAAAGTCTTTTGTATCAAGTTGGTCTTCAGACCGTTTGAAGTAGCGGGCTGCATATTCAATCGCCTTCTTTTTTGCCTCAAGAGCAGCGTTGGCGATCGCTTTTCCAGTGGTGATTACACCACGTGAACCACACAATCCATAGTTTGAAGGATTGTATTTGGTGCCTGGTTCTGTGATGGATACCTTTTCGTACGGAACATTTAACACTTCTGCTGCAATCTTACAGGCATTACTACGCGTACCCATGCCGGACTCGGTGATATCGCACTCGATGATACAGGTGGAGGCCCGCTTGCCACCCACAAGATCGGGAACGATACGAACGATAGCTTCGGTGTTGTCTTCGCTGATGTCGGCATTGCCGATCACGCCCATGCCTACACCGCGCGCCTTGGTTCCTTTGACGATGAAAGGCACATTCCAGCCTTTCCATTTTTCCGACCAACCGAGCTTGTCGGCTGCGGCCTGCATGGCATCCGTGAAGAAGAAGGACGAGCGGCTCTTCCAGGTCCGGCCATCACGCCACGTAAAGGTATCCCCCGGGGAGATGTAGTTCTTCTTGAACACATCCAGGGGATTGAAGTTTCCTTCCTTCATGGCCGCGCAAAGCAGTCGCTCCAAACAGCTGTTCAGTTCCTGGCCGCCGTAACCGCGCACGATACCGGCCGCCTGACGGTTCGTAACGGCAATGTGGCTGTCCATGTGCCAGTTCTTGCATTTAGCCAGCACAAGCTGACATTCGCCGAGTCCGACACCGACCTGGCCTTGCACCGAGTCGGCAATGGCGCCGGTATCAACCAGCCAGTCGCCTTCCACCGCAGTGACAATACCTTCCTTGTTCATGCCGACCTTGGCCGTAATGGTGCTCCCCAAGCGGACTTCATAGGACATGAGCTGTTCCGGCTTAGTGAGGACAATTTTGACCGGACGTTGTGTTTGCAACGCCAGCATTGCCGCGGAAAGCACTGTGGTCATTAAGGACTGCTTGTTGCCGTAGCTACCACCAACATTGAACGTCTTGACACTGACATTCGAATTTGGAATGCGGCCTTCGGCCATCAGCTTCATGATGTGAGCACTCTGGGAGGAGGCCCAGATCGTATAATTATCGCCACCGTCGTGTTGGGCGATGCAGGAAGGGGTTTCCGGAGCCAGAGGCGCTGGCATCTTACTGAAGCTGATCTTGTCCTCAGCCACATAATCCGCTTCCTCAAAGCCCTTCTTCACGTCGCCCCTGATGATCTGCCACCACGGGCCGTCCGGCTGGAAATATTTGATGCCGTTGTCCACTTGGTTGCCAGGGAATCGTTTATACAGCTCGGGAGCGCCTTCCTTAAGCGCCTCTTCCGCCGAATAGACCGGCTCGAGTTGTTCATATTCGACCTTGATCAGATCAACGGCTTCCTCGGCGATCTCCACCGTGTCCGCTGCGATGAGCGCGACCACATCGCCCACGTGATAGACTTTGGGGTCCAGCAGCATGCGGTGGACCGGCAGACCGAGTCCCCACGGCTGCGGCATATTCTTGTGGGTAATAACCGCACGAACGCCTTCAAGCGCCTCGGCAGCGGTCGAATCAATGGAGATGATCTTGGCGTGAGGGTACGGGCTTCTCTTGATTTTACCGTACAGCATATGCGGTACGGTAAAGTCATCCAGGAACAAAGCCTTGCCGGTAACAATCCCTTTGGCTTCTTTACGCGGTGTGTATTTACCGACATGGCGGTAATTGGGCTGCTGAATATCGCGGTATTTCATTTTGGTTCCCTTTCTAATCAAGCGAATGCTTGCACTGATGTCCGTTGGCGTATGGGCTATGATGCAGTTGCTGGCGGACGGGAATAGGGTCCTCTACCTCATCATTTGCTCTGGTGATGGTGGACAGTTCGGCATTTTCATTGCCTGCCAGCTTATTGAGAGCTCTTAAGACCGTATATTGGCTGATGCAACGGCAGTAGTTTCCGGAAAGTGCTTCTTTAATCTGGTCGGGTGTAGGATGTTCATTCGACATGAACAACGCCTTCGCCACCATGATGATACCGGGGGTGCAATAACCGCACTGGAATGAGTATTCCTCGATAAAGGCTTTCTGGATAGGGTCGAGACCATTAATAGGGTCTTCCAGTCCTTCAATGGTGGTGATATTTTTGCCATCGAATTCAATCGTAAGCGCCATGCAGGAAGCAATAGCGTCACCATCTACGATCACGGAGCAGCAGCCACAGGCCCCACCGCCGCAGGATTCCTTGGAACCGGTCATCTGCAACCGTTCCCGCAGGGTATGGGTGAGCGTTTCGGACGGCGAAACGTCACCAATCCCGTCTCCGACGGAAAATTTATATTTTCTGCCGTTAATCGTTAACATGATGGAATTCTTTGTGATCATAATGACTTACACCTCCAGGTCTTTCTCAAACCTAATTTTTTAAAGGGTCAATTGTGCAAAATTTCACAAGGTCGTTCGTGTGACCTTATCCTTGCGACCACTCTTCCGCTTCTGATTTTGATAAACGGGGTGCCTCCTCAGTTCACTCGGCTTGAAAGCACGGATCTCCTTGACCCCTTTCTCGACAACCTGTGCGCAGCCCTGGGCAGCTTCCGATGAACCTTCGCGAGTACATCGTAGGTCGGTCGTTTGTACTAATAATGTCACCATTATTCACGGCCGGTGAGTTTGTCAATTGGGGAGATACATTTTTTTTAAAAATTCGTAACTCCCATTCCTCTCGGTCTGACAGTCTCCGCCCGTCCCCCCCGCAAAAAAACGTAGTCTCCTTATATCTACTGATATTCTAAGCTGTTATTATATAACCTAAGGCAGCTTTTTTCCCGTCCGGTCGTTCGATTTGCGCTGCACCTCCACGCATCAACGCGTCCTGCTGCCCGAAAGCGTCTCGTCCGGCATTGCGCCGCGTTCGTTCCTGGTGGCGGCGCATTTCTGCATCGTCATTGGGTTCGCGGTGTTCTTTGTGGGGCATCTCTCTCTGGCGACCACCGGTGCGACACCGTTGAGCCTGATCAAGGGGATGCTGCCGGGACGGCACGAACGGGTCGCGGACGCGCAACCGACTGCGGCAAAAAAGGAGGGCGAAGACTGATCCTGCCTCCTCTGGCTTCCTTGCGAGCGGAGGCAACAGCGCAAACGGGCGCGGAGACCATGGTTTCCGCGCCCGTTTGTCTGCTCCGGACGATGGGGGGCCTCCCTGATCGCGCCATGCTCCGGCGCGGAATCTCGATTGGAGACCACGGCACAATGCCCTGCGGCCTTCCTTTGCCTCAAGTCCGAAAGGGCACCGCCAAAAATCTCTCGGGATTCCAAAGGGCGCGAGCCCATTGGTCGCCGGAGGCATCCCCCAGGCCGCAACTGGGCCGCGGTCGTCGCATTGAACCGGCCTGGCCGCCGCTTCCTTCGGGAAACGGCGGCCCTTTTCGTTGCGGCTGGACGGGACCGCTGCAGGCGCTAATCAGGATTGATGCTGACCTGGAGGTAGCTGTTCGCGTCTTGTTGCGTATTAAACTGCAGCAGATTGGTGCCGAGGCGGTCCTGGAGCGGGAAGCCGTAGCCGGAGGTCAGCCCGGACAGGCTGCCGGCATAGGTATGGTAGTTGAGCGGTTGGCCGGGTTGGGCCTTGGCGAAGGCGATATTTTGGCCGGCCGGGGTGTTTTGCAGGCTGACGGCCGTACCGTTCGGCAGGATACCGCCCCACCACTGCGTACTGGACAGACCGCCGATCGGCTGGCCGTTGAAGTTCACCGAGCTGCCGGGAAAGCCGAAACTCAATCCCGCCAGCAGGTCCCCGACCACTCGGCCGAAGAAATCGTTTAAAATCCCTGGGGTATGGATGATGCTGCCATTGTTGTTGATGGTGTAGCTCGGATTGTTGCCGTAAATGCCGACGTGCGCATTAAGGTCGGCGAATGTGATCGTGACGGTCTGGTTCGTGGCGCCGACACCGGGACCTTGCATGCTTTTCGGGACGCAGGCGGCGGACCCGTTGCCGGAGTCGGGTTGGGCCGTGAACGTCGCATCGCCGGCCTGGTTGAAGGTCACCGCGAAATCATAGCTTTGGGCCTGGGTGAGAGGGTTGCCCGAGGGCTGGTTGCCGACGCCCGCGAAGAAGCCGGCCAGGAGCACCGTCTTTCCCTGGAGCGTGGACTGGAGATAGTTCGTCCAGTCGTGATAGGCCGTTCCGGCCCATTGCGGCGAGATGACGCGGGTGAATTGGGGGTTTGGCAGCATGGATGCCGGGGAAGGCAGCACGTTGCTATTGGGGGAAGTGGCCGAGGTCCCCGCGGCCGCGGCCAGCGGGATGCCGCGCGCCGTGGTATTCTGGGGATTGTTGCTGGCGTGCGGGGCGTTTATGGCCTGAAGCGACAGCGGGATGGCCGTGAGGTCGATGTAGGAAAGGTTCGTGGTGACGGCGCCGCTCTTCCCGTTGATCTCAAAATACTGGTAGCGGACCGCGTAGTTGGCATCGTTTGGCTGGCTGGGGTTGGGCTGGTAGCTGCCGCCGAGATTGGACA
>Ga0268359_10673_pt1 | contig 11090 bp, 13 predicted proteins | sample BioMet11_FD_194416 | JGI IMG/M metagenome (GOLD analysis project Ga0268359, IMG submission 194416) | Sewage microbial communities from Oakland, California, United States - Biofuel 11 (PacBio Assembly) | ecosystem: Engineered > Wastewater > Sewage > Unclassified | place: USA: California | collected...
CGGAAACATCTCAAAAAGTGGAAAACACCTTTTGAATCTGATAAATGGCATCCTGGATCTCTCTAAAATAGAAGCTGGAAAAATGGAGCTCAGTTATAAACAGTTTGAGCTTGCCAGTAAGCTTAACATAATAAAAAATCTTCTGTCCCCTATAGCCGACCGAAAAAATGTTCAAATTGAAATCAGCATGGATAGCAACCTTTCCGGTATATGTGCTGACGAAGCCCGGTTCGTTCAGATAATGTACAACCTTGTGGATAACGCCATAAAATTCTCATATGAAAATGGGCTTGTAAAAATAGAGACAAGGAAAAAGGGAGATATGGTAGAAATAACTGTCACAGATACAGGAATTGGGATTAAACCTGAGGACCAGAGTAAACTTTTCAAGCCATTCAGCCAGGTTGATTCCTTTTTGTCCAAGCAATTTCAAGGAACCGGGCTGGGGCTTTCACTGGTTAAGCAGATTGTACAGTTACACGGCGGATATGTATGGTTCAGGAGCAAGCCCGGCGAAGGAAGCACCTTTGCTTTCGTCATTCCGATAGAATGTATTAAAGTCGAAGATGAAACTACCAGGTTAGATAGCAAAGTACAGGGTTAAAAGATAAAACGGAGGAAAAAGATATAAAAGCTGAAAAAATCAAATTGCGTGCGGCCACCCCGCCCTTTACAGACTGTCCGATAATTACCTGTGATATTAAAGTTTCTGTTTTGAGTATATTAGTCATTATATAATTTTATTATGAATATTTTAATTTATGGCGTTTATCAAATCTTCAAAGAATCAAGTTTGGACTTTACCTTCAGATATTCGAGATATAATTCCTTCAGATCATATCTGCTACCTGGTTGAGTCTTTTGTAGATGAGACGGATTTTAGTGAATTTGAAATTTGACTTTATAAATTATCTAAAAAAGTGTATGTTTTTGCCTATTGAGAGTGAGGGTGCAACTCAGGAGGAAATCGTAGCTACCCTGAAGGACTCAGGGGCCGAGATTCTCCTGAGTTATTTGGGCTTTGGAGATACATTTACTTTGACGATATCTCTTCCACCTCTTCAGCTCCGGCATCGAGTTCCTTTTTCTGTTGAGGGTCAAACTTAAGTAAAAGGGCCTGAAACTCTCCAATGTGTGTTTTTTCCTCTTTTGCCACATCCATAAGCACGGCTTTTATATTCGCATCTTTTGTTAAGTTTGCCATCTGCTCATAAAGGTTTACAGCATCAAGTTCGGCAATAATTGCAGCTCTTAGTATTTCTTTATCAATATCTTCTTCAGATATGCTTTTAAGATCTATAGGTATTTTGGATAACAACTTGTTATTCCCCCTGATTACACGTATATGCAAGTATAAAACGCACATGAAATTCTTTGAATAACATGCACAAATAAATGAAAGTACTCTACTCAACCTTTTTTGACAATAGATCCCATCATTATCTTGGGCAGTAAGGTTGTACTTATTTTGGTTTTTTAAAACCGTCATAAAACTAATCAGTGAATTGCCATCGAAGGCTCACATGTGACTTTGATCACGGATGCCAAATTGGCCTTTGAGGCAATTCCACTGCCCAAATAAATTGGGTGATCTAATTTGATTGAAGTTATAAACAAAGCTTGTGGTTTAGACATTCACAAACTCTTTTTCATTGCTACAATCCTCTGCAGATCCGGTGAAAAACAGCAAAAACGTTTTAATAGAACCGATGATGACATTTTGACCTTTAAAAAATGGGTAATATCAGAAAAATGTAATGTTGTTGCATGCGAATCAACCAGTGATTTCTGGGTTCCGATTCATGATTCATTGATAAATTATCTACCTGTAATAGTTGGAAATGCGCGAGATATGAAGGCTTTTACACACAAAAAAACAGATAAGCTAGATTCAGAATTCATTGCGCAACTTGCATTGAATAATATGATTCAGCCATCAAGAATTTTCCCAATAGATCATAGAGCATTCAGGTCATGCATTAGGCTTCGTCATAGCCTTGTACAAAAAAGAACCGATATAAAAAACAAAGCACATGCTATACTCGCGCCTGAAATGTTTAATCTTAAGAATGTGCTGACAGATATATTTGGCAAGAATGGTATAATGATCTTATCGGGAATCTCTTCAGGTAAGAGCGTTGACCAGATTATAGCAAGTCTTTCCCCAAATGTTCGTAAAAAAAGTGATCAGATACGAGAAGTTCTTAATAACGAAATTTCTCAAAGTGCTGCATTCAGGCTTCAGATCTGTCTGAAACTCATAAAGAGTCTAGACGATGAAATAGAAGTTTTAGAAAACGAAATATTCAATTATGCTTATAATAATCATAAGCACGAAATGGAAATTTTAATGTCTGTTCCAGGTATAGGGAAACTTGGAGCAGCAACTCTAATTGCTGAAATTGGGGATTTTAACGATTTTTCTTCAGGAGATAAACTTGCGTCCTGGCTTGGTCTTGTTCCTAATGTGTACCAATCCGCAGATAAATACCACAACGGTAGGATCACAAAGAGAGGACCTAAGGAAGCAAGGTGGATTTTGACACAAATTGCTCAGGCAGCGGCAAAAACGAAAAATAGCAAGTTAAAAGAGTTTTTTAACAGGAAAAAGAAGTCAATTGGGCATTCAAAGGCAATTATTGCCCTTGCAAGGAAAATTGCAACGATAATATGGCATCTTATCACAAATGATGAGATGTACGAAGATGAAACTGGATATAAAAAGGGAGAAACTCAAAAGACAAAGATTGTTGAGAACGAGATATTATCGGTTGATGAAAGGATAACAATAATGAGTGAAATATTTGCAATTACGAGGAAAAAGGAGGAAAAGAGCACGTGAGGAAGATATCCCCCATGTACTTTCATGCCAAAATAAATACGTTTACCAGATTACGATTACCATATCAGAAAATTGGGTCAGCCGTAGCTGATTCTGTAAATTGCATTATTTTGTCATCCGAAACAAGCAGGGCTCCGTCAGGCATTACAAGGACATCCACAGGTCTTCCCCAGGCTGCAAGTCCTTGAAGCCAGCCGTTGGCAAAAGGTTCATAACTTACAGGCTTTCCATTCTCCAGCCTGACAAGGGAAACCCGGTATCCGATTGGGATTTTTCTATTCCAGGAGCCATGTTCTGCAATAAAAATCTGGTTTCTGTACTCTTCAGGAAACATTGTACCTGTGTAAAGGTCATTCCAAGAGCAGCCACATGCGGGCCCAGCTTTATTTCAGGAGGTGTGAACTCTGAACAGTTCCTGAGTTTCCGAATTCAGGATCCGGAATATCTCCCCGTGGCAATAAGGAAAACCGAAATGCATTCCCTGTACAGGCGCCCTGTTAAGTTCATCCGGAGGCGCATCATCTCCAAGCCAATCCCTTCCGTTGTCAGTAAACCATAATTCTCCGGTACTGGGATTCCAATCAAATCCGACACTATTCCTGACACCCTTTGCAAAAATCTCAAGCTGGCTTCCATCAGGTTCCATTCTCATGATTGTTCCATACCGTTCGTCCTCTCCCTCCTTATTACAGACATTGCACGGCATTCCTACAGGCACATACAGCTTTCCGTCAGGCCCGAATTTGATGTATTTCCAGCCGTGAGCGCGGTCGGACGGAAAATTATCTTTCACCACAACAGGTTCAGGCGGATTTTCAAGCCTTGCTTCAATGTCATCATAGCGGATCACCCTGGAAACCTCAGCGACATATAGCGAACCGTTCCTGAACGCCACCCCGTTTGGCATATCCAGGCCCTCAGCAAGCACAAGAACCTCGTCGGCTTTACTGTCATTGTTCCGGTCAAGAACCGCATAAACTTTTCCTGTATCCCGGCTTCCGACAAAGATAGTGCCATTAGGGCTAAGCGCCATTGACCTTGCACCCTCAATATTCTCAGCATAATAATCAATGGAAAAACCGGGCGGAAGCTCGATGCAGTCAAGTCCGGTCCCGTTTTCTCCGCAGTCATTAAGTGGTATGGTTCTGAGAGCCGCATAAGCTACAAAGATAAGTGCAATGATTGCAAAAAAACCAAGTATTATTCTTGTTCCCTTCATTTTCCCCACCATTTTTTTGAGATTCTATCATATGAGAATTTCTGCAGTCTCAAAAAGTTCTATTTCAGTCTCAGGTCTAGAATACCCTTGCCCTTTCCAGCGGATAATTCCCTTCTGATCTAGCAAAAAGACATAGGCAAGGTTCGTATTTTCCATCCCAAGAATTTTCTGATAACCGGAGTAATCTCCATAAAAAGTAACTACATTGTCATGTTTTTCTACTGGGATCCCACTTCTCATACCTGAGTCGATTACCCAGGAGACTACCTTCCAGGCTTTGTTTATCATCGGAATTTCATAGACTGCAAACCTGCTGTCTTTTCCGAATTTCCTTTCAAAAGGCTGAGCCCAGGAATCAATCATATTCTGAGCACTACGCACAAAAGCAATACAGATGAGTATCACCTTTCCCTCCAGAGCTCCGGGAAAAGTTACGACGTTACCTGCAAGCGATTTTGATGTGATTTCCGGAAAAGGCTGTCCGATAATATTTTTTTCAGTTTTTTCAGGATCTGCATCCGGCTGATTAATCACAATCTCCTTCGAAGATTCAACATCTTCTGAAGTAACATGCTTTAAACTCTCCTGATCTTCTTTAATTAAGCTCCCCCCATTTGAAATTTAATTAAGCTCTCCCATTTGAAATTTAATTAAGCTCCCCCGGTTGGAATCAGAGAATAAAGATGAAAAGATATACAAATTATACAAGTTTATCATATGTGACGACATAATAAACATCTAGAATGTTCAAAAGCACACTTGCCAATATAAAATCGGATTCGAATGTGTAGTTGTGGATAGAAAAATACAATCGGCATTGGACAACAGGAAATTATCTTTCTACGTTAAATGAATATTGTAATTTTACAAATAAAAACCCTACTCAACTAATAGAAGAAGCAGGGGAAGATCTCAAAGCGGGCAAACTAATGGATGAACGCCGAATCTTTGAGGAATTCCTAAGATACGTAGCGTTTTTAAATACGGCGAAAATCGCACCGAACACCAAGCTCCTAAAAATTGCAGGTATCGCATCCTTTTTCAAGAATATTTACATCGACGTCCCCACATCGAGAATCAACATACCAATAGAACCGCTAGTCAAATCTCAAAGCGCCCGAAAAATCTGATATTCAGGAAACTTTGACGAGCGCATTGCTGAAAAAGCAAAAAAGAATCCAAGGCGAGATGGAATCTTATAAGATCCTATAACATGCGAAAGTATTTCTATACTCTATTGCGAAACGAGGGAGCTGACGCAGATTTTGTTGATCTGATGATGGGACACAAAATCAGTAACGTAAAAACAGCCTATTACCAAGCGAAACACCGCGAATATAAGAAAATATATGCTAAATTTGTCCTATTTCTAACGATTCAGAAGAAAAATGCTATTACAGAAATACCTGAATTTAAATTACTCAGCGAATAAGTAAAATGCCTACAATGAGAAAATGAAATGCTCAAAATCGACTGTTTAGAAAACAAGGCGATTCGAGATATTAAGAGTGAAGTGTTACAGTTCAGAAAATCCACGGACAAGAGAACATCCATGGAAAATGAGATTATGGATATTATAGCAGGCGGAATGAGCATGTTGAACTTGGGTGACGATTTTGAAGAAAAATATCAGCGGCATCTTCAAATGCTGAAAAACGATACTGCATACAAAAAAGCATATTAAGAATGTGAAAAACCCATCATATAAGACGTTTTCATAGTAAGCGAATTTTATTATTAATTGAAGGAATATGAAAACAATATGAACATAAGGAAAAAGCAGGTACAAGAAAACTCTTAATAGGTTGCGGAACGAGATTTAACAATACCAAAAACGAATAAAATCGAAAGAGTTTTATGTTTGTATGAACATATCGATATTGTGGGCCAACCCAAAGTATTAAGACCAAACAAAAAATCCTGTGAACTATCTCAGACGATCTCGAATCCTCGTTATTAGGAAGCCGGAATTCGCATCGTCCGGCCCACGTTTTTTCTATTTTTACGATTTTGTTTAAGTGAAATTTAACGTTTCAAAGCGTGAAATAATGTAAAAAGTGTTTAAAAGGAGTGTGTGGTTAGTGGATAGTAAAAGCGATACCAATCGCTGATTCGACCCACCCAAAAAAACACACCCGAACAGCCAATTACGAATTTCTCAACTTAAGTGGATATTCGCAATTGTTTGACACTATTTTTTGAATTTTCCGGTTATACAGATATTGCAAGGTATTCCGACAGGCACATACAGCTTTTCATCAGGGCCGAATTTCTTAGATTTCCAGCCGTGAGTGCGGTCAGATGGGAAATTATCGTTCACCACAACAGGTTCAGGCAGGCCTTCAAGATTTGCTTCGATGTCATCATAACAGAGAACCCGGAAACCTCAGCAACTTATAACGAGCTTACCGTTAGGGCTAAGGGCCATTGACCTTGCACTCTTAATATTTTCCGCATAATAATCAATGGAAAAACCGGGCGAAAGCTGAATGCAGGCAAGCTCTGTTCCATTTTCTCCGCAACCATTGATTGGCACGGTTCTGAGAACCGCATTAGCTACGAGGATAAGTACAATGACTGCAAAAAAGCCAAATATTATCTTTACCCCTTTCATTTCCCCACCATCTTGCTTGAAATTCATTCTCGCATCAGAGGTTTTTAGACCTCTATACATTTTTTTCGGCTCTGGGACCGGATACCCTGCTCATTCCTGCGGGCCTTTTCCTGCGGGCCATATTCCTTTATACAAAAATTTTGATTTAAATGTCTGGAAAGGTTGGACATTTACTTTTTTTGACTTCGAGCACCTGCATCTGGTCAATTAATACGCTCTTTTTCCGAACAGATAGCTTCTCATGAAATTTCAGATTTTAAATATTCCTCAAATTTCTCCTTTTTAAAACTGAAAAGCACAGGACTGAAGTTATCTCTAAATTATATATTTCTCGGCTTTATAAAAATATTTTTTCAAAAAATAGAGAAAAGTTTATATTATTTTTGTCCTTACTGATTAAAACTCGTAAAAATTTGAGATATTAGTAAAAATATTAAACCTGGTTATGCTAAAATTTTTCCAATCTCAGGTTTTCAAGATAAGATTGACCTTAAAGTTTCTCAGGGTAGTTACCAGGATAGAGTAAATAAAGGTAAGCCGGAAAAGAAAGGAGGACTCGTCCGTTAATAAATTCTGATATTTTGATGTTTTAATTATCGATTTCTCCACTGCGGGTAAAGTTTTCATTTTCACTCAATCGTAGACTACCGGTTTTTCTAGCCGCGACGTTGTGCCTGGCAAATCAGACACCGAGGTGATAGCCGGTCTGCCTCTGGATAACGTCAGCCAGTAGAAAAGCAGTGTTACCCTGCGAATACGAGTTCAACGAATAAAAATAAAGAGGATGAGTAACATGAGAATAAAGAAAACACTCAAGTCAATGCTCCTGTTCATTTTCATAACTCTGGCTCTTTTTGCTTCAGGCTGCACGGAAAAAAATCTGAGTGCCGAAGATATTGCAACCCAGATGCTGGAGAAACAGGACAGCATTCAAGATTATTCGTATACAATGCACTCTACTTACTACACCGGGGAAAAAACCATAGAAACCGAATTTAAAACCATATACAAAAAACCTCATATGATTAAGAACTTTATACAGGAACCCGGGAAGGAGGAAGAGACGCTTGTACTTTCAGATGGAGAATTCCGGTGGACCTATACCCCAGGTACAAATACGGTAATGAAAACAAAGCTTCCCAAAACTCCTGAAATAACTAAAAGTGACTATCTGACTCTCATAGGAATTACCCTTAATGATACGAATGTCTCTTTACTTGGAGTTGAGAAGCTTGACAACAGGGAAACGTACCTGCTAAAGACAAGTCCTAAAGAAACCGGAGAAAGTGCTGCACAATACTACACGAAAGTCTGGGTAGATAAAGAAACGTGGATGCCTCTTAAGTACCAGATGTATGACAGTAATGGAAACCTGACAGCAAAAACCGAAATATGGGATCTTAAGGTTAATTCAGGAATTCCAGATTCAGAATTTGTTTTCAATATTCCTGATGGCGCTGAAATAAAAACAACAGGTTAATACTTTCACTCGACTTCCTCAAACCTTTTTTATATTTTTTACTATCTGAGAGTAATGCCTGTTTCCATTTCGAAAATAAATTCTTCTGAAAGGCGAATTACCTTCCATGCGGATATGGACAGTTTCTTTGCGTCGGTTGAGGTCAGAGAGAGGCCGGAACTGAAAGGGCTGCCTGTAGTTGTGGGTTCTGACCCGAAAGGAGGCTCAGGAAGGGGAGTTGTAAGCACCTGCTCGTACGAGGCGCGGAAATACGGAATTCACTCCGCAATGCCCATTTCACAGGCTTACAGGCTCTGTCCGGATGCGGTTTTTTTGCCTGTAAACATGAAACTCTACGCAGGCGTTTCAGAAAAAATAATGGAACTTTTGAAGGGATTTGCAGACCGGTTCCAGCAGGTCAGCGTGGATGAAGCCTATCTTGTACCAGGGCCTGAGATCACGAGTTTTGAAGAAGCAGCCCTTTATGCCCTCAGGATCAAGGATGAAGTACAGAAGCAGGAAGGAATTACCTGTTCAGTCGGAGTCGGACCGAACAAACTAATCGCAAAAATCGCTTCTGGCTTCCAGAAGCCTGATGGGCTTACCGTTGTCAGACACGAAGATGTAAGGGAATTTCTATTTCCACTTCCAGTTTCAAAAATTCCAGGAATCGGGGAAAAGACAGCTGATGCACTGAAATCAATGGGATTAAATAGGGTAGAAGAACTTGCAAACTGTGATGTACAGCTGCTTTCTGGAAAGTTCGGAAAAATGGGACTTCGCATGAAGCAACTGGCAAACGGGCTTGATTTTGGGGAAGTTCGGGAAAAGGAAAGTGTAAAATCAATCAGCAGGCATGGAACCTTTGCTGAGGATACCAGTGACCCTGTAAAAATCACCGGGTCTCTTGACTTGCTTGCTGAAAGTGTGCATAGTTCTCTCCTCAAAAACAGGTTCCTTTTCAAAACCGTAGTCCTCACCGTACGTTTCGAGGATTTCTCTACTTATACACGCTCAAAAACCATCCCAATCTGGACTTCGGACATCTTTGTGATCAAAAAGACAGCCATGCAGCTTCTCTCCGAATTTATAGGGAATCGAAAGCTCAGGCTAGTAGGCATAGGAGTCACCAGGCTCCGCGAAAGGGACGAAAAGCAAACCCTGATAACAGACTTTTAACACAAGCCTTTTTAAAAAACTGCTTTTCTGCAAGCCTTTTCAAAAAAGGCTTGAGCGAAAACCCCGGGCAGTGTTTGGGTTTGAGAGTCTTGGCTCTTCGTTGTTTTGTGTGGATATCTTCATAATGTCTTCATAAAAACCAATGCGGTCTTAAATTGAAAATCATCTTATCCGTAGGAAATGACGAAGAGCTAGAATCTTATCCCCAAACCCTATCGGCGTGATCAACCGGCGCAACGGTTGATTTGAAACAGTCATACTTATATTTTAATAATAGAAAGCTAATTAGGTTTGATGAAAAAAGCTGTAAAGATGGCTCTGGCTCTTCTCATAATTGCTGTTCTGACAGTGCTTATTGCTTATGCTACACTTCCTTATTTAAATTATATTTTTGGGGCTTTGATCCTTTTCGTTATATTTCGTCCTTTATATCATTTTCTCATAAGAAAACTAAAGATTCGGAAGCAATTCGCAGCCGTACTTGTAATAATAATTTCTATTTTTGTTGTACTGGTTCCTCTTTACTTTCTTTTGAATACAATCATCGACGAAATCGAACAGCTTTTAGTTAATCAGGCATCCATTCTCGCGTCTATTGAGGCTGGAGGCCACTTTTTAACTGATTCTCTCTTGAGACTGAATATTCCTATAGATGTATTCCAGACCAAAATTGAAGAAAAAGCAATGGAACTTGCTTCACAGGCCGTTAATTACACAAGCCTGTTCATTGTGGGGTCAATCCAGAGTCTGAGCCAGCAGTCCATCGGGCTATTGATTATGTATTTTCTGCTTTACTACCTCTTTACTGAAGAAGATTCGGATTTTATGCGCCAGGTTTCTGTTGCAGTTCCTTTCAATGAAGAAAATACAGCCACTCTTCTGGATGAGTTCCGGAGAATGGTTCGGACAACTCTTATCGCCAGTGGGGCAGTTGCTCTTGTCCAGGGTGGAATTCTGACTATAGTATTTGTTATCTTTAATATCCAGGGAGCTTTCCTATGGGGCTTCATTGCAGCAATTCTATCCTTTTTACCTGTTGTTGGAGCACCTTTAGTCTGGGTTCCTGCAACTATTGTCCAGTTTTTCCAGAAAGACTATACCGCAGCGATCGCCATACTTGCAGCGGGGATTTTTATAAGTGTTATTGACAATTTCCTCAGGCCTATTATCCAGAAAAGAGTTGGAGAAATCCATCCATTTCTGTCCCTGCTTGGGGTTGTTATAGGAGTATCCCTTTTCGGACTGTTAGGAATTGTTATAGGTCCCCTTTTGCTCTCCTACTTTGTTCTGACCGTACAGATGTTTTCCAGAGAATACCTTTCTGGAAAGGAGTGAAAATGTGCAGATCGAAATACTTGGGTGTGAGTCCTTTGGGGCAAGATCCCTTGCCTGCGTTGTAAAGACGGACGATAGAACGATCCTGATCGATCCCGGAGTTGCGCTTGCACGCTTACGTTCAGGCCTGCTTCCCCACCCAATAGAGGTTGCTGCTGCTTTCAGGATAAGAGAAAAAGTCCTTTCTGCATTTGGGCAGGCTACAGATGTTGTTATCACCATTTTCACGGTGACCACATGCCAATGAGGGCTGAAGATCCGTATCAGCTGCCAATGGAAGCCCTCCCTTCGTTTGACGGGATAAACTTCTGGTGTAAAGGCCCTGAAAAAATTTCAGGCCTGTCTTCAAAGCGGAGGCGTGAACTTTCGGAGTTTCTGGGTTTCCCTCTCCCGGCTTCGGAAGGCGTGAAGTCTGGCAATATGGAGTTTTCTTCTCCTGTCC
>Ga0268359_10232_pt1 | contig 11087 bp, 9 predicted proteins | sample BioMet11_FD_194416 | JGI IMG/M metagenome (GOLD analysis project Ga0268359, IMG submission 194416) | Sewage microbial communities from Oakland, California, United States - Biofuel 11 (PacBio Assembly) | ecosystem: Engineered > Wastewater > Sewage > Unclassified | place: USA: California | collected...
CCGGTTAAAGACGCACAGCGGGGCACCCTTCTGGGTAAGCCTCTCCTGGAGCCCGCTCGACAAAAATACCACGAGCTGTACGGCAGTCAATATCAACTCGCGGAAACTCGCGGAAAAATCGGTCAACGAGACCATGACCCGGTACCGGCAGCTCACCGAGAACTCGCCCATCGGGATCCTGATCGTCCAGAAAGGAATCATACGGTACGTGAACCCAGCATTCGGCCGGTTCGTGGGCGTTTCCCAGATGGAGCTTTTGGGAAAAGAACTCTGCCTGTTTGCCGGGGACCACGAGCACCTTGCCTGCCAGGAGCGGATCGATGCCTGGGAGAAACAGCGGATCGGTTCTGCCGTGAGTGTTCTTGCGTTCCGGACCGCCTCGGGAGAACTACGCAGGACAGAGATCACCACCACACCCATCCGGCACCTCGGCCAGCCGGCAACGCTCGTTAACGTAATCGACACCTCGGAAAAACAGCGTCTCGAAGCAAAGATCGAACAGGACAACGAGCGCCGCCGGGGGAATCCTCGCCACCGTTGCCCACGAACTCCGCACGCCCCTCCAGCCGATCATCGGGTACCCTCGACCTCCTCCTTACCGATCCAAAGGAATGGGGGATCACGGACGAGACGCGGAAAGTCCTCGAACGCTGCCTGACGAGCGCCGACCGTGAGCGCCAGATCATCAACCGGATGCTCGACCTTTCCGTCCTCGACTCGGGAAAGATCCAGCTCGCGATTGCCCCGGTCTCCCTTGCCGCCATCGTCCGTTCTGTTATCGAGACAAGCGGCTATGCGTCGCACGCTTCGATTGCCGTGACGGTTCCTGAGGATATGGTTGTCCAGGCCGATTCGCCCCGGCTCTTTATCGTGATCGATTCGCTACTCTCGAACGCCGTACGCTACTCTTCCCCGCCGCGCCGGATCGCAATCACCGGAAGATCCGACAGCACCGATCCCTTCTGGCACCTTGCCATCAGCGACAATGGCGAAGGGATCCCCGGCAGACTCGCTGGACTCGATCTTCGAGCCCTTCCAGCTCCCCGACGCCGGCCAGCTCTCCCGCAAGTTCGACCGGATCGGCCTCTCGCTTGCCATTGCAAAAAAGATCATGGATGCCCATGGCGGGGAGATCTCGGTCGAAAGTACGGTGGGCAGTGGCAGCACGTTCACCCTCCATCTCCCGAAAAATCCCCCGCAGAAGACCGGAGAAAAGGCGTAACCGGCTTTTCCCTTTTTTTCGGCTTTTTAGGTCCCCTTACTTTCCCGGGGCGGAAAATATCGGATGAGCGTGCTGCCTTTTCATCGGTGACAAAGAAGACAAGCGTATCGCCCGGCTGGAGTCGTTCTTCCGGTTCCGGCTGGGTGAACTTGAGGGTTCCGCGCCGGAACCCGAACTCCCGGATCCCGTAGCGCTCTTTTAAGTCCAGTTCCCCCACGGTCTTTCCATCGGCAGCCGATCCCGCCTCGACCTGCACGGTATGGATATGAGTCGCCTTAAAGAGCGTCTCGAAATTTTTCAGCTTATTATGCTGCTCGGGATCCGTGCACCGGGTAAAGAGGGCGTTGCCCATCTTCTTTGTCCGCTGGATGATCCGGTTGATCTCGTCTTCGGGGATCTGGTAACGGCGCAGTGCACGGGTGAAGATCTCGAGGGCAGCTTCGAACTCCTCGGAGATCACTTCGTCCGCACCGAGGTCGAGCAGGTGTTGTGCGTTCCTGACGTGCCGGGTCCGGGCGAGGATATGCACATCGGGCGAAAGCTGGCGTGCCGTGTGGATGATCCGCGGGATCGCCTCCTCCTCGGAGACCGCAACCACGAAGGTCTTTGCCTGCATTATCCCCGCATGCAGGAGCACTTCCTCCTGCACGGCATCGCCGAAGATGAAATTGGGGCGGTAATGGGAGCGCTCCTGGCGGATGATCTCGGGATTGATCTCGATCACCGTATAGGGGATGCCGGCAAGCGTTGCCGCACGTGCCACGCTCTTTCCGGTGATCCCATAACCGGCGATAATGATATGGTTGGAGATCGCTCCCCCGGGAGACATTTCTTCGGGCGAGAGGTTCTTTTCCCGCGCGATCCGGTTCGGGAACAGGCGGTAGAGCAGGTCGACCACGGTCGGCGACGCGAGCATGGCAAACGGCGTAAGGATCATGGTCACGATTGCGCCGGCAAGGAAGAGCTGGTAGACGGCCTCCTGGATCACCCCTGCATCGAGGCCGCTTTTTGCAAGCACAAAGGAGAACTCCCCGATCTGGGCAAGGGCAAGACCGCAGAAGACGCAGATCCGCATCGGCATGCCAAGGATGGCTGCGGAAAACGCGCCGGTGATGATCTTGACGACAATGATCCCGACGATAATGAGCGCCACGTACTCCCAGTTCGCGAGCACGGTCGCCGTATTAAGAAGCATCCCGATAGAAAGGAAGAAGATGGCGGCAAAGACATCGCGGAACGGTATGATGTGGCCGAGAGCGTCGATGTTATAATCGGATTCCCCGATGATCAGGCCGCCGATGAACGCCCCGAGCGTGAACGAGAGGCCGGCCTCGCTTGTCAGCCATGCGATCAGGATACAGATGCCGGCGATGGTAAAGAGGAAGAGCTCGCGGCTCCGCTCCTTTGCGACCCGGAAGAGGAACCGGGGGATCACCCAGTAGGCAAGGACGATGATAACGAGAATGATCAGCGCAATCTTGGTGAGCTGGAAGGGAACGGCGGAGAGGTTGATACCCCCTTCATTTCCCGAAAGGAGCGGGAGGGCGAGCATCATGGGGATGATAGCGAGATCCTGGAAGATGAGGATCCCGAGTAGTGTCCGGCCCTGGACCGTGTCGACCTCGCCTTTCTCCTGGAGGATCTTCATCACGATGGCTGTGCTTGAGAGCGAGACGATGAAACCGAAGATGAGCGCCTCGTTAAACGGCATATCAAAGGCAAGCGTGATCCCCGTGATCGCGACAATCGTTGTGCAGACCTGGACGATGCCGCCTATCAGCACCGCCCGCCACGAGCGCAGGATGGTCTGGAACGAAAATTCGAGGCCGATGGTAAAGAGCAAAAGGACGATACCGATCTCGCCGATCGTATCGATGACCGTCTGGTCGGTGATAAGGCCCAGGCCGAACGGGCCGACAACCATCCCGATGATGATGAAACTGACGATGCTCGGGAACCCGAATCGCAGGCCGACATAGAGTAAAAGGACGGCCAGAACAACGATACTGACGATCGCAAGCATGATCTCCATACGTGGACACCTTGTAGGATCAGATGAGGTATAGAGATTCAGCCATGGGGGATATTATAGGTTACGACGGTAGTGCTGTCGTAACCCGTTCTTTTCCGGATCCACCCGCTATACCGGTGAAGGGGAAGGCGACCCCCTGCCCACGGTACTTCCCGTGACCGCCTCAAAGCCGGTCTTTGAACCATAGAGAAGGAGAACATCCCCGGGGGATACGACAAGGTCCGGGGACGGGGCGGTGAGGGTCTCTTTCCCGCGCCGGACCGCGAGGATCGCAACGCTGTGCCGGTTCCAGGTGTCCAGTTCGCGCAGGGTCCTGCCCGCCGCCGGAGAACCTTCCGGGACGGTCACCTGCGAGATCCGGAGGTCGCCGAACAGTTTCTCCGGGTCCGCCGCCTCCCCGGCCGAAGCAGCATCGCCTTTCCTGAAGATCCGGTAGCCGTTCTTCCGGACAAGCCCGGTCAGGGCACGGATATCGTCTTTTGGCAGGCCGTATTTCGCAAGGATGCAGGAGAAGATCCGCACCGATGTCTCGAACTCCTCGGGGATCACCTCGTCGGCTCCGAGGTCGAGCAGGTGACGGGCGTCGCCGACATGGCGCGTGCGCACGACGATATGGATCTTCGGTGCCATCTCCCGGGCGAGGTGGACAATTGCCGGGACGGAGGTCTGTTCTGAGATGACCACCACGAGCGCCCGGGCCTGCGTAATGCCGGCATGTTCGAGGACTTCGCGCTGCGCAGCATCGCCAAACACGATCGTACCGCCGCTTCCCGCTTCCCGCTCCCTCTTTGTGACATCGGGGTCCATCTCCACGATTGCATAGGGAATGCCGAGGATCTCGGCGGCGCGGGCAACGCTCTTCCCGGTCATTCCGTAGCCCACGATAACGATATGGTCGCGGAGCTGCGGATTCGCATCCTTCCGGGATTTGCCGTCATCGTCAGGCTTTTTGATCCGCGTCGGGAAGAGCCGGTAGAGCAGGTTTGTTGCCGGGGCTGCGGCGTTCATGGTAAACGGGGTGAGCGCCATGGTGATGATCGCTGCTGCAAGGAAGAACTGGTAGGGCCCGGAACCAATCAGGTTCTCCTCGAGCCCGCTCTTTGCGAGCACAAAGGAGAACTCCCCGATCTGGGCGAGGGCAAGCCCGACATAGACCGAGACCCGGGCCGGCATTCCGAGGAGGGCGGAGGTGACCGAACCGGTCAGGATCTTGATTACCAGGATGATTGCGATGAGGCTGAATACGATCGTATACTGCGACAGGATAACGCTCGTATCCAGGAGCATGCCGATCGAGATGAAAAAGATGGCGGCAAAGATATCCCGGAACGGTATGATGGTGCTCGCGGCATCGATGCTGAACTCGGATTCGCCGATGATAAGGCCGGCCATGAACGCCCCGAGCGAGTACGAGAGCCCCGCGGCGTTTGTCAGCCATGCAACGGCAAAGCAGATACCCGCCACGGTAAAGATAAAGAGTTCCCGGTTCTTCTGCTGCGCCACGCGGTACATGACCCACGGCACCACCCAGTGAGCGGAGACTATCAGGATCGCAAGGATGGCGATTACTTTTATGACTTCGAAGGGGATGGATGCAGTGGAGATGCTGCTGCTGCCCATCAGGAACGGGGTGAGCAGGATCATCGGGATGACGGCGAGGTCCTGGAAGATGAGGATACCAAGGAGCGTCCGGCCCTGGACCGACTCTACCTCGCCCCGGTCCTGGAGGATCTTCATCACGATGGCGGTGCTGGAGAGCGAGACCAAAAACCCGAAAAAGATCGCTTCCTGGATCCTGATGCCGGTAAAGAAGTGCATGAACACTGCAGCGGCGATGACCGTGGTGCATACCTGCATGGCCCCGCCGAGCACGACCACGCGCCATGCCTTGAACAGCCGCTCGAAGGAGAATTCGAGGCCGATGGTAAAGAGCAGGAGAATGACCCCGATCTCCCCGATGGTCTCGATAGTGGACTGGTCGCTCACGATCGAGAGAGCGTAGGGACCGGCGAGCATGCCGATCACGAGGAAACAGACAATGCTCGGGATCTTAAAACGCTGCCCGAAGAAGAGGAGGAGGATCGTCAGGATCCCCAGACAGACAACGGCAAGTATGACATCCATAGCGGTTCAGTCCCGTTCCGGGACACACTTTTTTAGGATACTATTTTCCGCAGGATATATATTGCCCGCATCATATCCGGGGAATTGTCCGCTCAGACTGCCGATAATTGAACCGGGAAGTTCATACTATCGCGAAAAACGCCCCGTGGTTGGAATGATGCCCGCCGGGAGCGTACACTGTCTTCGTGCCAAAACAACTTTAAAAGAAAAATGCCCCAGCCCGGATTTGAACCGGGGACAACCAGATCTTCAGTCTGGCGCTCTCCCAGTCTGAGCTACTAGGGCAGGACTATAATGGTTGTCACTGGACATTAATAAATAATGTGCTTTCCCAAGGGCGCCCGCATACACTTAGGTAGCTCTTCTTTATCCCCTGCCATGCCAAGTAGTATATGAATGCCGCAGCCACCCCGGACGGATGATGAGAAGGGCCTTTCTTCTGCCATCGCCTCGAGAACCGCACATGTCGTCCACCTGACGCACAACGACCTCGATGCAGTAGGGGCCGATGCGATCCACCGTATGAAATACGGTAAAGACGGCGTATTTACGATCTGGAGTTCGGTCGGGAAATTTATTGCACTCTTCTCCTTTGTCGCGGCAACTCCCGGGAAAGGGGACACGCTCTCGATCTCCGACATCGGGTTCCAGAAAGGGGCGGATACGCTGGCACAGAAAGCGCAGAAAAACGGCTGGGTGATCGAGTGGCGGGACCACCACCGCTGGCGCGAGGAGGAGATGGCCGCGATCCGTACCTCTGTTTCGTTCCTCTGCGTCGATACCGAGGTCTGCGCAACCGGGATTGTTGCCCGCGACCTCATGCCGGGGAATGCAACGGCAGCGGAAGTCGCCCGTATTGTCTGCGATTACGATCTCTGGAAACATGCCGACCCCCGATCTGCGGTGCTCGGGCAGGTCCTCCAGAGAAAGAAGAACCGGGACCATGTCCGCGACTGCCTTACCAAAGGAATCTTCACCGATCCCGTGATCGAGGCTGAATACCGGGAGATCAAGGCCGAGATGGACGAGGCAATGGACAAGAGCCTCCACCACGCCACGTATGCCGGGAAGAAGTACCGGATCGTCTTTGCCCCGCTCTACGGCTACCCGAGCGAGACCGCCCACTATATCCGGAACAAGAAGAAGACCGATATCGAAGTGATCATCGGAAAGGACGGCAAGTTCTCCCTCCGTTCGGTCCCACCCATCAGTCACCTGATCGCCCGGGAGTTCGGCGGCGGCGGGCACCCCAATGCCGCGGGAGGGTCATTCTCCTTTACCGTGATCGAACGGTTCACCTGGTGGCTTTTCAAGAAAAGCAAACACTTCAACGACTTTGTCCGGATCGCAGAACAGTACTGACTGTTCCTTTCTTTTTATTCCCCTTTTCCAAAAGCCCAAGGCTTATATGTCCCCCGGGGAAACCGGGAGGAGTATGAGACTGAAGTACTCCTCGTTCTGTTTGTTCCTGATCGTCCTTGGCCTGTTAGCGGTACCGGCCCTCGCCTCCGCACCGGCCGGAGGATCCGGGTGGCTGACCGTCAACTGCAACGTTAACGGCGCAAGCGTGTACCTGGACGGCACCTACAAGGGAACGATCTCGGGAGGTTCCCTCGATATCGAGAACGGTGTCGATGCATCCACCTATAAAGTAACAAAAGACGGTTATTACGATGCCACTGGCAGCGTCAACTACGTGCCGGGCGGCGATGCAAACATGGAGATCACCGTCACCCTCGAAGCAAAACCGACCGGCAGCGGCAAGGGCTGGATCACCGTGTACTCCGATGTGAACGGTGCCTCGGTCTCCTTTAACGGCGTGACCAAGGGCACCATCTCGGGAGGCAGCTTCACGCTCGAAGTTTCCACGACCGGTACGCCCTATACCACCTACTCGGTCTCGAACTCCGGGTATTACACCTACACGGGATCCGTTACGATGCCCGCCGACGACCAGACCCTCTCCCTGTATCCCGAGCTCGTGCCCATACCGGTAACGGCGCCCACGACCGCAGCCACGACAACGCTCATTGGCGGCGACACCGGGTATTACCAGTTCCACTGCAATGTGAACGGTGCCTCTGTATACCTTGACGGGACAAACAAGGGTATCGTTTCAAACGGGGTCCTGACCGTTAGCGTCTATACCACGGGCACTCCCTACACCACCTATTCGGTGAGCAAGAGCGGGTACACCACCGTCTCCGGCACCCTGCCGTCCACCCCCTCCAAGGGACAGACGCAGGACATCTATGTCACTCTCTACGCATCCTCGTCCCCGGTAACGGAGACCGCCACCGTCCCGCCAGCCGGTTCCGGAACGGGTACCTATGCGATCTACTGCAATGTTGACGGAGCAAACGTCTACTTCGACGACTCCTTCCAGGGTACGATCTCAAACGGCGTACTCTACGACTCGGTCCCGGTGACCGGGACACCGTTTACCACCTACCGGGTCGAAAAGGACGGGTACGTGACCGCATCGGGCTCAATAGTCCAGCACCCGGCGGCCGGTGAGATCGTCTCCCTGAACGTCAACCTGGTAACGTCCACCGCAACGACCACGGTTCCCACCACAAAACCCTCCCCGCTGCCTGTGGCAGTTGTCCTCTTTGGCCTGATCGGGGCGGGAATGATCGCTGCTCTCGGCTCCCGCAGGTAACCTTCCCGGTACGGCCCGCCTCCCGGGCACCCCCTTTTTCTTTTTATCCGCCGTGATTTCAGACGGTAAATGCCCGTCCACAAACGAGCAACCCTATATATCCAAAAATGTAATGTAAACGCGACACCATATGAAATTCGGATACCTTGCAATCGGATTTCTCTGCGTCGTATGCCTGGCAGTGATGCCAGCCCAGGCATTTACGGCAAAGACCCTTACCATATCCCTCGACCAGAACGGCAACGCACAGGCTGACATGCAGTACGACCTCTCCTTTGCCGAGCAGGCCGCCATCTTCTTCCACGCAGCAGACCCGGCAACGCTGCTCCAGAACGCCCTCCAGGAGAACCTCAACCGTCCGGTGACTGTCTGGGAAAGCCGACATGTCCTCTGCCGATGTAACCATCGGATCGTTTGCCGATGTCACCACGAATGCCGGGACCACCACCATGACGACACCCTCGTTCTCCTTTGCCGCTGCACAAAAAGCGATAAAAGAACGAGTGGTATGCCCCTCTGATTTCGGCTGACTTCGCACCGCAGACAACCACTATCACCTTCCCCGACGGCTACCAGTCATCCTTTGCAGACCAGATCAGTATTCCGTCGGTTTCCCACCAGATCGCATAATTCCCCACCATATTCATCCATTTTTTCCGGTTCCCTCTCCCGGTTCTTCCGTTCACCGAAAGCAAATGCCATCATATAAGAACTTTTATCTGGAACCGCGCAAAGGGTTCTAATGTTGCCTATGGCTGCAGATGTTGTAACTGTTGAAAACGTCGCCAGTGTCAAGTGGGGATCGCTTGTCCTCCTGGGCGCACTTGCCGTGATATTCGGACTCCTCGTGGTACTCTTTCCGACCGTGTCGGCAACCGTGCTCATCGAACTGATCGGGATCCTGATCATCCTGCTCTCGTTCTCCGCACTCGTGCTCTCCGCGCTCTCACCGGGCGGCTGGAAGTCGTCGGCGCTCCTCGCGGTCCTTGCCATTATCGGGTTCTTTGTCGGGATTGCAACGATCATCCATCCCTTCGTGATGGGACAGGCTCTTGCCGTTATCGCCGGTATTGCCCTCTTCCTGGGCGGGCTTATCGGGCTTGTCGTTGCGGTCGGCGAAAAGACGATGATACACCGGGGCCTCTTTGCCCTCCAGGGTATCCTCGCCATCATCCTCGGGCTGATGATCTGCGTCCTCCCGCTTCTCGGTGTCGCCCTGATGGTGATCTGGGTCGGCGTGATCCTCGTGGTATACGGTATCATCGGGATTGCACTCGGGTACTGCATCCGCTCGCTGGATGCGGCATAACCCAACCTTTTTTTGGATTTTATTTCCTGCCGGCCAGGGATAGGTTTTCCCGGGAAGCCGATAACGAGGCGCTCCCGCTAAAAACAATGCCTGATCACGGGTCGCTGCATGACTGCGGTTTACTCCTGGCAGCGGCGGATAAGCATCAAAGGAAAAAGAAAGAGATCAAAAAAATCCGTTCAGCCCTAGTCGAGCGGGATCGTTTCGAGCTGGGAAACCAGCTCCCAGATCCGTGTCCGAGCATGGATGGGGCATGTTGGGATCGTTGGAAATTTCATCGATTTTTGAGATTGCCTCGGCGGCGCGAAGGCCCATTGCCTTGGTGTTGTTGGAAAGCAGCGTCCGGGTCTCGTCAGCAACGCGCCGGATATTTCGGGGAATTGTGCTGTCCTCCTGGATGTGCTGCAGCATCAGGATACAGTTTTCCATTGTTTTTTCAGGATTTGCCATGGTATCACCTGCCGTGTACCTGTAGTTAATACGTAGAACTCGCATATATAAGTTGGATGTTGGATCAGACGGTGAGATGATGGCAGAGAGAAAGGACGACGAGATCATGGCCGAGTACCTCCTCAAAGGTGGTAAGATGCTCGAAAAGACCTGCCCGGTCTGCGGGTGCCCGATGTTCGAGTATAAGAAGAAAACGTTCTGCGTGGTCTGCGCCGAGAGAAAACAGGAGGCGGCAGTTCCATCAAAACCCGCCGCAGGCCCCGCAGTCTCACCTGCGCCCACACCGGCCCCGTCCGCGGAGGTCGCTCCGCTCTGCCAGCCCCGCCGTGTAATCCCCGAGGCGGAAATACTCTCAACAGAGATTGCCGCAACGATCCGCGTACTCGCCAGCGCATAAAAACGGAAAACGATCCGGACCGCTGCCTCGCGCTATGGATGCGGTGAAGATCGGGACCGAAGCGCTCGAAATTACCGGCCGGCTCTGATCCGTGCCGGTTCGCTCTTTTTTGCTTTTCTGGATCTTTTCAGCGATTCTGGTACGGGATACGGTACGTGGCGGCGGTTGGCTAATTTTGTGTCCGACCCCCTGCATTAATTTGTATAAATTTTTGGACAATTATTTGGGGAATCTCATCTGAAAACCTGACAGTTTAACCGAAATTTGTATCATTCCGTATTGCATCATGCAGGGGGTCGGACCTATAATTAGTGTCAGTACCGCGGGCAACATTACCAGCTCCTGGCTGGTCTGGGCAGAGTTCTGGCCACCACATTTTATCCCATAAAATTTTACAAATCCGTAAATCAGATCTGTAATTCACTGCTCCCAATACCATATCCTATTTTCTGGCCCGACCCCCTGCATCACCGGCAAGGATTTATCCGATCCGGTTCATTTTCCTGTACTGATAGTAAGCCAAGGCAGGCCCCGACAACGGATGCCGGATATGGGCCCGCCTGGCAGGAAACCGGTGAACCACATGGCGAAATTCAAACCACGAACCGGGAACAAAGAGCGCATTCCATTACCTGAACAGCCGGTTGCGGATATCGGGAAGTTCGACCGGATTGTCCAGTCCCTGATCCTGGGTAATCCCCTTGGCTGTACTTCGGTACCGCTCGGCCCGGAAGAACCATCCCCCGATAGAAAAGGTCCGGGAGATGTACACGGCAAAGTTCGTGTACCCTGACCGATAAGAAGAAGCGGATTGGCGCAGCGATCGAGATGTACGATTCGGTCGGGGGATACCAGACCGGGATTGCGGCGGTCATCTCGAACGTGGCAAAC
>Ga0268359_11533_pt1 | contig 11087 bp, 10 predicted proteins | sample BioMet11_FD_194416 | JGI IMG/M metagenome (GOLD analysis project Ga0268359, IMG submission 194416) | Sewage microbial communities from Oakland, California, United States - Biofuel 11 (PacBio Assembly) | ecosystem: Engineered > Wastewater > Sewage > Unclassified | place: USA: California | collected...
AGCATATAGGTAGCTGTAGATTTGTCTACAATTGGGCTTTGGATCAAAAAATTAAAACTTACGAACAAACAGGAAAATCAATTTCCAGATTTGACTTAAACAAATTAATTCCTGTTTTGAAGACTTCTAATGAATGGTTAGGAGAAGTAAACTCTCAATCACTTCAAGGAATGACTAAGCAGGTAGAATCCGCTTTCACTCGATTTTTCAGAGAGAAAAATGGATTCCCAAAGTTTAAATCAAAAAAGAATCCTATACAGTCTTTTCCTGTACCTCAACACTATTCTGTAAATTTTGAAAACAATACCGTAAAGCTTCCTAAAATTGGAGAAATTAAAGCAGTTCTTCACAGAAAATTTGACGGAGAGCTTAAAACAGCTACGGTATCAAGGACTTGTAAGGGAATTACTACATTAGTATCCTTGTTGAAGATGGCAAAGAACTTCCAGCAAAACAACATTTTTCAGAATCAACTACGATAGGTATAGATGTAGGTATCACAGATTTTGCCATCTTTTCCACAGGTAAAAAGATTGAGAATCCTAAATACCTGAAAAACTCACTTCAAAGACTTAGAGTTCTTCAAAAAAGAGTATCAAGGAAACAAAAAGGCTCTAAGAATAGAGCAAAAGCCAGACAAAGGCTTGCTGTGCTTCATGACAAAATAACAAACCAGAGGAATGACTTTCAGAGCAAACTCTCTTTTAGACTTGTTAGCGAAAACCAAGCTGTAGCTCTGGAAACTCTGAATGTTAAAGGTATGCAAAAAAAATCATTGTTTAGCTCAGTCTATAAGTGATTCTGCATGGAGCAGTTTTGTAACAAAGTTAGAATATAAAGCTGAATGGTTCGGGAAAACTGTGTTAAGAATCGGGCAATTTGAGCCTTCTTCTAAGCTATGTAGCGTATGTGGATACCACAATAAAGAGCTTCAATTAAAAGACAGAGAATGGACTTGCCCGGATTGTAAAACAAAACATGATAGAGACATAAATGCCGCTATCAATATCAAGAAATTCGCTCTCATAGATCAAAACCTAATTGGATTGTAACACCTACGGAACGTGGGGAAGAGCCTGGGGACTTGCCCTCAATGGAGGGAGGAATGAACCAGGAAGCCACTCAGTCTTTAGCTGAGTGGTAGTTCACATAACTCAGCTGTTTATTTAGTCCATCTGTTTATCCAAGCAAAATATTTACATAATAAACTTTTCGTTTTTGTAGATGGCCTGGTTTTACTCTGGCTTTAAATTTTTTACTAATTTTTACTTTTGACCTGCTCCTGAATTTCGATTTTGTGTTAGATTTTTGGATTATGTAGCATAAAACGGGAAAAGTAATATCCTGTGTAGCTCCATTTCCGGAGCTGGCCGTCCAGGAAACAGTAAAAAGTAAAAGTAGTAAGAAAACAATGCTTGAGATTGCTTTTGCCTTCAAGATGATTGGGAAAAGCTCGCAATAAATAGGTGATTGTTTCCTTTCTACGTAATGGGAAATTTTATCAAGAAGTGCCCGAATACTCTTTGAAAGTTTCTCACTTCTTTGAAACCATAAGTTTTAAATAAATTATTAAAGTATTTCTCTAAAGCAAATTATTGCTTCCTTGATAAGTGCTTGAGGTTTCAAAGTGAAGTGTTATAAAAGCCATTTAGATTTAGACTGCACTTAGCATACAATACTCTGCACTTAGCATACAACACAGTTATTCAGGTAGGAGGAAGGTAAGGAGTTGAACCCTTCCCCCTACCTCAAGGTTGGTTTTACTCACGCAGGAGAATATGCCAAAAATCCGGCGTGAGTTTTTTTACTCAGATGATATATATTATGCATGAAATGTATTTAACTCTTTCTATTTTATATCTATGTTGATTACTCAGGTCAGTTTTTATTTTAATCCCAATTTTAATCCAAATTTATGTCAAGTAAACATATAAATAAAGTATAATTTGAAATATTAATCTTGAAGTTCCCGATATATTTTGAAAATTATAGGAAGACTAATATCTGAGTAAACCTATATAAATACTTAAATTTTAAAAATCAGAGAATTTTTAACGAATTTTACTGGAAAGGGGCTTTAATATGTTCTCACTGAACGAACAAAAGGCTATTGAACTTGGAGAATCTGGAGAACGAGCAATAAGAGAACAGAATGAATATGATGCACTCCAATATGCTGAGTACCTCCGGGAATTAGGACATGAGTTGCTCGAAGGTGATTTCGAGAATGATTTAAAGAGAGTCATTATCTCACTCAGAAACATTGGTAACAAAGCTGTCCAGAAAAAGATTGGATAATGTTGCGTCCACGGCTCTTAATGAGCTTAAATATCTTTCTGATATTGCACTCGATAAGAATTTCTCAAACGCGATGTGGTCTTTTTCAAAAGCTGCACAGGAGATCGGAAAAGGAGCAGTACAGGTCGAGATGCTCGAGCCTGCAAAACTTGCGATCGACACGCTTAAAATGATAGGGATGGGCGCAGTTGAGAAGAAAATGGAAGTTGTAACCCTTTGGACAACCATGTCACTTGAGGAAATGGCTTATCTTGCAAATAAGCAGCAACTTGAAGATCTAACTAAGGAAGCAAAAGAAGCTAGAGAAGAAATTATAGAATACTCCGAAGCATCAGGGTTTGTTACAAAGGAACAGATTGAAAAATACCCACAGCTTATCGCCCAAACCGTAAGTCAATTCTCAGACCTTCAGAATCTACAGCCTGCAGGTTATGAGACCAGGCCCAATGAGGAATTCACAGAAGAGGAATTCTTTGAGGAAGAGGGACAAGGGGAGGAACAGGAGCCTGAAACTGAGGCTGCCAAAAAGGAAAATGAGCCTGATAATCAGGTAAAATAAGCCTGATAATCAGGTAAAATAAGCCTGATAATCAAGGAAAATGAGCCTGATAACTAAAAAACGAAGCAGGCAATTCGAAAAGATATCTCCTAAAAATATTCTGGCTGTTTACACAGCCGGCTGTCTTTTTTTATAATTTTTGGAAATCTCCAGAAAGCTTTCTATTATTTTCAGACCATTTGGAGTAAGCACGGATTCGGGGTGGAACTGCAAGCCGTAGATTGGATACTTTACATGCTCCACTGCCATAATGCTCCCGTCCTCAGCCCTGGCAGTAACTTTTATCCCGGGCGCAGGCTCCCCAATCTCAAGTGAATGATAACGGCCTGCTTCGAATGGGCCCTCAAAGGCTGAAAACAATGCAGAGTCCTCATGCAGAATCTTCGAACTTTTTCCATGCACTGGGCCGACCTTGCTTCTTCGGACGACTCCGCCGAAAGCCACATTGATTGCCTGGTGTCCAAGGCAGACTCCAAGAAGGGGAATTTCCCTGCCCATTTCTCTGATTATTTCCAGGCAATTTCCTATATCCCTGGGGTCTGAAGGATTCCCTGGGCCCGGAGAGATAACCAGAGCATCAGGTTTAATCTCTCTGAGTTCTTCCAGAGAAACCGTATTGGGAAGCACCAGAGTATCTTGTTCGAAATAAGAGATATAATCTACAAGATTCCATACAAAGGAATCCTTGTTGTTTATGAAAACCACCTTCACCTGAAAACACCTCCTGAACTTATCATTTTTAGTTCATTTTCTCCTCGTTTCTCTCCTTTAACCTCACTTTTCCTGAAAAGCCCGTTTCCTGGATTTCTTTCCTGTAAAGTGTCCCTGCCTGAACTTCTTTTCATAAATTTCACCTTAAGTTACTTAACAAATTGTTTTAAAGTTCTCCGTCGATTGCTTCAAGCATTGCTCCCATCTTACGTTCGGTTTCCCTGAATTCATAACCAGGATCAGAATCAGCTACGATTCCTGCTCCAGCCTGCACTGATGCTTTCTTGCCCTGTACAATAATGGTCCTAATTACTATTGCAAAATCGGCGTCCCCATTCCAGCTGTAATATCCAACTCCCCCACCGTAGATCCCTCGAGGGGAAGCTTCAAGTTCGGAAATAATTTCCATGGCACGGATTTTCGGAGCTCCTGAGAGAGTTCCAGCCGGAAATATTGCCCTGAAAGCATCGAACTGGTCACATTCCGGCCTCAGAGTGCCTATAACCTTACTTTCGATATGCTGGACATGGGAATATTTCAGGACTTTCATAAATTCGGAAACCTTTACAGAGCCGCTTTCCGTAACCATTCTTACATCGTTTCTCCCAAGATCGACAAGCATCACATGTTCAGCCCTTTCTTTCTCATCATGCATCATGTGTGCAGCAAAAGCTTCATCTTCGGCTTCGTTTTTTCCACGGGGGCAGGTGCCTGCAATCGGGTTTGTGATTAGAGTCCTTTCATGGACAGTCAGCAGAGTTTCAGGGCTTGCCCCAACAATTGCCAGGTCTCCAAACTCAAAGATGTACATGTAAGGGCTTGGATTAATTGCCCGAAGCTGCATATAAAGTTCAAAAGGCGACTGTTCGAGCGTAAACTCGCATTTCCTGGAAAGGACTGCCTGAAAGATATCTCCTGCAAAAATATGCTCTTTCGCCTGGACTACCGAGTCCTCAAACTTCTGTTTTCCGGCATTGCAGTCCGAAACAGGTAAGCCTGGAAAGATTGATCCGTCTGGTATTGCACTTTCTGCTGAGTCTCCTGAAAGTGCAGCTTCCTTGAGTATGGGTATAGAGCTTTTCGGCTTCCTGAAGGGCTTTTTCATAGATTTCTCCGGCATCTGCACCCGGACTTACGAAAGGAGTGACGACGATATATATCTCTTCAGTTATATGGTCGAAAACAAAAGTTTTCGAAACCATCAGGTATTGAAGTTCCGGAATTTCGGATTCAAAGCTTTTTTTGACCCCTAACCAGCTATCGTAAATAGCATCATAAGCTGTATAACCTATGGCCCCGCCCATGAAAGTTTGCCTGTCAAAACGTTTCGCGTTCAGGAGTCCCATCCCGTTTGCAGGAGGAAAAACCAGGCGAAGGGCATCGAAACCATCTTTCCCCTGAGGAATTGGAGCCGTGAATTTTAAGTGTCCCAGTTCTGAATTTTCTTTCTCCGGATTCTCTTCCTCTATGGTTTCACACCCGCAGGCATCTTTGATTTTCGACCGAACTTCTTCAAAAAAAGGCGAAGCATTTGGGTTAAGGAGTTCAAGGGAGATTTTCCTGTCACTTATTCTAACTACGGCATCAGGATCATTTCCAACAAAAGAGTACCTTGCCTTAGTTTCCTGTTTTTCCACTGATTCCAGCAGGTACGAATAACCTGAGGTCCCTGAGGCCCGCAGGGCGCGGTAAAGTTCAAGAGGAGAACATGTAACATTATCGATTCTTGCAAGGAGCTGGATAAAGCCTGGCTGGCTTACTCCTGAAGCAAGTTTTTTGAATTCTTCTTTTCCAAGGTCAAAGGAAAGCATTGGCACACCTCACTTCTTCAATAAAACTTTTGATTTTTACGGCATCTTTTTTTCCGCAGGTCTCAACCCCGGATGCCGTGTCCACAGCATAAGGCGAAACAGCCCTGATTGCTTCCCGCACGTTTTCAGGCTTGAGCCCGCCTGCAAGGATAAGGGGAAGCCGCGTTTCTTCTGAGATTCTCCTGCTCAGAGTCCAGTCGTGCACACAGCCTGTGCCTCCGGGCTTTTCAGACCTTGCCGTATCAAGCAGAATGGAATCTACAATGTCGGCTTCTTCCAGAAGACTGACCTCTTCAAGCAGGCTTGAGACAGAAGCAGGATTTCCGGAACCTTCGTTTGAAGCTTCTCCCTGTGCAGGTACGGACAGAGTTTTTATGATCGGGATGCCCGTTTTTTCTTTTATTATTTCAAGTTCGAGATGGGGCAGTCTGGAGTGGATCTGCACGATATCGGGTTTTATTTTTTTAATCAGACCTACGGCAGTATCCGCGTTTTCAGGCATGATGACCAGTACGGAACTCATGGTTTCAGGGACTCTGGACACGAGGTAGGCGGCAGTATCGGAATCAAGCTTTCTCGGGCTCTCAACAGGAACTTCTGTAATAAACCCAACTGCATCGGCTCCGTAAAGGGCTGCAATTTCGATTTCTTCAGGGCTGCGGATTCCACATATCTTTATTCTCGTTTTCACTTTCGCTGTCATGCCCTCTCTCCCGAGGCCGGGCTTAATATGGACGTTTTTGAGCGCATTGACATGCTTTTTCCCGAAAGATTTCCCTTACCTTTCTGGCTGTGAAACCCTGAAGTAAAAGTCCTGAACTGGTTGAATTTAACCATGACCTTTCCACTGTCAATGGCATCCTCGGCAATAGGAATTGCTTGCCGGATAGAACCTACTATCCCACCCACATAAAGGGCGGCAGCGGCATTCAGGACTACGATGTCTCTTTTCGGTCCTTTCTGGCCCTTAAAGATGCACAGCAAGTCTCTTGCATTTTCTTTTGGAGTGCCTCCCTTTATATCCTCAGGATTTGCCCGCAGCATGCCAAGATCTTCCGGAGTCAACGTATAGGTTGAAACCTTGCCGTCCTTTAACTCCGCAACATAGGTTTCACCCGTATTTGTAATCTCATCCATTCCGTCTCCGTGCACAACAAGAGCATGCTCGGTCCCGAGTTCCGCAAGAGCATAGGCTATTGGTTCACAGAGTTTTTTATCAAAGACCCCTATTACCTGCCCTTTAGTACCTGCCGGGTTGGTCAGGGGCCCAAGAATATTGAAAACCGTACGGACTCCTAGTTTTTTCCTTACACCTGCAACCCTCTTCATAGCCGGGTGAAAAACCGGAGCAGCCATGAACCCTATTCCTATCTCTTCGATTGTTTGCCTGACAGCTTCGGGCTCAAGGTCAGTTTTAATTCCCAGGGCTTCAAGCACATCCGAACTCCCTGACATTGAAGTGGCAGCCCGGTTTCCGTGCTTGGCTACAGGAACACCTGCTGCAGCAGTAACAATTGCGGCTGCTGTCGAGATATTGATTGTATTAAGGCCATCTCCTCCTGTCCCGCAGGTATCCACAAGCCTGAAAGATGTTTTGGGCCGGATAGTGTTTCCGGCTTTTTTCATTCCCCTTACAAAACCCGCAATTTCTTCGGGCTTTTCACCTTTTGCCCTCAGGGCAAGCAGAAATCTCCCGATTTCCTCATCCTGTGCTGTACTCAGAATTTTGCCTACTGCATCTTCGGCTTCTTCGGGGCTCAGATCATGCCCTTCTTCCAGCTTTTGAATGTATCTCTGCATTTCTCCTTCCTCCACGATAGTTTCAAAATTTACGAGACTGTTGACGTTCTCGATTTTCCGGAATATTTCTCTTTAACTGGCTCTTTTGATTCCGGATTTGAGTTCCTTTGCAAGGGCTTCCAGCCTTTCGTTTACGTCTTTTCCTTCATCTATAATCTTAACAAAAGCCGAACCGACTATAACTGCATCCGCTCCGGCGTCTCTAACTTCTGCAGCTTGCTCTCCTGTTGAGATTCCAAATCCCACAGCCTTAGGAAGCCCGGTTTCTACTCTAGAAAGCAGCTCTCTGGTAGAGGATGAGACATCTTCCCTGGCTCCCGTGACCCCTAGCCTCGAGACAAGGTAAAGGAAACCTGAACCTCTTTCCAGGATTTTCTGGACTCTTCCCTCGGTTGTTGTAGGTGCAATGAGAAAGATCAGGTCAAGCCCGTGCTTTTCGCAGCTATTTTTCAGGTCAGCCGCTTCTTCTACCGGGATATCGGGTACTATCAGTCCGCTTATTCCGGCATCTGCAGCCTTTTCCACAAATTTTTCCACTCCGTACCTGAATACAGGGTTGTAATAGGTCATGCAAACAAGTGGAATCCCAACATCCAGGGTTTTAATAAGCTCAAAATAACACTGTGTGTCCATGCCTGCAGCAAGTGCCCTTTGTCCTGCCACCTGGATTGTTGGGCCGTCCGCTACAGGGTCTGAAAAAGGAAAACCGAGTTCTATGATATCCGCACCTCCGTTCACCAGAGCTTTTACAATCTCCCCGGTTTTTTCTGTGGACGGGTCTCCTGCCATTACATAACAGATCAGGGCACCTTCCTTTTTCTCCCTGAGTTCTGAGAATTTTTCGGAGATTTTCTGCCTCTCCATTTTAGATCCCTCCTCTAAGGCTCAGGACGGTTTCCAGGTCCTTATCGCCTCTTCCCGACAGATTTACAACCACTACTTCTCCCAGTTCCCCGGCTTCTGAGGCTTTCTTCAGATAAGCAAGGGCATGGGAAGATTCCAGCGCAGGAATTATTCCTTCATGCCTGCTCAGTTCATGGAAAGCTTCAAGGGCTTCATCATCAGTTGCATATCTGGCTGTAACCCGACCGATATCGGACAGGTAAGCCAGTTCAGGCCCTACCCCTGAGTAGTCAAGACCTGCGGAAACGGATTCGGATTCAAGGATTTGACCGTTTTTGTCCTGCAGTACTTTTGTTCTTGCGCCGTGCAGGATACCTTCTTCTCCTGCACAGAGAGAAGCTGAGTGAAGAGCGGCTTTTTCCGTACATTTAAGGGCTTTTCCTCCGGCTTCGACAGCAATCAGTTTGACATCCTTATCCTCAATAAAGGGGTAGAAGATCCCCATTGCATTACTTCCGCCACCTGCACAGGCAATGATGGAATCAGGCATACGCCCTTCTTTTTGCAAAATCTGTTCCTTTACTTCACGACCTATAACGCTCTGGAAATCCCTTACTATTACAGGATAGGGATGAGGACCTACAACCGAGCCTATGAGGTAATGCGTGTTTTCTATGTTCGTGACCCAGTCCCTGAAAGCCTCGTTAATAGCATCCTTAAGGGTTTTTGAGCCGGTTTCCACGGGTACTACTTCAGTGCCCATGAGTTCCATACGATAGGCATTCATCTGCTGCCGTTTGACATCTTTGGCTCCCATGTATACAACGGTTTCAAACCCGAGATTTGCTCCTGCCATAGCTGTTGCAGTCCCGTGCTGTCCTGCACCGGTTTCGGCAATCAGCCTGGTTTTCCCCATATATTTTGCGAGCAGGGCCTGCCCTATGGCATTATTTAACTTGTGGGCCCCTCCGTGCACAAGGTCTTCCCGTTTGAGGTAAATCTTTGACCCGTACTTTTTGCTCAGGTTCCGGGCAAAATAAAGAGGCGTTTCCCTGCCTGCAAAATCCCGCAGGTAATGGTCAAGCTCGGCAAGAAATTCAGGGTCATTTTTATACCGCTCGTATCCCTCTTCCAGCTCTTCTAAGGCCGGCATGAGGACTTCTGGTACGTACTGTCCCCCATATTTCCGTATTTTCCTTTTACCTGGCCTGTCTGCCCGTTTTTCAAATTTTTCTTCGAACCTGCGAGCTCATTTAAGTATGAGTCCTTTGTAGAAAATTCTGAAACTTTAGTTTCTGTCAATTCAATTACTCCCTTGTCTTTTTGATGTAATCCTGTAACGTAATTTTGATATCGCATTTGGAAGTGTAGTTTTGAAAGTGTAGTTTTTGATCTTGTCATTGGAACAAAATTTAATTTTGAATGGTTTTTGAGTGAATTTTGAATAAATTTTGAATAAATTTTGAATAAACTTTGAATAAACTTTGAACAAACTTGAACAAACTTTGAACAAATGCAAAGTGATTTTGAACAAATTTTGAATGATTTTGAATGGATTTTCCAACCTGTCCAGTCAGGCTGAAAGCTCCGAAAAGTCTGGAAAAATAGTTATTAACGCCAACCAGCGCCCTGGACGAATTCTTTCGTTTTATCAAAAACAGAAGCATTTTCCATAAGTGCGGAACCTATCAGTACGGCATCCGCACCTGCCTGAATTACTCGTCTGACATCTAGTACGCTGTTCATTCCACTTTCGCTTATTATCAGATGCCTGGTTCCGTGATCAAGGTCACATTCCCGGATAATAGGGGCCAGCTCTTCTGTGGTTCCGAGGTTGATTTCAAGGGTTCAAAGTCTCTGTTATTAATTCCTATAACTCTTGTATCGGTTTCCAGAGCTAAATCAAGCTCTTTCCTGTTGTGAACTTCTACAAGAGGCTCCACGCCCTTTTTAAGGGCAAGCTCAACTAATCCCCTAGTTCTTCTTCAAGGATGCCTGCAATCAGGAGTACAAGATCACTTTGAGCTTCTTCAAGCTGCACCCTGTCAATAATGAAGTCTTTCCTCAGTACAGGCAAGCAGACTTTATTTCTAACTGAGTCCAGGTTTTCAAGTGATCCCCTGAATACTCCAGGCTCTGTCAGGACCGAAACTGCAACAGCTCCGGCTTCTTCCATCTCCCATGCAAGCTCGGCAGCCGTTGCAGGTGAAATATCCCTGAAAGTTCTCCCTGGAGATGCGGGCTTGACCTCTGCAATTACAGGCACCCTACCGTCGGCTTTTGCATCTGCTACTGCCGAGATAAAGTCCCTTTTCTCAAATCCCATCTCCTGGCTTTCACTGGAGGTCTGCGGCCCCAGGGCCTGGACACGGGTTTTTGTTGTGTTGAGGATGTGGAGAATTGAAGCGTGCATATATTATCACTGAGGTATAGTTTTGTACATCAACGTCTAATGAAGTACTTCCTATAAATAGGTTTTGGATAAGCACAATATGAACTGAGATTCTTATTTCGTAAAAGCCGGAATCCTTGTACTCAGTTAAACATATTTTGGATTTTAAGAACAGAGTCTATTCCTTGGTCATTTTCAACGGTGCACTACTTCTCATTTATTCAGAACAGGAAGAGAAAATCGCAAAAATAACTCTGTTCTGAAATAACTGCTAACGTGTTTGATTTTCGTCTTTTATTTCATTGAGTAAGGAAAGTTGTGATTCAAGAAAAAACTTTATGAATTTAAATGAATATAAATTATTAACATTTTTTAATATGAAATATAAATGAAAGTCATAGGAGGAATTTTTAATAAAGTATCAACACACTAACACATTCAGGATAATGTCACTATGTTTGATTATCCTCTTTCTTGGATTAATGAGTGCATCAGTTACGCACGCTGAAAGTTATAAGTTTGTTACCAAATGGGGTTCGTATGGTGATGGTGCTGGACAATTAAATCATCCACGTGCTATTGTTGCAACTTCATCTGAATATATTTATGTTGCCGATACAGACAATTATCGAGTTCAGGAATTTAATAACAATGGTAAATTCATTAACCAGTG
>Ga0268359_13162_pt1 | contig 11063 bp, 8 predicted proteins | sample BioMet11_FD_194416 | JGI IMG/M metagenome (GOLD analysis project Ga0268359, IMG submission 194416) | Sewage microbial communities from Oakland, California, United States - Biofuel 11 (PacBio Assembly) | ecosystem: Engineered > Wastewater > Sewage > Unclassified | place: USA: California | collected...
TAAGTCCGCGATCGACGTAGCGGCAGCATATGTGGAATCCTTCTTGACGATGAAGCGAGATGCCGTCGTCAAGATAGGAGTCGGAGAAGTCGATGGACTGGGCGCGCTCGGCGGTGTAGGACATGCCTGCGCAGATGATGTCGATCTGACCGGCGGTGAGGGCAGTCGACGAGACCGCTGAAGCTCATCTTGACGGCAACGGGATCCATGCCCAGACCGTCAGCGATCTTCTTGGCAACCTGGACGTCATAGCCGTCGGCATAGCTCCCGTCGACGTTCTCGATGGGAATGGTGGTGTCGGCCTCCTCGGACGCCTGCCAGTTGTAGGGAGCGTAGGCAGCCTCCATGCCAACTCGAAGGGTGGTCCCATCACCGAGCACGGCCGAGGATGATCCGGACGTACTCGTCGAGGATGACGAGCCATTGTCGGAGCTCTGAGCGGCGGGGCCGCAGCCAGCCAATGCGAGCACGCTACCCGCACCGATCATGCCACTGGTCACCTTGACGAAAGAACGACGAGAAAGGCTGTTCCTATCCATTGCTTCCTCCCAACACCTCGGCGCTCGTGCGCCTGATACTCCAGTTTGCTAAAGCACGATAGCGGCAGCCGGATGCTATCGCAGTGCATGGCGACAAGAGGAAACCTGCGGGTAACGATAGACACATCGTCGGAGCCGCTCGCCAGCATCCGAAACCGACCGCTCTCCCCGGGACGGACTGCGTCGGCAGGTGACGCACCGTACCGGGGCCATTCTCGTCACCAGGAGAACGACTTTGGCCCAACGACTTTGGCTCCTGGCCTCGAGCCATCTACCTGCAGGTTCCTTTCTCGCATCCTTCCTTCGACTTTGGCTCTCGGCGTTTCCGCAGGTAGGACGCTTGACTAGGTTTCAAACCATGTGCCAAAGTCCTTGGGCCAAAGTCGTCTCCCGCCTGCGAGAAAGGCTCCCGCCGAGCTACCCGCATGGCTACTTCTCCCAGCTCGGGCATACGGGGGCATCGGAAACGCTCCACGAACCGAGAGGCGCGTTCGGCTGCGCATCAAGCGTGAGCGGCGCAAAGAAGCCCGCCCGATAGCTGCGCAGGGCCGCGATCCCGATCATGGCGGCGTTGTCTCCGCAGGCGCGCATGGGCGGCACCGTCACGCGAACACCCATCTTGCCGAAGGTGTCCTTGTACGCGGCACGCAGGTCGGGATTTGCGGCGACGCCACCGCCCACGCAGAAGTCGGAGACGCCCGTCTGCTCCACGGCCGTGACCGCCTTGGCCACCTGCACGTCGATGACCGCCGCCTCGAAGCTCGCCGCAAGGTCAGCCAGGTTGATGGACCTGCCCGCGCGGTTCTCGCCCTCGATGTAGGTGATGACCGCAGTCTTGAGGCCGGAGAGACTGAAGGAATAGTCGCCGCTGTGCAGCATCGCACGGGGGAAGTGGATGGCACGGGGGTTGCCCTGGGCGGCCAGCCTCGAGATCACGGGTCCGCCGGGATAGCCCAGCCCGAGCGCCTTGGAGACCTTGTCGAAGGCCTCCCCCACCGCGTCATCGATGGTAGTACCCAAGATCTCGTAGTCACCCCAGGCACGAACATGCACGAGCATGGTGTTGCCACCCGAGACCAGGCTCGCCACGAAGGGCGGCTCGAGGTCGGGGGTCTCGAAGAGATTTGCGAGAAGGTGTCCCTCGAGGTGATGAACGGGAACGAGGGGCAGGTCAGTGGCGGCACAGAGACCCTTGGCAAAGGCAACTCCCACCACGAGCGCACCCACGAGACCAGGTCCTGCGGTCACGCCCACGGCGGCGAGGTCGGAGGCGACAAGCGTGTCGCAACCAAAGTGCTCGCCCGCCTTGGCGAGCGTCTCCTCGAAGACGCCCACGATCGCCTCCACGTGCTTCCTGCTGGCGATCTCGGGCACAACACCGCCAAAGCGCGCGTGAAAGTCAATGGACGTAGCGACGACGCTGGCGCATACCGCGCCGTGGGCGTCGGTGATGGCCATGGCCGTCTCGTCGCAGGACGACTCGATGGAAAGCACGAGCGGGCCGGCGTCGGCAAGGGCCTGTCGGCAGGCGGCGGTGCGCGACCCCGCAGTGATGGGCCAAGGACGAATGGAGGCAGCAGGCTCCACATGGTCGAGCGCGTGCTCGGCATCCGCCTCAAGCGGCAGGGCAACCTTGAGGATGAGGGCGTCGTGGCCCTCCCCGTAGTAGCCCGAACGCCTGCCGACCTCGGCAAAACCGAGCGAGGCATAGGTGGCACGGCCCGCGTCGTTGTCCACGCCCACCTCGAGCGAGGCCGTCCGGGCATTGAGCACGTGGGCGTCATAGCAGATGCGCGAGACGAGACGCGCGGCGATGCCTCTGCGGCGATGGTCCGCGCCCACGACCACATCGGAAATCTCGAAGTCGTCACCTGCCATCTGGCCGCCGGCAAAGCCGACAATCCGCCCGAGGTCGTGTGCGACCCACCAGGAGCGATCGGGCTGGGCCAGCTCCTGGTCAAAGAGCTTCCTGCCCCAAGGCGTGTGCGTCGTGCCCTCGTAGGCCGCCGACTCGAGGGCGACCACGGTGTCGAGGTCGTTCATGCTCATGGGTCGCAGCTGGAGATGACGGTCGGCGAGGGCCTCGTCCACGCCCGTGACCTCGAGACTTGCGGGCGTGACAAGGCCAAGGCGCTTGCGTTCGTTCTCCTCGGCGTCGGAGAGGCGCGTGTAGACGGGCAGCACCAACGCCGGGTCGCCGGTCTCGTGGGCGTCGTAGCGCGACGGCGATGCGGCGGCGCGAAGCAGCCCCTCCCCCGTGGGATACCAGCGCGTCGGTTCGACGTAGAGGGAAAAGCCCGCCGCCTCGAAGCGGTCACGGTACTTCTTGAGGCCGTCTCCCGTAAGAATCATCTCGCGCGCGTCCTGGCGAGAGGCCCACGCCTCGATGCACGCATCCACCTTGGACACGGTCTCGACGACGAAGGTACGCACGGGACCAGCATCGCTCACCTGGTAGATGCCCGGGTAGACCTCGCCGCGCATGGCGTCGCCCACCACCCCGAGAAGTCCGCGCGCCCCTGCCTTCCATGCCTCCCAGGCGACCGCGTCAAGGGTGGACGTGGCATGGAGCATGCATCCCAAGCCACATGCGAGACCCTTTGCCGTGGCAATGCCGATGCGCACGCCCGTAAAGGATCCGGGACCACGTCCCACGAGGACGGCGACGACCTCGGACATGGAGTGGCCAGCACGCGCGAGCACGTCGAGACAGGTGGACGCGAGCTCGACATTGGCCTGCCGGCGGCAGAGATGGTCACCCGTGGCGAGTAGTTCTATATCGGCACCGGTTTCGTCGGCGCGCGGCATCCAGTCGGCGACGGCGCAGGCGAGCATGTCAGTCGAGGTGTCGAGGGAAAGTACGAGCATGATGCATCCATTTCTGTAGCTGATGACGTAATCGGTGCCGTCTGGCGGGACGAGAGGGACGCGCGGCACTCACAGCTTGGCCAGAAGCTCCTCGCCACGAGCGTCGTGCGCGACGAACGTCACCTTGCGCGGTGGCTCCTCACCTGGAACGGCCTCGTCGTCGAGACGCGTCAGGAACACGTCCACACGAGCGTCGCCTATCTCGCCAGCAAACTGCTCGCCCCACTCGATGACGCAGACGCCGTCCGCGCCGAGCACGTCGAAGAGGCCCGTGTCCTCGAGCTGGTCGGGATCGTCCAGACGGTAGAGGTCAAAGTGGTCGAGCTCCAGCTCGGCACCCTGATAGACCATCTCGATGGTGAAGGTGGGGCTCGTGACGTCCCCTGATACGCCCATGCCCTGAGCGATGCCCTTGGTAAGCTGCGTCTTTCCAGCACCGAGGTCGCCCGTCAGCACGAGCACGTCACCTGCCTGCAGGTATCCGCCTAGACGCCTGCCCACATCGATGGTCTCGGCGGCAGAGGTGGTCCTAAAGCTCTTCTCCATCAGAGGGTGCCTCCCTTGGGGTGGCTGCGCAACCATTCGCCCACCATGGCGAGGTCTGACTCCAGCAGTGGTTGCCAGTCGGAGTGATAGATGCAGGCGGCAGGATGGAAGGTGGGGCACACCACGAAGTGGCCCACCTGGTGAAGGCGACCGCGCAGGCCCGTGACACCGCAGTTCGTCTTGAGGATCCACTGCGAGGCAAAGTTACCCAGGCAGACGATCACGTCTGGCCAGATGGAGCGTATCTGCTCGCGCAGGAAGGGCGAGCAGGCCTCGATCTCCTCCGGTTTGGGATTTCGGTTTCCGGGTGGGCGACACTTCACCACGTTGGCGATGTAGATCTCCTCGCGCGTGAGCCCCGCCACCGAGAGGAGCGAGTCGAGCTTCTTGCCGGCAGCGCCCACGAAGGGCTCTCCCTGCAGGTCCTCGTTTCGCCCGGGACCCTCGCCGACGAACATCACGCGTGCGTGCGGATTGCCCACGCCGAAGACGATGTTGGTGCGCGTCTGCCCAAGCGGACACAGCTGGCAGTTGCCCATAAGGTTGCGAATCTCCTCGAGGCTCACCTCGCCAGGGGATTGATGCTCGTGACCGGGAATGTGCATGACGGACATGTGTACGGCTTTCTAGACGTAGATCTTCTCGAGGCGCATGCCAAAGTCGCAGGCGACCTCATAGTTTATGGTTCCGCGGCTGGCAGCCATCTCGTCCATCGTAATCTCCTCGTCACCGTCGCGGCCGATCACCGTGACGAGGTCGCCTTCGGCGACGGGACGACCCGGGCGATACGTGCGCGCCGCGTTGACATCGACGGCGAACATGAACTGGTCCATGCAGATGCGCCCCACCTGACGGCAGCGCATCCCGTCGACCAGCACGTCCATGTTGTTGGAGAGCATGCGCGCAAGGCCGTCGGCATATCCGATGGGCACCGTGGCGACCTGGATGTTGCGCTTGGGAACGCGCCACGTGAGACCATAACCCACGCCATCGCCCACCTCGGGATACACGGCGCGCGTCACAAGGGCGCGAACGCTCATGACCGGGTCGAGCTGGATGCGCGGCACGGTGGTCTCGGCGGGATGCAAGCCGTAGAGGCCGATGCCCACGCGGCACATGTCGAACTGACACTCATGGTGCAGGATCGTGCCCGGCGTGTTGTCGCAGTGGACGAGACCCGTCTCGAGCCCTGCGTCGTGAAGGGCCTGCACCTCCTCCTGGAAGCGATTGAGCTGTAGCGCGAAATCCCAGTCGTCGATGACGTCGGCGGTGGCGAAGTGCGTGAAGGTGCCCGCACACTCGATGCCGCAATGGAAGTCGATCGCGCGGCGCATCTCCACCACGTCACCGCGGCGAACGCCGATGCGCGTCATACCCGTGTCGATCACCAGGTGATACTTGGCGACCTTGCCTGCCGCCGCGGCAGCCTCGCCCAACGCGAGCGCGAAGTCCACCTCGTAGACGGAGGGCATAAGATCGTATTCCACGAGCGTTCCCACGCAGCTCATGGGCGGCTGCGAGAGCACGAGGATCGGCAGGCTGACGCCCGCCTGGCGAAGCGCCACGCCCTCGGCCACCGTGGCCACGGCAAACTGATCGGCACCAGCCGAGCGAAGCGACTTGGCGCAGGCCACGGCACCGTGCCCGTAGGCATCGGCCTTGATGACGGCCATCATCCTGACACCAGGCCTCATCTGGGCCCTGAACGCCTTTGCGTTGCGCCGCAGCGCGGCGAGGTCCACCTCGACCCACGCCCATCTGTCCTCTGGAACGCTCACCCTCGCTGTCATGTGCCATCAACCCCCAGAACGTGTTCCTAGTCCTCTGCCGATCCGTCAGCATCGGGGAACGTGACGTGCTCCTCGACGGCATCGGAGGCGAGTCCGATTGCATCGATGATGTCGGTCGCCATGACGCCACGAGAGCCGAAGCGCTCTGCGGCGATGGATCCCGCGTAGCCGTGGATCTCGCAGGCGAGGGCGCAGAGCAGCGGATAGTCATCGAACTTGCCCGTCGCCTGGGCGAGCGTCGACACGATCATACCCGCGAGGACGTCACCGGAACCCGCCGTGGCCAGCGCCGACGGACCAGGCTTGGGCAGGATGGCCTGCTCGACGCCAACGCATCCCGTAGCCGTGCCCTTGGTCACGATGGTAAGCTCCGAGCCACCATCGGCCCAGATGATCCTACGCGCGATCTCAAGCTGCGAGGCAAGCGAATCGGGCGGCGTGTCCTCGTTTCCCACGAGCCTGCCGAGCTCCCTGCGATGCGGCGTGAGCACGAGCGGAGCCGTCCTTCTCAGCAGCTCGGGAAACTCGGGCAGCGCACCGGACGTGAGGCGCGAGATGCAGTTGAGGCCGTCTGCGTCCACCACAAGCGGCATGTCCGCGCTAAGAAGCGCCGAGACGATCGAGACGGCTCCCGTAGTGACGCGCATGCCAGGTCCCACGAGCGTGGCGGAGTTCTCCCCGGCGAGACGAACGACCTCGGCGCGAGCCTCGCTCGAGATGACGCCATCGGCATCGGCAGGCAGCCCGATCACGGGAATCTCAAGCAGGTGAGCCTGCACCGTGGAGACGATCGTCTCGGGGACCGCCAGGGTGACATAGCCGGCGCCGGCACGAGCCGCCGCCTTCGCCGCCATGATGGGAGCCCCAGGGAAGCGGGACGACCCACCGACCACGAGCACGGAGCCACGCGAGAACTTGTCCACAGAGGCGACGGGAGGCAGCATGACCTCGAGGTAGTCGCTGAGGTCGGTTCGCCATGCCACGGGGTCGGCATCGTTCACGAGACGCTCGGTCTGCTCGGCGAGCGGAGCCACGACGATGGGGCCGCAGAGGTCCCTGCCGTCATCGGCGAGAAGGCCCGGCTTGAGCGCGAGCATGGTCACGGTCATGTCGGCCACGACGGCGGCACCGGGCGCATGGCCCGACTGCGCCGAAAGACCACTCGGGACGTCCACGGAGACCACGCGCGCACCCGAGGCGTTGAGGCACTCGATCCAGATGTCGAAGGGCGCACGGGGCTCACCGTGAAATCCGGTGCCGAGCATGCAGTCGAGCACGGCGTCGGCCGTGGAGAAGAGCCCCTCGAGCTCGTCGCGCGACGGACCCACGAGCGTGGGCACGCCCGCACGGACGGCACTCTGGGCAACCTGGCGCGCGAGGTCGCCGGAAAGCTGGTCGGGATCGATGGGGGTCACGACCTTGACGTTGATGTGCTTGCGGAGCAGCGCCTCGGCCGCGACCCAGCCGTCACCGCCGTTGTTCCCCATGCCGGTGAGCACGACCACGTTGTCGATGCCACCGAGCTCGAGCATCTCGGCGGCAGCGGCATAGCCCGCGCGGTGCATGAGCTCGGAGACGCTCACGCCGACCCTCGTGAGGGCGACCTCCACGCGCTTGATGTCATCAACGTTCAGTACGGGCTGCATGTTCTACTCCTCCGCCGATTGCTCGGCCATATCCTCAGGCACCGCCATGGCGCCGATCTCTTGCTCCTGCACGCGCTCGAGCTCGTCGATGACCGAGCGCGCCTCCTTGAACGATGCGGCGAGCGCCTTCGAGGCGTCCTCGCGCGCATCCGGCTGGGGCCTGACATCGTCGGTCACGGCGACGGCATTGGCCACGGCCACGTCACGCGTGAACGAGAGCGAGAGCGCTATCTCCCGCACGCCCTGCTCGCGCGCCACCTCAGCCACGCGTCCCGAGAGGATGGCAACCGGCCTGCCCGACGCCTCGTCATGGCCGACCGAGACGTCCGAGAGCCCGATGCCCTGCGAGAAACCCGTACCCAACGCCTTGAGCACGGCCTCGCGCGCGGCAAAGCGGCCGGCGTAGTGCTCGGCAGGACGCGCGGTCCGCTCGCAGTACGCACGCTCGTCGTCCGTGAAGACCCGTCGCAGAAAGCTCGGGCGGCGGTCCATCACGCGCTGCATGCGCGCGATCTCGAGCATGTCGACCCCGATGCCAGCCAGGGACATACGCTACTCCACCGTGACGGACTTGGCGAGGTTACGCGGCTTGTCCACGTCACATCCGCGGCTGCGCGCCACATAGCGGGCAAGGATCTGCAGGTGAACCACCGCAACGATGGGAACGAGCAGCTCGTCTGCCACGGGCGGGATCCAGAGCACGTGCTCGCAGAGGCTCGCCACCGACTCGTCGCCGTCCGTCGCCACCGCGACGCACACCGCTCCGCGGGCAATGACCTCCTGGATGTTCGAGATGGTCTTGTCATGCACGCAATCCTCGGGAACGATGGCCACCACGGGGAAGCCAGGCTCGAGAAGGGCGATGGGGCCGTGCTTCATCTCGCCCGCGGGATAGGCCTCGGCATGGAGGTAGCTGACCTCCTTGAGCTTGAGGGCGCCCTCAAAGGCGGTGGTCGAGTTCACCCCGCGGCCAAGGAACAGGGCCGAGTGCGCGCGGCGGAAGACCGCGGCCGCCTGCTTGTCCTGCCAGGAGCGCGAGATGACCTTGTCGATGAGTGCGGGCAACGTCTGGAGGTCGGCACAGTGGCGAGCGATCTCGTTTTGGTCCATCTCGCCACGCGCCTGTGCGAGACGAAGGGCAAGGAGCGCACATGCCACCATCTGGGCCGTGTAGGCCTTGGTGGAGCAGACGCAGACCTCGGGTCCGGCCTGAACGTAGAGCGTGCCGTCGGATTCGCGCGCAGCCGAGGAGCCAAGCACGTTGGTCACCGCGAAGACCCTACACCCCATGCCCTTCATACGACGAGCTGCCGTGAGGGTGTCGGCCGTCTCGCCCGACTGGGTGATGATCACGCAGAGCGTGTGATCGGTGACGAGGACGTCCTGCTCGTAGTTGAACTCGGAGGCATACTCGCAGATGACCGGCACGCGCGCCCACGTCTGGATGAGCGTCCTGGCGATGAGACCCACGTGGTAGGAGGTTCCGCAGGCGATGAGATAGATGCGGTCGACCGAGGAGAGCTCCTCCTCGCTCATCGAGAGCTCATCGAGCCTGATGCCAGAGTCGGCAACATGCGCCTTGAGCAGACGCCTGATGGCCTCGGGCTGCTCGGAGATCTCCTTCGCCATGAAGTCGGCGTAGCCGCCAAGCGTCGCCGCCGATGCGTCCCAGTCGACGTCGATGGTCGACGGGCACTCCACGAGGGCACCATCGACGTCGTACACGGTGACGGCGCCCGACTCCTGCAGGCGCGCGAACTGGCCGTTCTCGAGCGGCATCACGTGCGAGGTGATGGAGGCAAGCGGCGTGACGTCAGAGGCGGCGTAGGCGCCATCCGGCGTGGATGCCACGACGAGAGGCGAGCCGTTGCGAGCCACGACGAGCTCGCCGGGGGCGTCGGCGCAGATCACGGCAAGCGCCCACGAACCCTTCAGGCGACCGCAGGCGTTACAGACCGCGGCGAGCAGGTCTCCCTTGCAGGGGCCGGCCCAGGCCTCCTCAATGAGGTGGGCGATGACCTCGGAGTCGGTGTCCGACTCGAAGGTGTGGCCATTGCGCGTGAGATAGCCCTTGAGCTCGCGGAAGTTCTCGATGATGCCGTTGTGCGTGATGGCGATGCGACCCGTGCAGTCGCGATGCGGATGCGCGTTGCGGTCGGTAGGGGCGCCGTGCGTGGCCCAGCGGGTATGAGCGATGCCGGTGGTACCAACGAGGTTGGCCGTCTCGCAGCGCTCCACGAGCGACGCCACGCGACCTGCGCATTTGACGCCATGGAGGGCCCCGTCCGACGAGAGGACCTCGATGCCCGCGGAATCGTATCCGCGGTACTCGAGCGTCTGAAGCCCCTGCAGAAGATAGCCTGACGCCTGGTTCCTACCGGTATAGCCAACGATTCCGCACATGTTGCCCCCTCAAGACTGGTCCGATTAGTCTGCGTGACACGATTCTAGCAGCTGGCGTGCGCTAGACCTCAAAAGGCACCAACGCAGTAAGGATGATGCCGTTTGCCTGTTGGCAGAGTGCCTCGTCGGGCGCCTCGGCGAGCACGCGCACAAGCGGCTCCGTACCAGACGCACGCACGAGCACGCGGCCGTTGCCTTCGAGAAACCTCTCGGCTGATGCAACGGCCTCCCTGACCTCGGGCGAACCCATGGCGACCTCCTTGTCTCCCACGCGCACGTTGACGAGCTGCTGCGGGTAGAGACGGACGGGCCGCGTGAGTTCGGAGAGCCGTTCTCGCTCGGCGCGCAGAACCTCCATGATGCGCAGGGAGGTCATGATGCCGTCACCCGTCCTCTCGAGGTCACCGAAGATGATGTGGCCCGACTGCTCGCCGCCAAGGGAGTAGTCGTTCTCGCGCATGCATGCATACACGTTCTTATCGCCTACGGCGGTGGTCTCGTACTTGAGGCCGGCCCGCTCAAGGGCCTTGAAGAAGCCGAAGTTGGACATGACCGTGGGAACGACCGTCTGCTTGGCGAGACGACCATGCTTGTTGAGGTAGGTGCCACACACGTAGAGGATCAGGTCACCGTCGACCACGTGCCCGCGCTCGTCAACGGCGAGACAACGATCGGCGTCACCGTCGTAGGCGAAGCCGACGTCAAGCCCCTGCTGGACCACGAAGGCGCGAAGCTGCTCGATGTGCGTGGACCCGCAGCCCACATTGATGTTGAAGCCGTTGGGGACGTTGTTGATCACGTAGGTCTCCGCGCCGAGCGCGTCGAAGACGGGGCGGGCAACGCTGGAGGCGGAGCCATTGGCGCAGTCGAGTCCGATCTTGAACCCCTGCAGCGAGAAGCCACAGCTCGAGATCAGGCTTGAGATGTAGCGGTTGCGGCCCTGCATGTAATCCACGGTGCGGCCGATGTCCTCGCCCGTGGCGAGCGGCACGTCGGCATCGCCGTCGATGTAGGCCTCGACGAGTTCGAGAACGTCCTCGTCCATCTTGTAGCCCTCGCAGTTGACGAGCTTGATGCCGTTGTCCGTAAAAGGATTATGGCTCGCGGTAATCATGATGCCGCAGTCAAAGCCGCCGTCGACGACCTCGTAGCTCACACCTGGGGTGGGGATCACGTGCAGCATGAAGGCATCGGCCCCAGAGGCGACGAGACCCGAGACGAGCGCGGACTCGAACATGTAGCTTGAGCGGCGCGTGTCCTTGCCGATGATG
>Ga0268359_12171_pt1 | contig 11051 bp, 12 predicted proteins | sample BioMet11_FD_194416 | JGI IMG/M metagenome (GOLD analysis project Ga0268359, IMG submission 194416) | Sewage microbial communities from Oakland, California, United States - Biofuel 11 (PacBio Assembly) | ecosystem: Engineered > Wastewater > Sewage > Unclassified | place: USA: California | collected...
GTCGAGGCGTCGACGCCGATGCGGCCGCCCAGGATCAAGCCCGCCTTGGCCAACATCTTGAGAACTCGGGCAAAGACTTCTTCATGCACGGAGAGCGGCAACCTGGCACGCGTACGACTCAGCGAGGAATGGTCCGGGACAGACTCGTGTGGCGCCAGGAGCAGGAACTCCCGCAGGGACAGGGAATCGGCGCAACGCCATTCGATGCCTCGTTCGCTGTCGATCCCCTCGAAGTACCCCACGAAGTGCATCCGAAAGTACCGGCCCGGCGGAATCGAAGGGCGGCCCTTGTCGGCATAGTACGGCTGGCACAACTTCTCGACAAACGCGTCGAACCGGAACTGCCGCAGAATATGTTGGAGGCGATCGTAGAAGGCATGACCACGTGAACGGGGAATCTCATCAAAGGCCAGAAACAACTTCCCCTGACGCTCACCCTGGTGACCAAGTCCCATGCCTTACCTCCAACCGCCCGATGTGGCTATTCTCGGCCAGATCACAGACTTTTTCAACGGGCTGTTGGGGTCAATGACAATGGCCGAGCCTTCGTAGGTCAGGAGGTTCGGCACGATGGCGGCCACACCTTTGCCCGAGCGAGTGGGGGCGATGGTCAGCAAATGCCGGTCGCCTGCGTAACGCAGGGGATAGGACTGCTCCCAGGTTTTGAAAAATCCAAGGATGAAGCCTTTGTTGCCGGTCAAGCCGTTTTGTTGGAGATGGTCCAGGGTGGCCCATTCCGCCGAGCCGAAGGTGGTGGGCTTGGTTTGTTTGGGCTGTCCTTTTGTTTTGGGGTCGCGCAAAAAGCGGGAAGCCGCGATGGTGCCAACGACAAAGGCCAGGATGTCACCGATGGTTGTGCTAAAAATTGCCCCGCAGAGGAGTAGCAGGGCGATAACGCCGAGGAAGATATAGCGACGAAATTTTTTAAGTCTGTCGCTGAAAAAAATGCCAAATGCTGCGCCCATGATGGCGGCGATCAAATGTTCTGCAAGACGCATTTGCAGCGTCATAGGCTTATAGAACGGATTTTGTGGTTGTATAGGGTTGTTAAGCCATGGATAGCTTTGGGCGAAAGTTGATGCTGGGAAGGAAAGAATGGAGCCGACGAGCCAGACGCGAGCCATTTGCAGACGGTTCATCACGGGTTCCCTTGGCCGTTTGACGTTCACGAAGAACAACAGAACAAGACAGGGACACAAGAGGAGACAGCCGGGCAACGTATGGCAAGACCCGGTAAAAGTACATTGGTCGTTTGAAGCTGAAGGTAGGAAAGGCTCAGGGGCTCCGCCCCTCGCGCGGTCAAGGGTTCGGCTTTGCCCAAGGCGCGGGGTCTCCCCGACCTTCCGCTCTTCGGCTTCGCCTTCGTTTGTGCAGGCCGGGTGATCCCCCTCCCCGCGCCTTGCCCTTGACCTTGCTACCCCCGGTCTCGCCGACGGGCAGGGTTGCATCAGCAACCCAAACCCAAAGGAGACAATGACCATGAGCACCAACAAAAGCTTTTCCCTCGGCCAAGTCGTCGCCACGCGTGCGTGCTGGCCGCCGTTCCACCTGTCCGCATGATGGACGGCCTTGCCCGACATCGACGCGGCGATTGGGGGACAGTTTGCGAGGAGGACGCCGCCAGAAACGACCGGGCGCTTGAGGAGTGGGGAGAGGCTCCTTTCCGCCTATTCGATAAACCCGGCAAAAACCCGTCAAGGGATACGGGGAAAATGTTTTCTGGATCATCACCGAAGCCGACAGAAGCGTGACCACGTTCCTTTTGCCGAATGAATACTGAAGGCCGAGCGGGGCGGAGCGTTATCGTGCTCTGCCCCTATTCTTCCAACGGGTTAAATTGACTGTAAATATTTTAAACATAGCTTGACAACAGACACTTGTCACTTTACAATCTTATTATGATTCTTGGTTTTCAGCATCGCGGTTTGCGCCGCCTTTATGAGGATGACGACAGGCGCGGTCTCAATCAAGAGCATGTCGAAAAAATCCGGCGTATTCTCGCGGCGCTCGACCAAGCGACCCAACCGGAAGATCTTGATTTGCCGGGATATAGATTGCATCCGTTGAAAGGCGATCTTGCCGGATTTTGGAGCATCACTATTCGGGCAAATTGGCGCATTATTTTTCGGTTTGAAGGGCAAGACGTGACAGACGTCGATTGCCGTGATTATCACTAGGGGGCAACATGACGATGAAAAATCCTCCGCATCCTGGTTTGGCCGTGCGGTTTGACTGTTTGGAGCCTCTTGGCCTGAGCGTTACAGAAGGGGCGAAGGCGCTTGGCGTCAGTCGTCAGGCGCTTAACAATCTGGTGAACGGCAAAGCCGGGATTTCTCCTGAAATGGCCATTCGTCTTTCCAAGGCGTTCGGCAGCACACCGGAAATGTGGCTTCGTCTGCAAATGGCTTATGATCTTGCGCAGGCTCGCCAGCATGAGAGCGAAATATTGGTAGCCAGGGTCAAGGTGCCAGTCGGCGATAACGGCCTTCATTTGTGAAGAGGCAAGAAAGTCTCTGGGGCGGATCGTGTTACGGTTCGCCTTGTTTTTTCTTACGCCTTGCCGCCCGAATCTGGCATATTTCACCCACAGCCCCCAGTTTTTTGCCCACGCATTTTCTTTTCCCTATTGCCCCGCACCGCTTCTTCCGCGCTTTGGTAGGCCGCGCTTGCGCGTCTTTGGTTTGGTAAGAGTCTAGGCAGAATCTCACGAATCAGGTAGGGTGTCTGCGCGGCAAAGAAAGTAGCAAGTTGGGGACGGTAATACCGTCCCATCGCCCCTTCCGCCTTCGGCTTGCAGGGGCTCAACTTGGCAAGGGTGGCTTTGGCCCCCCCGTTGCATCCCCCAAGAGGTGCGCAGGAGCGCCCTGAAAGCCAAAGCCGCCCGGCCCCCAGCCGGTTCCTCTTGTCGGCCCTTCTGGCCGCCCTCGGAGGTTCGCCTATGACGGACGCGCCGAAAAAGATTCGTGCTACGCCGCGTAGCGAAACCCGCCAGCGCGGGAAGATCGTCCCGACCCGTTTCCTCCCCGACGAACACGCCGAACTTGAGGCCCGCGCGGCAGCGGCGGGCCTGTCCCCGAGTGCCTACCTTCGCGCCTGTGCCCTGGGCGACGCTGGCCCCCGCGCGCGCCGTAGCCCAACCGTGGAGCGCAGCCTTGCCGCGCAGGCCATCGCGGAACTGAACAAGGCGGGCAGCAATTTGAACCAAATCGCCCGCGCCGTGAACATGGAGCAGTGGCCGGGATCATCGAGCATGATCGAGGCGACCGAAGCCGTGCGGCAGGCCGCGAACATGATCTTGCAAGCCTTCGGATACAAAACACATGATCGCCAAGGGGAACCCTCACAATAGCGGGCCATACTTGGCGCGGTATCTGGCCGCGTCGAGCAAGGGCAACGAGAGCTCGGAGCTTGTGGAGCTTCGGGGGTTCGCTTCGGACAATGTTTTTGATGCCTTCGCCCTGGTGCAGTTGCAGGCTGGGGGGACGCATTGCCAGAAACCTATTTTTCACGTCCAGGTCCGGACGCCGAAGGGGGAGGAGCTGACGCGGGAGCAATGGGCGCATGTGGCGGACCGGATCGAAAAGCAGCTTGGCTTCGACGGCCAGCCCCGCGCGATTGTGTTTCACCAGAAGGACGGCCACCGGCACATGCACATTGCCTGGGATCGGATCAACGCCGAGACCATGCACGCGAATCGACCCCGGCCTTTACAAGCGCAAGCTGAAAGAGATTTGCCGGAAGCTTGAAAAGGAAATGGGCTTTGCAGCAGGTCAGGAACGAGCGCGAGCCGGACGAGAAGACGCAAGCCGCCCGCGCGGCCAGAGTTCGAGCAGGGGCGGACGGCTTAAAAAAAAACGGACGTGAAGGCGATCCGGGAGGGCATTCGGGATTGCTGGGACGCGAGCGCGACCGGCGCGGCCTCGTCGCCGCCCTGGATAAAAAGGGCCTGGTTCTGGCGAAGGGGGGATAAGCGGTCCTTCGTCGTCGTGGACGAAATGGGCGGTTATCACGCCCCTCGGCAAGCGGATCACGGGCCGCGACGGCAGAACAGACCCGCGCCAAGCTGGCCGACATCAAGGCGGCCAGCTTGCCGCCGGTCGAACGGCGCAGGCCATGCAGACGCGAGAGGCGCAAGCAGGAGAAAGGGGCCATGGCTGACCAGCAGGAGATGATGGACGAGGATCGGCGAAGGGAAGAGTTCGAGAAAGCGGAAGCGGAACGCCTGGAGGCGATCCAGAAGAAGAGGATCAACGGCAGGAGGCCGTAAAAGAGGAGGGGAAGAGCGGCGCCAGCAGACTATTGCCGAGGAAGAGGAAGGCGGCAGGCGGGCAATAGGGAGAAGAAAAGAAGCGGGGAGGCGTTTAAAAGAACAGGCCGAGCGCCAAGTGGAGCAGGCCCGGGAGATGGAGGCGCAGGAAGAGCGCCTTGCCACTTACTCGGGAGGAACTCGCCCGGCGGGCCGAAGAGGCGCGGCGCGAGGAAGGGCGAAACAGGGAAGCCCAGGCGGAAGGCCGGGTGCGAGAAGGGAGGTTCGCAATCCCCATTCTCGTTACGGCCAGGCCCTCGCGGAGCATTACGACGTCAAGGACCCCTACGGCTCCCTCGCCCGGTCGGCCATGGCCGAATATGGGGATTTTCTGCGCGACCGCGAAAATTTGGATCGGCAGATCGCCAAAGCGGAGGACCCAAAGGAGCGGGAGACACTGGAACTTCGCAAGCGCATCGAGGCCGCCGACTATATGGCGATCACGAGCGATCGCATTGCCCAACAAAGCTATATTATTCAGGGCAAGCCTATCCTCCGGGACAAGGACCGGGACCCCTCAAAATCTCTTGAAGAGCAGCTTGCCGACCGGCCGGACGTCAACAAAGAGTTTTATGTGCAAACGGAACGGGCGGCGGCATTCAGGAAGGAAGCCCAGGAGCTGCGGACGCAGTATCGGGACCTTCAGGCAGAGCGTTTCCGGGATCGGGAAGAAGGCATGGCCGCGCCCGAGGCCATCAGGAGAGAACCGGAGCCAGAAGCTCCCCGCGAGACGGCGCGAACGCCGCAGCCTATCCAGGACAAGGAGCCGGAGCGTTCTCCCGTCAAAGCCGAGAAGGCAACGCCGGGACATGAAGCGGGATCAGAATCAACGCCCGGGAGCCTTTCCCGGAAATCGACTATGCAAGGACGTGAGCGAGGCGGTGGCGACAGGCGAAAGATGGGCCGGAGTTTTCAGACAGGCTCAGGGAGAAGGGCCTTACATCCTCGCCCGGGATGGAGCAGGGGGACTACGATTACACGGTTCAGAAAGGAAGACGAAGATCGCGGCCGTGGCCGTGAACGGCTACGCCTATCGCCTCGATCCGGGGCGCGTCGGGGCCGGGCAGAAGGATTTCGAGGCGCGCGTTCGGGACATGAATCCCGACGCGCTTCCCAGTCTGGACGAGGCCCGGCCAGGCAAAAGGATATCCGGAACACAAGACGCCGGACAGGCAGCCGTGAAAAAGCCGCGCCCGCGATCATGGTGCAGGAGCGCCAGCCCGGCAAACCGCGCGGGGAATCGCAGCCGCTTCAGGACTTTGTGAAGGGGCTACCGGAGGCGAAGGAGCCGTCGCACCTATCCCCGGCGGAACTGCGGAACAATCCCGCCGCCAAGCGCGCGCACTATGAGCAGGACTTGGCCAAGCAGCAGCGCGGCCCAGCCTTAGACCTGAATGCGGGGAGGAAATGAAGGCGGGCCGTCCCTTGAACGCGGCCGACGTGCGGAGGCTGAACAAGGAGGATCGGGAAGGCATCAAGGAGAAGGGCGAAGAGCATTTGAAGGAGCTTGTGCAGCAACGCGGGCAAGAGCGAACGCACGAACGGGAACGATAGCAGGCCTCCGTTCAGCCCATCGCGGAGGCCAATATGGGGCGAAAAAGGGAAGATACGAAGAACTGGAACGGCTTTCATTCCGCATGACGGAAGAGCGGCGGGCCAATACGAGGATACGTGTTTTTTAAGGCTTGAGATGTTGCTTCTTGCGTGGGATTGTTTTTTGGAACGAACGCTTCCGGCAACTCCTCTTCGTAGGCTCATCGCGTGAACAGACTGCCGCGCCGTTTCCCTGTTGCTTCCGCTATTTCGTGCCCGTGTTGCTGCTCGCATAGAAACACGATGTATCTGCACGGCCCTTGCAATCAGCAAGGGGATATTCTCGCGGCGAAATATCAGATCACGTGTGATGACTGCAAAACAAGCGGCCCCATGACCGACAATCCCGCGCGAGCGCTTCGGGGGTGGGAGCTTATGGCAAGGGAGGGTATGGAGTCTGTTGCGTATTTGAGCGATAGGGAAAAAGGGCGGGGTGACGAGGCATGTTTGCAGAACGCGCGGCGAGTACTTTGTCTTGTGTAGGCTGTTTCCCGGCAATAGGCTAAGCTTAAGAGTGGACGGAATATGCCGATATTTTTACATTACAACAAATGGTTAGTCCTCCCTTGATTTTTAGACAGCACGGCTTTTTTGTAAAAATTTTGGTAAAAGGAATAATAGGATATATCATGAAAAAGAGTGGCTATATACTCGCGTACACGCTCCTTTCTTTGCTGGGATTATGTATTTTGTTTTTTGGTATTTCACAGGATTTCTTGCCAAAACATTTGCAGGGTATTGAATCGGTTCTACAGGATTTTGGTGGGCGGTTTTAGGTATTGGGCTAAGCAATTTAATCGGGTTAATACGAAGTTTTGATTTTTTTGAAGGCATAAATGATGTTATTGGGTCATATCTTGGTGCAAAAATTACATCAGATAAAGAACATCTGAAACAATTTAAAGGTATAAAATTATATGGGTATCATACAACTAAAACCCATACTTATAAAAACGGATGTTGGGTATATCAAGATACAGAATTTTTTATGGGCGACACAAATACTCTTTCTGGAAAGGGGGTTATTAAAATAGATGGTGACGCCTATGAATATGGTGCTGAAGTCGGTGTCAGAGGAAAACAGCTTATAGTTGTTTTTTATCCATTAAGCGGGGATGAAGGTACCGGGGTTGTTATATTTCCAAATGCATGTTTGGCTGGACAAAAAAATACATTATATGGAATTGGGATTGGTGAATCGTTTACTGGGGAGGTCGTTGTCAGGGCTTACGTGTACTCAAAAAATCCTCTTGTTTCTCAGGAAGAGCCTGGGGTTGTGAATAAAGCAGAGTGGAATAAATTAGATGAAAAGTGGCGCAAAGGGTTCCAGTTGTCTTTTCTTCTTCCAGATCCTTTAAAGTCTGAAAGCTAATCCCACGGCGGATGATGCTTTTAGTAGGCCGTGTGCTATTTAGTCAATTGAATTAATTGATGTATTTTCATGTTTTAAAACGGTTAAAGGACGAGATGGCCTGCTATTGTGCATGCTACAGTCTTTTTCTAATTTTGCCCAGAGTAGTGTAATAGACGCAGCACCAATAATTATTCCACTGGAAATGCCAAAGGTTAATCCTCGGTAGAACCATTTGCTTGCAAATTCTTCCTTGTCTTTTTTTTGCATATTGATCACCATGCTGTTGTTAGTGGTGACAGTATATCATATAGCTTGGCATCAACTAAATAGTTTTGTCAGTTCAAAGAGTTTGGAATTTACACGGGAGGATAACTGTTATGTTGCTTGGATCAGCTTGAACCCCGATTCGCATAATTACGCAAAAGGCAAACTTTGAAATCACGGTGCGGCTAGATACCGTCGCAAACGTTTATTTGTACGCGGCTCAATATGATTAGACAAAATGTCTTATTTTGTCTAATGTCAGGGAAACAGAGGCCCGGAAAGCCGCCATTTTCCTGGGTTCTCCAAACCTCAACACTAGACAAAATGATGAGTGCGCTATTTTTCCCCGCACGGGGCGCGAGAGCGGCGCTAGTGGACACTCGATGGTGAAAGGAATAGATGATTTCAAAAATATGAAGTAAATGTCAGGGGTGATTCGCAATCTCCTACATCTGCAATCTTTCTAATAGGGGTAGCGCATGCGTCTTTCTAAGTACAAAGTAAATAAATTTCGTTCTGTTAAAGAAACGGAATGGATTGAGATTGATCAACTGGCTTGTTTTGTTGGTGTTAACGAATCGGGAAAGACAAATCTTCTTTTGCCTTTGTGGAAATTTAATCCAGCTGATGACGCGACGAAAATAGATCTTCTATCCGATTATCCTAGGGATGAATATTCAGAAGTTGAGGCTAATGGAGGGGTCAGAAAGAAAGAGCATTTTATCGAAGTGTTATTTAGGCTTGACGATGTTGAGTTAAAGGCTTTTGAAAGAAAATATGAAAAATATGTCGCATCAACCTTGGGTGATGAGGATCAGCCTGAGGCTGATGCAGAAGTCTCTAGCAAAATAGTTTTTACTGAGTACCTTCTTATTAAGAAGGACTACAATGAAAATTTCTATGTTTACCTGTCGAACGAAGCGGGAGAGGCCTTGTCTGAAGATTTGGAAGGTGCGGTTGGGAAAGATATTTTTAAGGTGATATGCGAGGCAATACCCCGTTTTGTTTATTACTCTGAGTATGGGAACTTAGATTCTGACCTCTATCTTCCGCGTGTAATCGACGATTTGGGTCGTATGGATACTTTGACGGGTAAAGAACGAATGAAAGCCCGTACTCTAAAGGTTCTCTTTGGACATCTTAAGCTTGATCCAAAAGAGATTCTTGATTTAGGACGAGAAAATAGCCCTAACAATGATCCTCGGCAAAAGGCGCAGCCTCAAATTGAAAAAGAGTCCAGAAACAAGCAAGAACGTTTTGCCAAGGTCACATCTGCTGCTTCTCGTCTAACGGTACAGTTCAAGGCGTGGTGGACTCAAGGTGATTATATTTTTCATTTTAATGCCGATGGTGAATATTTTCGAATTCTTGTAAGTGATATTGAACGCCCCGCTCCCATTGAACTCGAATCTCGTAGCAAAGGCCTTCAGTGGTTTTTTAGCTTCTTTTTGGTTTTTCTTGCTGAAAGCGAAGAAAATCATAAGGACTGTGTTTTGCTCCTGGATGAACCTGGTCTAAGTCTACACCCAAACGCACAGACAGATTTAATCCGTTTTTTTGAACGCCTCGCAGATAAGAACCAATTGATTTATACGACCCATCTTCCATTCCTTGTCGATCATAATAACTTAGACAAGGTGAAAGCTGTATACACGGAGAAAGGCATAACAAAGGCTTCTAACGATATAAGTCGTGCTGATAAAGAAAAAAAAGCAATACAGCCTGTCAACGCAGCCATAGGGATAACTGCTTCACAAAGCCTGCTCATTGGCTGTGATATTATTATTGTTGAAGGTGTTTCTGACCAATTTTATTTAACGATGGTCAAAAATCACCTTGTGGCAAAGGGTAAGTTTCAACCAAAAAAAGAAATGGTTTTTATCCCTGTCGGCGGAGCTAAAGCAGTAAAGCCGGTCGTGTCAATTATTCAAGGTGGACGAGCCTCTTTGCCTGTTGCTCTTTTGGATTCAGATAAGACAGGCAAGCAATTTCAAGAAAGCCTGAAGCTGAGCTTGTATAAAAGCGAGAAAGACAAGGTTCTAGATTGTGACACATTTTCGCAAAAAACGGGGTCAGAAATAGAAGATTTAATCCCGATAGGTCTTATTATTGATAGCTTTGACAGGATTTTCAGAACGGAAGATGGCTTGCAGGAAGATGTTATTGATCCAGAAAAACCGATTGTTCCGCAGCTTGAAAGCTTTGCGCGAGATAATCAGCTTTCTTTGGATTTGGGATGGAAGGTTGAATTGAGTAAACGCATTAAACAAAAGTTTGATGGCAATGTTGACTGTGTTCTTGAGGAAAAATGGATAAATTTATTCAAGGCTTTTGAACAGAGCTAGCGGACATGCGTAGATATTCCCCAGTCACTAGATCATTTATGCCAAGAGTGTCTTCACACGAATATTTTTCTGGGTCTCCTTCTGCGTGTGTGGCTATTGGATGAATGAACGAAAACACCTCACCGGCCACGAAGTCGAAAAACTCCTTGCCGCCACCAAAGGCACCAGGAACGAAACCCGCGACCGCTGCTTTCTCCTCCTCATGTTCCGGCATGGCCTCCGGGTCTCCGAGGCTTGCGGCCTGGTTCTCTCCCAGGTGGACACCGAAAGCCGCGTCCTGCACGTCGCCCGGCTCAAAAAGGGCCTTTCTACCACCCACCCGTTGCGGGCCGACGAGCTGCGGGCTATCAAGGCGTGGCTCGCGGATCGGGGCAAGATGAAGCCGGATACGGACGCTTTTTTCGTGAGTGAGCGACGGACAGCATGGAGCCGCAAGACGGCATGGCTTGCGATCCGGCACTATGGCGAGCTGGCGGGCCTCCCCCTGCCCGCTCACCCTCACATGCTCCGCCACGCTTGCGGCTTCGCCCTGGCCGATCAAGGGGCAGACACGCGCTTGATCCAAGACTATCTTGGACACAGGAACATTCAGCACACCGTCAGGTACACGGCGGCCAACCCGGCACGGTTTGAGAAGCTATGGCGGTAGGGAAATAGGCGTTGAAAATTATTGAAAATTCAGTAGTTATTTAGAATCAAACACAAAAGGCTGAAATGCTTCCCCAGGACCCCAATTATCAAGCCTTCCTCGCCGTCCTAAAGGACCGGATCAGGGGCCGCCCAGCTTCGCGCCGGTCTTGCCGTCAATCAGGAGCTTGTCTCTCTCTACTGGCGTATTGGCAGCGATATTCTTGACCGGCAGGAACGCTTAGGGCTGGGGGGCCAAGGTCGTCGATCAAGTTTCCCAAGACCTGACTCGCTCCTTTCCCGGCATGAAGGGATTTTCGCCCAGAAATTTGAAATATATGAGGCGGTTCGCTCATGAATATCCCGATGGGGAATTTGTGCAGCAGGTTGCTGCACAAATTCCTTGGTTCCATAACTGTGTGCTCCTGGACAAACTGACGGACCATCAGGAGCGAATCTGGTACATCAGGGAAAACCATCGAACACGGCTGGAGCCGGAATATCCTTGTTCACCAGATCGAAAGTGGCTTGCATAAACGTCAGGGCCAGGCCCTTACGAATT
>Ga0268359_12956_pt1 | contig 11019 bp, 10 predicted proteins | sample BioMet11_FD_194416 | JGI IMG/M metagenome (GOLD analysis project Ga0268359, IMG submission 194416) | Sewage microbial communities from Oakland, California, United States - Biofuel 11 (PacBio Assembly) | ecosystem: Engineered > Wastewater > Sewage > Unclassified | place: USA: California | collected...
GGCCTTCATCGGTGGTATCGCCGATGGTCAGACCCTTTCCGCCGAGGATGCCATGGCCTACGCGGACCTTCCGTCTCGCGAGGAGCTCATGGCCAAGCTCGTGTACGTTCTCGGCAGCCCGCTCTCCGGCATCGCCCAGGTGTGTGCCGGCCCCGCCAGGGGGCTTGTCACCGCGCTCAAGGCGGTCGCCGACCAAAAGGACGCCGCGTAAGCGAACCCGTACCATCACACATTCGTGAGGTCGCAGCTACGCGGCCCCAACCAGAAGGAGAAATGACATGGCCGTTACCAAGGAAGAGATCGTCGAGGGCCCTCAATGAGATGCCCGCGCTCGCGCTTTCCGCGCTTGTTCACGAGCTCGAGGATGTCTTTGGTGTTTCCGCTGCCGCCCCCGTCGCTGTGTGCCGCTGGCCCCCCGCAGCCGGTGCCGCCGCCCCCGAGGAGGAGGAGAAGACGAGCTTCGACGTCGTCCTCGAGTCCTTCGGCGACAACAAGATCGCTGTCATCAAGGTTGTCCGTGCACTCACCTCTCTTGGCCTGAAGGAGGCCAAGGACGCCGTCGAGAAGGCTCCGAACGCCATTCTCGAGGGCGCCAAGAAGGAGGACGCCGAGGCCGCCAAGAAGCAGCTCGAGGAGGCCGGCGCAACCGTCACCCTCAAGTAGCTTCTACTTGGGAGCGAACGGCTCTCTCGGTGAACGTCGTTAGAGCCAGCGCTAGCTCGAGGGGTCAGGCCCAGTGCCTGACCCCTCTTTTCGCCTAATGGCATTGACAGCCAATGTGCTTGATATTTGTTCAATGCGCTGCAGCTCAGGCATAGGGTGGGATAGTCGCGTTAAAATATGCACAAAGGCCATGCGAGACCATGGTCACAGAAGCTTCACATTATGAGGTGGCCGCAAAAGGGTGTTTGCGCAGGTAAGGGCTAAAAGATACAGCAATTTAATAGAAAATGCCCGCTAAGTCAAGATACTTTCTTGACGAATGGTTTCTGCTTGACTACATTCTTAATTTGCGACAATTGCCGCCTTCCACCCTTTGAAGGAGGAACAGCCTGGTGTCTACCGCAAAGATCTCTCTCACCACGCCACAAGAAGGTACCGGACGTAAGAGCTTCAGCAAGATTCCCGCGAGTATGGAGCTGCCCAACCTCATCTCGTGCAGCGGGAGTCGTTCGAGCGCTTCATGGCCGAAGGACTTGCCGAATCGTTTGCCGAGTTCTCTCCCATCGAGAACAATGCGCATACGATGCAGGTGGTCTTTGGCGACCATCAGTTCGGTGACCCATCCCACAGCATCGCCGAGTGCCGCGCAAAGGACATTTCGTTCCAGGCGCCGCTCTTCGTCGATGTCCGCTTCATCAACAACGAGACTGGCGAAATCAAGGAGCAGCTTGTCTTCATGGGCGACTTCCCGCTCATGACCGATCGCGGCACCTTCATCGTCAACGGTACCGAGCGCATCGTCGTCTCGCAGCTTGTTCGTTCGCCCGGCGTGTACTTCTCGGCCGAGATGGACAACGGGATTCTCGTTCACCGCGTGCAGTTCATCCCTGCTCGCGGCGCCTGGCTCGAGTTCGAGGTGGACAAGCGCGGTCACCTCGTCGTTTCCATCGACCGCAAGCGTCGCCAGAGCGCCACGGTGTTTCTCCGTGCCCTCGGCATCGCCGAGACGGACGACGAGATCCTGAACCTCCTCGGCGATTACGATGTGGTCCGCTCCACGCTCGAGCGCGACGTCGCGACCACGCGTGACGACGCCCTGCTCGAGGTCTATCGTCGTCAGCGTCCCGGTGAGCCCCCTACCGTGGATTCCGCCCGCTCGCTGCTCGATGGCCTCTACTTCAACGCGCAGCGCTACGACCTCGCCCGCGTCGGTCGCTACAAGGTCAACAAGAAGCTCGACATCGACGTCGACGCCAGCAAGAAGGTCATCACCGAGGAGGACATCGTCACCGCGCTGCGCTACCTGCTGGCGCTCCACGAGGGAGACGACACCCAAGCACCTCGATGACATCGACCACTTTGGCAACCGTCGCATCCGTACCGTGGGCGAGCTCGTCCAGAACCAGTTCCGCATCGGCATGAGCCGCATGGAGCGCGTGGTCCGCGAGCGCATGGCATCCCAGGACGCCGACGACATCACGCCGCAGTCGCTGATCAACATCCGACCGATCGTCGCCTCCATCAAGGAGTTCTTTGGATCGTCGCAGCTCTCGCAGTTCATGGACCAGTCAAACCCGCTTGCCGGTCTCACGCACAAGCGTCGTCTCTCCGCCCTCGGCCCCTGGCGGCCTCGCCGGCCATAAGTCCGGCTCGAGCCGTCGTACCAACGTGCCCACGGCCGTCCGCGACGTCCATAACTCGCACTACTCCCGCATGTGCCCGATCGAGACCCCCGAAGGCCCGAACATCGGCCTCATCGGCTCGCTTGCGCTCTATGCCCATGTCAACGACTACGGCTTCATCGAGGCACCGTATCGCAGGGTCGTCAAGGGCGTTGTGACCGACCATATCGACTGGATGACGGCGGACGAGGAAGAGGACCACATCATCGCTCCCGCCAACACCCCGATCGATGCCGAGACGGGCAAGTTCGTGGAGGTCGACTCCAAGGGCAACATCTTCAACCCGGATCGCGTCATCGCCCGCACGCGCGACTTCGACGGCACCTTCGGCGCTCCTGCCCAGGTGCTGGTCGAGGATGTCGACTACATGGACGTCTCGCCGCGCCAGATGCTCTCCGTGGCCGCCAACCTCATCCCGTTCCTCGAGCACGACGATGCCAAGCGTACCCTCATGGGTGCCAACATGCAGCGTCAGGCCGTGCCTCTGATTCAGACGCATGCTCCTTACGTCGGGACTGGCATGGAGAGTCGCGCGGCACTCGACTCCGGCGAGATCATCCGCGCCGCACATGCCGGCGTCGTCGAGGAGGTCGATGCCAGCCACGTGACCGTCTATTCCGAGGCCTACGGTGCCGAGCGCTACGATCTTCCCAAGTACGAGCGCTCCAACCAGTCGACGTGCATCAACCATCGCCCAATCGTCCATGCGGGTGACAAGATCGTCGAGGGTCAGCCCCTTGCCGATGGCACCTCCATCGATCACTCGGAGCTTGCCCTCGGTGCCAACCTCACCGTGGCCTACATGCCGTGGGAGGGCTACAACTACGAGGACGGCATCATCGTCTCCGATCGCGTGGTCCAGGATGACCTGCTCACCTCCATCAACATCTCCCGTCACGAGATCGATGCGCGCGACACCAAGCTCGGTCCCGAGGAGATCACGCGTGAGATTCCGAACCTCTCGCCCGACATGCTCACCAACCTCGATGACGACGGCGTCATTCGTATCGGTGCCGAGGTCGGCCCCGGGGATATCCTCGTCGGCAAGGTCACGCCCAAGGGCGAGACGGCCCTTACGGCCGAGGAGCGCCTGCTCCGTGCCATCTTCGGTGCCAAGGCCCATGACGTGCGTGATACGTCCCTTAAGATGCCCCATGGCGCCTATGGTCGCGTCGTTGACGTCGTGCGCTTCTCGCGCGAGGCTGGCGACGACCTCCCGCCTGGAGTCAACGAGCTCGTCCGCGTCTTCGTCGCGCAGCGTCGCAAGATTCAGCAGGGTGACAAGATCGCAGGTCGTCACGGCAACAAGGGTGTCGTCTGCAACGTTCTGCCAATCGAGGACATGCCCTACATGGCCGACGGCACGCCGGTAGACGTGCTTCTCGACCCCCTGGGCGTTCCGTCTCGTATGAACGTCGGCCAGTTGCTCGAGTGCCACCTCGGTTGGGGTGCTGCCCACGGCTGGGATGACGAGTCCGCCGACTCAAAGGCATACGTTCCCGGTCCCGTTCAGGTCGCCACGCCAGTCTTCGACGGCGCGACCGATGACGAGGTCGCCGAGGTCATTCGCCGCACCAACATCAACTTGATGAACAAGGCCATGATTGACTACGGTGACCACATGAACGCGGAGTTCGTGCCTCAGCTCAACGAGCGCGGTAAGACCACGCTCTATGATGGCCGCACCGGTGAGGAGTTCAAGAGCCAGATCACGGTAGGCACGAGCTACATCCTGAAGCTCGGCCATATGGTCGATGACAAGATCCACGCCCGCTCGACTGGTCCCTACAGCCTCGTTACCCAGCAGCCTCTCGGTGGCAAGGCTCAGTTCGGCGGACAGCGCTTTGGTGAGATGGAAGTCTGGGCACTCTATGCCTACGGTGCCTCCAACGTCCTCCAGGAGATTCTCACGGTCAAGTCCGACGATACCAATGGCCGTGTCAAGACCTACGAGGCCATCGTCAAGGGCGAGAACGTGCCTGTCGCCGGCATCCCCGAGTCTTTCAAGGTGCTGGTAAAGGAGATTCGTTCCCTCGCGCTCGACATCGAGCCGATTTCGTACCACAAGCATGCCCAGCAGCCCCAGCGCGAGAAGGATGTCGCGGCCGAAAACCCGGTTGACGTCTTTGCTGGCTTCGGTGGGGAGAACGACCTCATCGGCGTCCCCTCGGCCGACGACGTGCTCATCGGCAGTGCTTCTAGCGATAAGGAGTAGCGACTGTGGCAGATTTCGATACCACTGATTTTGACGCGATCAAGATTTCGCTCGCAAGTGCGGACGAGATCCGCAGCTGGTCCTGCGGCGAGGTGAAGAAGCCTGAGACCATCAACTATCGCACCCTCAAGCCGGAGAAGGACGGTCTCTTCTGCGAGAAGATCTTCGGTCCCGTCAAGGACTGGGAGTGCGCCTGCGGCAAGTACAAGGGCATCCGCTTTAAGGGCATCGTCTGCGAGCGCTGTGGCGTCGAGGTCACGACCGCCAAGGTGCGTCGCGAGCGTATGGGGCACATCGAACTCGCTGCGCCCGTCAGCCATATCTGGTACTTCAAGAGCCCATCCAGCTTCCCTCTGGCCCGTCTCCTCGACATGAAGTCAAAGGATCTCGAGAAGGTGCTCTACTTCGCGAGCTATGTGATCACCTCCATCGACACCGAGGCCCGCGAGGCCGACGCCGACGATCTCAAGGAGGAGCTCGCCGCCGACATCGAGGAGCTCGATGCCGAGCGCGACGACCAGATCGCACGCCTCAAAGAGCAGGGCCAGACCACCGGGGATGAGTTCGGCGAGGTCGAGCCACTCTCCGATGACGAGGTTCGTGCCGGCGTTGCCGACCTTGAGGAGGAGTACGACGAGGAGAAGCAGCTCCGTACGGAGGCCTACGAGAAGTTCATGCAGCTCGAGGCACACGAGCTCATCTCCGACGAAGGGCTCTTCTCCGAGCTGAAGCGCTATTACGGCATCTACTTCAAGGGTGGCATGGGTGCCGAGGCCATTCGCGAGCTTCTTCGCGGCATCGACCTCGAGGCGGAGGCCAAGAGCCTGCGCGACATCATCGCCTCCGATGAGTCCCAGAAGCAAAAGCGCGAGAAGGCCATCAAGCGCCTCGAGATCGTCGATGCCTTCCTCAAGGGCAACAACGACCCCGCCAACATGATTCTTGACGTCGTCCCCGTTATTCCCCCTGACCTGCGACCCATGGTCCAGCTCGATGGTGGCCGCTTTGCCGCGTCCGACCTCAACGACCTGTACCGTCGCGTCATCAACCGCAACAACCGACTCAAGCGCCTGCTCGACCTCGACGCCCCAGCGATTATCGTCAACAACGAGAAGCGCATGCTCCAGGAGTCCGTGGACGCGCTCTTCGACAACGGGCGTCGTGGTCGTCCCGTCACCGGCCGTGGCGGGCGTCCGCTCAAGTCGCTTGCCGAGGCGCTCAAGGGTAAGCAGGGTCGCTTCCGTCAGAACCTGCTCGGCAAGCGCGTCGACTACTCGGGCCGCTCGGTCATCGTCGTCGACCCACAGCTCAAGCTGCATCAGTGCGGCCTGCCTTCGACGATGGCCCTCGAGCTTTTCAAGCCCTTCGTCGTCCGTCGTCTCGTCGAGCTCGGCAAGGTCGAGAACATCAAGGGTGCCAAGCGTGCGATCGACCGTGGCATGCCTGCCGTTTGGGACGTGCTCGAGGAGGTCATTCAGGACCGCCTCGTTCTGCTCAACCGCGCGCCCACCCTTCACCGCCTGTCCATCCAGGCCTTCGAGCCGGTGCTCGTCGAGGGCAAGGCCATCCACCTGCATCCCCTGGTGTGTGCACCGTTCAACGCCGACTTCGACGGCGACCAGATGTCGGTCCACGTGCCCCTCTCCACGCAGGCGCAGACCGAGGCCCGCGTCCTCATGCTCTCGAGCAACAACCTTCGCTCTCCCGCGTCGGGCAAGGTCCTCACCGTGCCGTCGCAGGACATGATCTTCGGCTCCTACTATCTCACCACCGAGAAGGACGGGGTCAACGGCGAGGGACGGATCTTTGCCAACTTCGACGATGCGCTTCATGCCGTGGACGCCGACTGCGATCTCGACCTCCAGGCCAAGGTCATCGTCCGCATCTCTGCGGCCGACGCCAATACCTATAACGACGACCAGGCAATCTTCCGCGTCATGGTGGGTCGTGGCAAGTTCGAGGACATCGATGTCACCGAGGGTTACACCCGTCTCGAGACCACCGTGGGCCGCGTGATCTTCAATCGTCGCTGCCTGCCACAGGACTATCCCTTCATCAACTACAAGCTGGTCAAGAGCGATATCTCCGCTCTCGTCAACGACTGCTGCGACCGCTATAACACGGCCGAGGTCGAGCCGATCCTCGACGCGATCAAGTCCACCGGCTTCCACTATGCCACCCTCGCAGGTCTGACGGTCTCCGTCTGGGATGCCGTCATCCCCGATGACAAGCAGCTCCTTCTCGAGGAGACGCAGGATAGGGTCGACCAGATCAACGAGTACTACGAGGATGGCTTCCTCGCCGAGCGCGAGCGCCACGTCGAGGTCGTCAACGCCTGGACGGAGTGCACGGACACGCTCGGCTCCGAGATGCTCGCGGGCTTTGCCGAGGATAACCCCATCTTCATGATGGCCGACTCCGGTGCTCGCGGCTCCAAGACGCAGCTCCGGCAGCTCGCGGGCATGCGCGGTCTCATGGCCGACATGTCTGGCGATACCATCGACCTGCCGATCAAGGCAAACTTCCGTGAGGGCCTCGAACCGCTTGAGTACTTCATCTCGACCTATGGCGCTCGTAAGGGCCTCGTCGACACGGCGTCGCACACGTCCGACTCCGGCTATCTCACGCGTCGTCTCGTCGACGTGGCGCAGGACGTCATCGTTCGCGAGGAAGACTGCGGCCACCGATGAGGCGGTCACGTATCCGCTGATCAAGTCTGGCGAGAGCGACGTAGATGTCGACCTCATCGGACGTTGCACGATTCGCGACATCGTTGATCCGGGGACCGGCGAGGTTCTCGTCGAGGCGGGAAGCTACATCGAGACGAAGGACCAGCTCAAGATGCTCGTCGAGCACGGGCTCAAGAAGATCGAGCTTCGTGCGCTGCTGACCTGCAAGTCAAAGTACGGCGTGTGCCAGCGGGTGCTACGGCTGGGACCTCTCCACGAGGCGTCCCGTCAACATCGGCACCGCCGTCGGCATCATCGCCGCTCAGTCGATCGGCGAGCCTGGCACCCAGCTTACGATGCGCACGATTCACTCGGTGGCGTCGCTGGCGCTGACGACATCACGCAGGGCTCCCGACGGTGGCCCGCATGTTCGACGTCGTCGGTAACGTCAACGAGAAGATCCTGGGCCGCGAGGCTGACCTCGCTCCGGTCTCCGGTCTCCTCCGCATCATTCCCGAGCAGACCGAGTATCTCATCCGCATCGTGGATGCCGATGACGAGACTCGCATCATCGAGGAGTGGCGTGTTCCCGCGTCCGTCCGCTTCATGCCAGGTATCGTTGACGGCATCGTCGTACGTGCCGGTGACCAGATCACCCATGGCTTCGTCAACTTCCGCAAGCTGCGTAAGCTCACCGACATCGAGTCGACGATGCATACCTTCGTCGAATCGGTCAAGGACGTCTACACCTCTCAGGGCGTCGACCTCAACGACAAGCACATCGAGGTCATTGCTCGCCAGATGCTCCGCCGCGTCCAGGTGACAAACCCAGGCGACTCCGAGTACCTGCTTGGGCAGTACGTGGATCGCTACGTCTTTGCGGACACAGTGCGCAACGTTGCTCTCGCCGGCGGCACTCCGCCTGAGGCGGAGCCGGTCATCCTCGGTACCCTCAAGGTCGCGAGCTCCATCGACTCCTGGCTGTCCAGCGCCTCGTTCATTCGTACCGCTGGCGTACTCACGGAGGCCGCCATCGAGGGTGACGTGGACCATCTGCTCGACCTTAAGTCAAACGTCATCGTGGGCAAGAAGATCCCTGCTGGTACTGGCCTTGCCGCATATGATAATGCCAAGCTCACGTACCATGGGAACAAGATTGACGGCCCTACTTCTCCGATGGTCAAGAGCCTGCCCGAGTGGGCGCCTGACGAGCTCAAGGGTATCGAGGAGCAGTTCCCCAAGCAGCCTTGACTGGGTCGGCGATGACTTCGGTTACGGTGGCGTGTATTCCAAGAACGGGCGCACGCTCTCGAGCGAGGATGCGAAGCTCTATCTCTTTGACGATCTTGGCGTGTCGCAGCGTTGACCAACAAGTTCAGCGAGGTGGGCATCGAGACCGTGGGTGATCTCATCGGCAAGACCGAGGATGATCTCCTGCGCATCGATGGTATTGGCGCAAAGGCAATCGAAGAGCTCCGCGATGGCCTCGAGGCCCGTGGACTCCTCTACATCCTCGAGCCAGATGATGACGAGGCCGATTCCGAGGACCTTTCGCAGCTCCTGGAACATGGTGTTCTCTCCCGATGCGGATGTGGACGTCATGCTCGGTACCGCAGCACCGCCCAAGCATCACTATGATGACGAGCTCATCGGTGGTGATACCGACAACGGTTGATACCGACATCATCAATGAGGACCTTGGCTCGCTTGATGACCTTCTTTCGCAGGTCGTGGCTCATGAGGCCGAGGATGACGTCGAGAGTGACGAATAGGCCTTTCCATCAAGATGCTGTTGCCTACGGGGACCCCGGCATATGCCGGGGTCCCTTTTTTTGGTCCGCATGTGCTCGGCATGCCCATGTCACTTCTCATGTATGCCCACGACGCGAACACACCCTCACGACTCTTCCGGACACCTGCAGAGATATCGGTCAAATGTGCGGGCAGGTCGAAGACCTGTCGCATACACGAAACCCGGACCTACGACAAACTGCGGTTTTCGCGAGGCAGCAGGAGCGATGCGGGTACGTTCTCTCCAGCGCTCGTCCATTTGGCGGGTATTTCTGCAGGCTGTGGACTGCTCACGCGAATATATGCGGGGAACGGCGCCGGTAGGAGTTCCTGACGATGGGCGTGCTGCCAGACGCGCCCCTTCGGAGACCTCGTGCGGTTGGGTACACTATGACTTGCATCGACATGTGGCATAGGGGGAGTGGGAACATGGGCGAGAGCGCTATCGAGGGACTTCTGGGCAATGATGACGTGGTCTATGAGGCTACCCAAATCTTTGACGCACTCTCCGACTTCACGCGCTTCCAGATTCTCGGGGAACTTGCACAGGGCGAGAAAAGCGTCTCGGAGATTCAGGAAAGTTCATCCGTCTCGCAGTCGGCCATCTCGCATCAGCTGCGCATGCTCCGCGATCGTGGGCTCGTGACTGCGCGGCGAGATGGGCAGCGCGTATACTACTCGCTTGCAGACGAACATGTCACGATGCTCCTGAGATTGGGCCTTGAGCATGCGTCGGAGTCGCAGGTGGGATCCGAGGCGTAGCAGGTGACAAGGGTGGGACTCTTGACGCTCCCGCCGCAGGTGTTCGCCTACGGCCATCTCGTCAGTCGGAGGCCACATGGGTGACCATGAATTCATGGGCGTGGCTCATCGCCTGCGTTCGCAATGTGAGCATGACGTGTAGGAAGGATACGCCCGGAACCGTGGCGTTTTGACAACGGGCATTATGGCGCGTTAAAGTTTCTGCTCGCGACATTCCAGGGTGACGGTGCTGCGCTGCCCTTCGAAATTCGACAGTAAAGCACGTCAATAGGTTAATTGAAGGAGAGAGCTTTGCCTACTATCAACCAGCTCGTCCGCAACGGCCCGCGTCAGCGTCAAGGCTAAGTCCAAGAACGCTGCCCTGCAGCACAACCCCCATAAGCGTGGCGTCTGCACCCGTGTCTTCACCACCACGCCCAAGAAGCCTAACTCGGCTCTTCGTAAGGTCGCGCGTGTCCGTCTCGTGAACGGCATCGAGGTCACCGCCTACATCCCCGGCGAGGGCCACAACCTTCAGGAGCACTCCATCGTCCTCATCCGTGGCGGTCGTGTCCGTGACCTCCCTGGTGTTCGTTACAAGATCATTCGTGGCGCCTACGACTGCGCTGCCGTGCAGAACCGTAAGAAGGCTCGCTCCCGCTACGGCGCCAAGCGTGCCAAGTAGAGTCTGACTCTACACATTCTGCAGTCCATAGTTCTTAGGAGAAAACATGCCGCGTCGTGCAGCAGCAGTCCGTCGTGAGGTTCAGCCTGACGCAGTCTACAACAACCGTCTCGTGACCCAGCTCATCAACAAGGTTCTCCTCGATGGCAAGAAGGCCACCGCCGAGCGCATCGTCTACGGTGCCTTCGACATCGTCAAGGAGAAGACCGGCGAGGATCCCCTGTCCGTCTTCAAGAAGGCCATGGACAACATCCGCCCCACCCTCGAGGTCAAGCCCAAGCGCGTTGGCGGTGCCACCTACCAGGTACCCATGGAGGTCAACTCTCGTCGCGCCACCACCCTCGCCCTCCGTTGGCTCGTGAACTTCAGCCGCGCCCGCAAGGAGAAGACCATGGCCGAGCGCCTCGCCGCCGAGATCATGGATGCCTCCAACGGCGTCGGTGCATCCGTCAAGCGTCGCGAGGACCTCTTCAAGATGGCAGAGTCCAACCGAGCCTTCTCGCACTACCGCTTCTAAAGTAAGGAGGACTTAGCACATGGCAGCAGACATGAAATACGCGCTTAAGGACCTCC
>Ga0268359_12517_pt1 | contig 11007 bp, 9 predicted proteins | sample BioMet11_FD_194416 | JGI IMG/M metagenome (GOLD analysis project Ga0268359, IMG submission 194416) | Sewage microbial communities from Oakland, California, United States - Biofuel 11 (PacBio Assembly) | ecosystem: Engineered > Wastewater > Sewage > Unclassified | place: USA: California | collected...
GATTCGACATTTCCTCCAAGGATGGCGTCATGCAGATCAACATGTATCTCAACGACAACGTCAAGGCACTGATCGATGCCAAGGCCCCGGTAGCCTCCTGGCTGCCCATCTGGGCACGGACCCGACCCAGGTCTACGAGCGGGTCTTTCGCAACGGGGCGGGCCTGTTGGACTGGCGCATGGAAAACGGCCACGGCCTGTTCGAAAAGCTGCCGCCGCCGGTCCTGTACGATGCATGGCGACCCAAGGACAAGGCCGAGGGCGGCGCCACGGTCATCGTCGGCGCCGGGCTCGGCTACGGCATCAACCATGTTCTGACCGGCACGCCGCAATCCCATAAGATTGTGGTCGTGGAGCCCATGCCCGAAGTGCTTTTGGCCTGCCTGGGCCAGACCGATTACCGGCCCTTCCTCAAATCGGGCCGCTTGTCCTTTCTGCCGCCGGACCCGGCCGTGGTGGAAAAGGCCATTTCGGGCCTGGACGTCAGTTTTTTGTTCTCGCGCATCAACCTGCGCTCGGATTTGGCCTGCAAGCAGATGGGGCCGGTCTACGCCCAGGTAACCCTTATGGTGAAGGCCAAGCTCGAAAGCCTGTCCGTGGAACTGTCCACCCTGCGCCACAAGCAGGAGGTCATGGTCGGCAACGAACTGCAGAATTACTCCCGAGCCATGGACGGCGGCAGTCTGGCCCGCGTTCAAGGCATGGCCCGGGGACTGACTGCCGTGGTTCTGGGGGCCGGCCCCTCCCTGACCCGGTTCGCCCCCCAGCTCCAGGAGTTGCGGGAGCGGGCCTTTTGCGTGACGGCCCTGCAGACCCTGCCGGCCCTGGAGCGGATCGGCTTCAAGCCCGACCTGTGCCTGGCCATCGACTTCAACCCTGGCATGGTCGACTCCATCAAAAATCTGCAGGATCCGGCCTTCGCCGCCGACATACCGTTCATCTATTCCACCAAAATGAACCCGGGCGTGATGGAGCTTTACCCCGGCCCCATGCTTCCGCTGTGGACCCAGGGCGGCATCGGCACCTTCATGCTCAAGGACCAGGAACTGGTGCTCGACGCCGGCGGCAACGTGGGCGTCACCCTGGTGCGTTTTTTAAGCTGGGCCGGGGCCAAACGGTTCATCCTGGTCGGCCAGGATTTCGCCTGGCAGGGGACGACCACCCACGCGGCCGGCCACCACAGCGCCGCCATCAGCCATGCGTTCAACCCCCACGAGGACGTCAAACTGAAAAACCTCCACGGCGAGGAAATCTACACCCATCTCGGCTTCCTGGCCGCCAAGCGGGACATCGAAAAGGATATCAATGCCACCGGAGTCCCCTTCTACAATCTGTACGGCGGCGGCGTGGTCATCCACGGGGCAACCAACATCGACATGGACGCCCTGCGCGACCAGGATCTGATCGCCTCCCAGGGCGCGGCCAAGGAGGTCTTCCTCGGCGCCCTGCACCGGGCCGCCACCCCCAGGGTGCGGCCGATCTTCACTCCCCGGGCCTCGCAATGGGCGAGTTCACTCAAGAACGTCGGGCATCGCCTGGAAAAGCTCTTCCGCAAGGCGGACAAACATCAGGCAGAAATCCGGGGCCTGTTTTCCCAGATTCTGGCATTTCTCAAGCAGGATCCGCTCTACTTACCCTATATTTACAATGAAATCATGGACGTAGCCGGCCTCATCCAGACGCATACCCACTACGGTGTCAAGGAACTGACGGATTTTAAGAATATTAAAAAACGGGTCATGCGGAAAATCAAGGAAATCGACGGAGCCCTCGGTCCTTCCCGGGACTGGGCAGCCTAGCGGGAAAAAGCGCGGACGAGCATCTTTTCCCATTCTTCCGGGGCCCACCCGGGAAGACGGCTCGGGCCGAAACCGGCCGGAGCCGACACGGGCTTCCCGTCAGCCGGCATCCTTGACGGCCCGGAGCGTCACCTGCAACTCCACGAAGACGCCCCATTGCTGGGTGGCCAGTTCCCGCAGCCGGGGCAAGGGAACCCTTCCCTCGGCGATTTGTTGCTTCCAGCGCGGATCATAGACCAAATCAGCCGACACCACTTCGAAATCCACATCCATGACGTAGGCGAGCATGGTGCAATTCGCCCGCTTGGCGATCCATTCGTCGTTTTGCCGACGCGACATCATCTGGAAGGTCAGCGGCGTGAAGGCCCGGACATGGGTGGGGTCGGACCACCACAGGTCGTGACGAAAGTGGGGAACGATAATCTCGATCCGTCCCTCCGGCGTCACCACCCGGTACAGCTCCCGCATCACGCGGGCAAAGGTGGAAAAATCGGCGCCGACATGTTCCAGAACGTGTTTTAAAAGGATGTGCTCGAAGGTGGCGTCCCGAAACGGCCATGGCGTCTGTTCCATGTCGAAAAGAATGTCCGGCGCGCATTTCGGGAACTTGTCGGCATTGATGCAGTCCGGCCGCTTATCGAAGCCGCAGCCGAGGTTCAATTTTTTCACGCCCACTCCTCCGTTTCCCGGTATGGTCCCGTGCGATCCCCGTCCCGGCCGGTAAAGCGGACCGCGCCTCCGGCCGCAAGCAGTGCCGCCCCAATCCCTCTGCCGGTCTTGACAGAGGAACCGCAATGCATCAAAGATGTAAAATACACGGTCGTTTATTCCTGAAATTGTATTTCCGCAACCGGAGGATTCCAAACGACCGAGCATCCTGCCGGCTGCGCACCGCCTTCCCTTGTCTCCACGGAAATCGCAATCACCAAAGCAGGAACGGACCCGAATTCTCGCCCCTGTTGCATACTCGGAGGAACGCGTTCATGACCACCCCCATGTCTGCCGGTCCGGCGACATCCCGCTTCTCCATCCTGGCTGGCCTTCTGGCCGCGGATTGGTGCCTCACCCTCGTCCTGGCCCTCGCCCCATCCCTCGTCTCCCTTGCGCCCTGGCTGCTGCCGCTCCTGGCCGTCGGCTGGACCCTGTTCGCCATTCCGGCCGTCTGGCAGTTCGTTCGCCACCTAGGCCCGACCCTCCGGCAGGCTACGGTCTCCGCGGAGGCCATAGCTTCCCTGACCGACGGAAATCTCGTCCCCGGCGCCCCGGGATCGGAGACCCCCGTTTTCCAGCGCTACCGCACCCACGCCATCACCGAAAAAAATGCCATAGAAACCATCGCCGCCTATTCCCGGCAATGCGTGGTGCACTCCGAAAAGGCCAGTCAGCAGGCCATCGACGCCAAAAAAGCCACCAAGGATATCGATACCGAGGCCAAGGGCCTGACCGAAACCATGGCCCACATGGCCGCCGATGCGAACGATACGGCCGCCAATGTCACCGACATCGCCACCTCCGTGGAACAGATGCGCTTGGCCAGCAATGACATCGCGGCCAACATGGACCGGGCCAGGGTCGCCTCCCAACGGGCGGCGGACGCTGCCCGGCAAAACGCCAAGCGGCTTCAAGACCTCGGTGGCCGGGCCGCCTCCGGCGTCTCGGGACTGCGGCAGGTGTCCACCTCCATCGCCGGCGTGCGGGAGCGGGCCACCGAACTCAAGCGGGACATGGACGCCCTCGGCCGGGACAGCCAGTCCATCGGCGCCATTTTAGGCGTCATCGCCGACATCGCCGACCAGACGAATCTGCTCGCCCTAAACGCCGCCATCGAAGCGGCCCGAGCCGGGGAATCCGGGCGAGGATTCGCCGTCGTGGCCGACGAAGTGAGAAAGTTGGCCGAAAAATCCATGACCGCCACGGCGGACGTGGGCAAGGCCATCACCGGCATCCAGGCCATGGCCCAATCGAACGTGGCCGCCACGGAAAAGACGGTCGCCTCCGTGGAGGACAGCCTGCACTTGGCCGACGAGCAAATTGCCGCCACCGAGGACCTCATGCGCGATATGCTCGACACCAGCCGGGAAGTCGGGGAGATAACCGGCATCGTGGAGGAACTGACCGACATGGTCTGCACCACCTCGAGCGCCACCGAGGAGCATTCCCAGGCCACCACCGAAGTGTCTCGGAACCTGTCCGAGGCCGCTACGGCGACCGCCGCCATGCGCGAGCAGGCCAACGAGGGTCTGGTGGCCACCAGGTCCATTGCCGACCGGGCCGCCGAGGTCGCCACCAATATCGGCGACATGGCCACCGGCTCCCTCCAGGTCAATTCGGCCACCAGGGAGCTGACCATCCTGGCCGAGGAAGTGGCGAACCGGCTCAAAAGTTTTCAGTGCGGCACGCCGCCCTTCGACATCGCCGCCGTCAAGACCGCCCACCTGGCTTGGCGAGCCCGCCTGGAATCCGTCATGCAGGGACACGAGCAGCTCGACGCCACGGGCGTGGCCAATCATCATCAATGCGTCTTCGGCAAATGGTACGACGGCGACGGCAAGACAACCCTCGGCCGCTATCCGCGCTTCCAGGAAGTCGGCCAAGAGCACGAGCGTGTCCATGCCCTGGCCCGGGACATCGTGGCCCTGGCCAATAAGGGCCGGGACCAGGAGGCCAAACGGCTCATGGGGGAATTCGAAAAGACGCGTCTCAAGCTTTTCGACGCGTTGAACCGCCTCTACCTGGAAAACACGAAGTGAGCTTGCCCAAAGGGAGACGCAGGGAGGGCCGTCGGCGGCCAAAGGGATTCCAAGGCAGTCGGAATCCTCTCCGCATTCCCGTCTGCTAACCTTCGCTTTGGCGGCACCATCGCTGGAACGGACACGTTGCGCGCGGCGGTCCCGCGGGAGGCACGACAGGCGTTGGCTCAGACGCGGTTTTTGACCCGCTGCACGGCCACCAGGGATTCCAGATTGAACTTCCTGACCCGATAGCCCATCTGGCGGGGCGTGATGCCCAGTTCCCGGGCCGCCCGGTGCTGGATGCCGCCGCTGCGGCGCAAGGCGTCGATGATGACCGATTTTTTCCAGACTTTGCAGGGAAGGAGCCCCCCCGCCATCCCGAAGCGCCTCCTCGGCCTCCTCTTCCCGGCCCGGCATGGTCAGATACGGCCGGATGAGATCGGCGTCGATGCGCTCGTTTTCGGCCAGAATCACCAGCCGTTCGACGAGGTTCTCCATCTCCCGGACATTGCCCGGCCAATCGTAGCGGCTCAGGATGGTCAGGGCCTCGGTGGAAAAGGACAATTTGCGGGCGTATTCCTTGGAAACCTTGTTGAGAAAATGGATCAGCAGGCTCGGGATGTCCTCCTTGCGCTCGCGAAGCGGCGGCGCCTGCAAGGGGAAGACGTTCAGGCGGTAATAGAGGTCCGGCCGAAAAGAACCCTCCTCGGCCAGGGTGGCCAGATCCTTGTTGGTGGCGGCCAGGATGCGCACGTCCACCTGCCGGGTCTTGTTGCTGCCGAGGCGCTCGAATTCCCGGTCCTGGAGCACGCGCAACAGCTTGGCCTGGAGCCCCAGCGGCAGCTCACCGATCTCGTCCAGAAAGATGGTGCCCTTGCTGGCCTCTTCGAAACGGCCGGGCTTGGTCTGGTCGGCGCCGGTGAAGGCACCCTTCTCATAGCCGAACAGCTCCGATTCCAGGAGATTTTCCGGAATGGAGGCGCAGTTGACCTTGATGAAGGGGTAGTCCTTGCGGTCGGACAGGTCGTGGATGATGCGGCCGATCAGTGTCTTGCCCGTGCCGGATTCACCCAACAGCAACACCGTGGCCTTGGTCGGCGCGACCTTTTCGATCTGGCGCTGCACCTCCTGCATGGCCAGACTCTTGCCGACGATATAAAGCCCCCGCGTCTCCTGGGACAGCCTGTACTTGAGCGAAACGTTCTCGCGCTTGAGTCCCGCGACCTTGGCCTCGAACTTCTGGTTGAGGCTCATGAACTGGCCGATGAGCGTGGCCACCACGGTCAAAAAGGCCACGTCCTCCCCGGAAGACACCTCGTCGTCGAAGAGTCGGTCCACATTCAGGACGCCGATGGGCTGGCCGTGCAGAATAATCGGCACGCCGATAAGGAAATACGGTCCCGCACGATCTTGCGAGAACCTGTTTTATCCAGGAAAAGCGGTTCCTTGCGAATATCAGGCACCACATAGGGCGCGGCCGTCTGGAAGATGAGCCCGGTGATTCCCTCGTCCAGGTCGTAGACGCCGCGGCTTTTCTCCTCGGGCGAAAGCCCCTGGGACACGCGGATGGTCAGCTTCCCGGTGGTGCGGTCAACCAGGGTGATGGTGGCCCGCTTCATGGACAGCGTCTCGGACAGGATACGCAAAATATCCTGAAGGGACTGCTCCAGATCCAAGGCCTTGTCGATGATGCCGCTGATGGCCGACAGGACCGAAAGCTGGAGATTTAGGATTTTTGAAGCCATCGGTGAAGTTCCGCCATCTGGGCGGCCACGGCCTCGGGTCCCGTGCCGCCGGGTCCGTTGCGTCTGGCCACTGCTTGTTCATAGCGCAGGGCGTCGAAAACGTCCTCCTGCATGTCGGGGAAAAATACACGCAAATCCGCAAGCGTCAATTGTTCCAGAGGTTCGCCGCGGGATTCGGCTTCGGCCACGATCCGGCCGGGTGACATGGTGGGCCTCCCGAAAGGGGAGCCCCTTCCCGACCAGGTAATCCGCCAGTTCGGTGGCGTTTAAGTAGCCCTGGGCCAAGGCCCGGCGCATGCGCTCCGGCTTGAAGACGAGCTGGGCCAACATGCCGGCCATGACCCGAAGCGAGGCGCGCACGGTGTCGTCGGCGTCGAAAAAGGGCTCCTTGTCCTCCTGAAGGTCGCGATTGTACGTCAGGGGCAGCCCCTTGACCACCGTCAGCAGGCTCATAAGCGAGCCGTAGACCCGGCCGACCCGGCCGCGCATGAGTTCGGCCGCATCGGGATTCTTTTTTTGGGGCATGATGCTCGAACCGGTGGCATAGGCGTCCGGCAGGGCCACATAGCCGAAATTCGGATTGGCCCAGAGGATGATCTCCTCGCAGAAACGACTGAGGTGGGCCATGACCAGGGAGGCGCAAAACAGGGACTCCAGGGCGAAATCCCGGTCGGACACGGCATCCATGCTGTTGCCGAAACTGCCGGAAAAGCCCACGTTTTTAGCCACCATGGCCGGATCGAGCGGATAGGTCGTGCCGGCCAAGGGCCGCCGCGCCGAGCGGCGATATCCGAACCCGACGCAACGCGTCGTCCATGCGTTCGCAGTCGCGCCGGAGCATCCACACGTAGGCGAGCAGATGCTGGGCCAGGCTGACGGGCTGAGCCGGCTGCATGTGGGTGCAACCGGGCAGCAGCGTCTCCTTGTGCTCCGCCGCCCTCTCCAGGAACACCCCGGCCAGCTCCCTGGCCAGTCGGCCCCATACCTCCAGGCTTTCGGCCACATAGAGCCGAAAATCCAGCGCCACCTGATCGTTGCGGCTGCGGCCGGTATGGAGCTTGCCGCCAAGCGGGCCGATCAGCTCGGTCAGGCGCTGCTCCACGTTCATGTGGACGTCTTCGAGCTCCGCACGCCAAGGGAAGGCGCCGACCTCGATCTCGTCGAGCACCTGGTCGAGCCCGGCCACGATGCGCTCGGCCTCCTCACCGGTCAGCACGCCACGCCGGCCGAGCATCCGGGCATGGGCCTTGGACCCGGCGATATCCTGACGGTACATGCGACGGTCATAGGAGACGGACTCGCTGTAGGCCTCCATCAAGGCCCCGGTGCCCTCGCCAAACCGCCCACCCCACATCTTCGTGGACATAGCCCCTCCAGGCAGAGGACGGGAGAGCCGGGAGAGGGAACCCCTTTTTTGCAAAAAAGGGGTTCCCTCTCCCGGACCCTCACCCTCCCCAAAAAACTCTTTCCAGGGCGACGGCGCGTCGGAACAGTCACAATCGCCCGGGAAAACGTGCGACCGAACATGAAGCCGAAAAGGGCTTGACGTCAAGCGACCTTCCGACCCTCCATCCTCCGGACAAGGAGTCCGGGGGGATTATCCCCCCGGCCGCCGGAGGCATCTTCTCTGGTCTACAATCCCTGCCCGCGCAGGCGCAAGCCGACCAGGCGGATAAATCCACTGGCGTCGGCCTGATTGTAGACTTCATCCTTCTCGAAGGTGGCGAGTTTGGGATTGTAGAGACTCTGGGGCGAGGTACGGCCCACCGGGTAGGCCTGGCCCTTGTAGAGCTTCAGGCGCACGGTACCGGTGACGCGCTGCTGGCTCTCGTCGACCATGGCCTGGAGCGCCCGGCGTTCCGGGGCGTACCAATAGCCATTATAGACCATTTCCGCGTATTTCGGGATGAGGCTGTCGCGCAGATGCATGACTTCGCGGTCGAGACAGATGCCTTCCAGGTCCCGATGGGCGATATGCAGGATGGTGCCGCCGGGAGTCTCGTAGACGCCCCGGGACTTCATGCCCACGAAACGGTTTTCCACCATGTCGATGCGGCCGATGCCGTGCTTGCCGCCCAGAGTATTGAGGGCCTTGATGAGCGCAGCCGGAGACAGGCGCTCGCCGTTGACGGCCACGGGGTCGCCGTGCTCGAAATCGATGCTCGTATACTCCGGCGCATCCGGCGCCTTTTCCGGCGGCACGGTCAGCAGGTAGGTATCAGGGCCGGGCTCGTTGGCCGGATCTTCGAGTTCGCCGCCCTCGAAGCTTAAATGCAGCAGGTTGCGGTCCATGCTGTGATCCGAACCCTTCTTGTCCGAAGGCACGGGGATGCCGTTTTCCTTGGCGAACCGGATCAGGTCCGTCCGGGAGGCGAAATCCCATTCCCGCCAGGGGGCGATGGTGCGCAGCTCCGGGGCCAGGATGCCAACGGCCAGTTCGAAGCGCACCTGGTCGTTGCCCTTGCCTGTTGCGCCGTGGGCCACGGCCTGGGCGCCTTCGGCCCGGGCCACCTCGACCAAGCGCTTGGCGATCAGCGGCCGGGCGATGGAAGTGCCGAGCAGATAGCGACCCTCGTAGATGGCACCGGCACGCAGCATCGGGAAGATGAAATCCTTGGCGAATTCCTCGCGCAGGTCGTCGATGTAGGCCTTGGCGGCGCCGGTATGCAGGGCCTTGGCCTCCAGGCCGTCGAGTTCCTCTTCCTGGCCGAGGTCGCAGGTGACGGTCACCACCTCGCAGGCATAGTGTTTCTTGATCCACTTGAGAATGACCGAGGTGTCGAGCCCCCCGGAGTAGGCCAGAACGACTTTCGTAATGGTGCTCATGATGGCGTATCCTTATAGGGTAGAGGCCGGCTAGGCCTTGGTGAAAATCCATTCCAGAATGGCTTTTTGCACATGCAGGCGGTTTTCGGCCTCATCCAGATCACGGAGGCCGGCCCCTCCATAACGGCGTCGGTGATTTCCTCGCCGCGGTGGGCGGGCAGGCAGTGCAGGACCTTGCAGCCGGGGGCGGCCACATCCAACAGGGCCTGATTGATCTGAAAACCGACAAAGATCTTGGCCCGGGCGGCCTGCTCCGCCTCCTGGCCCATGGAAGCCCAGACGTCGGCATAGAGATAATCGACGCCGGCGGCGGCCTGGGCCGGATCATTGGTGATGGTGATATCGGCCCCGAGGCGTCTGGCGCCTTCCACGATGGCGGCCGACGGCTCGTAGCCCTTGGGCGAGGCGATGCGCAGCCGGATGGGGAAGCGGGCAGCGGCATTGATCAGGGAGTGGGCGATATTGTTGCCGTCGCCGATGTAGGCCAGGGCCAGCCCGTCCAGATGACCGGAATGTTCCCGCATGGTGAGCAGGTCGGCCAGAATCTGGCAGGGATGGTAGGTATCGGACAGGGCGTTGACCACGGGAATGGAGCCATGGGCGACCAGTTCTTCGAGCTTGTCATGCCCGTAGGTGCGGACAATCAGGCAGTCGGCGTAGCGGGAGAGCACCCGGGCGGTGTCGCGGATGGGTTCGTCGCGGCCGAGCTGGGAATCGTTTTGGGTCATGAACACGGGCCAACCGCCGAGATGGTGTACGGCCACCTCGAAGGAGACACGAGTGCGGGTGGAGGCCTTTTCGAAGACGAGAATGCAGGTTTTGCCCTGCAACAGATCGCTCCGATAGTCGACGGCCTTCATGGCGGCGGCCCGGTCGAGGATATGGACGGCCTCTTCGGGGGACAAATCCAGGATTGTCAAGAAATGTTGCGGCATGATGGTATCCTTACGAAACAACTCCCCATGAATTTTCGAAAAATTTTTTTCTACACCTTTTCATTTTCTTCTGTAAAGTCCTGAACGCCCCACTCTTTCCTGGAAATCGCGTTGACCTCGGCTCTCTTCCGATGCTATCCTCCAGGCAACAATCCTGATTTTCAAAAGGCCTAGCCCGGGGCGACGCTCCAGAAATACGGCTGTACGGCGCGCATTCGGGCTTTCCGGCGCAAACGGCGGGAGGAACCCCATGAAATCATTGAAGGCAATGTGTCTGGTGCTTGGCGTGGCGACCCTGCTCGCCGTCTCGGGTTGCGTGGTAACAACGCCTCCGCCGCCGCCCCAGCCCTGCGCCGAGGGGTTCTACTGGTCTCCCGGATACGGCTGCCTGGCCATTCCGGTAGCCGCGCCCTATGCGGTTTCCAATATCAATGGGCTGAGCTTGCGCTCGTGCCCCTCAACCAAATGCAGCATCATCAATTACCTCTACGCCGGCGAACAGGTGCAGGTTCTCGACGCCGAAGGCAATTGGAGTCATGTGTGGGCCTACGGCCGCGGCCAGGTGGGCTGGGTCGCCACAAAATACATAAATTAATCCGACACGGATCGCCGCAAGGGCCGTTCCCGACGGAACGGCCCTTTTTTCGTCCCCTGCGCGTTGCTCCCTGGCCAAGTGCAACGAATCGACGTAGAAGGTGCCATGGTGGATATTCCCTCCTTCTCCTTCTCGCCGGACTTTTGCCGGGCACTGCTCGACGCGTCCCCCGATCCGATGGCCTACAAGGACACCGACGGCATCTACCAATTGGCCAACACGGCCTTTTTGGACCTGATGGGGCTCACTCCGGCAACCGTCCTGGGTCGGGCCGACGACGCCATCTTCCCCCAGGAAGTGGCCAGACGGCAGCAGGAAGCCGACCGGCAGGTCATCGGCACGGGGAAACCCGCCCTTTTCGATACGAGCTGGTCTA
>Ga0268359_10961_pt1 | contig 10992 bp, 10 predicted proteins | sample BioMet11_FD_194416 | JGI IMG/M metagenome (GOLD analysis project Ga0268359, IMG submission 194416) | Sewage microbial communities from Oakland, California, United States - Biofuel 11 (PacBio Assembly) | ecosystem: Engineered > Wastewater > Sewage > Unclassified | place: USA: California | collected...
GGCCGCCGAGACCGTAGGACGATAAGGTGCGTACGATCATGTGGCATGGGCGGCTTGTAGCAGGATCATGCCCGGAAGGCTACGGCTGGAAGAAACGGCGAAGATGCCTCCGGCGGTCGGGGCATGATGCCCCACGAACCCCTCGCACCGAAGGGGTCATGCGATGGGGCCCGAAATGATATTCCGCCGAGGGCGGGTCCCGAATTGACGCCCAGGCCCCGGATGGGGCAAGAGGGCCGGCGCGGTGCCCGAGTGGCGGAACTGGTAGACGCCAGGGACTTAAAATCCCTTGTCCTTCGGGACGTGCCGGTTCGATTCCGGCCTCGGGGCACCAAAAAAGCAGACAGGTTCGGGGTCCATGGCACAACGGTTTGCGGTACGTGCCGACCGGCCTCGACATGCATGTGTGATGTTTGTTCCTCGTGGATCCGTTGGCTGGTGTTGTCCGCTCTAGGCACATGCCTCGCCGCATGGAGGTACTCTTTTGGAATCGTTATCCATCTCATTCCTATTTATAATGAGGAAGCGAATCTCCCTCTCCTTTATGAAAAAATAAAGGGTGTCGACCTGTCCCAGTATGAGCGGGAAATCATTTTTATTAATGATGGCTCCACAGATAATTCCGCCAGCGTCCTCAATGCGATTGCCGAAGCCGATCCGTCTGTCCTGGTGATCCATTTCCGGCGTAATTTTGGTCAGGACAGCGGCGATGATGGCCGGAATAGATTACTCGTCGGGCGATGTTATTATTCCGATGGATGGTGATCTGCAAAATGATCCCAACGATATCCCACGGCTTTTGGCCAAGATAGCAGAGGGGTACGACGTCTGTTCCGGTTGGCGCAAGGATAGAAAAGACAACACCATAAAGAGAAATATCCCGAGTAAAATAGCGAATGTGATTATTTCATGGATTTCCGGCGTCCATCTCCATGATTATGGCTGTTCGTTAAAAGCGTATAAAAAGTCTGTAATAAAAGACGTAAAGCTCTATGGCGAGATGCACCGGTTTCATCCCTATCTATGCTGCCTGGCAAGGGGCAAAGATCACGGAGATACCCGTCAAGCACGCGCCGCGCATTCATGGTGCTTCAAATATGGTATTGAGCGGACGCTCAAAGTGGTTCTTGACCTTATCGTCGTAAAATTTCTATCGCGATATTCGCAGAAGCCCATTTATGTCTTTGGGGCTTTTGGCGTGTTGAATTTGTTTGCTGCATTCTGTGCGGGGATACTCGCGCTCTACTATAAATTTTTTCGGCGGCAAGTCATTTATCGAAACGCCGTTGCCGCTCTTTGTCGCATTGACCGGCATTACGGGCATCATGTGCATTTTTATGGGCCTGTTGGCCGAGATATTGATGCGGACCTATTACGAGTCCCAGGGGAAATCCACCTATCTCGTTGCCGAATGCCGAAACGCCAAACACGATCCTTCGCACGATGCGTAGAGGCGGTCCGCACGTCGCGGATGCCGTCCACCGATGAGACGAGCGGGGCGGCGGTGCCGCCGCCGAGAACGGCGTGTTGCTGCTGCCTCGGTCTCTTCGTTTTTGTCAGGGTCAGCCTGCGGAAGCCGCGTTGGCGTGCAGAGGCCGTTGCCGCGGCAAGCAGCGCCGTGCCGATGCCGCGACGTTGCTGCCGGTGATGCACCGCCATCTGCCAGATGGCGGCCGCTGCACAATTCCCAAGAGGCTTTTCTTTGCCCCAAGCCTGAATTTGCAACCACCTAAAATCATATTGGGGTTCCAAAGGGCATGAGCCCTTTGGCCGCCGGAGGCGCCGCATTCGACCCATCGTGCAGTGGTCTCATGTTGCAAACGGCCGACGGTCTCCTGCGCGAGTGTTGGGAAGGCGTCATGCCGGCCGCGCCGATGGCAGTCGAAGGAATGGGCACCTTTCCGGAATGGGGCGGGGTTTTCCAGTGGACAATCCTAGAGTCACGAGCTATGAAATAACCGTGATGCAGCTTGGGCGCTGACTTTCACACTACGGCGGGGTGATGTCGCAGACATTGCCCCGCTTTGGTTTGGAGCGCGACCAGGCCGATACGTTCGGCCAGTACCACTGTTGCAAGGTCGTCCCGCAGTGTTGTGCCGGGCCGTGTCCCTGCGGCGCGGTCGTCAAAAAGCCCCGGAACAGTCGTGTCCCGGGGCTTTTTCACAGCGATGGCCTCAGGCTTAGTCGACGGCGACCAGCACGTTGGTGGCCTTGATCATGGCCTTTACCTTGGAACCGGCCTTCAGGCCCATGGCCTCGGCGGATTCTTTGGTGATGACGGACACGATCTCGATACCGCCGGCTTCGATCACGACTTCCGCATTGACCATACCGATGTGAACGGCCTTGACGGTGCCAGGAAGCAAGTTACGGGCGCTGACTTTCATGATGAGCCTCCAAAGGGTTGCAGTTTGGGGGAGACATTTCCACCTGACCCTTTCATAGCGCGCCTTGATTTTTTTGTCACCAGGGGGCGGGAAATTTTTGTGGCCTCGACTGCCTGCCGGGGCGTCGGGACGGCGATCGGGCGAGGGGGCTGAAACGCTACTGCGCCGCAAGTGTGGGATTTTTCATGCCGATGGCGGCATAGAGAGCGGCCAGGGCGGTCTGGTAGTCGGTCAAGGGCCTGGGTGAGGTCGGTCTCCGCCGTGCTGAGGCCGGGACTGGGCATCCAGCACCTCGGTATTGGTGCCGACCTGTTCCTGGTAGCGGGCCACGGCCGCGCGGTAGCCCTCCCGGGCCGCCTCCACGGCCGTGCGGGGCCACGGCGATGCGTTTGGCCGCGTCCTGGATGTTGAGGTAGGGCCGTCTTGACCTCGACGGCCGGCGTCCAGACGCAGCGAGGCCAGATCGGCCTGCAACTTCTTCACGTTTTCCCGGGCGCCGCGGGGTGGCGAAGATGGTGGAGCCCCAGTCCCAGGCGCGGAGCGTGGCCGACAGGGTGAGGCTGCGTTCCTCGGGGACGGTTCGGGCCGGACAGGTCCTTGACCCGCAGATCGAGCTGGTTGCCTTTCCAGGTTTCGGTGGCCTGGGCCTGGACCTGGGGATAGAGCGGGCTGGCCGCGATCCTGACGCTCCGCTCGGCCATCTGCACGGATTTGAGGCCCATGGTCAGGTCGGGCCGTTGCCTGTAGGCCAGGGCCAGGCAGTCCTCCAGGCTTTTGGAGAAGGGGATGTAGGCGAGTTCGCCCACGTAGGCGGTTTCCTGGTCCAGGGGCAGGTTGAGCAGGCTGTTCAAGCGGGCGCTTTGGATGCGGACGGCGTTTTCGGCCGCGAGCAGGTTTTGTTCGGCCGTGGCCAGGTCGGCCTCGGCTTGGAGCATGTCCAGAATGGGCCTTGATGCCCTCGTCGTAATAGGCCTGGGCCACCTTGTATTGCTGGGCCAACCGGATGACCGCGTCCTTGTCGCTGCGGGCGTTGGCCCGGGCCTGGAGCAGGGTCAGGAAGGCCTCTTGCACGGCCTTGACCAGGCTGAGTTCGGTCGAACGGATGTTGGCCGCGGCATAGTCCGCGTTCAGGGTCGCCTTTTGGTAGGTACTGAGCAGGTTGAAGCCCGTGAAAAGCGGCTGGGTGGCCTGGAGTTCCAGGCTGTAGGCGTTTTGCCAGCGGCCGGTGGTGCCGTGGGCGATGACGTTGCCCTGGGCCGTGGTCAGCGTTTTGGTGACGTGAGCCCGGGTGTCGGTGCGCTGGAAGGTATAGGCGACCGTGCCCACCGGGCCGAAGTTGGCCAGGGCTTGGCTGCGGGAGGCCGCCGTGCCGGTAAAGGCCGCCCGGACGGACTGCATTTGCGGATTGGCCGCCAGGGCGCGGGCCACGCAGTCGCCCAGGGCGTAGGACCGGCCGGCGGTGGACTGCACCGGCGCCACCGACGTCCCCGTGTCGCCGGCGGCGTTCGGGATGCCGGGAAGCCCGGGCGCTTCGGCGGCGTAGCGTTGCGCCACCCGGTCGGCGTCGTTGCCGGCCGCGGCCCGGCCGCCTGGTCCGAGCAGCAGGCCGAGGCTCAGCGCCACGGCGACCAGGCCGCGCCGTGGCCGAGGGACGGGCCGTCCGCCGTCTGTTCGTCATCGTTTCCACTGCCATATCCGCTCCGGGTGCGGGGACCATGCCAGAATGCGGCCGGGTTGGACAGACCCTTGTCGGGGGCATGACGAGAGTGAAATTGTTGGGAAAGGTGCAATACTGTCGCCTTGATGCCCCGTTGTCCGCCGCTGTCGCCAAACCGTCACGCAACTGTCGAAGCGGCGCGGCCCCGAACGGGTCGGCATGGGGCAAGCTTCCCGGCGTCCGGCCGTGGGGTCGGGCCAAACCCGGGGGCTCCCCAATGTTAAGGACCATCATGCAGTTCACACCACGTTTCGAACAGCGTTTCATTCCGGTGGACGGGAAGCGGGAGCGGCGCTCCCTGCCCGAGTTCCTGCGCGGGCGGGCCAGAGCGGTGGTGGCCGGCCATGTGGGCTTGGGCGGGGCGCTTTTCGTCATGCTTTTCGAAATGCCACGATTTCACCTTGCTGCGCCGGCTGTTTCGCCCCGAGGTGACCGGCGGCATGGCCGAGGCCATGGAGCGGGAGCTGTCCCGGGCCGTGGAGGCCAGGCTGTCGGAGCTGCCCGTGTGCCTGGTGGAACGGCTGGAGCCGGGCCGGATGCTGGTGTTGGCCGGCGGCAACGCCGGGGCCCTGGAGGGACTGGAGCAGGCCTGCGCCGCCCTGCGCCTGGAGACCCGGGCCCGGATGCGGACCGAGGCCGTGCGCTTGACCGGCCAGGAGCCGGACATCCGTTCCGGGGCCGCCCCGGTCATCAGCCAGGGGCTGGCGGGGCTGGACCAGTCGTTGGCCGCCGCCCTGGCCGAGGCCTGCCGGGTGGCCCGCAGCGAGGGCAACGGCCGCTCGCCCATGCTGCGAGAATTCCGGGAAATCCTGGAGCTGGGACGCATCCGGGCCGTGTACCAGCCCATCGTCACCCTGCGCAGCGGCCAGATCTACGCCTTCGAGGCCTTGGCCCGGGGGCCGGTCGGCAGCGTGTTGGAAACCCCGGCCATGCTCTTTGACTTCGCCGAGGAGATCGGGACCATCTTCGCCCTGGAAAAGGTCTGCCGGGAGGCGGCCATCCGAGGCTTCGCCAGCCGCAACCGCTGCGGGCGGCTGTTTTGCAACGTCCATCCCCGCACCCTGCTCGATCCGGCCTTCACGCCGGGCGAGACCCGCCGGCTCCTCGACAAGTACGGCCTGGAGCCCCGGAACGTGGTGCTGGAGATTACCGAGCGCCATAGTGTCAAGGATTTCAATCTGTTCCACCGAACCCTCGACCACTACCGCAACGCCGGCTACGGCGTGGCCGTGGACGACGTGGGCACCGGCTATTCCGGGCTGACCACCATCGCCGAGATCCGGCCCGACATCATCAAGCTCGACATGTCGCTGGTGCGGGGCGTGGACGCCAATCCGGTCAAGCGCTCCATGATCGAGACCCTGCTCACCTTCGCCGACAAGGTGGGCTGCCGCATCGTGGCCGAAGGCATCGAGACCGAGGCCGAGCTGACCTGCCTGATGCGCCTGGGCGTGCATTACGGCCAGGGCTTTTTCCTGGGCCGACCGGAGGATCAGCCGGCGCCGCTGTCCGAGGCCGCCCTGGTGGTGCTGGCCGCCGGGGCCGAACGGGCGGCCGACGGCCTCAAGTGCGCCTCGCCCATCCACGATCTGGCCGAGCGGCCCGAGGTGGTGGACGCCGCCGCCACGGTGGGGGAGGTCAAACAGTACTTCGACACCCACGAGGCCTCGCACGCCGTGGCCGTGGTGCGCGAGGGCCGGCCCGAGGGCCTCATCATGAGCCAGCACCTCGACAAGCTGTTGAGCTCCCAGTACGGGCTGTCGCTGTTCATGCGGCGCGAGGTCACCCACATCATGGACACCTCGCCCCTGGCCGTGGAGTGGGACACGCCGGTGGAAGTGGCCGCCCAGGCGGCCATGGCCCGGGAGCGGGACAAGCTCTACGATCCGCTGCTCATAACCTGCCGGGGCCGGCTCTCCGGCATGGTCTCGGTGCAGAAGATCCTGGACGCCCTGGCCTGTGTGCAGGTGGAGATGGCCAAGGGGGCCAATCCGCTGACCGGCCTTCCCGGCAACGTGGCCATCGAACGCGAGATCGCCCGGCGCGAGGCCGGCCGCATCCGCACCTGCCTGGTCTATGTCGACCTCGACAACTTCAAGGTCTTTAACGACGTCTACGGCTTCAAGGACGGCGACAAGGCCATTCTGCTGACCGCCCGGGTGCTGGGCGACGCCCTGTCCGGGCACGGCTGCCCGGACGATTTTTTGGGCCATGTCGGCGGTGACGACTTCGTGCTGCTGTGCCGCGGCGAGTCCGTGGACCAGGTGTGCGGGACCGCCATCGAAGCCTTTGCCGCCGCCTCGCCGGCCCTGTTTTGCGCCGAGGACCAGGCCCGGGGCTATATCGAGGGCCAGGGCCGCGACGGCCGGGTGGGGCGGTTCGACCTGCTCACCGTCTCCATGGGCATCATCGAGTGCGCCTTCGCCGTGCCCGTGACCATGGACGAGCTGGGCGCCCGGGCGGCGGCGGTCAAGAAATTCGCCAAGTCCACGGCCGGCAATTCCTGCGTGCGCGACCGGCGGGCACCCCTGGGCTTGGCCGAGGCGGCCGCCGCCGGCGAACGGTGACGGCCGCCAACACCTTGCTTTTGGACGTGAATACGGTCAAGGTAGCGCGGTTTTGCTCCGGGAGATACGCCCTATGGCTCAGCCTATGATCGTTATTCGCGGCCTGAAAAAGGCCTTCCAGGGACAGGAAATCCTGTGCGGGGTGGATATGACCGTCCCCGAGGGGATCATCACCGCCGTCATCGGAAAATCCGGCGAGGGCAAGAGCGTCCTGCTCAAGCACATCATCGGCCTGCTCACCCAGGACGCCGGTGACATCCTTTTCCAGGGCGAGGCCCTGTCGGCCATGAGCCGGTCCGAACGCCAGGCCTTCCGCCGCCATTGCAGCTACATGTTCCAGAACATGGCCCTGTTCGATTCCATGACCGTCTTCGACAACATCGCCCTGCCGTTGCGGGAGACCGAGCGGCTGCCCGAGCCCCAGGTGGCCAAGCGGGTCAAGGAATTGTGCGAACGGCTGGAGCTGAGCGGCGTGCTCGGCAAATACTCCTCGCAGATTTCCGGCGGCATGCAGAAGCGGGTGGCCCTGGCCCGGGCCCTGGTCAACGAGCCGAAGCTTGTCCTGTTCGATGAGCCCACCACCGGCCTCGACCCCATCCGCAAGGCCTCGGTGCTGTCCTTGATCGACCAGTCCCGGCGCCAGTTCGGCTTTACCGCCCTGCTGGTCAGCCACGATATCCCGGATATCTTCGGCATCGTCGGCCATGTGGCCATGCTCGACGGCGGCCGCATCGTCTTCGAGGGGACGCCGGCGGAAATTGTCGCCTCCACCGATCCCCTGGTGCGGCATTTTCTGGCCGGCGAACCCGAAGCCGACCCCGATCTGGCACATTCCTGATTGCCCAGCGCAAGGAGACTCCCATGCGTATCGTTTCCGTCCGGTTGCGGTCGCTGGTGGCGGCCTTCGCCATTGCCTGCGTCGCGTTCGCCACGTCGGTCCCGGCCGCCGACCTCTCCCAGGTCGCGCCGGTCGATCTTTTTCAGGTGTCCACCATCGCGGCCCTGTCGGCCGGCCTGTACCAGGGGGAAATGCGTCTGGCCGACGTGGCCCGCCACGGCGATTTCGGCCTGGGCACCCTGGACGGGCTGGACGGGGAAATGATCGTTTTGGACGGCGTCTTCTACCACGCCAAGAGCGACGGCACGGTGCTGGTGGCCCCGGATGCGGCCAAGACGCCCTTCGCCCAGGTGGTCTTCTTCCAGGGCAACCTGGATTTCGGCCCGGTGGACGATTGGACCTGGCCGGACTCAAGGCCGCCCTGACCGCCCAACTGCCCGATCCGTCGCGGTTCTACGCCGCCCGGGTGGAGGGGACCTTCGCCAGCCTGACCGCCCGCAGCGCCCCGGCCCCGAAAAAGCCCTGGCCGCCCCTGGCCGAGGCCCTCAAGACCCAGTCCCTTTTCCCCATGACGCAGGTGGCCGGCACCATGATCGGCATCTATTCTCCGGCCTCGGTGCCGGGATTGGCGCCGGCCGGCTGGCACTTCCACTTCCTCTCCGCCGACCGCCGGCATGGCGGCCATGTCCTCAAGGCCCAGGTCGCCAAGGCCGTGGCCAAGGGCGACATCGTGAAGGTGCTGACGGTCAGCTATCCGGATGAGGCCCTGCCGCGCCGGGGTACCGCGCCGCTGCCGGCCGGCGCCGAATAGCCGCCGCCGGATCGGTGCGGGGGACGTGCCGCCGGCAGCGTTTGCGGCGGGCGCCTGCGGGCGAAGCCGGGAGTTCTACAGATTGTCGACGTTGCGCTCGAAGACCCGCATTTCGTTGATGACGAGGTTGCCGAGCGAGCGGATGGCCGTGTCCTCCTGGGCTTCGACCAGGTCGGACAGGAGCTTGATGTCCTGGGGCAGGGAGAGGGCGTATTGCCGCTTGACGTCGCGGATGCGGTCCAGGGAATAGACGCGGTCCCGCTTGGCCGTCATGTGTTCCTGGATGTCGACCAGGCGGGCGACCAGCGCGGCCTTTTCGGCGTAGATGGCGGAAATCGAGGAGAGATTGTTGAGAACGTGCTTTCCCTCGGGTTGGTCTGCCTTGAAGTAGAGCTCGGCGGCCTTGGCGGCGTAATCGTGGAAATGGTCGGAGCTGGCCTGAAAATGCTTGGCCGCGGCCAGGACCGGCGACGCGGCCAGAAGGAGGGTCAAGCAGAAGGCGCAGGGTGCTGCGAGTGTATTGCGCATGTTGCCTCCGCAAGTTGTGCCACCGGGGAGATCCCCGCATGACGGCAAGCGCCACATACCAGTTTTGGCCCAGGCGTCAAGGTTGGCCCGGCGCGGCGCTTTTGGGGAACCCCCCGCAAATGCTTCCTGTTTCGCGGCCTTGCGGCAACGGCCCAGGCGGCGGGCGCCCTGCCTAGGGGATTGACTTTTAGGCGCTTTCTTATAGGTAGGCGCGAGCATTTATTCCGACCCCCCTTTTTCGTATCGCCGTGGTGGGCATCCCATGAAAAAAAACCGTGTTTTCACCTTCCTGGTGTTTTTGGTCCTGTTGTCGTCGGTCGGCGCCCGTCCCGGGCAGGCCGGCATGGTCACCTTCGTTTTCGATGACGGGCTTTCCAGCGTGTACCAGTACGCGTTCCCCGTGCTCGCCCAATACGGTTTCCCGGCCACGGTGGGCATCATCGCCAGCCGGGTGGGGACCGGCGATCCCGACTTCATGGACGTCCGGGACATCCGCACCCTGGAAAAGGCGGGCTGGGAGGTGGCCTCCCACAGCCTGACCCACAAGCGCCCCGTGGACATCCCCCGGCGCTACTCCCAGGAGAACTGCCTGAGCCTGCGCCCGGTGGAGGGGCAGCGGGGGCTGTTCGAGGGCAAGTACCACTATGAGATTCTGGCCGGACTGGTCGAGCACGGCCGGCTGTTGCACGAGCGGTCGAGCAGCCGGCAGGTGCGCCGGGAGGCCGGGTCCTATTATTTCGACGGGCTGATCGGCGAGCTGATCGTCCATCCCTACGATGCGGACAGTGTCACCCATAACGACATCCGGGCCATTTCCTACGAGCGCGAGCTGGAGGAATCCAAGAAGCTGCTCACGGACATGGGCTTCCACATCACCACCTACATCACCCCGCACAACTACTGGACCCCGGAGATGAGCGCCCTGTCCCACCGCTTTTACGCCCAGGTGGCCGACGGCGGCGACGACTGCAACCGCCGGGGCCAGACCGACCGCTATTGGCTCAAGCGCTTTACCATCCATTCGAACGACACGGCCGCCGACGTCATCGGCCTGGTCAAGCAGCACGCCATCGCCGAGGACGGCTGGGTCATCTTCTGCATGCACGGCATCGGCTCCGAGCTCGGCTGGGAGCCCTGGTCCGTGGAGCGGCTGGCCGAATTGTGCGCCTTCCTCAAGCGCAAGGCCGTGCCGGTGGTGACCGTGGAGAAGGGCGTCAAACGCTGGCTGGCGCCGAAACAGCAGGCCGGCATCTAGGGGTATGGGTATGCAACGCGCTCGTCGGATCGTGGTGGCCGGCTTCGCCGTGGGCTTTCCCCTCGGCGGGCAGGTTTGGATGATGCTGCATTTTTTGGCCGGCCTGGCCCGGCTCGGCCATGAAGTCCTGTTTCTGGAGGATACCTCGGACTGGGCCTATCCCTTCGACCCGGTGCTCGGCTATCCGACGTCCGATTCCACCCGGGGCCGGGCCATCTTGGACACGCTGCTGCGCCAGCACGGCCTGGCCGGCCGTTGGGCCTACGTCAGCCAGATCGAGAACCGGGTCTTCGGCATGGACCGGCCAGGACCTGGACCGCTATCTGGCCAGCGCGGACTTCTTGCTCAACATCTCCGGCGTGCTGCCCCTGAAGGAGGAATACCTCCAGGCCCCGGTCAAGGCCGTCATCGACACCGATCCGGTCTTCACCCAGGTCAAGGTGGCCAAGGATGCCTGGACCAAGGACTATTTCGGGGCGCACGACGTCTGCTTCACCTACGGCGTCAACATCCCGGGCGGCACCACTGGGCTGCCGCTGGCCGACATCGACTGGAAGCCGCTGCTGCCGCCGGTGGTGCTCGATTTCTGGCCCCCCGGCCGGGGCGCGGGCACCGGCTTCACCACCATAGGCACTTGGGAGGCCCAGGACCGGGACGTCGAGGTGAACGGCAAAAAGCTCTCCTGGCGCAAGAACATCAAATATGAGGCCATGATCGACCTGCCGTCCCGCGTCCCCGACGCCCGGCTGGAGCTGACCATGAGTGGCATGAAGGGACGCCGTGGACCGCTACGCCGCCGCCGGCTGGCTGGTGCGCGACGCCTTGGAGGTCTCCCGCGATCCCGTGACCTACCAGGAGTACATCCGGGGCTCCATGGCCGAGTTCACCA
>Ga0268359_11756_pt1 | contig 10986 bp, 9 predicted proteins | sample BioMet11_FD_194416 | JGI IMG/M metagenome (GOLD analysis project Ga0268359, IMG submission 194416) | Sewage microbial communities from Oakland, California, United States - Biofuel 11 (PacBio Assembly) | ecosystem: Engineered > Wastewater > Sewage > Unclassified | place: USA: California | collected...
TTAAATAAACTTCTATCAATTACAACGACTACGCAATCAAGCGAAAATAACTTTGGGCTAATCGGAACAACGCCAGTCTCATCTTTAACCACATGGCAAACAAACACCGCTCAGGATAAAAACAGTTTACTGAAGTATCCCCGCTTTAAAAACGAAAGTTTGACACAACCCCGAACATTATAAGCCCAAAAGTTTGCTTAGAGGTACCGGGAAAGGGATTACCCACGATTTTGGAGGGTTTCCCCGATCGGCCACAAGGCCTCAAATGGGTGCGTGGGAAGCATACGGATACTGGAAAGGGATGATTGACACCGACTGGGCAAAGGCCGGCAACTGGACATCAAACACCATTATGGACGAAGGCGATGACCTCGTGTTTGACGATGATGCCCAGAATAATTGCGTTTTGGATGCCAACCATACGGTGTATGATATTTATAACCAAACAAATTACGATGTAGATATAAACGGTAAAACCTTAACTATCGATGGGAACCTCACGCTCGGGGAAATTGCCCGGATAAACGCGACAAACGCCAACTCAACCGTAAAATTCAGCGATTATACCGGATTCGAAACAGCGTCTGCCATCCCCGACAGTTCTTTCGTCAACAACAATATCTACAACCTTATTATTGATAAAGCTACAAAAAACGTAGTTCTCAATGATACAATCAACCTGCTGAATACCCTTACAGTCAATTCAGGAGGCAAATTCAACGCCGTATCAGGGAAAAATCCAACGCTCACCTATTCAGGCAGTGTCGCTCAAACCATCGAAAACGGACAATTTTACAACGACTCCGTTTATAACCTGACAATAAACAATTCAAGCGGAGTTACCTCCAACTCAACCTTTGTGGGAATAAAACACAATCTCACATCTCAACCATCTTCCCGGTTTACCATTCCCGCAGCCAAAGAGGTGGTGGTAGATGGTACCGTTTACAACAATGCCGGAGTTAGTGGATTGTTGATAAAAGCAAGCTCCACTGCCCCTAACGGCACATTTATTTTCAGAAATCAAAGCAATCCGGATGTAAATGCCACGGTAGAGTTTTACACCAAATCATCATGGGATTTAACTCAGGCAGCCGGAAGCAAATACCGGTGGCAGTTTTTTGGCGTACCGGTAAAATCAGTTACAGCCACACCATTGTTTACAGGAGCTTATGTGCGTAAATACCTTGAATCGGGCACCGACATTTACAACCACTGGTCGATGCTTTCGAATAATTCTCCGGTCGATGCTACTACGGGTTACGAAATATGCCAACAATTCGCCACCACCTATTCCATTCAAGGAACCTTGGTCAACAACGATATATCCAAAACCCTTGGTTATACCGCTGGAGCCCTTTACCAGGGGCAAAACCTGTATGCCAACCCCTACACGGCCGGCATCGATGTAAGTAAAATAAATTTTGGAACCAATACGGAAGCCACAGTATATATCTACAACACAGGTACATTTAACGAATGGCTCTCGAACAATGGTGAAACCGTTCGCGACAGCTTGACCACAACTCCCGGACAATACACCGCCATTCCAAAAAATCTGGCAGGAATTGGTGGCATTCAAAAAGAAATTCCCTCCATGCAAGGGTTCCTTGTGAAAGGAAGCTCTGCGACCGCCACCATCAGCATACCTTACAATGCGGTAGTTACACAAAATATCAAACCTTTAAGGATTTCACCCTATCACACTGCTCCAACCTCAACCAATTACTACACAATCGTCAATGTTTATGGCAAACAGTTTTCAGACAAAATGTGGCTGTTCGTCAATGCTTCGTGCACAAATGGGTTCGACAACGGCTGGGATGGCTACAAATTCCAGGGAACAAGCCGGGCTCCGCAAATTTTCGCCATGGAAGGGGATGATTATTTACAGATAAATGCGAAAGATAGCTTGAACAACAGCTACATAGGCTTCCTTGCAGGCGAAGACACTCAATACACCATGAGTTTTGAACATGGCAACATGAACCAGTTATACGACAAAATTTACCTGACTGATTTGGATGAAAACAAAACCGTGGATATTTCAGAAAGTGGAAGTGAATATTCTTTTACAGCTTACAACACTAACTACGAAGAAAAACGGTTCCTGATAACTACCTCGCTTAAAACCAACAACGGGACTGATGTTTCTACAGGATTGGTGAACATCCATTGTAATAACGACCAGATAAAACTGACCAACAACTCCACCGATAAAGCCATGGCTTACCTCTACGACATGTCAGGAAAATGTATCGACCGAAAACAATTATATCCCGAAGAAAACGTTGTATTTAATAACAATATTCCCCGGAACATCTATCTGGTGAAGGTTGTTTTCAACAACAATAAGAATGTATTTACAAAATTGCTGATATTTTAAATAAACGTTTCTTATGATAACCGACGAACGTGATACACGGGATGAAAGATTGCTCCAGGTGGCCAACGAGATGATGACCGCCGCACGCACAGCGCCGAAAGGAAAAGGGTACGACATTGTTGAAATTGCATTGATCACCGGTAATTCTATTGGTGAACTTTCAGCCGCCATGCTGAAATACAGCGAAAAAACCGGGCTAAAGTTTATTGCCCGCGATGCCGAAAACATTCTCATGGCAAGCGCCATGATTCTGGCAGGGACAAGGCAACTTCCCCATAGCCTCAATTGCGGGTATTGCGGATTTGATACCTGCGCGGAGAAAAACGTTTTTCCGGATGTTCCGTGCGCCATTAACTCTGTCGATGTTGGGATTGCCATCGGGTCGGCCTGCGCCGTTGCCGCGGATCACAGGGTGGATTGCCGTGTCATGTTCTCTGCCGGACGAGTAGCTCAGGAGTTGAACTGGTTACCCGGATGCAGTTCCATTTATGGGATTCCCATTAGTTGCAGTTCGAAAAATCCGTTTTTCGACCGGAAACCAAAAACACCGCCTACGGTTTGAAAAGGAAAAGGAGCATTGTTCAACCACCAATGCTCCTTCCATTTCAACCACAAAAAACAAACAAATCACTATCTGGCAATTAATTTGTCCACATAAATTTTTCCGGTAGTTTCAGATACCACGCGTATAACGTACACTCCGTTTTGCAAATTACCCCGTTCCAACGTTACTCCAGTTCCTGAAAACCTTTCTTCCCTCACTTTTCTTCCGTTTAAATCCAAAATCTGGAGGAAATATTCCCCCTCATCGCCCACATTTGGGATATCTACCCTGAAACGAGTTGTAACAGGCTGAGGATAAATGGCCAATTTCAAAGATGATTCTGGAGTAAAAAGTCCGGTTTCATCGCAAGTTGACGTTTTTTACAGTTAGCTTACTACCGTTAGTAGCATCCTGCTCGTAGCAGGTCGTTGTTGTAATTCCGGTAATATCTACCGTTTGAGGCGATCCGTTTTTACTAAAAATCACATTTACGCTCTTCACAGCCGGATCGAAAGTGTAGCTAAACCAGTTGGCATTGGTATTGGTCATTTTCATTCCCGGCCACGAACTGAATAAGTTGCCCGAGGTGGTCCATGCCCAAATGTAAACATCGCTTGTACCCCAATCATCAGGCCGCTTAAACGAAACGGTGATCGCCTGAACGTTCGGGTTGGTAACCGTAAACGACGAAGTATAGGCGGCATCGCTTTCCAAATCGCCGCTATCCACCATTTTAAAAGTAAAGGACGCGTTCGAGGTTTCGGCTGTGTAAGTCAGTTTTGTAACATCGGTTATCAATTGCCCGGCCGAAACCGCCGTTCCGTTATAAGTCAGATTTCCTGACGATGGAAGGGTAACGATCTTCACACCTTTAAATGTATTGCCTTTGGGACTTGAGAATCCGAAATCGGCGACAGTAAATGTATATGAAGTATTAACATTTAATGACTTACTAATATTCTGGCCAAGTGGGTTGTTGGTGCTAACCGCCGATATCGCGATATTATAGTTGCTTCCATTGTTGTTGTCCCACGTATTATTGCCGTAATTGATCACAAAATTAAGGCTGGTTACCGCTTGCGCGGCATTGTTGAACGGACCGAGAACCACCTGCCATTTGTCGCCGTTCAGCGTAAACGGAGTTTCCACCGAACTTGTTTGCGCAACAGTTCCCGAAGGGCGATACGCGGCATTCGGGAGCGCCCATGTTCCGCCTGTACCTCCGTTAACGCCCCAATGCAACAAGGTGGATGCTGATGCGTTAGAACAGGTAATGGTGATGACATTGGCCGTAGTGGGCGTTGTAGGCTCCCATGTTATGGTTGAACCGCTTGGTGTGTCACCATCGCCATTACCAACATAAACGTGCTGTATCGGGCTTTGATAAATATTTCCATAAGTATCGGTAGCTTCCACATAATAATCCACCAATTTATCTTTCAAACCCGTGATGGCGGCATAACACAAATCGGCTTTGGCATCGGGCAGGATGAAAAAATTCAGGTCGCTATCATTGGTAGGGTCAGCAGCCATTGGCTGGCGTGTCATAGCCTCGGTAACCCAACTCCCCACATCACTTCCGCCGGCATAAGTTTTATTCTGAGTTGAAACTACCCCATCGTTATCCACCCTGTATTTCAGATTGACCGAAGTCAATCCACTCACATCATAAGCATAAGTCCATACATCAAAATCGCTCGGGTAATTTATTTTCTTGTAAGATGTGGTTGGTCCAAATCCTATCGAACCCGGATTATAAGGAAATCGCTGCGGAATGAATACACTGGGTGGAGTTTTATCCACTCCCGAGTGCGATGAAATAACGTTTTTCGCATATTTTATAGCAATATTTCCCGTAAGCGACTCTTTCACCTCCATATCTTCGGATTTTCCGTAATACATAAATCCCGAATTCAGTCCACCCATGTAAAAATGCCAGGCTTTTTCAGCATTTGTAGCCGAACTTCCCCCCTCGGTAATATACTGGATACGCAAATTTCCCCCTTCCAGATCCTCTGCCATGGTTACATAATTTTCAGTGGCTGTAATTACGGCCCAGTTCCGGGCATCCTCAGTCCACGCGGTAGGGTCAAAACGCCAGGTGGTTTTCGAATACAATGGCCACAACCAGTTGATAAATTGCGGATGTCCCCAATCGCTCTCGGCATTAACCCAGGCCCCGTCTTCTACATGGACAATATCGGTAGCCGGAGTAGGATGATCGGACAGGAACTGCTGTATGGTGGTAGGCTGGTAACCTGCGTTAGCCGCAGCATGGGTGAAGCTGGTAACCGCTTCGTTGTAATAACTGCTTCCCCCGCCCCATGCATTGTCGCCATCGTGCGCCAGAAGCACGATACTCGGCTGTGAAGCTGATGAATAAGCAGCCACATGGCTCGACACGTCGCCCACATTTTCGCCACTGTATCCATCCACATAACTCATATAATTACACATCGGCACCACATCAATGGTGTATGCCGTGCCATCCGACGGATCGATATACTGCGCTTTATGTACCTGGTAGCAATATGGAGCCGCCAAGCGGCTTCCACGTCCATCAATCGTGGCATCGTACCAGTTGGTCCCTTTTGCCGAAACAACATCAGCCTTATTGGGAGCTTCGATATTTCCGTTAATATTATACGGGTGAACGTAATCGGACAAAGTGCGCGCCAAATGGCTGTTGGGAACTACCGACCATTGTATGCCGCAATTCACCAAAGCTTTGATAATTCTTTCGGAAAACGCGCACTCAGCCGGCCAGTAACCTTTTGATACGAAACCATAATATTTATTGGCCGAATATTGATGCGCTTTTATCTCCTTCACCAAAGTACGCTCGCTTACCAGTGGCGAAAGGGCATGGTCGTAAGTAAAACCGATGATGTCCAACCGGGGAAATCCTCCACTTGTCGTCCAGCCGTTGGCTTCTTTGTAACCGCTGTACCATGTTGGCGAATAACCCCATTGCGATTTAGCCCCGAGCGACCTTACATTGTCCATCAACCCTCCCGAGATACTCAACTGGGCTCCCGCTTTGGGTAGGTCTTTAATGCTTCCAACGGCATCGCGCGGTATGCCCTGATAAGCATTCACCCTGTCGGCCTTTGAAAAGATATCTTCCAGATTATTGGTCGGATGAGCTACCGAACTTCCAGTGTACATGTTCGTACCGTTCAGTTTGAGGCGTTGCGATTCTTCCGCATATTGTTTTGATTCCGGTTTGTCTTTGCTGTAATCAGGCCAGTAAACCGGTTGATCCATGTGCCAGAGGTAGGTAGTATAAACCGTTTGCCCTTTAACAGGGAAAAACAGCGTCAATAAAACAAAAAGGGCAGGGTAGAGTTGGTTGATTTTCATGAAATTTGATTTAAAGAGAATTTTCAGCAAAAATATCTTATATGGCACATGAAAAGCGACAAAATTAACAGTAAATCAGTGTTTTTATTATGCAAACGTTTGTTTCAAAATGATCAAAAAGTGAAAAAATATTCATGTAGAAAATCATTTTGTAAAAAATCCCATAGTTACACCGCATTGCAAACGTTTGCGAATAAATTAAATTTAAAATTGTGTGTTTTAAATATCTTACTAACAGAATATAGAGTATTTTTGCATTATTGGCATATAATACAATAGTCAAACAATAAAATACTAATATAATGAAAAAAATTACGCTTCTACTCATTTTTGCCATTGCCGCGGCAACAGGCTGGGGGCAGGTTGTTACTACCAATCCGTCGTACATTCCCACCGACTATACAGGATCAATCGTGATCACATACGATGCAACACAGGGAACCGCGGGATTGAAAGATTACCTGACAAAGAACCCTTCGGGCACCGTTTATGCGCATATCGGTGTTATCACCAACGCAAGTACCAGCGATACCGATTGGAAACATGCCCCTTCGACATGGGGGGACAATTCCACGAAATACAAATGCACCTCCCTTGGAAACAACAAATGGCAACTCACCATCCCGAACATGACCGACTATTTCGGACTAACAGCCGGTGAAGTTGTAAAAAAAATCGCCATTGTTTTCAGGAGCGGTGAATACTACCCCACTTCGGGAAAGGCCTATCTGGAGGGGAAAGATACTGGATCAAAAGACATTTTCATCATCGTTGGGTTCGCCATCAACTTTATCACTCCTTCTGCCGATGGAACAAGTACTGTGGCCACCAAACTACCGGTAAAAGTAGCCGCATCACAATCATCTGCCTTAAACATCAAAGTTAATGGTACATCCATCGCTACGCGCGCCGATTCCACCAGCCTGACAACGTCATACACATTTGCCAATACGGGTGATTTTCAGTTCATCGCATCGGCAACTGCCAATAGCGTTACCGTGTATGACACACTAAACATTTGCGTACCGAACAGTGTTACCACAGCCACAATTGATCCTGCTTCCAGCCAACTGGGCATCAATTACATCGACAACAATACTGTAACATTAGTATTTAACGCGCCAAACAAAACGAGTGTTATTTTAATTGGCGACATGAACAACTGGATACCTCAAAACGCCTACCAATTGAAAAAAGACCCTGCAACAGGTTATTGGTGGATAAAATTAACAGGGCTTACCTCAGGGAAACTTTACCGTTTCCAATACCTGGTAGATGGCGCCATTCGCAGCAGTGACCCCTACACCGAGCTTGTCCTTGACCCGTGGAACGACCAGTGGATCAATTACAGCAGTACCATTTTCCCCGATCTTCCAGCGTACCCCGTAGGGAAAACAACAGGTTTGGTAGCTACTTTCCAAACAGCCAAAACAGCTTATAACTGGCAGGTAACAAACTTTTCCATCCCGTCGAAAGACAATCTGATAATTTATGAACTGCTTCTGCGTGATTTCACCGCCGAGAAATCGCTCAATGCCGCCATCAGCAAACTGGATTACCTTGAAAAATTAGGAGTTACTGCTGTTGAATTGATGCCCATCGCCGAATTTGATGGAAACGACAGCTGGGGATACAACCCAAATCATTATTTCGCTCCCGACAAAGCTTACGGAACTCCGGAAACTTACAAAAAATTTATCGATGAATGCCACAAACGCGGCATTGCCGTTATTCTCGACATGGTGTTCAATCAGGCTACCGGAATTTGCCCGTTCGCGTTATTGTACTGGGATAGCACCAACAACCGTCCAGCAGCTAACAACCCTTGGATGAATGCGATAGCCCCTCACGCTTACAGTGTATTCAACGATTTCAACCACGAATCGGCCTATACCCGCGCTTACTTTAAACGGGTACTCAAATACTGGCTCACCGAATACAAAGTGGACGGTTACCGCATGGACTTAGCCAAAGGATTCACGCAAAACAACACTGCCGAATCGTACGACGCTTCGCGTATAACCATTTTGAAAGATTATTACAACACCGTAGCTACCACAAATCCGAACGCTATTTTTATTCTTGAGCATCTGGGAAACAGCACCGAACAATCCGAACTGGCAAGTGCTGGAATTTACCTGTGGTCGAATAACAACAATTCGTTCTCACAATCAGCCATGGGATATTCGAGCAGTAGCGACCTGAGCGGCATGGTAAGTTCTCCGCGCCAATGGGTAGGTTATGCCGAAAGCCATGATGAGCTACGTAATTTTTATAAAGTTAAAACTTATGGAACAGGAACTTTGAAAACAGATTCTATTGCCCGAATTGCCCGCGTACCGCTGGTAATGGCTTTCGCCACCCTGCTGCCCGGACCGAAAATGATCTGGGAATTCGAGGAAATGGGATATGATTATACCGGTGGCAACGGCGATACAAGTGCCAAACCTTCAGCATGGGGTTGGCTCAACCTGACTCAACGTAAAGCGGCTTACGACAATTGTTCGAAATTCATTACCATGCGTAAAAATTATTCAAATGCATTTACATACGGTACATGGAATTATAATGTAAATGAGTCCGACTGGAGCCAGGGGCGAAGGATCGCCCTCACTCATTCCGACCTGGACATGATTGTTGTCGGGAACTTCGATGCTACCACCACGGTAACGGCCAATCCTTCCTTCCAGAAGACCGGCACATGGTACGAACTGCTTACCGGAAACACACTGACAGTAACGAACACATTCAATGACGCTGAGTTTAGCGCCGGGCGAAGTCAGAATTTATACCGACAGGGTTATTGACATAAACGATGCTGTTATTAACCCTTCAGTAAAAGCTGACTGTCTGATTTATCCTTCGTTACAACTGGGAAACTATACATCTCGTCGGATAGCGACATCAGAGATATCAGGGTTTACAGCGTTCAGGGATCTCTTGTAAAAGCCGATTACAACAAGGACCGACATCGACATCAGTTCACTCACAAACGGTATTTACCTGATGGAAGTTTCCACCCCGAATGGCATAACGATTCAGAAAGTGGTAAAACAATAACAAATATAACGACACCGTTTATTAAAAAAACGACACAATGCAGGATAAAGCCACGGCCTTTATCCTGCATTTTTTCAGGTATTGGGCAGTAGTATTTCTTTTTTACCATCTGTTTACTTTTTTGTATATTTGCAAATTATCTTATGAAATAGAAATCCATCACTCAAAAATATTATGTTGTTTTCCGAAATTATTGGTCAACAGGAAATAAAAAATCAGCTGATCAGGACAGTATCCGAGCAACGGATACCCATGCTCAACTGTTCAGGGGGGTGGAAGGAACTGGGAAACTGCCGCTGGCCATAGCTTACGCGCAGTACATCTGTTGCGAAAACAGGACAGCGACCCGACTCGTGCGGCGTATGCCCATCTTGCCTTAAATTCAACAAGCTGGCTCATCCCGATTTGCATTTTGTGTTCCCGGTGATTAAGCCTCAGTCGAAAACGGTTGTTTGCGACGATTTCATTGCCGATTTCAGGAAGGATGGTAATCTCTGAACCTATTTTGGCGTCAACCAATGGTTTGCCTACATTGCGGATGACAAAAAGCAAGGGATGATTTACGCCAATGAAAGCGAGGAAATTATGCGCAAACTGAATCTGAAAACCTACGAAGCCGAATATAAAATCATGATCATTTGGCTTCCCGAGCGGATGAACAACCAGTGCGCCAATAAACTGCTCAAAATCATTGAAGAACCGCCCGCGAAAACCATTTTTCTCCTGGTGTCGAACGCGCCCGACGAGATTTACAAACAATACTTTCGAGGACGCAACACATCAATGTACCACGATTGACTGAGAATGAAATTGAAAAAGCCCTGCTATCAAACAGCGACGTAAACATAGACACTTCGGTAGCGCGCCACATTTCGCGCATTGCCGGAGGAAGTTACCTGAAAGCCCGCTTGCTACTGAACGAGAACGATGAAAACGCGATGAATTTTGAGCGGTTCACAACCCTCATGCGCTTGGCGTGGCAAGTAGGGAATAAAAAAGACTACAACGCGTTGATACTTTTAAAAAAATGGTCGGACGACCTGGCCGCTTCGACAGTTGGACGTGAAAGACAGAAGAACTTTCTGGCTTACGCCCAACGAATGACCCGCGAAAACTTCATCCGAAACCTGCAACAACCACGCTCAACTACCTGACCGACAATGAAAATAACTTTTCTGTTAAATTTTCGCCGTTTATCAACGAACGAAATGTGGAAAGCCTGATGAGTGAATTCGGAATAGCCGAAAGGCAAATCGAACAAAACGCGAACGCGAGGTTCGTTTTGTTCGACCTCACCCTGAAAATGATCATGATGCTGGAAACGATAAAAATAAAAACGAACTTATTGGAAACTTTACTATATAAAAAACCGTTCTTTTCTTTTTTCAAGACAGAACAATTTAATCAAATAAAAATATATGGAATTCGAACAATATACAGGTGGATGCTGCATGAACAAAAAAGGTTGTTGCTGCAACTCCGACAAAAAACTAAGCTCTTACGATTGGTTATGCGACTTGCCGGAAACTCAAAATGATACCGACTTCGTAGAAGTGGCAATTTAAAAACACCCGGAAAGGCTATTTCCTGAACAGCACTAAAATCCCCTTGGAAAAAGGTGATGTGTGGCTGT
>Ga0268359_10127_pt1 | contig 10982 bp, 10 predicted proteins | sample BioMet11_FD_194416 | JGI IMG/M metagenome (GOLD analysis project Ga0268359, IMG submission 194416) | Sewage microbial communities from Oakland, California, United States - Biofuel 11 (PacBio Assembly) | ecosystem: Engineered > Wastewater > Sewage > Unclassified | place: USA: California | collected...
GTGTCCGGGACAAGGTGAGTCGAAGCCTGGGCCAAAGCTATTTGTTCCAGGTCCTGCGTGATCCAGGGGGCGCCAAGCACATCCTCAATCAGGGACATCTCAGCATTCGCCAGAGGCTCCAAATCAAGGTGTGGAGCCCATCCGGCATTGGTCGCGTCACCTTGCGGGTCGATGCCGACGAATTGCATCCGACGGGAGACGATCCGAGAAGGATCCGCTCCTTCCTTGACGGAGTGGTCAATGATGAAAAGTACTCTGGGGGTGGTCCCCATGTCGGCGGGATCGACCAAGATCGAGCCCTGCTTAAGCTTGTTGCGGTGCTGCTCCAGAACGATATCGGTGACAGCCTGCATAAGCGGATGCCCGGGGTGCAGCAGGCTGGCCATGGGAGCACCAACACGTTCGATAAGCCGTACATATTGCTTTTCGAAACAGACGCGTTCGTACTTACGCATTACCGGGTCCAGGTTACGGCGGTCGCGCCCGGTGATCTGCCGATCCCGTTCCCGGATCACTGCTGGAACGTGGGTGATCTCGTAACGGCCTGCCTCGCGGGGGCGAAGCTCGCCGCCAAGCTGCTGGAAGGCTTGGCTGAAGAAGGAACGAATAAAATAGGGTTGGAGCTTGCGCGCCTCGGCCTTCTCCATTTCCTCTTTGACGGCGAAGAGACGCCGCTCGTCCATGACCTCCTCACACAGGGCGTTACGCTGAATGATAGCCCGCAACCGTTCGGTATCGAGCGCATTCTCGACCTGCGCCAGCAAGGTTGCCTGTCGTTCCTGAGATTCGCCATAACGGATGGCCTCGATCAATAGATCCTTGAGGCTCTTGTCCTCGAAACTTCGCCCAGGATATCGAACACACGGCCGCCCAAGGCAGAACGCTCAACCTCCAGTTTTTCGAACAGACGCTGAAAGACATCGCCTTCACGGGTCTCATTGGCCACCATGTTCCAAAGGTGGCACACTTCGGTTTGGCCGATGCGATGGATACGGCCGAAGCGCTGTTCCAGGCGGTTAGGATTCCAGGGCAGGTCGTAGTTGACCATGAGGTTGGCATTTTGCAGGTTTACACCTTCGCCCGCTGCATCCGTGGCGATAAGGACACGCACTTCAGGATACGTTCTAAACATCTCCTGGACCTTGCGGCGTTCTTCCCGTTTGACCCCGCCATGGATCAATACCACCGCGTCCTCGTTGCCAACTTCCCCAAGAAGGCCGCGAATCCTGACGGCAAGGTAATTGAGCGTATCCCGGTGCTCGGTGAAGATAATGAGTTTGCGCTGGCGGCCGGTGGCATCGCGCATCTCCGGAGTATTTTGCAGCAGGTTGGAGAGTTCGTCCCACTTCCGATCCTGGCCGGAATGGACCACTTGCCGCGCCTGCTCCTCCAGTCTTTCCAAGATGAGGATTTCGGCCTCCAGCTCCTGGATAGTCTGGGCAGCGGTAGCCTGATCGACTATGGCCTCCTCGAAGTTTTCATAGTCACCGGCTGACATGGAATCCCCTGCATCCCAGGCGTCTTCGGGTGTTCCATTCGAGCCATTCCCTGAACCGTAGGGGCTCAAGGTTTCGGCCAGAGTTTCTCCTCGCTGGCGGAGCTTCTCCTCTTCAACGCGACGGGTAAGTTTATTTCTGCGGCGTTTAAGGGACTGATAGATTGCCTCGGGGCTAGAAGCGAGGCGGCGTTGCAAGGCAGTCAGGGCGAACCCCACATTCCCCTTGCGTTGTCCGTCGAGATTGTCGGCCCGGTTCATCTCCTGCTTCACGTATTCGGTGACGGAGACATAGAGGGCGGCTTCGAGGTCGGAAAGTTTGTAGTTGGCGGTGTAGGCCCGGCGTTCAGGGAACAGCCGCGTCCCGTCGAAACGAAGCATCTCCTCCTTCACCATGCGGCGCATGAGGTCAGACACGTCTACCTTGTGTGCCCCATCGCGAAATTTGCCGTAGAAACGATCAGAGTCCAGCAGGGACATGAATAGCTGAAAATCCTCTTCCTTGCCGTTGTGTGGCGTGGCTGTCATGAGCAAAAAATGTCTGGTGATAGAGCCAAGCAGTTCGCCAAGTAGGAAACGCTTCGTTTTTTTGACTTGGTTGCCAAAATAGCTGGCCGACAGCTTGTGTGCTTCGTCGACGACCACCAAATCCCATTGGGAGAGGCGCAGCTTATCCAATAGGTCTTCATTGCGGGAAAGTTGATCCACGCGGGCGACCATAAGATCGAAATCATCGAACGGGTTGCCGCTGCGGGACTGCTCAACCTGCTCCCGAGAAAACAACGAGAAGGACAGGCCGAACTTCTCGAACATTTCATCCTGCCACTGCTCAACGAGGCTGCCCGGGGCCACGATGAGGATGCGCTTGGCGTCGGCCCGCATCAGCAGTTCCCGGATAAACAACCCGGCCATGATGGTCTTGCCCGCCCCGGGGTCGTCGGCCAGCACATACCGCAAGGGCTGTCGCGGTAGCATGGACTCGTAGACCGCCGTGATCTGGTGGGGAAGGGGCTCCAGGTTGGACGTGTGGACAGCCATCATAGGGTCGAAAAGGTATGCGAGATTGATGCGGTAGGCCTCGACTGCCAACTTAAAGTCCTCACCGGGTGCATCGAAAGCCCAAGGCCGACCAGCCTCGGCTAAGGACAGGTTGGCTTCGTCAGTTCGGAACAGCATGCGTTCCAAAAGCCTGCCATCGGGAGTCTTATAGTAGACGGTAAGCGCGCTGTCGCCGGCCGGTTCGGTGGTGACGATTCGGACGACCTGACCGGGCTCTATCCCCGAGACGACGCATTTTTTTTTAATGGATTCGAGCGTTAGCATAGACTTGGTGCGCTACCTTCCCAAAAGGCGGTTCAAAAAATCCTGCAGGGCTGCCCGGAGGGCCTGGACGGGCAAAAAAGTGAGCTTGCACCCGGGTAAGGGGGCTGGACATAAGTTTTTGAATTCTTTACGCCGAAGGAAGGTCGCAAGCAAGGAATCATGAGAACTGGGAGGCGCTGGCGGTGGGCCGGGTATATTTTGGCGAACTACGCCGAAAAGACCTCCCAGGACGCGACTATCCTGGCGGTACTCCAGCAATTGAGACTTTGTCAGCGCAGTGGGCTGCGTCAGACATTGTCAATAAACACATGCGCGCTAAGTAGGAGCGTTTTCAATGATCAACATCGAACAGTTCAGTGTTACATTCTACAAAAAACTTACTACAGAAGGATCACAAAATGAAAGCAAAGGGGCTGTGGTAGCGCTTGGCGCCAGACAAAATAAATATGGGTGCCAGCTTCACAGTGATGGCTGTTATTATTCTGTCTTGGTACATAGAAATGAAAATAAATTTTATACAACTGGACTAATAAAAGCATTCACAGAAAGAAACGCCGACATCTCTTTAGACTTTTTTAAGACAGAAGATGGAGTTCAGCGATTTGAACTTTTTCTGACTATTAGAGATGATTCCGATGCAAAGTATGTCGGATGCAGCAAATAAATCCATTTTAAACTTGAAAGTCCAGTCTCTGATGAAACACTTAAATATTTTGGATTAAAAGATAGCGAATAGCTGCTTCCCCGGATCGGTCAGCACCTTCTCCGCGTGACCAGCCCCCTGGCCCAGGATATCCTTCTGGCAAATTTCTCAATGCCACCAGGAGGGTCGCCAAATGAGCCACGAAGACCAGCTTCTTGACCTGAAGGATTCGATTGTTGCCGCCTTCCGCCCCATGGAGAACTTGTTCGTGGTCATGGGCAGCGCGTCTGTGGCCGAGGGCGGCGAGATGGCACGGCTTTGCTCGGAAATTGGGCAAGAACTGGCCCGGAGCTTTCGCGTCAAACTCGATGCCGCCCTGGACAGGTTGACGGTGGAGACGCGCCACAGCTGACGGATAGACGGCCCGGCATCCTCATTAACCGCCAGCGCAGCCCCGACACCTGTGCAGCCACACCCGCTGGTTTCAATTGTAATGCGGCTATTTCATACAAAAATACGATGAAATAAGCGCGTGCTGACCTGAACCACCCGCCACGGCTGACGTTGCCCAGGGGGGTTTTCTTGCCTCTCCCTGATAGCCCCTGCACGCGAGAACCACTTCACGACCACATTTTCGACGGGCCAAAGAATATTGCAAGTTTGTAATGTTAGATGCGGCACTGTCATCAGCCATAAAAGCACGATGACTGTATCAGCTAAGCATAGCTTGATTGAGACATGTAATGAGTGAACATGGCACACTAACATTCTATTATGACACTACTCAACACCCATTGCAAAGGCTCACGATATGCTTATTGTATTCATTGTGAGCAAGGGACGGCCGCTCTAGCCCGCAATTGGCTATGGCAAAGAAACCAAACCTTCAAAAATAGGAGGTCCGTCATGGACACTACTAGTTGTTTTGATCAGAGTGTAGAGGTTGCCGAGATCAACCTCGAAATGGGGACGAAGTTCGCCCTGGCCCAGGCAATACAATCTTGTGCTTCGGTGGGCATGATCCCTTTGCCGTCTACCATCACCATCAACTTGAAGGCTCAGATCGATGGAACCCTTCTTGACCCGGACAATTTTGATGCATTTTACGACCTCCACGACGCGCTGAACATCAACATCAAGCTGTAGCCCGGGAGCGGTCGAACAGGGACGTGGTATCTCGCCAACACCACCTCCTAAAGCCGACCACCGCGACAAAAATGAGACCGTAGGTAGAAAAAATGAAAACGCTCCTCGAACTGGCCGCCGAAACGCAGGCGGCGCTTGATGAAATGAAAGCTGACTGTGAACCTCGCTGCTCCCCGCTGGGCCAGGACGCCTGCCGCCGTTGCTGGGACCTTGAAACTGAGCTTGAACGCCTGATGCGCCTCTATGAGGCTTGCTCGTCCGAAACCTTCGCGTAAGATGCGGCAAACCAAGGGCACTTTCCCACTGCGGGAGGGTGCCCTTTTTTATCCGGCGGCCCTGCTTTGGACGCGCGCATGGCGCGGCAGAGGGGGTGGCGAGTCAGGCACTAGCAGAGCGAATGAGCGAGCCTAGCCCCCATGCTGTCACCAACATCGAAAAAGGGCACCGCCCTCAACGTCGAGCCGGGGGCGACAATCGCGGCCACGATGGCCAGGGTAAAGACTGACGCCGCCCGTTTCGCCACACCGAGCTGCTTTCCCGACCGCTCACAGCCACCGGCAGGAGACGGCCCGCAAACCAGGCTGGCGAAAAAAACCGCCCCAAGGACCTTGCCTTCCAGTTGGGCTGAGTTAGTTTCAAATGAAATTACTTCCAAGGAGGTGGGCCAAGCTAAAATCGGACGAAGACTGTTGTTGTCATTGATCATGCATTGATTTTCTCCACTCCCATGTGTCTCAGTTCCTGACCCTCCACAGTAGTCCCGCAAAGCAGGCCATCCCGGTCGGCTAGGGCTTTTTGTCTCAGAATTTGGTCTCCGCTTGCGCCAGCAGCGCGCATCACGGAGCCGCAGACATGGAAGGTTCGCCTATCCAGCGAGCCGGGTGGAGTTTTTATGAATGGTCAGACAGGGTCTCGCAACGAGGCCGTCTTCGATTACTACAGCCTACAGGTCGGCAAGCAGCCGCCTGACGGGTGGTTCGTCGTGTGGACCAAGGCGCACGGCATCTTCGGGTTTCATACCACGGACATCGCCGGCATGGCCCATAAGGTCGGTGAGTTGCAGCAGCAGACCGATGTTTACGTCGGCATGGCCCTTCAACGGACGAAACCCGAACCGGGAAAGCGCGGCACCGGGGCGAATACGGCCGCCATTTTTGGTGTCTGGATCGAGATTGATTGTCAGGGAGGGGTCCACAAGGAAAAAACCGAGAACCTCCCGACGAAGGAACAGGCCCTCGGCATCCTGAAAGGACTCCCCGTCACGCCCACGGTCATCCTGGACAGCGGCGGCGGCTACCACGCCCACTGGTGGTTCGACGCCCCCTTGGTTTTCAGCACCGAGGAAGAACGGCAACAGGGTCAGGACTTGGTCCGTCGCTTTCAGCAGGCTGTGGCTGAGGTCTTCCGCCAGCAGGGGCACAAGGTCGACACCACTTCGGACCTTGCCCGTGTTCTGCGCCCGCCCCACACCTACAACCACAAGTCCGGCCAGCCAGCCCTGGTGTCGGTCGCCCATTATGACGCAGCTTCCCGGTATCCTGTGGCCGCTATTGAGGCCTCTTGTCCTCCTCCCACACCGGCTCCAACTCTAAACCTGGCACGGGCATCGGCAGGGATTGACCCGGCAGGCGAGACGCTTATCCAATACCCGTCAGTGGAACTCCAGCCTGTCATGGACGGATGCGCCTGGATGCGGCATTGCCGGGATGACGCGGCAACGTTGCCGGAACCGGAGTGGTTCGCTGCCCTGTCCATCGTCGTCCGGTGCGTCAACGGAGAGCAACAGGCCCATGCCTTGAGTTTGCCCTACCCTGGCTACTCATTTGCCGCGACAGAAAACAAAATCACCCATGCCTTGGCTGGCGGCCCTCGAACATGCACCAACATCCGTGACTGCTTGAATGCGGCGGCCTACTGCGCCAACTGCCCCCACCTCCCGAATGGATCGAGTCCCATCACCTTGGGCTTCAGCAAATCGGCAGTAGCCATTGCTGAATCCCAGACCCCACCAGCCACGGTTCACTCCATGCTCCCCGACGCGCCGGTATCGGCCAACGCCTTAGTACCAGGCAAAATGATTCTCAGCCTCCATGATGGGATTGCCGCGTGGGTCGACAACGGGAAAGGCCATGCCGGGTTTAAGCACGTGTTTCCCGTCGCCATCGTCCTCGTCGAACGTTTGAAATGCGTCCACACCGGCAAGGAGCAGGTAAAGCTGGCATGGCACATGGACGACGCATGGCATTATCAGATGGTCGACCGTAAGGTCATCGCCGACACGCGTGAGATCGTTTCTCTGGCGAGCTACGGGCTCCCTATTACCAGCGAACACAAGGAATTCCTCGTCAAGTACCTCTCGGCCTACGACTTTGTAAACCGCCGCTGCATCCCCCTTATCCAGGTCAGCAGCCGTTTTGGCTGGCAAGACGACAACGAATACTTTCTCTGGGGCCGCAACCTCATCACCAAAGAAGGCATGTTGTCTGCCGCTGCGATCAATACAAAAAACGGTCCATCAGCCATCGGAGCCGCCAGCATCGTCTTCCGTGGCAGTGACGACGGAGATGAACAGGTTGCAGACAGTTTTGCCTGCTCAGGTTCATTAACGGGCTGGCTCAACGTGGCCAATCGCGCCATCGTCCATCCCATTCCCTTTGTCGTCACCCTGGCTTCATGTGCGCCGCCGCTGCTGACCCTGATTGGTGCGAGCAACTTCGTCGTCGAGACGGCGGGCATCACCTCAACGGGCAAGACAACGACCCAACGCTTGGCTGCTTCGGTCTGGGGCTGTCCCGATGAACGGGCTGAGGCGTCCGTGCTGCACACCTGGGACACGACACGCATCTGGGTCGAGCGCACCGGCGGCTTGCTCAATGGCCTTCCCTTGATCCTCGACGACACTAAGCGGGTCTTTTCGAGCCTGCCAACCAAGGAGGCCCGTGCCCTCGTGAATGCGGTCGTATACGCCTATGCCTCGGGGAAAGGCCGCGGCCGGGGAAGCGTCCAGGGGACACAGCGTACGGGAGCTTTTCGCTCTGTTTTGATCTCTTCGGGGGAAGAGCCCTGCACCGGGGCCAGCACACAACATGGTGGCGCTCGTGCCCGCGTCCTTTCACTCTGGGGAGCACCCTTTGGGGCAGCCCCTCAGCCCGAATTGGTCAAGGACGTGAACGTGGCCGTGATGGTGAACTATGGCTTTGCCGGGCCATACCTGGTTCGTCACCTGCTGGTGCAGCGCTCCCACTGGGCGGCGTGGAAGGTGGAGTTCCAGCAGCTTCAAGGCTTCTATGCGACACTGGCCGAGGGCAATAACGTGGCCGGCCGCTTGGCTGAAATCTTCGCCGTCCTCGAGTTCACAGCCATCCGTCTTCTGGAGGCGCTTCCGGGACTGGTCCTTCCACGACCAACCCGTGAGGTCTTGCTGGGCATCTGGGCTGAGACCGTTGCCGACGCCGCCCAGGATGCCGACCGCGCCCTGGCCGCCCTGCGCGATATCGCCGAGTGGTCCATTGCCAACCAGCAGAAGTTCTTCGGCCGCCATAAGGCGGATGCCAACGGTAACCCAATCGAGCCCTTTGGCGGCTTTGTTGGGCGCTTCGATGCCGTTGAGCAATGGACCTTCATCGCCTTCCTGCGCAAGCCCTTGTGCGAGCTGCTCGAGAAGTTTGGGCACGATGTCTCCGCGACGCTTCGTGTTTGGTCTGAGCGTGGCTGGCTGCTGGCCGATTCAAAAGGTCGAAGCCAGCGCCAAGTGCGCATGAACGGGGGCAAGCTTCCTGCCTACTGCATCGCCCGTGGTAAACTCGAAAATGAACTGGGCATGGACTTCCGTCCTGATCAAGTAGCTTCAAACCCTTCAAATCCGTTTGCTGCCTAGGCCAGGGTTGATATTCGAAAGGGGTTGTCCTGAGGGTTTTGGGTCTCTCAGGACAGCCTCAGTACAAAAAAATATTATAATTTCAAATATTTAAATACTTTTGTACTGAGAAAATCGTGTACTGAGCACCCCAGCATACCCCCCCTGGGAGGGCGGCACCGCGCCCGGCCCGCCGCTGCAAAAGGAGTTTTTTGGGGAGCCCCCCGGGCTCCTCAGTCTCAGTACATTTTGATATAATATATTGAAATCATTTGAAAAAAGTGTACTGAGCGCGTCCTGAGGGGTCAGGACACCACAGGGTGGGCGACTTTCGATGCACAAAACATCATTTAAATTATATCTCTACTTATATGGCAGTCTAAAAACGATCTACTCGATGTGATGTCTATTCAAATTTTCCGATAGATATCTATGAATGACAATATTATACTATATTATCAACAAATTCGTGACAAGTTATTTTGTAACATTTGGCAATACCAGTCCATAAGTTGGTCGTGTGTGCCTTGAAGTCTCGACAGTCCAGTTCCGATGTTAGTTCGGATGGTTTTGCTACCCAAGCAAAAACCAAGGCTAAAAATCCTCACCCTCTCCGTGAATGCCACACTGCGTCGCCCTCATCGAACGCGGTCGCCGGAGAGGCGCATACCCGTCAAGGAGCGATCCGGGCGGGGGAGTTGCTGATGCCGAGGCGCTGGCCCGTTTTCCTGCCAGGATTAGACCATGCTGGCCCGTACGTCGGATGAGAACCCGGCCGTTTGAAGTCCGTGGCACACAAGCCTCAAGGGCGCTTCCGATGGGCATGGAAGCGTTTCTGGCGTACGCGGCGACGAGGTATGGGACGGCGCTGACGTGACTGTCGATATGACCAAGGGAAGTCTCATTGTCTTGCTCTTATATTAAGACACAAAGGCGTGAGGACCTGAGACATTGAGATGGCTGCGTATCCGTAAGGGATACACCGGAGTGACGCTTCGAAGTGCTAATATCTTGCAAATAAGAACAAATTACGACCTTGATGACCAATTTATATAGTCAAAAATTAGTTCAAAAATTTCCGCTTTCGCGGGCAATATCTCATCTTTAGTGCTTTCAACAGAAAAGTACACCTTAACATGCGTCACTCCGGTGCCGCTGGATGCGGGACAACCGCCTGTCCAGTGGCAAACGGGGGTCGGAACTGGCGACAGTCCTGGCCTATCGTAAGGCCTCATCGCCTTCGCTCCTACTGGGGCCTCGGCAATGTGGCTGGGACTGTTTCTCAGGGATTGTCCGGCTTCGGCTGGCGCAATCCCTTTTTCTTGGTCGCAGTCCCGCCAGCGCTTGACCTCGTGACCACTCCGGCTGGGCCAGGGTATCCTCGCCGTATTTACCCATTTAAAACTGGAGGATGCCCACATGGATGATTTCAATCTGATCTATTCTTACAGCCGCGCCCAGGCCATCGAGGATGGCGTTTTGATCGACGTGACCACCCAGGCGAAGGGAGTTGGTTTCAAATTCCACACCGTCGTCACCGACAACCTGTTCCACACCTACATCGAGCCGCCGGCTGGCCTGGAAGGCGAGGGGCAAAGTATTTCCGGGCGGCTCCATGATCTCTTCACGCTTCTGCGAACGGCCATCCTCGGCAAATCCGCTACGGACTATCTCGAACTCGACGTCCTGTTCCTGATGGCCCCGGCGCGACGCGAACGTGTTCGGATCATCGCCGTCGTCGGTCCTGGTGACCACGGGGAACCGGTCATGACCATCATGCTCGAAGGCGACGATTGATGCTACCGCATGGCGCTTGCTTGCCGACAGGCCAGTCAACATGCGCTCAAGCTATTTCAGCCGCCCATGGCCTCCTGGGAGCTTTCCCCTTGGCTGACTCCGTCCTTGGCCCCGGCCAGGGCCCTAGAATCCCCCCTCCTGCGAGTTCGGGGGCGGTCCCTGGGGTTTCCTATCCCCCAATCCCAAATCCCAGGAGAATCCCGCTCCGGCCCAAAGCCGCTTTTGGGAGCTACCGACACCTGCGTCAACATGCACTATTTTCGTAAAAACTCGCGTTTTTTTTTCGCTCTATTTGGCATAATTAGCTGTAAATACAGCTATTTATTACAAAAATAACCGACAAAAGGAGCCCTCCATGGCCAAGAAGCACGAAGCCACTGAGACCGAGTCCACCAGGATGAATCCCGGTAATCAAACCCGGCTTGCCTGCGTCAATGCATCACCGAAACCTTTCTGGCAGATTCCATGATGGAGCGCCTGGGCATTCTGCACAAGCAGACCTTGCGCAAGCACTTGCTCCGACTCATGGCCGAGGACAAGACCTTCTACGACATTGAAGGCCTCTTCCTGCGAGGCAGCAACCTCCTCCAAGGTCAATCCCAAGGGCAGGCTGACGCTTAACTGCGCGGCATCATCATCGCCGGCCAGGAGGTACGCGAAGTTACGGTCTTCTCAGGTCCAGATACGAGGAAGACCGCATCGGGTCCTCACCCGAGGATGAA
>Ga0268359_12420_pt1 | contig 10954 bp, 15 predicted proteins | sample BioMet11_FD_194416 | JGI IMG/M metagenome (GOLD analysis project Ga0268359, IMG submission 194416) | Sewage microbial communities from Oakland, California, United States - Biofuel 11 (PacBio Assembly) | ecosystem: Engineered > Wastewater > Sewage > Unclassified | place: USA: California | collected...
CTTGGATGAGGACTTTTTGCCGGAATATCCAGCCTTGGTGCGGAACTTCGCAGCGAGGAATACTACGTCAACATGATGATCGCATGGTATTTCGCAACGGCGCTGTGCAAGCAGTGGGGTGCAGCGATTCCCTTCCTCCAGGGAAACCGGCTGGACAGATGGACTCATAACAAGGCCATCCAAAAGTCGGTAGAAAGCTACCGCATCACGAACGAGCAGAAACAATACCTCCGTACCCTGCGGATGAAGTAGAATCCGCTACTGGAATACGCTTATGGTTCGGAGGATTTGCAAGGACAAGTGCGACAACGATAGGTTTGTCGCTGTTCTTCTCGCGCCGTGCTCATCGTGCTTTTTGGTTGTCATACGGTTGTGACTGCCATAGAAACCTCCTGCCGGCATGGGAAAGGCCACCCTCTCGGATGGCCTTCTGGTCGTTGCACTATGTAATCCCTGCTAGAACTCTATGAAGGTCATCGAGACCTTCCCGTCCGTGCCGCTCCAATCAGCGAGGCGCATATCATTCATAAAGCGGGGAGATAACCTACAGGACCACGCATGACCCAGAGACACCCCATCCCCCGTTGCGGCCATTCGAGACGGGAAACCCTAGGATTCTAGGATTGGTCGGGAGACTTCTTCGAGGGCTTCCTCCTCGTGTCTGGCCTCTGCTGCGGCCACACCCTGTTATCGTTCTTGTTGATCTCGGCCGCGCGTTCGTCTGACCTCTCGGGAGGTTTCTTGCCATCGGACTGCCTTTTGGTAGCCATGTTGTACCTCCAATCTTTATATCATTCTACCCTTCTCCTGCTGCGACCCGCCGTTGCCCCCAGGCCATGCCACGAACGGGCGAGGAACAACTCCAATCTCACACTCTCATACGTCATTTCGAGCGTTACTCACGTGAAACAGCATAGGCATGGAAACGATGTCCTACAGGCAACATGCCCTCAACATGCAAGCTCTAGGCTACGAATATGTTTGAGGACAAGCAGTCACACGCGAAGGAGCCGGCATGTACAAGGACATCATCACCATTTCCACGGTTAGCTTTCACGCCGAGTGGGGCGACAAGGAACGCAACATCAACCGCATCACGGGCTACATGGAGGCTGCCGCGAAGAAGGGATCCGACCTCATCGTCTTCCCAGAGATGGCGCTCACGAGCTATGACGACGAGCCAGATGTTCCCGTCGATCAGAAGATGCAGCATAAGCTGGCCGAGACGGTACCCGGGCCCACGAGCAACGTAATTTGCGAGCTCGCCAAGAAGCTCGGCCTGTACGTGATCCTTGGCATGCCCATCAGGGACGATGACAAATCCGACGTGGTGTACAACGGGCTCATGGTTGCCACTCCTGACGGCCTTGCTGGCAGCTATCACAAGATTCACCTCCCGGCGCCCGAGCCGAACTGGGCCACCCGAGGCGACAAGCCCTTCATCCTCGACACCCCCTGGGGACCTATCGGCTGCGCAATCTGCTATGACACATACTGCTTCCCGGAGCTCATGGACTACTACGTTGCCAAGGGGTGCAGGCTCTACCTCAATCCGACCGCGGTCTGCCATGCGCACGGGGAACATCTCATGGATGACACCATCCATGCACAGGTCATTCGCGAGGGTATCTTTATCGCGAGCGCAAACCTCGCCGGACTCGACCGCGACAACTGGTTCTGGGGAGGCAGCTCGATTATCGGTCCCAGCAAGCAGACGTGGGCCTACCACTACTATGCTGGCGGTCCCTTCGTTGCACCGGGGTCGGACGAAGAAGCCATGCACACAGCCACCATCGACCTCTCTCTGGCTACCCGATTCCTCTACAAGAACAACCCATCCGTCGGCGGGACCGACTGGAGGCCCGACCTCTACCGGAAGTGGTTCGACGAGATTCTCAACGACGAGAACTACGGAAAGTAAGTGCTCTCGCTGGTGGGAACGCCAAGAAGTCTCGGCGTTCCCACCTTCTACGTCTAAGAGACCTCAGTCCCAACTTCTCGGCGAGCATCGTTGACACAGGCAGGGACAGTCGGTCGCAGATTTGTCCGACAGGCAGCCAGACCCCTCCCCGTCGTGAGAAGCGGGCTGTGCATTCAAGAGGAACCTCCCCATTGCCCGCCAAGAGGATACCCGCTGATTAGTCCTGCAACGGTCGCCTCTACCCCAAGCCGCGTGAGATAGTATTGGGGCAAAGAGACCTTTGCCCGACACTACACCAGAGATTCTGGTTCTCGAGATAGACGTGAACATGATCAAGCTCGCGCTTGCTGACCTTGATGACACTCTCATTCCCTTTGGTGCCGCTTGCGCGAGCGACCATGCCCGTGCTGCCATACATTCCGTGCATGACGCTGGCATGTTCTTTGGCCCTGTGACGGGCCGCGTTCCCGCTGCCATGGAGTGGATGTTCTCGGGTGACGCGACCTGCTATTCCACGGGTGCCTTTGCCAACGGACAGATTGTGAAGGTGGAGGGTGAGGTCATACAGCTCGTCACGCTCCAGGGATGCTACCTACAACGCGTTGCCAAAGTCCTCGATGAGATTGGCCTCGATGCTTGGCTTGCGGTTTACAGCCCTACCGATCTTTCTGATGTAAGCATCGTGACTACGCGACCTCAAAGTGTGATTGACAATCCGCCCAAGACCTGGGGCAGCGAAATCCACGGCATCGTGGAGAGCGTGTCTCCGGGGCCTTACGTCAAGGCCAACGTGCAGTTCTGCTGCTCGCGCGAACAGATTTCCATGATTCGCGACTGCCTTGCCCGGAGAATACCCGAGTTGCGATTTGTCTTTCCGAGTCTTGTCGCCGAGGTTCTTGACGTCAACGTGGGGGAGTGGGACAAGGGAGACGCTGTCCGTCTCATTGCAAAGCGTCTGAGTGTCTCGCTCGACGAGGTCGTGGTCTTTGGCGATTCTGAAAATGACCTCTCGATGATCGAAGCCGTGCCCAACTCCGTGGCCGTGGCCAACGCAGCGTCGTCCGTGCTAGATACGGCCCGCTGGCATATTGGTCCGGCCGGAGACGATGCTGTCGCGAGTGCCCTTCTCGACCTCGTCGAGGCGGCAAAGACGGGACGGACGCCATCGTTCATGCGATAGTGACGTGGCAAAAACGGCTGCATATGGTGTGAGGCAACAACCGAAGGGCGTGCCGTTGGCCCCTGGGTGACTTCTGGTCATGAGAACCCCATTAGACTAATTTGTTGCAAATGATACAAATCGAGTTCAACCAGTTCAATTTGCTGCGCCCTTTTTTGAAGCAAGTTGAGCTGGTGTGATGATTATGTGAACATAAAATAAGGGGAAACATACATTGCCTTGGGGGGGTGATGACCAGATATGAACAAGCGAACAGTACATATTGTCCAAGTCCTATCCCATTCGACAGAGCCCTGTAGCATAAGTGGTTTGGCCAGGGAATTTAGGGTCTCCGAACGCACCATCCGCAATGACCTTACCATTCTCAACGTCTTTCTCTCCAAGGAGTCACTGGGGCAGATTTCGCTTGCTGCCAAGGGCGTCATCATCCTGCCAGAGGGATTCTCAAAGGCTGAGGGGCTCCTTCCCGTGGAGGATACCTTCGCCTACAAGATGTCAGCTGACGAGCGAATGGAACTCGGGGCCGCAATTCTCATTTCGGCAACCAACTACATGACCCTCGGCAACCTTGCGGACATCTTCTCGGTGAGCAGGGCCACCATCCTCAATGATCTTGATGGAATCAAGCAGCGGGTACGTGATGCGGGGCTCGAGGTGGTCTCCAAGCCAAGCTGTGGCGTCATCGTGCATGGCGATGAGGGATTGCGTCGCAAGTTCCTTCTTGGCTTCATATCTGGAGAGGCGCCCATCATTGACAAATGGTTCTCTCTGCCCGAGAACGTCTCGATGCGCGAAGATGCCATCATCATCAAGAAGATCCTTAACGAGCAGTGCCATGCATCGGGTTGTGATGTCCCTGATCAGCCGTTTCAGCTTCTGACCTCCTACCTCTGCCTTGCTGTTTCTCGCAGCAGAAGGGGCATGTGCATCGGCGAGTCCGATGTGGCTCTCGATGGCTGCTCACCGGAAGACGTCGGCTCATTTGAGCGTAAGACCGTCAATCTTGTGGGCCAGTACTGCTCGGTCGCTCTTGGTCCCGGCGAGGTCCTGGCCTTTGCCAGCTTCAGGCAGAAGCTTCGCGGCCAGAGCGAATCGCAGTTCAACATCTACGACATGCGCGTGCAGAAGCTCTCGCGCGTCTTCATCAGGAACGTCTCTGACTGCATCGGCATCGATCTGAACAACGACTATGACCTCTTCGAGTACCTCTCCAACCATCTTGAGTCCATGTTCACCACCGAACCGTCGCGCTTTCCCGAGAACCCCGCCCTGACCGAGTGCGTCAATGACCGACCCGAGGTTCTTTCGGCGGTTCAGGATAACCTGGGGCTACTCGAAGACTATGCCGAGCGAGAGATCACGCATGTTGAGACCCTGTACATCGCCCTACATATCTGTGCAGCGCTCGAACGGCGCAAGAGTCAGAAGGCCAAGCCACGTGTGATCGTGGTGTGCGATGGGGGTGTCGGCACGTCGCAGCTTCTCGCTGAGGAGCTGCGCAAACCGCTTTGACATCAAGATAGTCAAGGTCCTCCCCGCGCACGATACGCCCTATATCGAAACGTATTATGCCGACCTGGTCATCTCGACGGTGCCTCTTTCAAGTTGTCCCGTGGATACCGTGGTGGTACGTCTTCCCCTCAGAGAAAAGGGATACCAGACGATCAGGGCGAAGCTCGCTACCATCGAACCGGTCGTCAGGCTCTCGGACCCTGAGGAGGAGGTCACCGCTCAGGGGATTCTCGAGCGAATCGAACCCATCATCCGCAGGCATGTTCCCAATGACAACGACCTCGTCAAGGCCATTCGCCTGGAGGTATGGAACTGCTTCCACGCGACCCAGGATCTCGAGAACCAGCTCATCGCCCCGTTTCTTCATCAGCTCCTCCCACCCAGCCATATTCAGCTCGACGTGGCGTGCGATAACTGGCGTAGCGCCATATGTCGTGCGGCAAGGCCCCTTGTGGAGATGGGCTATATCGAGGAGCGATACGTGAAGGGCATGATTGAGGACACGGAGAAGTATGGGCCATACAGCGTTCTCGTACCGGGCTTTGCGGTGCCGCACAGTGCACCGGAGAACGGTGCGGTCAAGATGGGCATGAACCTCATCAGGCTTAAGGATCCCGTGAGTTTTGGTAGCGAGGAAAACGACCCCATCCGGTTCGTCTGCGTGCTCAGCGCAGTGGATCACAAGATGCATCTCCGGGCATTCACCAATTTGGTCGACCTCCTCACCATGTCAAGCAACGGCTTTTTCGAGGCGCTCACCAAGGCGAAAAGCCCCGAGGAGGCATCGCTCGCCATCGAGCAGTTCGAGTTCATGATTGTTTAGGCATGAAGAGCGCTTTGTGCTAAAAGTATCATCTTTCATATAAGAAGATGATTCTACTAATTATTCATGTTCTGCGCATTCGAATAGTTCGTTTCACAAAACAAATCGTATTTCGGGGAATATTCCGTTAATGCAAGGGCCTTCGCCAAAAAATGAAACACCTTAGTCTGTTGTGCATATTTTATGAACAATAGAATACTCGTAAAGGATGCCAGGACTGCCGGTTTGCGGCCCAAGGCAGGTGACGAATGTGAGGTGGGGTTACTCGTGCTTGGCAAAGAAACTATCATGAGGGAGCTTACGGCGATCGATCTCGACGTCGAGAGCTACGAGCAGGTGTTCGATACCATGGGCGCCCGGTTCCGCAAGCTGGGATACGTCAACGACACGTACCTTCCCTCAATAAAAAAGCGCGAGGCCCAGTACCCTACCGCACTTCCCGTTGAGCCCTATCCCATTGCCATTCCACATACGGAAGCCACTGCGATAATTCATCCGTTTATTGCACCGGTTCGCCTGAGGGAATCTGTCAAGTGGGGTGACATGTCCAATCCGGACAATATGTTCGACGTGAGGCTCGTATTCATGCTTGGCTTCAAAGATCCTGGCGAGCATATCGAGTTGCTTCAGATTCTCATGTACAACTTCCAGAAGCCCGAAGTGGGTAGACGGGCTGTTCGCCGCTACGACCGAGGACGAGCTTTATGACGCCGTCATCTCCATGGAGTGGAGGTCGGAATAAATCCGTGTGCACGAGCGTTTCCAGTGGATTCGAATAGAACGAGGGGAGGTATTTGATATGCCAGTCAAGGTAGTCGTTGCGTGTGGAAGCGGTGTCGCCACTTCGCAGACCGTGGCCTCGAAGGTCAACCGCATGCTGAAGGCCGACAAGATTAACGCTGAGGTCGAAGCCGTCGACCTCAAGAGCGTTGATCGTCCATCTGAAGGGTGCTGCGGCCTACATCACCATCGTCAGGGACAAGAGGGAGTATCCCCTCCCTGTCATTGACGGAATCGCGTTTCTGACGGGTGTGGGCCAGAAGGAACAGTACGCAAAGCTTCTCGATGCAATCAAGAACTTCAAGGGTAATGCCTGCGGGCTAGATTCAGGGCGAAGAGATATAAAAAGAGGGGTGGTAACCAATGCTTGATGCTGCAAATGCTTGGGTTCAAGGCTTTCTGAGCAGCGTGGGCGCAGCCGTTTTCGTGCCCATCATCATGATCATCATGGGCATTATCGTGAGGATGAAGGTCAAGGATGCCATCAGTGCGGGCATCCTGCTCGGCGTTGCCTTTACCGGCATGTCGATGCTCATCAGCTACATGTCTGGCATTATCCAGCCTGTTGGTCAGGCCATGCTGACTCGACTCGGCATCGACCTTCCCATCATCGACGGTGGCTGGACCACTATGGCGGCCATAGCGTGGTCGTGGCCATATGCGATACTCATGTTCCCGCTTCTGATCGTCATCAACATCATCATGCTGATGTTGAACAAGACGGAGACCTTCAATGCCGACCTCTGGAATGTCTGGGGAAAGATCTTCACGGCCATCGGTGTCGTGGCGGTCACCGGCTCCGTGCCCCTGGCCTTTGTCATCGCGGCAATCCAGATCGTCTTCGAGCTCAAGACGGCCGACCTCTTCAAGGACGAGATCTATGAGCTCACGGGGATTCCTGGCGTAACCTGCACGCACAAGATGGTTTTCCTGAGTGCCATCTTCTATCCCATCGACAAGCTTCTTCGCAAGATTCCCGCCCTCGACAAGCAGGCCGACGCGGCTGCCCTGAAGGAGAAGGTCGGCATCTTTGCAGAGAACCACGTCCTTGGATTCATCATTGGCTGCCTCTTCGGGGTAATGGGCGGATACGATGTCCCTGCCATCCTGACGCTTGGCATTCAGGCCGCGATGTGCCTTACGCTCTTCCCGGTCATCTCCAAGTACTTCATGGAGTCGCTGTCCCCGATCTCTGAGGCCGTCTCCGATTACATGCACAAGAAGTTCGCCGACAAGCAGCTGGTTGTCGGCCTCGACTGGCCATTCCTGGGCGGCTCGAACGAGATTTGGCTTGCCGTGATCTACAGCATTCCCATCACCGTTCTCTTCTCGTTCCTTCTTCCCGGCAATGGTCTTCTTCCGTTTGCTGGCATCGTGAACATCGCCCTTGCCGTTCCTGCATACCTGGTCACCCGCGGTAACCTGCCTCGCATGATCATCCTCTGCACGCTGGGTGTTCCTATCTTCCTGTATGTCGGCACCGCGTTTGCACCGTTCGTGACGACCCTTGCCAACAGCACGGGTGCGGTCGCCAACCTCGGCACCTCGATGATCTCTAACTCCTGCATCGATGGACCCGTCTTCACGTATGCGTTCGCAGAGTTCCTCGACGTCATCCATGGGAACTTCTTCCCGATGATCATCCTGGTCATCTGGCTTGCTGGCTACTTCTTCATGTACAGGGACATCAAGAAGGAGGCGGCAGCCAAGAAGTTGGCGGATGCCGCTAACGAGGCGGCAGATATCGCCACCGAGTAGGACTGTCTTTTGGTCTGGCCACAGGCGAATCTTCTGATGCCTGTGGCCAGGCGTTTTCACACTATGGCTTAAAGGAAAGGGGCGCGTCAATGCTCGAAGATATGAAGCTCAAGGTTATGAACGTCGCGAAGCGGGCTCAGCGCGAGGGGATGTGCAAGCACAGGTCGGGAAACTTCTCCTCGAGAGACCCAAAGACGGGCTATATCGTCATTACGCCTACGAGTGTTGACCGCGAGGACCTTGTCGCTCCTGACATGATCGTCATGGACCTCGATGCCAACGTCATCGAGAACCAGACGGGACTTCGCCCCACGAGCGAGGCGCTCATGCATCTCATGATCTACAAGACGCGGCCGGACGTGATGGCGATTGCTCATACGCACTCGATGTATGCGACCGTCTTTGCCGTGCTGAACAAGCCCATTCCCGCTGTCGTCTACGAGATTGCCAATCTGAACTGCTCGAAGGCACGTATTCCCGTTGCTCCTTACGGTCGTCCTGGTACACCGGCTCTCGCCGAGTCCATCGTTGGCCCAGCGAAAGAGGCTGAACGTATTCCTGATCCAGGGGCACGGTGCGGTCGCCGTGGACGAGACGAGCATCGATGAGGCATACCTTAAGGCCTGTTACATCGAAGAGCTTGCCGAGCTCTATCACCATGCCCTGACCGCTGGTGGTGGAAAGGAGCCCGACTCGTTCCCCGTCGAGGAACTCCAGAAGTGGGAGTATCCGAAAGAGATCAAGTTCCCCAACAGATAGCAGACCTTCCGAGGTACGCCCACGTCCGACGTGCATGGATGTGGGCGTACCTTCCGACCGCATGCGCCATCATGCCGTATTCATGCCAATCCAAGCGAAGCAAATCATGACGAAGAAGAACAACCAGAAGCAGTTCAAGCTCCAGAAGGTGCATGAGCTCAAGAAGGTGCCGCCCATCTCGACAAAGGCGCGCATCATCACCTTTGTCGAGCTTGTCGTCGTATGCGCCGTCTGGCTCTTCTCGGCGTTCGCGCTGTTCAACAACAAGGACGTTCTCTCCATGGTCCTGGTGGGCGTCGTCTTCTTTCTCTGCGTGGTCTCGATGTACATGGTGCGCGCGGCCCTGGAGTCTAGGCGTCGCTACGGGAAGGTTGACTCCAAGTCCTGCTTCTATTACAGCCAGATGGTCAATACGACCAGAAGTGGTCTCTCTGGATAGGTCTGTCCTTCTTTGCGGTGTTTGCGGTCGGAAGGTGGCTCTTCCCCTCCCCAAACCTAGACATGACGGCTCTTGATATCGCCACGAGCTTCTACCTGGGCTATATCTGGACAACAAAGTACAAGGGAGAGGAGCGTACGCCTTTCCAGTACATGGAGACGGTATTCCTCTTGCTGGTGCTCGTGTCGAACTACATCGTCTACTTCATATAAGAGGTGAGTGTCCATGAAAAAGATCATCAACACACCCGAGGGGTACACCGACGACATGCTCAGGGAATCTATGCCTCTCACCCTGACAAGGTGACCTATGCCGCAGGTGACCTTCGCTGCTATTGCAGTGCCAACAAGAAGCCCGGCAAGGTTTGCCATCGTTTACGGGGCGGAGGCACTGGTCACCTGCCGCTCTTCTTGGGGTACGTGGGCCGACGGACTTTCTCGATGGCTGCGGTGTTTGGCGGTGTGTTTCAGTCTCCGTCGGCCGAGCAGATCTATAACGTCTCCAAGCAGGTCGAGACGGGTGCGGGCATCTTGTACCTCTACGGCAACTACAACCGGTGACATCATGAACTTTGATATGGCGTCGGAGATGCTCGAGATGGACGACGTCGAGGTCAGGTCTATTGTCGGTGCCGATGACGTCCTCTCCGGCAGCAACAGTCTCTACACGTCGTGGCGTTGCCGGGATATTCTTCATGTACAAGGCACGCTGGTGCCAAGGCCGATCAGATGGGCACCCTTGACGAGGTCCTTGCCGCTTGCGAAGAAGGTGGTGATAACGTTCGCACCGTCGGCTTTGCGTTGACGCCCCTGCGTCATCCCGGAGGTCGGTCACGGCCAACCTTCGAGCTTTCTGATGACGAGATGGCCTTCGGCAATGGGCATCCATGGCGAGCCAGGCATATGGAATGGCCCAATCAAGACCGCCGACGAGCTTGCCAGGAGGCCGTGGAGGAGATCCTCAAGGACATTGCCGCTTGTCGCAGACGACGAGGTTGCGCTTCTCGTCAACGGCCTTGGTGCTACGAGCGTTGAGGAGCTTTACATCCTCACTGGTTCAGGTCCCGCGCGCCAGCTCGAGGCCAGGGGCATCAAGGTCTATCGCTCCTGGACCGGCGATATGCCACCTCGATGGAGATGACGGGTGCATCCATTTCGATCTGCAGGGTTGACGATGAGCTCAAGGGATACTTCGACTATCCCGTCGACACGCCCCCTTCGTGAGCCAGAGGTAGCTCTTTCGGATATGCTGGAAAACGAGGGGGGTATGTAATGGAGAAGCTTGTCATCAGTGATGTTCCCGAGATGTTTCGACCACGTGGCCCAGGTCTTTGCAAAGAGGAAGGACGAGCTCTGCGCCATGGACGCCGTCAGGGTGTGATGGTGACCTTGGCCTGACCATGAGCAAGGGCTACGGAGCGCTGCCCGACTTCATGCGCGACCTCGAAGGCGAGGGGGACATTGGCAGGATGATGTTCAAGGCGGCCATGAGGATGCAGAACGTCGTGCCTTCCACCATGGGTACCCTCATGTCCTCGGGCATCGCGGAGGCCGGCAAGGCCCTCAAGGGAAAGACCGAGCTTGTACCTGCTGAGGTGGTCACCTATATCCAATTTGCCGCCGGCATAAAGAAACGCGGCAAGTGCGAGCTAGGTGACCGCACCGTGCTCGACTCCATCAACGCCGGTGCCGTCAGGGCCTCGGATTGCATCGCCGACAAACCCCGGGGCCAGCTTTCTTGACGTCATGGCTGCTGCCACGAAGGGGCGGAGGAGGGGTGCGA
>Ga0268359_12981_pt1 | contig 10941 bp, 9 predicted proteins | sample BioMet11_FD_194416 | JGI IMG/M metagenome (GOLD analysis project Ga0268359, IMG submission 194416) | Sewage microbial communities from Oakland, California, United States - Biofuel 11 (PacBio Assembly) | ecosystem: Engineered > Wastewater > Sewage > Unclassified | place: USA: California | collected...
GCGACCTCGCGCATCGGGAGACGTCGGCCACGCCGTTCCTCTCGGTTCTCGTGCACGACTCCCTCGAGAATGGCGCAGACATCACCGCAGGTGGAGCACGCTACAACCCCTCGGGTGTCCAGGGCGTGGGGACGGCCAACCTCGCAGACTCCCTCATCGTGCTCAAGAAGGCGGTCTTTGAGGACAAGGTCATCTCCTACCAGGACCTTCTCGCGACACTCGCTCGGGACTGGAGGGGCAAGGGCGACGAGGTCCTCCGCCAGCGCCTCATCAACCGCTATCCCAAGTACGGCAACGACGTAGACGAGGTCGACCCGCCTCGGCGAGCGCATGCTTCGCCACTATGGCGAGGAGGTCACGAAGTACGAGAACCCGCGCGGTGGTCACTTCCAGCCGGGCAGCTACACGGTCTCCGCGCACATCCCACTCGGTGCGGTCGTGGGTGCGACGCCCGACGGCCGACTTGCGGGCGAGCAGCTCGCGGACGGCGGTCTCCTCTCCCATGGTCGGGCGCGACAAGCATGGTCCCACGGCAAGCCTCAGGAGCGTCTCGAAGCTCGAACAACGTGCTCGACTCCAACGGCTCGCTCCTCAACGTCAAGCTCTCGCCCTCCACGCTGGAAGGAGAGGGCGGCATCCAGAAGCTCATGGCCTACCTGCGCAGCTTCTCTCGCTTGGCGTTGCAGCACATCCAGTTCAACGTGGTGGACAAGGCCACGCTGGTCGACGCGCAGGTCCACCCCGAGAACCACCGCGACCTCGTCGTGCGTGTGGCGGGCTACTCCGCGATGTTCGTCGAGCTCTCGCGGCCCATCCAGGATGACATCATCAACAGGACCGAACATGTCCTCTGATATGGGCGCGACAGCAGGGCCACCGTCACCAACGTGCAACGCTACTCGCTGCACGACGGTGGCGGCATTCGCACGGTGGTCTTCCTCAAGGGGTGCCCCTTCCGCTGTCCCTGGTGCTGCAACCCCGAGAACCTCTCGTTCGAGCCAGAGGTCTCGTTCAAGGAGCGGCTCTGCATACACTGCTCGCCGAGGGTGAACGGACGACTCTGCGAGAAGCCGGTGGAGGATTGTCCCACCGGGGCCAAGGAGCTGCTCGGGCGAGAACGCGGGGTCGATGACCTGCTCGACGAGGTCCTGCGCGACAGGGTCTTCTACGAGGAGAGTGGGGGAGGCGTCACGCTCTCGGGCGGGGAGTGCCTGTCTCGTCAGCGGTTTGCCATCGATTTTCTCACCCGCTGCAAGCAGGCAGGCATCGGTACCGCCGTCGAGACGACGCTTGCGGTGCCGCTCGAGGATGCCGCCGCGCTCGTCTCGGCCACGGACGTCTTCCTCGTGGACTTCAAGATCGCCGATCGCGCGCGCAGCCTCAGGGTGACGGGGATCGACCCCGAGGTTCGCTGATGCCAACCTGCGTGTCATTCTTGGCATGGGTGCCCGCGTGATCGGGCGCATGCCGATCATCCCGGGGTACACGGACGGCGAGGAGAACGTCGCCTCCGTCATCGCCAGCCTTTGTGACCTAGGTATCGATCGTGTGGACGTGCTGCCGTTTCACCAGCTCGGCGAGGGCAAGTACGAGTCGACGGGTCGTGCGTACGCCTGTGCCGGCATGCGCCAGCTCACGGCTGATGACGTCGCCTCCGTCGTACGGACCTGTGAGCTTGCGGGGCTCAAGGTCGTGGTGAGCGGAGAGTGAGGCCGCTGGGACGAGTGTGAACGGAAACACCTGGCAGAGATGCCAGCGGATGGAGCAGAATACAGATACCGGCCCCAAGGCCAAGCGAAAGGACACGATCATGGAACTGATTATCGACACTGCCGACCTCGATGCGATCAAGGAGCTCGACGCATTTCTCACCATCGCGGGCGTCACTACCAACCCGACCATCATCACCAAGAGCGGCAAGTCGCCCGAGCAGGCCATCGGTGACATCATCGACTACCTTGCGCCCGACCAGAAGCTCTTCGTCCAGGCCGTGTCCACCGACTTCGATGGCATTGTCGCCGAGGCCCGCCGGGTTGCCGGGCTGCGCGACAAGAACTCGTACGTAAAGATCCCCGTCACGCGCGAGGGTCTCCGTGCCATCAAGGCCGTCCACGCCGAGGGCATCGGTGTCCTTGCCACCGCCATCTACTCTCCCGAGGAGGCCTTCCTCGCCGCAATGAACGGAGCCTGACTACCTCGCGCCGTACGTGAACCGCATGTGCAACTACGGCGACGGCGTGGAGGCCGTGTGCGACCTTATCGACATGCTTGCGGTTCAGGGCATGGAGGCCAAGGTCCTGGCCGCATCCTTCAAGAACGTCGACCAGGTGCACAAGCTGATCCTCGCCGGCATCCCGGCAATGACCGTCGGGCCCGACGTCATCCGCGCGATGGTCGACCATCCGGGTACCGAGATAGCGGTGAACGAGTTCACCCAGAACTGGAAGGCGGCCTACGGGCGCGAGACGCTCTTCGCGTAGGAGAGCTGTGGGGCATGCGGCCCAGGCGCCGAGAGACCCTTCTCGGCTTTGGGTATGTCCCTGTGCTTGGAACCGTGCCAAAAATGCAAATAGGATGACATAACCAAACACCTGGACGGTCTCGTGGGCCATCCGGGTGTTTCTTGTTGAAAAAGGCACATATCCAAGAAGCCCTTCGGCTTTGGGTATGCCACCCTCGATTGGAAAAGGGCCTCGGAACGAACGAGGAAGCATATCCAAAGCCAAGACACGTGCGCGCGACAGGCTCCGGTCTGTCGCGCGCACGTGTGGAGGACCTTTGATACGAGAGGATTGCTAGTACACCGGGTTGTCGACGTTGACCTTGTCGACCTCTTGGAACGGTGCCAGGCATGAGACCATCTTGACCGGGGCGTCGTAGGCGTTCTTGAGGTAGTGGATCTCGCCAGGCTCGATGTGGATGAACTCACCCTTCTCGAGCGTGCTTACCTTGCCGTCCACGATGACGTCGACCTTGCCCTCGATGATGTAGAAGTTCTCCTCCATGATGTTGTGGTAGTGGGCTTGGAAGTCCTGGCCAGGCTGAAACGCCACGACGGCGAAGTTCATCCGTGGCCCCTTCATGAGGTATTTGGGGCCAGAGTCGCCGAAGCGGTACTCGAGGTCGTTCTCGTTGACTACAAACATGCCTGTCTTCTCTCTCTCGCGCAACTGACGTGCGTCTGAAGCGGATGACGTCGTCGATCAATATGCTCCGTCGCGACAGGGGTGCGGGCGGTCCCGCGACGGTCATTCACCCAATGGCGGACCCAACGCCCCGAGGCCTACAGGCCTGGTGCGCGCCACATGCCCTTGGTCGTTCCCCTCTCGGCAAGGTCGAGCTGTGCGGCGTAGACCTCGCGCCACACGGGATACATCTGTGCGTAGACCTCGTGCGCACTGGCGTCGGGCGAGAAGGTCTTAGTCCCACTTGACCACCGCGTGCGCGCCCTCTGCCGGGCTCGCGTAGATGCCTACGCCCACGCCGGCGAGAATGGCCGCCCCCAAGGCCGTTGCCTCCTTGACCACAGGTACCTTGACGGGCTTGTCCGGTGACGTCTGCCAGGATCTGCGCCCAGAGGTCGCTCTTGGAGGCACCGCCTGCAAACACGAGCTCTGCGGGCTCGTTGCCCGTGGCCTCGCGCACGAGGTCGATGTGACCCTTCACGAGCAGGGCGGTGTTCTCGAGGATGGCACGGTAGAACGTGTACTTGTCAGTACTTGTCAGGGCTCGAGCTGGAAAGTTGGTGAACGTGGGACTCGCGTGCGTCCAGTGGATGAAGTTCATGACATCGGAGAAGCAGCACATCATGCCATGGGACCCCGCGGGGACCTTTGCGGCACGCTCGTTCATCACGTCGTAGACGTCGCGGCCCTCGCGCTCGGCCTGCTCCTTCTCGGCCTGGCAGAACCCATCTCGATACCAGCGCATCACGAGGCCTGGCTTGAAGGCGAGCGCCTCGTACTGCCAGACGTGTGGCACAGGCAGTGGCAGTTCACGCGCTACGCGACACTCCGTGTCGGTGGCACCCGAGTCGGTGTTGAACTCGTACTGCCAGAAGCTGCCGCCAAAGACGCCGGCCTCCCCGGGGTTGCAGGCGTCGACGCCGATCATGCCCAGCTGACAGTCGCCACCGCCGACCACGACGGGCGTGCCCACGGCGAGGCCCGTGTCGGATGCGCCGCTCTCGGTGACTTCTCCGGCCAGCGTGCCGCACTCCCTGACCTCGTGGAAGATGTCGGTGCGAAGGCCGCAGCGCCTGGCGATGGCGGGATCCCAGCTGCGACTCTGCAGGTCCATGATGCCGGTGGTCGATCCGTTGGAGGGCTCCACCGACAACACGCCGGTGAGCTTGTAGATCAGCCAGTCGTTGAACATGCCGAGCGTGGCGGTCTTCTCGTAGACCTCGGGCATCTTGTTCTTTACCCATAGCAGACGAGGTAGAGCTCCCAGCGCATAGGTCTGGCCGCTTTCCCTGTAGAGCTCCCGCTCAAGGTCGGGGTTCATCCGGATGAGCTCGCCGACCTCGTCATTGGAGCGTGCGTCGACGTTGGCGCAGGCCCAGAGCTCGTTGCCGTCGGCATCATAGAGCAGGATGCCCTCACGCATGCAGGTGGTGGAGACGGCCGCCACGCTCGTGGGCGCGATGCCGGTCTTGGCCAGGACCTCGCGTACGCAGGCACTCGCGAGCTTCCAGTTGGTGACCCAGTCGAAATCCATGGAGCCGGGCCAACGTGGGTCCTCTCGGTGCGTCCACTCCTTTTGGACGACGCCAATCTGGTTGCCGCTCGTGTCAAAGAGCACGGCACGAACGCTTCCCGTTCCCGCGTCCAAGGCCATCAGATACGTGCTCATGCGAACATCCTCCTTAACCTGCCTGCCACTCCTGCCCTACTTGTCATCGAGAAGCGCCTGGGCCGTGAGCTCATCAGTTACCAGCACGTCAAGGCAGCTGCTCTTGAGCACGGCGCGGATGGCGTCGTGCTTTTCGGGGCCGCCCGCCACGCCGATGACGTTTTCCATTGCGCGAAGGTCGTCGAGGTCGGTGCTGATGAGGCGACTCTCGACGTCCGTCGCCACGGGATTGCCGTCCTTGTCGATGAAGTGGCTCAGGATGTCTCCCACCGCGTTTTGCATGCCCAGCATCGTGAACTCGCTCTTCGAGAGGATCTCGTTGCGAATAATCGTGGCGTCATCGCTCATGGAGCCGATGCCGACCAGGCTCATGGACGAGTGGCTGCTCATCTTGAAGACGTCCTTGATCTGCGACTCGTGCACGAGGGCGTCACGCACCTCGGGACGGCTCACAATGAGCGGGGAGGGCACGAGGTAGAGCTTCATGTTATAGACGCCCGAGCTCACGGTTGGCAGGTAGTAGCTCACGCCGCCCGTGAGGCATATGATCGAGAGGTTCTTCTTCCCGCTGTTGGCGAGGTAGCCGAGTACGAGACCCATCGTGTCGCCAAAGCCCATGTTCACGAAGGCGCCGTCCTCGATGTGCTGGCTTACGTACATCGACGCGGCTCGCGCGAGGGAGTCGTTGAGGGTCTCGTCAGCCATCGGTGCGGGGACCACGTAGGCGTCGCGCAGACCAAAGCGCTCGATGACGGCCCTCTCCTGCTGCATGCGCACGCTGTCATCGGAGCGGAACACGAACTGGATCACGTCCTCCCTTCGGGCGGTATCCAGGAGCCTGATCACCTTGGCCCGTGAGACGCCAAGGTAATGGGCAATCTCCTGCTGCGTGTGGTTCTGCAGGTAGTAGTACCACGCGGCCCTAACCATCATTTGGTAGTCGAGATCGAGCATAAGACTCCAATTCGGACATAAGTAATTACTATAGGACAAATGTACACGCAGAGCGTAGCAGCGCGTATCCACATAGTCAATAGTAGGATGCGAGCCAACGATGCGGGAGCAGAGGGATAGCGGGTGTATGGCAAACCTCGGTGAGCGGCATGAGACTACCCCGTGCGGCGGTGACACAAACCAAACTCTTGGCTATAACGAGCATTTTACCTGCGACAATAACAAGAGCTACGCCATATGTGGCCCAAGGGTGCATGGCTGGGCGCACAATGGTCGACAACCGTACAAGCCGTAAAAACTACCGTATGCCAATGAGCCTCTGTTGCCGGTGGCGCACAGGAATAAGAATACGGGATGTCAGACATTTGTTTAATAGTCATGATTTCTGTCTAGTAAGGAGATGCGACAGGATGCAGAGGGTACCCGATACTGATACGCCTGGGAGCGCGCTCCTGTCCGTGCGCGGCATCTTCAAGTCGTTCGGAACCAACGCCGTCCTCAAAGGTGTGAGCATCGATCTGCTCCCTGGCGAGGTGCTCGCACTCATCGGCGGCAACGGTGCGGGCAAGTCGACGCTCATGAAGATCATCATGGGCATCTACACGTACGACTCCGGTGAGATCTACGTGGACAACGAGAGGGTCGAGCACAACTCCACCAAGGAGGCGCTCTCCCGGAGCGTCTACATGGTCCCGCAGGAACCGCTCCTCTTCCCCAACATGACCGTCGGCGAGAACATCACCATGGGTTTTGACAAGTCACCGTCTGAGCTCGAGACCGAGCTCCAGGCGGCCGTGGATGAGATCGGCTGGCATCTGGACCTCTCCCGCAAGGCCAACACGCTCTCCATCGCCGAGCAGGAGATGGTGGAGATCCTTCGTGGCATCATGCGTCACTCCAAGGTGCTGATCCTCGACGAGCCCACCTCCGCGCTTGCCTTCGATGAGGTAAAGGCCCTGTTCGGTGTCATCAAAGGCCTCAGGGACAAGGGTATCGGCATCATATACATCACACACCGCCTGGCCGAGGTGTTCGAGATCGCCTCGCGCGTGTGCATCATGCGAGACGGCATCATCGCCATGGCGGGCAACGTCTCCGAGTTCACCCGTGACGACCTCGTCAAGGGCCTGCTTCCGCCAAATGCGGAGAAGACCGCGGAGAGGGCCGAGAAGGCCGCCCGCTCCATCGACTACGATGCAGACCCCGTGCTTGAGCTCAGGGACTTCTCGGGGTATGGCTTCAAGCACGTGAACCTCAAGCTCTACCCAGGCGAGATGCTCGGTCTTGCCGGTGTCGTGGGCGCTGGCCGAACCGAGATGGCGACCACTGTCTTTGGGCGCGACAAGGTCCTGGGCGGCAAGGTGCTTCTCAACGGGAGGGACATCACCGGCCTCTCCACCAAGAAGGTCATCGCCGCCGGTGTCAACTACGTATCCGAGGATCGCTTCTGCTACGGCATCTTCTCGCTGCGCAGCGTTGCCGAGAACACCACGAGCGCGCTTCTGGGCGGCAAGCGCATCGGCTCGTTCTTCCTCAAGAGGGACGAGGAGAACAGGATCACACAGTCATACGTGGACGACTTCCGCACCAAGGTCACGGGCATCAGCCAAGATCTTGGCGACCTCTCCGGCGGCAACCAGCAGAAGATCGTCATCGGGCGCACCTTCGCGACCAATCCCAAGGTCGTCATTCTCGATGAGCCCACGCGCGGCATCGATGCCGCCTCTCGCGGGGACGTCTATGCCGTGCTCCAGGAGCTTCGGCAGACGGGCGTCTCAATCCTGCTCATCTCGTCCGACATGGAGGAGGTCGTGGAGCTGGCGGATCGTGCGGTCACCATGTATCAGGGCCGCATCAACCATGAGTTCTCCAAGAGAGACATCAACCAGGACAACCTGATGGCCGCGTCGTTCGGCGCATACCACGAGGACGGGGAGGACGCCTAGCCATGCTCCATGCAAAGAGTGATTTTCCGCGCATGAACCGTCTGTCAGCCGAGAGGTAGGTGAGAACGACCATGAAGGCAATCAAGAAGATACTCAAGGCAAGGGAAAGCAGCTCTGTGCTGTTCCTTGTCGCCCTGTTCCTCGTCGTCGGTGCAATCAACCCGTCGTTCCTCAGCACCGCCAACGTCTCGGCCTGCTTCAACACGTCCGTTGTCTATACGCTCGTCGCCATAGGCATGGCCTTCACGCTGTTCATCGGCGAGATCGACGTCTCCGTCGGCTCCAACCTGGGACTTGTCGCCACCATCGTGGGCATGATGCTGCGTGATGGCTCCAACCTCATGCTCGCCTGCTGCGTAGGCATCTTCATCGGTGCCCTGATCGGGCTCATCAACGGCTGGGGTGTCGCGGTCATGAAGGCTCCGTCGCTCATCTTCACGCTCGGCGTCAACGGCGTGCTGCGCGGTCTCATGTATCTCGTGGCGGGCGGTGCCTGGGTCGAGAACCTGCCCAAGGCGTTCAAGGACTTCTCGGCGGTCACTGCCGTCGGTGACCTCACGGTCTACTACTGCGGGGCGGTGCTGCTCGCCATCGTGATACACATCCTGCTTACTAAGACGCGCCACGGCCACAACTTCAAGGCCGTCGGTGACAACCGTGCCGGCGCGAACCTCGTTGGCATCAACTCCACCCGCACGATGCTGCTCTCCTACGTGATATGCGGCGTGCTTGCCGCCATCGCCGGCATCATCTTCTGCAGCCGCATCGGGTTCGTGACCTCCACGACCGGCTCTGGCTACGAGATGAAGGCGGTCGCCGCCTGCGTCCTCGGTGGCATCAGCCTCGCTGGTGGCGTCGGATCCGTGCTCGGCCCTGCCGTGGGCGCGGTCATCATGGCCTCCATCAGCTATCTGCTCACGTTCATGGGCTTCTCGTCCAACTACGACAACGCCATCACGGGCGTCATCCTCATCGTCATCGTCGTTGCCGACGCTCTCATCCAGGCGCGTAGCGCCGAGAAGAATCGTCATGCCCGGCTCGCGGCTCGCGTCTCTGACGATGTCACCGCAGATGTCGCGGCCGCGAAGGGAGGCGAGTAGCACCATGCCAGAGGATAGGACCAAGACCGTGGAGGCTACGCAGACCAAGGCGGCAAAGCCCGGAGCATCGCTGCTCTCTCGGATCACCGCCGGTCAGGGAAGCTGGAACATGCTTCTCATGGCCCTCATCATCATCGAGTTCGTCGTCTTTGGCGCCGCCAACCCCAAGTTCCTGAGACCCCAGCTGTTCTTCACCAGCCTCAATGACAGCCTGCCCGTGTTCATCATCTCGATCGCCGTCACGTTCGTCATGATCACCGGTGGCATCGACATCCAGGTGGCATCGCTCGTCGGACTCACGTCGATCATCATAGGCGTCGCATGGCAGGACTGGGGCTTCTCCATCTGGGGTGCCATCCTTCTGGCCATCGTCGTCGTGGTCGCCTGCGGCGCGTTCTCGGGATTTCTGATCGCCTACTGTCGCGTCCAGGCCATGGTGGTCACCCTTGGCGGGTCATTTCTCTACTCTGGTCTCGCCCTGATCGTCTCGACCATGTCCTCCACCGAGAGCTACCAGGGCATCTCGGGCTTCCCCGATGCGTTCAAGTTCCTGGGTGGCTATAAGTTCTTTGATGTGTTCCCCCTGCAGATGGCTATCTACCTGCTGTTGCTGGTCATCGCATTCATCCTGCTCAACAAGAGCAAATATGGGCGCAAGGTCATTCTCTCGGGTACCAACCCTCGTGCCGCGGAGTACTCGGGCATCAACACCAGGCTCACGATCATGAGCACCTACATGCTGAGCGCCTTCGCGGCAGCCATCGCCGGCATCCTGCTCACGTCATACCTGGGCACCGCGAAGTCCGACCTTGGCAGCGACCTCACCATGGACATCATCACGGCGGTGGTGCTCGGCGGAACGCTCGTCACGGGAGGCAGGGGCTCGGTCATAGGCGTTGCGCTTGCTTCGTTCGCGATAGGACTCGTGCGGTTCGGAATGCCGCTTTGCTTCAAGGTCAGCACGCAGTACCCTGGACATCCCCATCGGAATCCTGCTGATCGTCATCATCGTTGGTCGTTCAGCGGCGAGCAACACCAGTGTCGGGACTAGGCACTCGCTGTTCGCAGGGAAGGTAACGTCAAAAGCGTAAGGGCTCGTCAACGAAAGTGGGAGGTAGGGTTATGAATCAGCTTACTCGTCGTAATTTTGTCAAGGTGAGTGGCGTCGCCGCCTTGGGGCTGGGCCTCATGGGCTGCGGCTCGTCATCCACGGAAAGCTCGTCGTCATCGTCGTCGAGTTCCACCTCCGGCGCGAGTGGCTCTGGCTCCGGTGTCTCCGGGCTGACCGTCGCGTTCATCCCGAAGGTCACGGGAAACGCCTTCTTCGAGTCCGCCAACAACGGCGCCCAGAAGCATGCTTCGAGCTGGGGATTCACGGTTGACTACGAGGGCGACTCCACCGCCTCGGTCTCCGCTCAGGTCTCCGTCATCAACAACGTCGTTGCTTCCGGCGTCGATGCCCTCTGCATCTCCACCGTCGACGCCTCGGGCGTCTCCGATGCGTTGAAGTCCGCCACAAAATCCGGTGTCACCGTCTGCACGTGGGACTCCGATGCCAAGCCCGAGGACCGCTGCCTGATGGTCTCCCAGGGTACTCCGGACATTCTCGGGCAGATGCTGGTCGACATGTCCGTTGCCGGTCTCAAGCAGCGCGGCAAGAACCCCGACACCGATGCCATCAACTACGTGTGGCACTACTCGCAGGCTACCGTCACCGACCAGAACTCCTGGCACGTGGCCGCCGAGAAGATCATCGCCGACAAGTATCCCAGCTGGGTCAACGTCCACAAGGACAACTACTACTCCGAGCAGGACGCCGAGAAGGCCATCACCGTCGGCGAGTCCATCCTCGATGCCTATCCCAGCATCAACCTCATCATCTGCAACGACTCCACCGCCCTCCCCGGACAGTGCCAGGCCGCCGAGAACAAGGGTTACAACCAGACCACCATCACCATCACCGGCTTCGCCTCTCCGCAGTCGATGAAGGAGTACTGCACAAACGGGACCCTGTACAACTGGGGCCTCTGGGACTGCGGTCTCCAGGGTGCGATGGGCTGCTACGCGGCCGCGTACCTCGCCGCCGG
>Ga0268359_10781_pt1 | contig 10940 bp, 10 predicted proteins | sample BioMet11_FD_194416 | JGI IMG/M metagenome (GOLD analysis project Ga0268359, IMG submission 194416) | Sewage microbial communities from Oakland, California, United States - Biofuel 11 (PacBio Assembly) | ecosystem: Engineered > Wastewater > Sewage > Unclassified | place: USA: California | collected...
CAGATGGGGGAGACGTCGCCCGTGCGCTGCGACCATCGCTCATGCCACCGCGGATGACGCCAACGAGACCGCTCGCGCGATTCTCGCCTATGCGGACGAGAGGGATGCTGTCGCGGAAGGCTCCTCGCGGGTCATCCCCTTCACCTCGGCACGGAAGTACTCCGGCTGCGTCACCACGGGTGGTCGTGCCCTCGTGATGGGTGCGGCGCAGTTCGTGCTGGGAGACGGCTACGCGGCCGTTGCCCGCTCCCTCGCGAGCTTTGACGAGCTCGAGCGCGTGCTCGTCGTCTGCGAGGTGGACGGCTTTGCCGAGGACTTCTCCATGACGGGTGAACCGCGGCTGCTTGGGTTTGTCGCCATCCGCGACCGGATTCGCGATACCGCGCCAGAGACCATGCGCTATTTCGTGGAGCAGGGCGTGGAGCTGCGAGTCATCTCGGGTGACGACCCGAGGACCGTCTCCGCCATCGCCGCGCGTGCGGGCGTCCCCGACGCCGACCTGTGCGTCGACGCGTCGACGCTCGATACGGACGAGAAGGTCCACGAGGCGTCGCGGAGGTATCGCGTGTTCGGACGCGTGACCCCCCAGCAGAAGCGTGAGCTCGTCCGTGCGCTTCATGCCGAGGGACGCGTCGTCGCCATGACGGGCGATGGGGTGAACGACGTGCTCGCGCTGCGCGAGGCGGACTGCTCGGTTTCGATGGCATCCGGTTCGGCGGCGGCGCGCAACGTGTCCGAGATCGTCCTCGCGGACAACGACTTCGTCCATATGCCCGAGGTCGTGGCAGAGGGCAGGCGCTCCATAAACAACCTGCAGCGCTCCGCCTCGCTTTTCCTCGTCAAGACTGTCTACACGGCTGCCCTCGCGCTCATCTGCATCATCGTGCCGCCGTATCCCTTCATCCCCATCCAGATGTCCCTGCTCTCCGGTGCCATCATCGGGATCCCATCGTTCGTGCTCGCCCTCGAACCAAACCATGATCGGGTGCGCGGCGTCTTCATTGCCAACGTGCTCTCCCACTCCCTGCCTGCCTCGCTTTCCATCGTGGCCTCGCTCTGCGCGGCGCTCGTTTTCGGAAGGACCCTGGGTCTGAGCTTTGCGGAAACCTCCACGGTCTGCCTCATCCTCAACTTCGTCGTGGGCTTCGCGCTCGTATGGAGGATCTCCCAGCCCTTGACGCCCATGCGCGTGGCGTTGCTCGCGGTGATGGTCGCCTTTGTTGCGACCGGGTGTACGGTCCTTGCAGACTTCTACAGAATCGTGCCGCTTACCACTACCATGGGGATGCTCGTCATCATCCTCGGCGCCATCTCGGTGCTTTTCTTCAATCGCGCCTACGACTGGTCGCTTGCCAACTATGAGCACAATGGGGTGTTCTCGAAGATCGTTTTTACCTGGAGGACCGAAAATGACCATCGATAGCGCTTTCCATGATGCCGTCCTCGCCGCGCGCACTCCTCGCGAACTCTCCGCAGGAGGCGTGACGAGACTCATGTACGACGTTTCGGGAATCCCCGGTGCCGCACGTCTGCCGCGTGCCCTCCTCGTGCTTCTGGAGAACGTCATGCGTCGTGCGACCACGACAGAGGATGCCGTTCGGGAGGCATTCTCGGTTATCTCTGCCGGCCTTGCCGGGGGGCAGGGTGAGATCGAGTTCATGCCCGCGCGCGTGCTCTTCCAGGACTTCACGGGCGTGCCGGTCTTCGTGGACTTCGCCGCCATGCGTGATGCGATGGTGGAGCGCGGAGGAGACCCGTCGAAGGTCAATCCGCACATTCCCTGCACCCTCGTCGTCGACCATTCCGTCATCGCGGACGTCGCGGGAGTCGAGGGTGCCGTCGAGGCCAACCAGGAGACGGAGGCGCGGCGCAACCGCGAACGCTTCTCCTTTCTCAAGTGGGCGAGCGGGTCATTCCAGAACGTGGAGATCGTTCCACCCGGCGGTGGCATCTGCCACCAGCTCAACATCGAGCGCTTCTGCAGCGTCGTCACGACCGATGCGCTTGCCGGGGGCGACGTCTCCTGCTTCGACACGCTCGTGGGCACCGACTCCCACACGACCACGGCAAACGGTCTGGGTGTTCTCGGGGGGTGTTGGCGGCATCGAGGCCGAGGCTGCGGCCCTCGGTCAGCCCGTCTCCATGCTGGTGCCTCCCGTCGTGGAGCTGAGGCTCGTCGGATCGCTCCGCGTGGGGGTGTCTGGCATGGACCTCGCGCTCGCCGTGGCGCAGCTCATGCGTCGCGAGGGCGTGGTGGGCTGCCTGGTCGAGGTTACCGGCGAGGGGGTCTCGGCACTCACCGCGACGCAGCGCTCCTGCGTCGCCAACATGACGCCCGAGTACGGCGCCACGACGACGCTCTTTCCCGTGGACGACGTCACGATGGGCTATCTCGAGCTTACCGGCCGCGCGCACTCCGAGGTCGCCTTCGCCCGGGCCTACCTCGAGGCTCAGGGGGTGTTTGGCGACGAGGGGAACCGCGTCTACGCACGAACCGTCACGTTTGACCTCTCAAGCGTAGAGCTCTCGCTTGCGGGTCCGTCACGGCCACATGATCGCGTGGCCGTCGCCGATCTCAGGCGGCGCTTCGAGGACTCGGCCGTCGCCAATGGTCGCACTGATCTCAACCAGGTCTTTGACGCTGGTCGCATGGGGGAGCTCCATCATGGTGCCGTTGCCATCGCCGCGATCACGAGTTGCACTACTGCCACTGATCCTGCCATGATGGTCGCTGCGGGTCTCGTCGCCGCAAAGGCGCGTGAGCGCGGTCTCATGCCAAAGCCCTGGGTCAAGACCATCCTCGCACCGGGCAGCCACGCGACCGAGCTCATCCTTCGGCGTGCGGGCCTCCTCGAACCTCTCCGCGAGCTGGGCTTCTTTACGTGCGGCTTTGGCTGCATGAGCTGCATCGGAAACTCCGGGGAAATCAAGCCTGAGCTCAAGGCGGTCTCCCGTGACGTGGAGCTCACGAGCGTCCTCTCGGGCAACCGCAACTTCGAGGGCCGCATCTCTCCCGACGTGAGCCAGAACTACCTCTGTCAGCCCGCGCTCGTCGTGGCGTATGCCATCGCGGGCACCATGGACGTGGACCTTTCGGCCGAACCCGTCGGATGCGGTTCCGACGGAACTCCTGTGTCGCTTGCCGATCATGCCTACCGACGACGAGATCGAGCGGGTGCTTCACGAGGCCGTGGCCCCCGAGGTCTTCGCCGAGGGTGCCCGTGGGCTTCTCGAGGGATCGGCGGCATGGCGCTCCATTCCTGCCAGCGAGTCCGATACCTTCCCGTGGGATCCCGAGTCAACCTACGTGCGCAGGGCCCCCTACTTCGACATCGCCCGCGAGCGAGAGGTCATCGAGGTGCTCGCGTGCTTGCGCTTCTCGGGGACTTCGTCACGACCGACCACATCTCACCTGCCGGAGCCATCGCTGCCGACTCCCCGGCTGCCCGGTACCTCGAGAGAGGGGTGTCGAGCAGTCCGACTTCAACACCTACGGCTCACGTCGCGGAAATCACGAGATCATGGCCCGCGGCACGTTCGCGAACGTCAAGCTGAGAAACGCCATCGCCGACGGTCGCGTCGGGGATGGACGCATGACTTCCTCGACGGTGAGACCACGTCCATCTTCGACGCCTCGGAGGACTATCGCTCTGCGGGCGTACCCCCTCGTCGTGGTGGCAGCAAGCTCTACGTTCCGGGTCGTCGCCCGCGACTGGGCGGGCAAGGGTCCGCTGCTTCTCGGCGTTCTGCGTGGTCATCGCGGAGAGCTTCGAGCGCATCCACCGTTCCAATCTCGTACAGATGGGTGTCCTGCCCCTTCGTTCGCCAACGGCGAAGGCGCGAAGGAGCTCGGGCTCGTGGGTGACGAGACCTACGACGTGTCACCCGTCGACCTCTCGGCTGGCCTTCCTGCCAGCCGCATCGCGCACGTGAGGGCTACGGACCCGCTGGCGAGGTGGTCGGGTTCGACTGCGTGTTCGCGTGGACACGCCCACGGAAGGTGCTTTCCTCTCGAAGGGCGGCATCCTGCCCTACGTCCTTGGAAACCTCTGCTAGAGTGTCGTCCGACGATAGTACTGGTGGCTGCGAGGTCTGACGGGAGGTGTCGCACATGGAATGTCCCAACTGTGGAACTGCCGTTCCGGATGGCACCTTCGAGTGTCCGAGCTGTCACCTTCCAGCTGGGTCTCACGCAGAGGATCCCCGTCGCGAGCGGTATGTGGTGTCCCGTATGCGGGGCGCTTCTGGCCGATGCATGTCCGTCTGTCCCAAGTGCGGCACACCCATCGATGACAGCGCGACACCCACCCATGCCGTGCGTGACCTCGATCTTCCTGAGATCGACCGTGCACCGTCCGCGGGAGCGGGCGAGGATTCGGATCTCGATTCCACGAGCGCGCTTCTTCAGGCCTATGCGAAGAGCCGCGAGCCTCGTATCGAAAGCGCGATTCCTGCGGAGCAGGACCCGTCCTCGACGGTGCTTCGCCATGACCGGATGCCTCGTACGCGTGTGTTCGTGTTTGCCGCTCTGTTCGCCATCGCCGTCATCGGAGGCGCTGCGCTGGCGATAACGCATCCTTGGGACCCGACGCTCTATAAGACGTCCGCGACGACGCCTGCCGACACCTCGAGCGCGGGCTTCCCCGGCACGCTGACGACACTCACCGGCCAGGACTCCTCGTCTGAGACCACGAGCTCAAGTACTGATGCCGTCTACCAGGCAATCCTTGCCGACTATACGACGCTGGGCGAGCTCGAGGCCAAGCTTGACGCATGTGTCACGACCTTCGACGAGACCGCCTATACCGGGGATGCGTCCTCACGGGCCTCCGCAAGCTCCGATGCCTCTTCGCTCTCGATCAAGATCAGCAACCTGATTTCTGACATCTCGCAGCTTGACAACGGTGCCGGCCACCTACTCGGATGATCTTGCCAATCTCGTCAAGCTCGGCAACTGGCTTCGCAATCGCGCCGATGCGCTTACCGACGCCTGGACGCTCGACGTGGGCTACGATAATCCCTCGGAGCATCGATCCGAGATAGAGGCCGTTGCCAAGCGCAACTACGCGGGCGGCACGGACTCGTTCAAGAAGCAGTTCGACGAGAACTACGACGCATGGAAGCCGACCCAGAAGTAGTGGCAGGCTTCGCCAAGCTCTCTTGCCGAATGTGTGAACCAAGCGCTATCCTGTTAAGATATCGTGATGGTGGATTGTGCCGCGCATGCGGTTGCATAGTTCGATTTCATGGAGGCAGCATGGGCTTCTTCGGAGATTCGCTGTACACCCCCGCGTACAAGGTCGCGGGTGATGAGGTCGCTGTCTTTGATACGAGCAAGGGCGTCGTCCGCGTTCGTCTTGACGGTGATGGCGCACCCATCCACGTCGCGAACTTCTGCGAGCTCGCCGGGAAGGGCTTCTACGACGGGCTTACGTTCCATCGCTACGTCCCTGGCTTCGTCATCCAAGGGGGAGACCCAAAGGGGAACGGGACGGGTGGCCCCTGGGTACTGCATCCATCAGGAGTACACCACCAACCCGCGTAACTCACACGTAGATGGTGCCCTGGCCATGGCACGTTCGTCCGCTCCCAATTCCGCTGGCTCTCAGTTCTACTTCTGCCTCGGTCCCCAGCACGGGCTTGATTCTGGATACACGGTCTTCGGAACCACGCTCGAGGGTCTCGAAGTCATCTCCGCCCTTCGCCAGAACGATGTGATCAACACGATTACCATCGAGCACGTGAGCGCCTAGCGCGCGAATCGGTGCACATACCATTGGAGGCCATCGTGAACCAACAGGCATATGAGGCAGGCAAGGCTGCATACCAGCGTGCCGACTGGCTTAGTGCCGTCGCAAAGCTGAGTCAGGCCAAGCAGCCAGGCGAGGTCGGCGGCTCCGTCGATCACCTCCTCGGAAACGCCTACATGAAGCTTGGTCAGTACGAGTCGGCCGCGAGCGCCTACGGTGATGCGCTCAAGGATTCGGCGTATGGCAGGAGGGGTGCGCTCTCCTGCAACCGTGGGCGCGCGCTTCTCGCCTCCGGGCATACGGCCGACGCGATCGGCGCGCTCTCCTCTGCCGTCCAGGACTCGTCCTATGCCACGCCATACAAGGCCTATCTCGCGCTCGGCTCCGCCTACGAGAAGTCCGGTGACATCAGAAACGCGGGTATCGCCTACCGTAATGCGGCTATCGACGAGGGCAACCCCAACCCGTCGGGGGCGCTCCGAAGCCTCGGAAGCTGCTTCATGAGGCTCGGTCGTCCCGTCGATGCCGTCGAGGCGTATCGCACCGGCCTTGACTTCACGACTCCGCTCGAGAGCCAGAACCAGATCTACTGCGATCTCGGCCTTGCCTACGTGGCCTCCAATCGCATGTCCGAAGCGGTCGATGCGTTCTCCCATGCGACGTCCGATGGTACGTACAGGCTCTCTCCCGAGGCGCAGGCCTCGTTTGACGCCGCCCGCAAGGCGGTGGCCCAGCTCGCGGCCAAGCGCCCCTCCGAAACCGACGCGCTCCTCGCTGCGGCTGGCTATGGTGGCACCTATGATCCCCTCGATCCCACCGGGGAGTCCGGGGAGCTCATCCCAAGTGCCGAGGACACGGGCTTCTTCTCGATTTCCGAGGACGACATCGTCAAGCAGGATGCGCATGAGCGCAAGGTTCGTAGGAAGCACCGCCATGCCGGCCTCAGGGTCTTCATCACGTTCGTCGTCATCCTGATTCTGCTCGTCTGCGCTGCCGGCTTTGCATACTACAAGGGGTACGGATGGCCCACGCAGCAATCCGTCATCGAGTCCCTCTTTGACGCGCAGACCAATGGGGGAGACCTCACCCAGTACGTTTCGGGTTCGGTGTCCGATGCCACGCTCCAGTCGATCGAGTCCACCATTCCCTCGGGTGCGAGCCTGGCGGTCACGGGTACCGACCAGAGCATGACGAACTCCACCGTCTACCTCACCGCGACCCTCGCCGCGGGTGGCAAGCAGGACTTTACGGTCGCTCTGGTGCGTGATGGCATCAGCTGGAAGGTGACGGACGTCAGCGCGGCGTATGTCTCCCAGTCATCCAGCACGTCATCGAACGCCACGTCCGATGCCACCTCAGCCACTGAGACCACCGAAGGTACCGCTAACGTCTCGACCACCACGGGCTCGAGTTCGAGTTCGAAATAGATTCAGGACAATGCACGGGGCCTTCGCTGGGCGAGGGCATGTCATTTGGATTGGAAGCCATGTCGATCTTCGACTCACTCTTCGGGGAATATGGCGGTGACCTGGCAATCGACCTCGGCACGGCCAATACGCTCGTGGCCGTGCGAGGACAGGGCATCATCATCAACGAACCCTCCGTTGTCGCCATCGACAAAAGCGAGAGCCGCGTTCTCGCCGTGGGTACGGATGCCAAGCGCATGATCGGTCGCACGCCTGGATCGATCATTGCCGAGCGTCCGCTCAAGGATGGTGTCATCGCCGACTTCGACGTCACCGAGGTCATGCTTCGCTATTTCATCGAGAAGGCCCGCGAGCGCAGGTACCCCTGGTCTCCTCGCCCGCGCGTCGTCGTCTGCGTTCCGTCGGGCGTGACGTCCGTCGAGAAGCGCGCCGTCTTCGAGGCGACGATTCAGGCCGGTGCCCGCCAGGCATACCTCATCGAGGAGCCCATGGCAGCCGCGATCGGTGCAGACCTGCCCATCGAGGACCCGACCGGCTCGATGGTCGTCGACATCGGAGGCGGTACGACCGAGGTCGCGGTCATCTCCATGGGTGGCATCGTCATCTCGCAGTCCATACGCACGGCCGGTGACGAGTTCGATCAGACCATCCTCGAGCATGTTCGTGACGCATACAACCTCTCCATCGGCGAGCGCACGGCCGAGGACATCAAGATCAAGGTCGGCTCGGCGGCCCCGCTCGCCGAAGAGCTTGACGTCGAGGTCAATGGTCGAGATGTCATGAGCGGCCTGCCCAAGACCGTTCGCATCGAGTCGGAGGAGATCAGGCGGGCGCTCGACAAGCCACTCGACGAGGTGACCAAGGCCGTCAAGGATGCCCTTGACGTGACTCCGCCCGACCTTGCATCCGACCTCATGTACTACGGTATCCTCCTCACGGGCGGTGGTGGCCTTCTCCGCGGCCTCGACCAGCGCCTTCGCGAGGAGACCGGGGTGGCGGTGAACGTCAGCCCCACCGCACTGGAGAACGTCGTCACCGGCTGTGCCAAGGTCCTCGAGGCCAATGCCCTCTCCGGTGGCTTCGTTCAGAACACGGGCAACTAGGCGTGTCGCTCTCCGACGGAGGTCTGGGCTCGAGTGCACCGAGCCTCAGAAACAAGAATCAGAATACGGGCGGGGGTATTCTCGTGATACTCGTCGTCGCCTCGATCGTCCTGTTTACCGTCAGCGTCCGCGGAGGGGAGACCGGCGTGCTGGGAACCGTGCGCAGCGGCTTCCAGACCATCACCTCGCCGGTGCGCTATGCCGGCGCCGTCGTCGCGTCGCCCTTCCAGGGGCTTGCCAACATCTTCACGAACCTGACCGTCGACCAGGCCACGCTTTCCGAGCTCCAGGCGGAGAACGACGAGCTCCAGACGCGCAACGCGGAGCTCGAGGAGGCCGAGCAGACGGCAACGCGCCTGCAGGGACTTCTCGACCTGAAGGACACCTATAACCTCCAGTCCACGGCCGCCCACGTCATCTCGGGCTCGACGGACTCCTGGACGTCTACGGTGACCATCGACAAGGGCACGAGCTCCGGGATTGCCGTGGGCATGCCCGTGACTGCGACCAGCGGCGTCATCGGTCAGGTGATCGGGTGCGGAGCCACCACGTCAACGGTGCGTCTCGTCACGGATGAGTCCTCGAGCATCTCGGCGATGATTCAGACGAGTCGGGCCCAGGGCATGCTTACGGGTTCGGCCACGGGCCAGCTCGCACTCACGCTCATCAGCACCTCCCAGACGGTCGAGGTGGGCGACATCGTGGTCACGAGCGGTCTGGGCGGGGTCTTTCCCAAGGGGCTGCCCCTTGGCAAGGTCACGAGCGTGGAGAACAACCCGGGCTCGCTCTATCTCGACATCATCGTCGAGCCCTTCTCGACCTACGGTAGCTATGAGGAGGTTCTCGTCATCACCTCCCTCACCGAGGGACAGCAGGCGTCCTCCGATGACATAGCCGCCGCGGATGCGCAGGACACCGCGTCGGCTACGTCCTCCTCGACGGCGGCTACCGCCGCGAGTTCCAGCTCGTCCTCCTCGACGACCGATGGCACGGCTACCACGGCCACGGGAACGACGGAATAGGGGGCGGGCGATGCAGGTATCCAACAGGAACAAGGACCATCGAAGCATCCTCGTGCTTGCCGTCGTGTGCGGCACGCTCCAGCTCGCGCTTGTGCCCAACATCGGTCTTGGCAACGGTCGGGCCAATCTCGCACTCGTCTTCTCGGCCTGCATCGCCCTTACCGTGGGCGGAAGAAAGAGCGTTCTGGCCGGCTTCTTTGCCGGACTCTTCTTCGACCTCTCGACGACGGGCCCCATCGGACTCATGTCACTTCTGCTGAGCGTCAGTGCCTACCTCTTGGGGCTTCAGGGCCGCAATCGCATCACGGGGGATCTCGGGCTTACGATGGGCACCTTCACGGTTCATGCGCTCGCCGTCTCGCTTGCATATCACGTCACCATGCTCCTCGTGGGCGAGGCTGGCGGGTTTCTTGATGTCGTTGCCCTTCGTACGCTGCCCACGGCGCTGCTCACCGTCATCGCATTCATCCCGTTCGCGATCTGGCTCACGCGCGTCCAGCCGTCCGGTCCCAACCTCGGGGGTGGTCGTAGGCGGTCTTCGCGCGGCAGCCACTTCAACATGCGAGGTCTCTAGGACTCGCCATGGACGTGAAGCTCATCATAATCGTTCTCTGCGTGGTGGTAGCCATAGGGCTTCTCGTCGTGTTCTTGGTGTTCGGTCGCGGCGAGACCAATTTCACCATGGACATAGGGGGCGCCTCCCCTCGTGCGGCGGGTGGCTCGGACACCTCGTCCGAGAAGACCGTCAGCGGGCGTCTCATCGGTCTCGCCGTGGGTGCGGCTGGCATCTTCGCCGTGCTCATCGCCCGACTCTGGACCATGCAGCTCGTATCCGCAGACGAGTATGCCGCGGAGGCGGAGAGGAATCGCACGCGAACCGTCACCACGGCCGCGCCGCGCGGGCGCATCCTTGACCGCAACGGGGTCGAGATCGTCGCCAACCGTCCGAGCCTCATCGTGGTCTCGGATTCGGACGTCGTGAACGATGACATCGAGGTCCAGCTCGTCGCGAACCTCACTGGCATGCCCTTCCAGGCGGTCCGTCGCAAGATCCAGGATACGTCGGCGGGCGCCCAGAGCAAACGGACCATCTCCGTTGACGTCTCACGTCGCGTCGTCGCCTTCATCGCGGAGCATCCCGGCGTCTTTGACGGCATCGAGGTGGTGGAGCGCTCCCAACGGTCGTATCCCCTCGGTTCCCTTGCGGCTCACGTCGTCGGATACACGGGATCCGTCAGCTCGGACCAGCTCGCCTCGAACGACTCGGATGAGACGGGGATCACCTATGAGTCCGGAGACATCGTGGGCCAGACGGGCGTCGAGAGCACGTATGAGAGCGTCCTTCAGGGCGTGAAGGGCGAGCAGACCGTCTACGTGGACGCCAGCGGCAACGTCCTCGACACCAGCACGACCATCGATCCCCAGAGCGGGTCGGACGTGGTCCTCACGATCGACGCAAAGATCCAGTCGGCCGCGGAGCAGTCCCTCGTCACGCGCATGCAGGAGATAAGGAAGACCGGCTACAATGCCACCGGTGCCTGCGTCGTCTGCGTGGATTGCACGAACGGCGAGGTCATTGCCATGGCGAGCGCTCCGACCTACAATCCCAACGTGTTCGTGGGCGGCAATCTTCGACCG
>Ga0268359_12213_pt1 | contig 10936 bp, 16 predicted proteins | sample BioMet11_FD_194416 | JGI IMG/M metagenome (GOLD analysis project Ga0268359, IMG submission 194416) | Sewage microbial communities from Oakland, California, United States - Biofuel 11 (PacBio Assembly) | ecosystem: Engineered > Wastewater > Sewage > Unclassified | place: USA: California | collected...
CTGCAAAACTCTCTACTGCTTCGGCACCATTAGGAACCACTTCCACCGTGCAATTTTTGTTTTCCAATAGCCGCTTGGCAATCTCTGCATTAATAGAATTATCCTCGGCCAAAAGAACTCGTTTGCCGGTAAAATCAAATACGGGATCAGGTTTAATCTCTCTTGGTTTTTTCAAATCAAGGTTGGCAAAAGCCTGATTCAGGGAATTTACAAAAATAGGCTTCTTCATAAACATATTAACACCGGCATCAATGGCCTGCTTCTCTATGAAGGCCCAATCATAAGCGGTCATAATGATGATTGTTACTTCCGTCCCTACAATTGTTCTGATACGTCTGGCAGTCTCGATACCATCCATATCCGGCATTTGCCAGTCCAAAAGAATCAAATCATAGTCACGCCTAATATCGTGCTGCTTGGCAACCTTAATCAAGGCACCTGCACCGCTATCCACCCATTCTGCCTCATAGCCGGCTTCTTTAAGAACAAGCTGAGTATGACGGCAAACAATTACATCATCATCCACCACCAAGGTATACAGAGATTTTTGCTTAGGTGGTAATAAATTGCGCGCCTTGATTGAATCCTCTGTAAGGCCCAGCTCCACCTCCACGGTAAACTCGCTACCTACATTCTTAATGGAATGGACAGAAATGCTACCGCCCATCAGATTAACAATATTCTTGGAAATTGCCAATCCCAGGCCTGTACCACCGTAAGGAGAGGTTCGGCCCCTTTCCTCCTGGGTAAAAGCTTCGAACAGGTGAGGTACAAACTTCTCGTCAATGCCAATACCTGTATCTGATACCTCAAAGCGTAAAACTGCTTTATCTCCGGCACAAGCAATTTGTTCAATCATAAAATGAATCTTACCACCCTTAGGAGTAAACTTCACTGCATTGCCCAAAAGATTAATCAATACCTGCTGCAGCTTCATCACATCGCCCACATAAAAAGGCTCTGTATAACTCTTTAAGACGCAGTCATAATCCAAGCTGCCTGCTTGGCATTGCTCGTAGAGAATAGTGTTGATGTTATTAACCATGTCTTCGAAATTAAAGGGTTCTTTCTTAAGAAGCATGCGGCCACTTTCAATACGACTCATATCCAAAATATCGTTAATCAGGCTCAGTAAGAAACGAGCGCTGAGTCCAATTTTTTGCAGATGATCCTCCATACTTCTGGTCAGGCCCTTTTCCTGAAGGGCAATGGCATCCAGACCGATAATAGCATTCATCGGGGTCCGGATTTCATGACTCATCCTACTTAAGAATTCAGATTTAGCAACGGAAGCCTGTTCCGCAGCCTTTAGTGCTGAGCCCAACTTTTCTCTTTGCTCTGCTTCCCTCTCAAGCAGTTCCGTAATATCGCTAAGCACGAATACAATGATGTCTTTATGCTCATCCAAGTAGAAAATATCATCACGCATCTGTCTTAAGGGATGCCCCGGCAAATCCATCTTGCGGTCACTTCTACTGTAGTAGCAGGTATAAAGCGGTGCGGAAGCCAATTTTTCTTTAATGGTTTCCGGAGCCATTTGCTCAATATATTTTACTTTTTCCTCTTGGGAAGAACAATTCTTAGCTACCTCCCTGACCGCCTCGAGATAAGGAATCCCTTCCGTAAAGGTAGCATCCAAAGCGTCATGGGTAACATTGACATACAGCTGCCCTGTTTGCAAATCATAATAAGCAATGGTTTCAAAATGTTTAACCGCAATGGCATTAAACATCTTTTCCCGTACCGTCCTGTCAGTAACATCGCTGGTGTAATACAGAGCAATCAAATCACCGCTGGTAGGATCTGGCATAACCTCGGCTGACGTGGAAACCCAACGCAAGGTTTCATTGACATAGCGCCGATAAAAAATTTCTGCCTTAAAAAGCCCTTTGCTGTAAGCTTGTCTTACCGCATCACTGCTACAGGTGCTAATGAACAAAGCTCTATCTTTAGGATCCGGTATACGAGCTGCAGCCCTGAGCAAAACATCCACGGTAGCAGGATTACTATCCAGAAGCGGTGGACAAATACGCAAAGCCTCTTCTCTGATTTTCGCCGGCACTACTTGTTCCAACAGCTTGCCATCCTTGGTTTGAATATCAGGATTAGTCCGTTGCGTAAGGTTAAACGTAAAAGCTTCAAAAGTATTACCGCTCAAAGAACGTAGCCTGAGGAGCTTGTCTCTAAGTACCTTCTCCTCTCGCTTCTGCTGAGAAACATTTAAAGAATAGCCTTGAATTTTAATAAGCTTACCGGCTTTATCCCGTACAGCATTTAAGCGCAGCTTTTCCCAACCCCACTTGCCTTGATAGGCGAAGTGGACCGTACATTCAGCATGTTCAGCTCCATCTACAACTTCTTGCAGCATTTGTCGATAAGCCGCACAGTCCTCAGATGTGGCCTTAGTATATGCCAAAAAGTCATCCGGAAAATTTTCCCAAGTCATGGGCAATTCAGACAACCGATCACTCATGGCATAGATTTCACAACGGTGTTGCTGCGGAAAAATGGTGAAAAACTGTATGTCTGAATGAGAAATAGCTTCCCTTAGGGCCAATTGACTATCCGCTAGTTTAGCTTCTGCTTCTTTTTGCGCATCAAGACTAATGTGTGATGCATAGTAGTATTGAATGCCTTTCTCCTCATAGGCAGCACGATAGCGAATGTCCAGCCAATGGAGCTCGCCAGCTTCGTCGATGATACGATAAATAGAGTGTCCCTCTGCTTTACTGCCGGAGCTAACTCGTTGAAATTCCTCTTTGACAATATGAACATCCTCAGGATAAACAAACTCCTGCACATTGGTGTGTAACACGTTTGAGCATAAGCTACGCTAAAGTGATGCAACGAGCACCAAGCAGCATTAAAGAAGTCAAGGTAGAACGCTCCCTTTTCTTCGTGCAAAATACTGACACCATCCGGAATATTATTTATTAAATCTTCAAAGCGATGCGAAGAAATCAGCTCTGTTTCCATATTCACTTCTTTGGTAATATCCCTGCCCCTACCATATAGACCAATGATTTGTTCCTGCTCATTCCTCACCAATTGTTTCCAGGTTTTAGACCAGCGAACCTGCCCTTTTTCCCCCGGCAGTTTTTCAATATAGCCATTTAAATCCTTTTGCAAAGCAAAGAGCTTTTTATCATCTTCCCGATAACTATCGGCAATATCTTTAGGAAACAAGTCATAATCAGTTTTCCCGATTACATCTGCCTCACTTTTTTGTCCACACATTCTAGCGAACGTCTCACTGGCAGCATGATAGACTAAGTCCTTGTCCTTAACAAAGGCGTATTCGTCACTATTAGCCATTATTACCTTAAGGGCCTTGGACAAAAGTTGATTATCGTCAGTAGGCATAGTACTCATTTGTTGATTGTCTCCCCTTTACAAAAATTTCCCGGCATCAGTAATTATTAAATAATAAATTACTTACAATAATAACATTATACCCTTTTTACTCATTTAAAACAAGACACCATCGAGCGCCCGGCTCGATGGTGTCGACAACGATTTATAATTTACCTTATTTCAGCATTTCAGCCTTTTTCGCCAGGATTGCTGCACAAGCTGTGCAAGCTGGGCAATCACAATATTTTGCTCCTGCTTTTTTAATTTCCTGAGCGTGAGCCAAACCTTTTTTGCCACATCAGCTCCAAACAACTTAGCACCCACTTCAGAACCAGCAAAGCCAATCAAACCATCAATTGGCATTATATCCTCTTCCAGCTCCTTAATATATTTTTTTGTTTCCATTGCTTCTTCAGGAGTGCCTTGAGCCTTCAGCCAAGCATAGCTGCTGCCTTTACTTCAGGGCAAGCAGAAGGTGCTTTCAACAAATCATTAGTTTTCTCTATCACATATTTTCTTGTTTCCTTTGCATTGGAATTACCTCCCTCTACTTATTTTAATTTTACCCCAAAACAGGAAAAGTAACAAGTAAGCAACAGCTTTGCAGAAACTGCCAGCCTTGTTTTGTCACATTTTTTATAGTTTTGAGACAGCGGGGCGGTACTTTTGTCCCCCTTGTCTTAGTTTTCGGCAAAACCGCATTCACGGCAGCCAAGGCATTTAAACGTTTTGGGAAAACCTATAAATGGCATGCATTGGGTAATTACGGCTAAAATAGTGTTCTTATCGTTGCCCACCAGTTTATTGCCATTGACATGAGCTTTCACCTGGGGATCACAACCTCCCAGGCTGGCAATTGCAGCTAAGGTCAGCATTTCTCTTTCCTTTAAGCCCAGGACAACCACGCGTATAAGTATCACCAAAACAATAAGCAGATAAATAATCCTGAATATGCTTTTGATTGTCTGGGGCAGAGGCCTCGCATGGTAGCAATATGGTCGCCAAAAATACTAGTTTGCACTGCAATGCCTTTTTCCAACCTGTCTTCTTCCGTAGTTTTACTTTGGCTAGGCAAAGGCAGCTTAATACCTTTAGCTTTAAACACCTTATTGGTTAAGGTCAAACCCTTTACTGCTCCCGGAAAACCAACGTATGGCGCAATCTGATGGAATACTTCTTTAATTTCCTCAGGCTTTACGCCAATGCGTAACGCTGCCTCAATATGGGGCGTGAGCGTATCCGCATTCCCTGTCCCGGTAATACTGGCAATAGTGATGAGCAGCCTTTGTCTATTAGTCAAATTGCCATAGCTGTAGACTTCTCCCAGTAGAAAGCGAATGCATTTTTTGCCTCAAAATCAGGATCTGTTTCCGCTAAAGCAATTTTTTCATCACCATAAATTCCTTCATCCTTTGTTCTGCCAGCTTTACTCTATCCAATTTATATTCTTCCTCCCTGTCACACTTTTTCAATCTCTGCATGATGTGCTGTAAAACGCAGTACCAGAATGCCCACTTCATACAGAAGCAGCATAGGCACAGCCATTAAAACTTGAGACAAAACATCCGGCGGCGTTAAAGTCCTGCCACGATAAAAATCACCAAAATAACATGCCTTCTATAGTGTCTTAAAGTCTCATAGCTTATCAAACCCATTCTGCCCAATACATAACACAGCACCGGCAGCTCAAAAACCAAGCCAAAGGGAAAGACAAAGGCTAGTAAGAAATCCATGTAGGCATCAATTGAAAGCATTGGTTGTGCCACGCCTTGACCAATCATCACAAAGAAATTTACTGCTGCCCAAAAAACCATAAAGTAGCCGAAAGCCACACCTGTGGCAAAAAGGGCAATAATGATACAGCCTAATAAAAAAGCATGGGTTCTTTCATTTTCATAAAAAGCAGGCTTAACAAATTGCCAAATATGCCAAAGCAAAAAAGGAGCAGTAAGCAGCAGAGCACACAAAAGAGCTGCCTTCACCTGTACCAGAATCACATCGCCCAGGCCAATATAGACAAGATTGATACCTTGTTGCCGAACCGGATTGGTAAAAAGGCCATCACCGGATCAATATATAGCCCCAAAATAATGCTAAAGCTGACAAACACAACCACCAGACAGGCAATAAGCCTTTTGCGCAATTCAGCCAAATGTTCACTTAAGGGCAGCTCATTTAGCGCTGTCATTGTCGTTTACCTTTACTGCTTCATCGACCTTATTTAATTCGCTTTTGAATTCCCTAATGCTGGTGCCCAAAGCCTTACCCAAACCTGCTACCTTGCCTGAACCAAACAATACAATTGCCAAAGCAAAAATTACCAACAATTCGCCAGTTCCTAATCTCATTTTTTTCGTCTCCTTTTAATTATAATTTCTTCCCCAGCTCATAAGCTGCTTGCGGGAAATTAGTTTTTTCAATAGCTGCCTTATCTAAACAATCCTTGGCCAAAATCTTACCTACATCAGACCATTCCATATAATTTGTTAACTTTTTGTAGTAAGCCTCTATCGCTTCCAGCATCCAGCTATCATTACTGCCGGCCGCAACCAAAAGAGCAGATTTTTTGCGGTGAATTGATTCCGTGCGAGAATAAAATCTGTCTATAATAGTTTTTAATTGCCCGGTAAGTCCTGCAAAATACAAAGGACTAACCAGGACCACCATGTCACAGCCAACCAAACGTCCAATTAAATCATTTTCGATATCATCCTTATGTATACAAGGTCCATTCATACCACAGGTATCACATCCAACACAAGGATGAATATTTTTAAAAGCACTATCAAAGCGATAGACATCATGTCCGGCTTCTTTAGCGCCGGCTATAAATCTCTCTGCCAACACATTGGTAGTACCATCCTTAACAGGACTACCGGTGAGCACAACTATCTTCATGTCTTCACCTCCTATAATTTTTTACCTATTTCATAGGCCTGACCACCAAACGAGAAGACTCAATCAGGCTTCTGGCCCCACAGCCTATAGCCAAAACCTGCCCGGCATCCTTCCAATCCAGTATTTTGAGAATAGCTTGATAATTTTTTACCAAGGCCGGCATAGTATCTTCTGAGCTGTTATAAGCAGTGGCCATTAGCAAAGCATTTTTCCCCTTCAATTTTTGGTCTTTGGTATGAGAGTAAAATCTATCAATAACGCCTTTTATTTGTGCAGAAAAGTATAGTAGTAAAGCGGTGTAATCAAGGCTACCACGTCTGCCTCCAGCAAAGGTTGCATTAGCTTTTGTTCAACGGTATCACTAAATATACATTTCCCTGCCCCCTTGCATTTATCACAGCCTGTACAATAGTGATATTTTTCAAAGGCTGCATTAAAGCGAGTAACGCTGTGTCCGGCTTCCATAGCACCCTGAATAAATCTATCTGCCAGATAAGCAGAGGTTCCTTTAGCATGCGCACTGCCGGTAATTACTACTATTTTAAGCTTATTGCCTTTGGAAATTTCCTGAGGTGCAACCGGCTTGGCGCTCTTGCCACTTAATTCACCGGTTCCGGACATTCCCAACAAGCCACAGCCGCTAAGGAATACCGTCATCGCACCCATTCCCGTGACTTAAGAAATTCTCGCCTGTTCATCAAAGACACATCCTTTCCGATAAACGTACATAGAGCTTACCGCCGTCTTGGCCAGCTTTTTCACCAGTACTTCCGTCTGGGGAAGTAGAGCATGATCATAATTGGCCAACTGTTCATCAGCCTTAGCGACTGCCGTCTGTAGCTCTGTAATTTTATTTAAAAGCAGCTGTCTTGCCAGCGCAATTATTTCTCTTCTTTTGTGAGTAGTACGTTTACCTTTTCTAGCTAAATTCATATATTCTTGAATAGCATCCAAGGACATGCCTACAGATTTTAGCTCACTAATAAGCTTTACCCACTCCACGTAGTCTTGGTTATACACTCTTAAACCGCTGACATTGCGAGGCACAGCAGGAATTAAACCTATTTTTTCGTAATAACGTAAAGTTGCTTCGGACACACCACAAATATCAGCCATTTCTTTAATAATCATCTTAAGCCCTCCTCATTTGCTTGCCTGTTTTCTTAATATCAGCAATAATATAATCCAGCTTATCTACCAACTCTTGCTGGATATGCACCTCTTCCAAAACATTAGCTCTAAATTTTTTCAGCATCAAAATTTGTGCCGGTTGATTTTGTTCCTCCCTAAAACGGAGTAATTCTTTTATTTTAGTTTTGTCTACTCCTGCTGCAACCAACAAGTCAATGAAGTTGGCAAGTTCAACATACTCCTCCAGGTTTGTGTCGTTAATCTTGGATTCTTCCACTAAGCCCTGTCGCTTAAAAGCCTCGAATTTATCTTCCATTTGTTGAATATATATCTGTGTGTTTAGCATCCTGTTCTCCTCTAAAAAAAATGTGAGCAGAGAATTTTTTTCTCTGCTCACATTGTAAGAATATTAGGTCAATATGTCTAATACTTAGTTTTTATGGTTTGTCATGCTTAAAAAGCATTTTGCAAATTCGAGGAATTTTTGGACTGCCAGACTAGTAGGTTGCTGCCTGCGCCAGGCCAATACATTCGTTGCGTCAAAAGCGGGGCGCAATCTACGGCAGCAAATCTTGCTCTCATCCACATAGGGTAAAGAGCCTTCGATGGAAATACCTATACCTAAGCCATGCTCTACCATAATAGATGTATTGGTACTAAAATTGGAGCTTATATCTGTAGAAACCTGACCAGCTACATCCCCTAGCCAAGCTCTTACCTCGCCAATGGTTCCGCACGTACAGGTAAAATCAAATTTCTACCAATTAAATCCTTGGCAGTAATATATTTTTTTCTGGCTAATGGATCATCAGCGCGCAAAATGGCCATCCAGTGTTCTTTTACCCCCAGGCGAATATATTCGTATTTATCTATACTCACCGGTTCCAAAAGGAGACCTACATCTAAAAGGCCATTGTCCAGCTTATAAGTAACAGCTGTAGCATTGGCTGCATAGGTGAAAAATTTAACCAAAGGATATTGCTTTTGAAAAGCCTTAAACAGTTCTGCTATTTGGTGTACCGCTTCTACCTCGCCCCACCCCACCATAATTTCGCCACTGACCTGCTCGTCTTGCTCCAGCAATTCTTTAGAGGTCTTGTCTACCAGGTTCACGATATCTTCAGCACGGCGGCGTAGCAAAATGCCTTCATTTGTTAAGCTTATTTTTCTGGTACCACGCGCAAATAAAGTAACACCTACATCTTCTTCCAGTTCTTTTAATTGTCTGGACAGCGTAGGCTGTGTAATATGCAATACTTCGGCAGCTTTGGTAATACTCTCTTCTCGTACTACTACTAAGAAATATCTCAATACCCTTATTTCCATGTCTTCACCTTCTTTCCCTCATTATACATTTGCCAATGGGGACGGAGTCAACTGGTAAATTAAAAATTTATCAGTTGACTCCGTCCCCATTGGCAACATTTTAGTTTATTTTTTTACTTCTACTTTGTCAATCTGCTGTCCATCCGGCAAGTATGATGTAAATATCATACTATTATCCGTCGCTTCCATATATAAGAAATTATCTGTTTCCGGTTGCGGAGCCACCGTTACATCCAGCTGGTGACTTTTCCATAAACTGGGATACCGTACATTACCGGCTACACCGGTAATGATATAAAGCGGACCTTTTTCATCTCGCTTAAAATTCCTAATATGTCCTCTATTTCTATAGGTATGCAGGTGAGCAGTTAAAACCACATCTACATTATTCGCATCAAAGATTGGCATAAACAAGTTGCCCTCTTCGGAAATGCCTTCTGCTCTGGGAGTAGGTCTGGTTAAGAAACCGTACTGTAAAACATCCTTATGCATTAGAACTACTTTCCATTTTTTCTTGGTCTGTGCCAAATCTTTTTTCAGCCATTCAACCTGAAGTTTCATCATATCCGGTTGAAAACCTTTTATCTCATTTTCTTGGGTATTAAGCACCACAAAATGGACATCACCATAATCAAAAGAATAGTACTGATTTTGGTAGGTCGCATTTTCCAGCTTGGGCAGGGCAAAGAGATGCAAATAAGCCTCCGGCATACGAACTTTCCAAGCCAGATTATAGGTCTCATGGTTGCCCATCACAGGCACCACCGGAATGTGCTTAATCATATCGTCTACAGCCTCAAACCAATAGTTCCATTGGTTGTGATCCTCGCCATTATCCACCAAATCACCCATGTTTACAAAGAAATCTGCATCCTTGTACGTCTTCCAGGCGAAGCGGGAAATATTCTGCCAGGCGGTATAATCACTGGACTGGGAGTCCGGAAAAATCAAGGCTTTAAAATTGTTGCCCTGAGGAGTTTTTAGCTCCTGCCAAGCTGTAGCTTCTTTCCCGGCCAAAGCCCTATAACGATAAGTTTGTCCCGGTTGCATATCTGCAATTCGAGCCGTATAAATATAGCTGGTCACCTTGTCGTCGGTAAATTTTTCGCCTTGGGCAACCACTCTTTGTACCGTATCCTGACCCTTTAGGCCATATTCCACCGCAGCATCCTGAAGCTCTTTATCGGTTTGCCACATAATGGTACGTCCCTTACTGTCATCAGCAGCAATTACCTGCCGCAGGGCCTTGACCTGCAAGGTACCGTTCACCACACTAGCTGCCTGACCGGCTACGGTAGTAGCTACATGGGTAACTGCACTACCACAACCAAAGGCAAAAAGACTGATGAACATAATCAGCAATAAACCAAGGAGATTACTTCTTTTTTTCATAGGTTCCTATATTTTTCTCCTATTTCTTGGATATTTTTTTAGAAAAATTTATTACATAATCCTTTCTTACTATCTTATAGAGAGTTTTAAAACATCACAAAATTCATGGCCAGATACATCAACCAAAAAGTGTAGCCCACATTCAATGCTCTTGCGTTAGTCCCCAGCATAATGGTTTTGGTAGCAGCATCCAAATCAGCATAAGCCGGAATTTGCAATCCCAAAACAGCCGGTGTAGTAAGCAGGATAATAACCATAAAAGAAAACAAGGTTGCATAAACAAAAGTAACAAAGATTCTTTTGGAGTTATATATGCCTCTATTGAGAGATGCCAAAATACCTCTATGGGTAACAATATAGACAAAAAACAGGACGAACAGCTCCACGACCAAATTCATCCGACCACTTTGGGTCAAATCCTCGTAAAACATCAGCATAGACCAAATTATGGTTATGGAAAAATCAACACCTATACGAAATAAAAATTTTTTGTCCATATTTCACCTATCCTATTTTAATTTATTGTAGTCCTCAGGTGAAACCGGCTCCAGCCATTGGTTAGAAGCACCTTCTGCAGGTACGGCAATAGCTACATGAGCAAACCAGCTGGTAGGAGCTGCGCCGTGCCAATGCTTAACCTCGGGAGGAATATTAACTACGTCACCCGGTTTCAATTCTTGAGCAGGCTTACCCCACTCCTGATAATAGCCCCGGCCACTAGTCACCAAAAGGATTTGTCCTCCCTTGTGATGAATATGCAGTTGTTGCGGCACCCCGGCTCAAAGGTTACATTAGCAATATTTAAGCCTTCCGTAGTTAAGGGGTTGAAGATAGC
>Ga0268359_12775_pt1 | contig 10936 bp, 14 predicted proteins | sample BioMet11_FD_194416 | JGI IMG/M metagenome (GOLD analysis project Ga0268359, IMG submission 194416) | Sewage microbial communities from Oakland, California, United States - Biofuel 11 (PacBio Assembly) | ecosystem: Engineered > Wastewater > Sewage > Unclassified | place: USA: California | collected...
GGCGGCCGGCTCGCCGTCACGACCCGCACGACCCGCCTCCTGGTAGTACTCCTCAAGCGAGAGGGGCAGGCCTGCGTTTATCACGTAGCGTACGTCCGACTTGTCGATGCCCATGCCGAAGGCGTTCGTGGCCACCATCACGCGTGCGTCATCCGCCGCGAAACGCCTCTGCGCCTCGGTGCGGTCGACGTTGTCCATGCCCGCGTGGTAGGCGACGGCCGCGACGCCTGCGGCACGCAGGGACGCGACGAGCCCGTCGACCCCCTTGCGCGTGGTGGCATAGACGATGCCCGGCTGGGCGGCGTTATGGGTGGCATAGCCCACGATGAACTGCTCGCGCCGCTTGGGCGTAAGCTCGTACGAGTACAGCGAGAGATTCGGACGATCGAAGCCGTTGATCTGCACGACCGGGTCATGCAGGTGGATGAGGTCCACGACATCGTCGCGCACCTCCCGCGTTGCCGTCGCCGTGAGGGCCGCCACCACGGGACGCACGGGCAGGCTGTCGACGAACCCCGCAATGTCGCGGTAGGCGGGTCGAAAGTCCTGGCCCCACTGGCTCACGCAGTGCGCCTCGTCCACAGCGACGAGCGGTATGCCCGCAGCGGCGGCGAAGGAGCGGAACCGCATGTCCCGCAGTCGCTCCGGGGCCACGTACATGATGTCATACCAGCCGTCGAGCGCTCGACGCATCACGATCTCCTGCTGGCGCGCAGTGAGGCTCGAGTTGAGGTACGAGCCACGGATGCCTGCCTCCTTGAGGGCACGCACCTGGTCGTCCATAAGCGAGATGAGCGGGCTCACCACCAAGGCGAGCCCACCGAGAAGCACGGCGGGAATCTGGTAGCAGACCGACTTTCCGGCCCCTGTGGGCATGACGGCAAGCGCATCTCGGCCCGCGAGGATGGCCGAGATGACCTCCTCCTGACCGGGACGAAAGCTCGCGTAGCCAAAGTGACGCTCGAGTGCCTCACGAGCGTCGACCAGGGAAGGCGGGGCAGGCTCCTGTGCCCCTCCCGTGTTGCCGCGGCGGGCTCCCGTCACGAGAGGAGATCCCCGTGGATGAGGCCGAGACGTACGCAGGCGTTCCAGATGCCGTTCTCGTCCACGCCGTCGGTCACGAAGTCGGCCATCTCCCTCACCTCTGGGTTGCCGTTACCCATGGCGACCGATGTGCCCACCGCGTCAAACATTCCCAGGTCGTTGCCTCCGTCGCCAAAGCACATGGCCTCCTCGGGACGAAGGTCGTACATCTCGAGCACGCGACGCACTGCTCGAGCCTTCCCCCCGTGGATGGGGAAGGCGTCAACGAAGTTGGGAGTCCAGCGCGTGAGCTTGAGATGCTTGGTCGCATCCCTCAACACGCCCGTCTCACCAGGACCGAGGAAGACGTTCATCTGATAGATGTCGTGCTCAAGGGCCTGGTCGATGTCCTCCACGGCGAAGGAGAGTCCTGCGGCATCCATTGACGCCCGCACGCGCTCGTTGTATCCGCTGAGGTAGCACCTGTCCCTCTCCATAAACAGCGCCTGGTAGAGTCCCTCGTGAACCTGGCGTACCACCGTGGCGACATCGTCTTGCTCGATGGACTCCTGGTAGAGGACGGCATAGCGATTGAGGATGAACTGGCCGTTGAAGAGGATGAAGGCCTCGAGGTCGGCGATGGGGATCTCATCGACCTGGTAGGGGGCACGGCCTGTGGCGAGAAAGCACTTGACGCCCGCCGTGCGCAACTCGCGCAGGGCGTGGTGCGTGGATTCGGGCATGACGTGCGTGGCAAACGAGAGACAGAGGTGCCATCGGCGTCGAAGAACGCCGCCTTTATCTTGTGATCGATGTTCCAGGTGGGCATAAGCATCCCTCCGATCGGAGCCGCCAGACTTCGTCATGATATTCGCTTTCGCAGCTTGGAGTCATCGCCATGCCCATGTCCCACGGATACCCCCACAGTCGATGGCGACCTTCGGGCAGAAGATGGGCCCGACGCTGCGGGCGGAACAACCCTAAGCTCTCCTTCTAGAGGTCGTACTCCATGAGCGCGCCATGGCCACCGAGCACCTGCCAGTGCCCCGAACCGAGGATTCTTCTCAGGTAGGCTCGCTCCTCCCCCGCGAGGGCGGGGTTCGAATCCACCGACGTCATGAGGAACGGTGCGAGCGAGTTGAACCGCGCCTGCGGCCTGGTCTCGCCATGGACGTTGACCAACACGTCACCAGAGACGCATATCCGCTGCGCACGGTCGATGAGGACCGTCTCGCCCAGAACATGTCCGCCCGCACCCTCCCACATCTCGAAGTGGAACGGCTCGACGTCAAGCGTTGCCGGCCCACCCTGCGGAGAGACGCATCGTGCGATGGGCTCGGTCGAGCCGTCGGGGCGCCTTCCCAGCGAGACGAAGCCATCAAGACTCGGGACCTCGTATCCAGAGAGCACGTCCCCGATGCTCACATAGGGCATGTGGGCGGGAATCTGCATGCGCCAGTCTGGCTCGCCATGGAGCTGCAGCAGAAAGTGCTCGAGCACGCGATCTATCACGTAGACGCGCGACGCGAGATCGCAGCATCCCACGTGGTCCACGTCACCGTGCGTGAGGAAGAGCTCGCGGCGGCGCTGGTCCCAGTCCGGATACTCCCTGCCGAGCATGTCGAGAAGCTCCTTGCGATAGCAGGAGAAGCCCGAGTCAAGGATGAGCAGGCGGTCGGTGCACTCGAGAACCCAGGTGTCGCTTCCGGCCGGCGGCTCCACGAGCAGCCCATGGACTCCCCGGGGCGTGGCAAAGCGCGTGACCCGTGCGTTGGCGGCATACGCCGCCCCTGATACGCATGGATGTCGCGCGCGAACCGTTCGATGTAGGTAAAGGGCCTGAAGGGGTCGTTGTTGGTGTGCTCGAGGTTCTGGACGATGCGGTTGGCATTCACCAGAATCTCCTCCTCCTGCTGTGACGTGAGCCCCATGAGCTCGGAGATGCCGCGCACGAAGGTGAGGTAGAAGAGGTTGGTATCGATGACGTGCTCGTTTCGGTCATAGTCCAGGATCTCGGCAGGGCCAGACGCGGCGAAACGTCGGCGAGAAACCCATCGAGCCGCTCGATCCCGTGAGCGTGCGTTCCCAGGCGCACGACCTGCTCGCCAGGGCTCAGGACCTTGGCGTTGAAAGTAGGTGATGTTGAGGCCGTGCCTGTCGACCAGCTCGAGGATGGGCTCAAGTGCCCCGGGGGCATTCTCGACGCGAAGCTCCAAGAGAAAGACCGTGCCCACGCGCTGTTGGTCCGGGAGTACCCCAGCTTGCGCAGGCCCGTCTCGGCCGCCTCCATCTGCTCCGGGGTACCCACGACCTCCCACGAAGAAGGTGTGGATGTCAATGACCTTTGTTGTAGCTCGCCCCGCACGATGTCGAGCCCAAGACGCGAGAAACACGCGGTCGGCCTCGAGAAACGACCCCCGATGATTGCCGAGCACGAGCACGAACGTCCTGCGCATACGAACCCCTCCTCCGACGTTCCCCCTGAGACGTCCGGGACGCCTACTGCTGCGAGAGGAGCGAGTCCACGAACTGCCGAGCGCCACGAGCGGAGCGACCACCACGACGGGTGGAGAAGCGTTCGGCAAGGAGATCGAGCTCGTCCTGGTCCATCCGAATCCCCGCATCGTCCACGAGCTTGTGAACGATGTCGAGGTAGGTCGCCTTGTCCGGCTTGGAGAACGAGACCCGGATGCCAAAGCGATCAGAGAGCGAGATGATCTCCTGCATGGTGTCGTTGCGATGGACGTCATCGCCCTCGCGATCGGAGAAGCGCTCCTTCACCATGTGACGGCGGTTGCTCGTCGCATAGATCGCCACGTTATCCGACTTGGCGGACACGGAGCCCTCGAGGATGGCCTTGAGCGCCGCGAAGTTGTCATCGTCGTTCGAGAAGGACAGGTCGTCGATGAAGATGAAACTTCAGCGGGTTGCGTGTGAGCTCGTCGAGGATGACGGGTGTTGCGCAGCTGCTCCTTGCGAACCTCCAGGATGCGCATGCCCCTCGGCGCAAGCTCGTTGACCACGGCCTTGACCGTGGAGCTCTTGCCCGTACCCGCGTCACCCGTGAGCAGGAATGTTCGCCGCGGGAAGCCCGGCCGCAAGCGCACGGGTGTTGTCGAGGATGATCGTGCGTTCGCGCTTGTAGTCCACGAGGTCGGAGAGGCGGATTGGGTCGGGATGGCGCACGGGCACGATGCTACCCTCGTCATCCACGCGGAACACGTGATAGCGGGCGTACATGCCATAGCCATAACTGCCGATGTTTGCCAAGCGGTCACGGTACGTCCCCACAAGGTCCACGTGCTCGGTATCAAAGCTCGACAACGAATCCGCCATCACGGGCGGGAGGATGTCGAGAAAGTCGACAGGGGTGAGGTCGGCGAGCCTCTGGAGCGTGGACAGCTCATCGGCGACGGCAGACTCCATCGCGGGGCCAACCCCCTGCCCTGATCCAATGCGCCGCAGGTAGACGTTCTCGTCATCGACCACGGCATCACGAATGTAGGTCGACAGCCCCTGGGCCTCGGAGGCAAAGAGGAGCGAGACGAACTCGGCGTAGTCAAGCGAGAGGTCATACGACTCCGAGAGGAAGTCGCGGCCCTCCTCCTCGGAACCATCCCCGACGAGGTCCCTCACCACCGAGGCCCGCGCCACGCAAAGGCCAAGCGCATCGATGACGGGGTCGGCGAGCAGCGCGCGAAAGACCGTGAGCGTGCTCATCCTGAAGTGCAGGTCGGTGAACTGAGCGGAGGTCATGCAGTCTCCTAGTCGAGGACGGCGCCGTTGGCACCGGAGCCGACGAGCTTCGCGTAGCGCCTGAGGTAGCCGGTGAGCTTCTTGGTCTTGGGAACGAACGCGACCATGCGGGCGTCGTACTCCTCCTGCGAGATCTTGAGCTCGATGCTGTTGTCGGGGATGTCGATCGAGACGGTGTCACCCTCCTCGATGATGCCGATGGCACCACCGGAGGCCGCCTCGGGCGAGATGTGCCCAACGCAGGCACCACGCGTGGCTCCGGAGAAGCGACCGTCGGTTATGAGAGCGACGGATTCGCCAAGGCCCATGCCCTGGATGGATGCCGTGGGGGCGAGCATCTCTCGCATGCCGGGGCCACCCTTGGGACCCTCGTAGCGAATCACGATGACGTCGCCCGGATTGATCTTCCCGGCGTTGATGGCCGCCTGGGCGTCCTCCTCGCAATCGAAGACGCGGGCGGGCCCCTCGTGGACGAGCATCCCGGGGGCAACGGCGGAGCGCTTGACCACGGATCCGTCGGGCGCAAGGTTACCGCGGAGCACGGCGATGCCGCCCGTCTCGGAGAACGGGTTCTCTGCGGTACGGATGACGTCGGGATTCTCGTTGACCACGTCGGCGAGGTTCTCGCCCACCGTGTGGCCCGTGACGGTCATGCAGCCGGTGTCGAGAAGCCCACGCTTGGTGAGCTCGGCCATGACGGCATAGACGCCACCGGCCTCGTCGAGGTCCTCCATGTAGGTGGGACCGGCGGGCGCGAGGTGGCAGAGGTTGGGCGTACGCTCGGAGATGCGGTTCGCGATGTCGAGGTTGAGCTCCACGCCACACTCGTGCGCGATGGCGGGCAGGGTGGAGCATCGTGTTTGGTGGAGCAGCCCAGGGCCATGTCCACGGTCATGGCATTCATGAAGGCTTCCCTGGTCATGATCTGACGTGCCGTGATGCCCCTCTCGAGCATGTCCATGACGGCCATGCCCGCGTGCTTCGCAAGCTCGAGACGACGGGAGTACACGGCGGGGATGGTACCGTTGCCGCGCAGGCCCATGCCGATGGCCTCGGTGAGGCAGTTCATGGAGTTGGCGGTGTACATGCCCGAGCAGGAACCGCAGGTGGGACAGGCCTTGCACTCCCACTCGTGAAGACGCTCCTCGTCGATCTTGCCGGCGGTGTAGGCACCCACGGCCTCGAACATGCTGGAGAGGCTCGTCTTGTGGCCATCGATGTGACCGGCAAGCATGGGACCACCCGAGACGAAGGTGGTGGCAGGTCAGACGGGCAGCGGCCATGAGCAGGCCAGGAACGTTCTTGTCGCAGTTGGGGGACCATGACGAGCGCGTCGAAGCCGTGGGCGATGGCCATGGCCTCGGTGCTGTCAGCGATGAGGTCTCGCGTGACGAGGGAGTACTTCATGCCGACGTGGCCCATGGCGATGCCGTCGCACACCGCGATGGCTGGGAAGACGACGGGCATGCCGCCCGCCATGGCCACACACCCATCTTGACGGCCTCGACGATCTTGTCGATGTTCATATGGCCGGGGACGATCTCGTTGTAGGAGCTCACGATACCCACGAGCGGCCGCCTGATCTCCTCGTCGGTCCACCCGAGGGCGTGATAGAGCAGGCGGTGGGGAGGCGTTTTCCGGACCGAGCTTGATGGCGTCAGACTTCACGTGGAGCTCCCTTCCGCGAGCAGGGCCATGTTCCCGGATGCCATGCGCGCGATAGCTTGACGATCACATACGGACAGGCCGCATGGTCCTTCATGGTACCCCTCGACCTTTGCGCCTCTGTGAACTATCCGCAGGTTTGCGGATGTCCGTCTCCTGCGCGGGGGATTCCAGAGAACGCGAAGGACATGCGGTTGACGTCAACCCTGGAACGAGATGACCTTCTCGCCAGCGCCTATGTTCCGGGTCTTGACGAGCTCGACGGAGGCAAGGTCATCGGTGTTCGTGAGGGCGATGATGACCGTCGACGCATGACCGGCGGCTTCTATCTTCTTCTTCGAGAAGCTCAGCAGTGGCTCGCCGGCACGCAAGTGCACGCCCTTCTCGCCGAAGACCGTGAAGCCGTCGCCCCTCATCTCGACCGTGTCGACCCCCACGTGGATGAGGATCTCGGCACCGTCGTCGCCGATGATGCCGACGGCGTGATAGTTGGGGGCTCCGATGGCGCTCAGCATGCCCGCGACGGGAGCATAGACGACCTCACCCCGTTTGGCTCGATGCCGCAGCCCCTGCCCATGACACCACTGCTGAACACCGGATCGGGCACGTTCTCGAGGGTGATCACATCACCTGCGACCGGGGCGAGAACGGTACCTGCCGGAGCGCTGACGTCCAGCGCCTCGGGGTCTCGAGGCTTTCTGAACTTGTCGAACAAACCCATGGGATTACCTCTCTCCTCCGGAGCGCTTCGCGCCCCAACCGGACATGCCCATCGTCTCTGGCCCAACCTTACGTTCAACGTAGGACGATGAGCAAGCATTTTACCAGGATAGAGTACCTTCGGACGTGGATGCAACTTATATGAATGTCTCGCACGATCAGCCTGTGCGCATAATCTCTCCGTGCGACACGTTAGCTGCTCCGGTTTGTCTCGCACGATCAGTTTGCGCGCATAATCTCTCCGTGCGACACAAAACACTGATGTACGACGACGCCCAGGCAAAGAATGCCCCGGGACATACCACGCGGCACCAGCTCGTACCGCGCAGGTAGTGCCTCCGGGGAGTAGCGACCTCGCTTGGGCCTGCGCCAGCGAGACGGACTAGTTGTTGACGAGCTTGTCCTTGTCGTTCCAGGCGTACATGTCACGAATCTCCCTGCCGACCTGCTCCAGCTGATGCTCGGCCTTGCTTCTGGCGAAGCATCTTGAAGGCACCTGGTGGACTCGTCGGACATGTCAAGCAGGAACTCCTTGGCGAAGGAGCCGTCCTGGATGCGGGCGAGGTTCTCGCGCATGCCCTCCCTGGCGGCGTCGGTGATGACGCGAGGGCCAGAGGTGTAGTCGCCATACTCGGCGGTGTTCGAGATGGAGTAGCGCATGCCCGAGAAGCCACTCTCGTAGATGAGGTCGACGATGAGCTTCATCTCGTGGATGCACTCGAAGTAGGCGTTGCGAGGATCGTAGCCGGCGTTGACGAGCGTCTCGAAGCCAGCCTGCATCAGGGTCGGTCACGCCACTGCAGATGACGTTCTGCTCGCCGAAGAGGTCGGTCTCGGTCTCGGGTGCGGAAGTCGGTCTCGAGAAGCGCACGCGCGAGCTCCGCCGATGGCGGCACCGTAGGCGAGTGCAAGGTCAAGCATCGCCCGTGGCGTCCTGATGGGCGCAGACGAGGCACGGGGTACCCTTGCCGGCAAGGTACTCGGAACGGACGGTATGGCCAGGGGCCTTGGGCGCCACCATGATGACGTTGACGTCCTTGGGCGGCACGATGCAGCCGTAGTGGATGTTGAAGCCGTGCGCGAAGGCGATGGTCTTGCCCGCGGTGAGGTTGGGCTCGATGTCCTTCTTGTACATCTTGGCCTGAAGCTCGTCGTTGATGAGGATCATGATGATGTCGCCCACTGGCAGCCTCGGCGTTGGTACCGACCTCGAGACCCTGGGCCTCGGCCTTGGCCTTTGACTTGGAACCCTCGTAGAGACCGACCTTGACGTCGACGCCTGAGTCCTTGAGGTTGAGCGCATGGGCGTGGCCCTGGGAGCCGTAGCCGATGACGGCGACCTTCTTGCCATCGAGCTTGGTAATGTCGCAGTCGGCCTCGTGATACATCTGGAAAGCCATTTGGAATACCCCTCTCTCTCCTTTGCTGGTATAGCTACCTTATCGCCACTCTCAAAAGGTCCTGAGCAGCGGAAGAACCTGTTACACACTCGCTACGTTTTCTCCTCATGACACCGTGGCCACGCTCGAGCGAGACGACGCCCGTGCGGCAGACCTCGAGAATCTCGAAGTCGCGCATGAGGTCGATGAAGTTGTCGATGCGATGGGTCTGCCCGCGATGCGGAACACGATGGACTCGCGCGTGTAGTCGACGGTCTTGGCGTGAAAGGCCTCCGCGGCATCGAGCACGAGGAACGCGTTGCGTCATTGTTTGCCATCTTGATGAGCAGGAGCTCGCACGAGATGGAGTCCTCGGGATCGAACTCCTTCCACGAGATGACGTCGGGAAGCTTGGCGAGCTGGGCCACGAGCTGGGTCTTGGCACGGTCCTCGCCTCGAACTGCACGGTGATACGAGAGGTCCTCCGTCTCGGTCTCGGAGACCGTGAGCCGTGTGTTGAACTGGCGGCGGCGGAACATGCTGGTGACGCGGTTGAGCACGCCGAACTCGTTTCGCACCATGATTGCGATACTGTATGTCTCACGATGCTCTAACCTGCCCATCTTTGCTTTTACGTCATCCATGTTCACGATGAGCTCGTCCATGGAGGCGCCTATCTGGAGCACGGGGGTGACGAACTCGTCCTTGTCGATGGGACACTCGACGAACGTGGGACCATCGACGAGAAGGGCGGGCCGAGAGCTGGGCCGCAAACTCCTCGGGCGTGGTGGCTCGGGTGGCCCGTGCGCCGAAGGCCTGCGCCAGGACGACATAGTCGACTTGCGGTCGAGCGTCGTCTGCGAGTAGCGCTGACGCTTGAAGAGCGACTGCATCTGGCGCACCATCCCCAGCACGCGGTTGTCGAGCATGACCACGGTGATGGGGAGCTGGTTGTCCACGTCCACGGCGGTGATGAGCTCGGCCATGTTCATGGCGAAGGAGCCATCGCCCGTGACGAGGATCACGTGCCTACCCGTGGCCAGCGCGGCACCAATGGAGGCACCAAGGCCAAATCCCATGGTGCCAAGACCACCCGAGGTGATGAACGAGCGCGGGCGATCGAAGGTGAGATACTGCGCCGCCCACATCTGATGCTGACCGACGTCGGTCACGACGACCGTCTCCGGGTCTCGCTCCTCGTTGATGATGTCCATGATGCGCTTGGGTGTGAGCGTCTCGCGATAGTCGGCATAGCCCTTCTCCCTCCGCGCGCAGCTCGCGAACGCGACGTCCCCATTCCTCGTGCGTGTTGGAGGCCACGAGCGGGGTAAGGCGCTGGAGCACGGCCTTGACATCGCCGAGAACCTCCACGCGGTCATCGAGCGTCTTGGAGAACTCCGACGAGTCGATGTCCACCGCACGACTTCCCGCTCGGCGCGAACCTCGTGCGATCGCCGGTGGAGCGGTCGTTAAGCGGGCACGAGGGCGATGAGGCAGTCGCACTGGTTCATCGCCTTCGTGCTTGCGAAGTGGCCGTGCATGCCTTCCATCCGAGGAAGCGCGGATGGTGGTGGGAATGCCCGAGATGCCCATGAGCGAGCACCGATGGGGGCATTGATCAGGCGCGAGAGCTCGATGACCCTCGTCGCCAGCGCCCGATGCCACCACGCCACCGCCGAAGTAGATGAAGGGTCGCCTGGACTCGTTGATGGCCGCGGCAGCAGCTTCGAGGTCGGTCGCGTCGATGTCCGCCTTCTCTGCCTCGCGCAGCGAGGCCGCCCTTCTCGTAGAGGGCCTCCTGACGCGGACGTCGGCGGAATGTCCACGAGAACGGGACCCCTGCGGCCCGAATTCGCAAGCACGAAGGCCTTGCGAATGGTTTCCGCAGGCGCGAAAACGTCGCGCACGATAGTTGTGCTTGGTGATGGGCAGCGTGACGCCCGTGATGTCAACTCCTGGAAGGCATCGGTACCGATCATGCCGTTACCTACGTTACCCGTGATGGCAACGAGGGGGACGGAGTCGAGGTAGGCCGTGGCGATGCCCGTCACGAGGTTCGTGGCTCCAGGACCGGACGTGGCGAGCACGACGCCCGTGCGCCCCGTCGAGCGGGAGTAGCCGTCCGCCGCATGGCAAGCATGCTGCTCGTGCGTGGTCTCGATGTGGCGGATCTGGTCGGTGTGATCGTAGAGTGCGTCGTAGATGTCGAGCACCGTGCCGCCAGGATATCCAAAGATGGTGTCCACACCTCGTCGTGAGGGATTGGACCAGTATCTGGGCTCCCGTGAGCTTGCCCATGGCTCCTCCTACTCCCCTGCCGAAGAGATACCGGCCCTGATGGCCTGGACGATCCTGTCGCCCATGGCGACGGTACCGAGCACGTGTCTGCGGGA
>Ga0268359_13217_pt1 | contig 10914 bp, 6 predicted proteins | sample BioMet11_FD_194416 | JGI IMG/M metagenome (GOLD analysis project Ga0268359, IMG submission 194416) | Sewage microbial communities from Oakland, California, United States - Biofuel 11 (PacBio Assembly) | ecosystem: Engineered > Wastewater > Sewage > Unclassified | place: USA: California | collected...
TCGGCGCAGCCCTTGTCGCCGACCTCGACCTCGGCCTGGCGACAGTACGCACCGGCATCGACGCCATGGACCATGCGCATGATCGAGACGCCCGCACGCTCGTCTCCCGCGAGTATGGCGCGCTGGATGGGCGCGGCTCCCCGCCAGCGCGGCAGCGTCGAGCCATGCACGTTGACGCAGCCGAGCGGGGTAATCCCCAGCAGCTCGTCCGGCAGGATGCAGCCGAACGCCGCCACGCAGATGACGTCCGCACGGGCATCGCGGACGGCGGAGAGCACCGCAGGGGTGATCCGGCTCGTCTCGAGCACGGGAATGCCCAACCTGACGGCGCAGGCCTTGACGGGTGACGGTTCGAGCTCGCTGCCCCCGAACGCACGGCATCGGGTCTCGTGACCACGAGCACGACCTCGTTCTCGCAGGCGAGACGGTCGAGCGACGGCACGGCGAACTCGGGCGTGCCCATGAAGATGATGCGCATCGTTGCCTCCCGTCAGTGCTCTACGTCCACGTCGCCAGGGCGCGCACCCGCAGCGAGGGCGTCGCGGTAGTCGTGCATGGCGGTGGTGACGCGCTGGCTGGGCGTGAGGTGGTCGATCATGGTAATGCCGTGCACGTGATCGATCTCGTGCTGGAGGCAGACCGCCAGAAGGTTGTCGGCGGCCTCGTACTGCATGAGGTCGCCGTCGAGGTCGAGCGCCTGCACCACCACGTGGCTCGGACGCGTGACGGGCACGGTGATGCCCGGGAACGACAGGCATCCCTCGCCACTCTCGCGATCATCTCCGTCGGCGATGATGACCTTCGGGTTGATGAGGACGTAGGGGTTCCTCTTGCCGTGGCCGTAGTCACAGTCGATGACCACGACCTGCTGCAGGACTCCCACCTGCGGACCCGCGAGACCGCAGCCGTCGGCGGCGTACATGGCGCGCAGCATGCGCCTGACAAGCTTCTTGACATCCGCGTCTATGGTCTCGACCGGCGCACATTCCTCGGAAAGGCGCTGGTCGGGCGAGAGGACTATCTCCTCGAGTGAATCCATCTTTCTCCCATCTGTCATGCACGCGACGCTATGCCATGTCGTATGCATCAATGTCCAGTGCCATGTTAATACCCATTCCGCCGCCCAGGCGAGCCGCGCATGACGAGAGCACATCTCCGAGGTCGGCATCCACGGGGGCCTTGACCATCACGTGACGGCGGACGTTGTCCTTCACGCGCGCCTTGGCGCAGTCGGCGGGACCAAGAACCTCCCAGCCAGGACGTCCTTCCACCTCCTCGCGCACGTACGCGGCCATGCGCGCGCTCGCGTCGCTCACCGCCGAGGCGTTCTTCCCCCACACCACCACGTTGGCGAGACGACCGAAGGGCGGGTAGCCCGCGTCGGAGCGCTCGTCGAGCTCCGGCACGAGGAAGGTGTCCCGCTCGTGGTGCACCACGGCGCGGATGGCGGGGTGCGTCGCCCAGTAGGTCTGGACGATGACCTCACCCGTACGATCCCCCCTGCCGGCGCGCCCAGACACCTGCTCGAGAAGGTCGTAGGTGCGCTCGGCGGCGCGAAAGTCCGGCAGCTTGAGCATGGTGTCGGCGTTGATGACGCCCACGAGCGTGACGTCGGGGAAGTCGAGGCCCTTGGCGATCATCTGCGTGCCCACGAGCACGGCGCATTCGGCGGCGTCGAACCGCTCGAGCAGGCGCTGATGGGCCCCCTTGGTGCGCGTGGCGTCGGCATCCATGCGGATGACCTCCACGTCATCGGGCAGGAGCATGCGCAGCTCGTCCTCCACCCTCTGCGTGCCCACCCCGAAGGCGGCCAGATAACGACTCCCGCAGTTGGGGCACCTCGTCGAGGGATCGGGGAATGCCCTCACGGGCCAGCTTCGACCGCAGCTGTGACACATCAGCGAGTGCGTGCGCTCGTGATACGTGAGGGCGGTGGAGCAGTGGGGGCACTCGGGCACGCACCCGCACTCGCGGCACATGAGGAAGTTCGCGAAGCCGCGCCGGTTGAGCAGGAGGACGGCCTTCTCGCGACGCTGCGCCACGCGCCCGAGGGCGTCTGCGAGCGAAGCCGAGAAGACCGAGTGGGCCCCGCGGCGGAACTGCTCGGCCATGTCGACGATGGTGACCTTGGGAAGCTCGGCGGCACCAGGACGTTCGGGCATCGAGACGCGCGTCCACGCGGCACCGCGGAAGCTGCCGACCTCGCAGCGTCGAAGGCTTTCGAGCGAGGGCGTGGCGCTGCCGAGCACGAGCGCACAGCCGCGCTCGCGGGCCATGCGCGCAGCCACCTCGCGCGCATGGTAGCGAGGGGACGAGTCCTGCTTGTAGGAGCCCTCGTGCTCCTCGTCGATGATGATGAGGCCAGGGTCGCGGAGCGGAGCGAAGAGGGCCGAGCGGGCACCCACCACCACGTGCGCCTCGCCCCTGCGAACGAGGTCCCACTGGTCGAAGCGCTCGCCTGCGGAAAGGCGGGAGTGGAGCACGGCGACGTCGTCGCCGAAGCGGCTGCGAAAGCGCCCGACCGTCTGGGCCGTGAGTGAGATCTCCGGCACGAGGACGAGCGCCCCCCGACCGGTCGCCAGCGCATGCTCGATGGCATCGAGGTAGACCTCGGTCTTGCCCGAACCCGTGACGCCATCCACGAGCACGACGTCACCGGCACCGCGCTCGCGCGCCCCGTCTATGGCGGCAAGGGCGTCGAGCTGCCCGTCCGTGAGGTGCTCGGGGCGCGGTGCGGCAGCCGACGAGAGCGACGTGCCCTCGCGACCCCGAACCTGCCGGCGCTCCTCCACGATGACGACGCCACGCCTGGCAAGCGCCGTAACGGCCGTGGACGCACCGGATATCATGGCCGCAAGCTCGGCCACGCGCTGGGGGCCGCGCCTGAGGGCCTCGACGACCTCGCGCTGACGGCTCGCGTTGCGTGCGGGCTCGAAGGAGGCGCCCGCCTCCGTGAGGCTCGCCCACCGGACGTCGACGGGGCCGGCCTTCTCGCTGACGAGCTCCCACGGGGCGTCCGCTGACGCGCGCACGACCCTCACCTTCTGGCCGGGAGCCAGAAACGGTCGCACCGCATCACAGAGCGGACACGCGTACTCGTGCGCGATCCACGCCGCCACGCCTGCCGCCACCTCATCGAACGCGGCGTCCGCGAGAACCTGTCTCACGGGCAGCACCCTGTCCGGGTCCACCCCGTCGGCCGGTCTGTCGGTGATTCCCACCACGTAGCCCACCACGTCGCGATGCGAGAACGGCACGAGCACGGTGGTGCCAACGACCACCACGGACCCGAGCCCCATCGGAACGGCGTAGCAGAACGCGCCGTCGAGAGACCGCGTCGGGATGTCGAGCACGACGTTCGCGTAGCGCACGGTGACCCTCCTCTCACGCGCGTTGGTCGTAGGCAATCGATTGTAGGCGAACGGTGCCACCACGCTCCGACGACAGAGCGCGCCGTCCCCCGAAGGCGGCGGCGCGCGTCACGGATGCCTGGGGAGAACCCTACTTGTCGAGCTCGGCGACGGCAGCCCTGAGCTCCTCGGTACGGTTCGTCGCCTCCCATGTGAAGTCGGGGTCGTTGCGGCCGAAGTGGCCATAGGCCGCGGTCTTCCCGTAGATCGGACGATGAAGGTCGAGATCGCGGATGATGGCGCCGGGGCGCAGGTCGAAGACCTTCCCCACGGCAGCGTCGAGCACGGAATCGTCAACGGCACCGGTGCCGAAGGTGTCGACCATGACGGAGAGCGGGCGCGAGACGCCGATGGCATAGGCGAGCTGGATCTCGCACTTGTGCGCAAGTCCCGCGGCCACGATGTTCTTCGCGACCCAACGTGCGGCATACGCCGCAGAGCGGTCGACCTTGGTGCAGTCCTTGCCGGAGAAGGCCCCGCCGCCATGACGGCCCATGCCGCCATAGGTGTCGACGATGACCTTGCGGCCCGTGAGGCCGGTGTCACCCATGGGACCACCCACCACGAAGCGACCGGTGGGGTTGACGTAGATGTCCGCATGCCTCCACTCGATGCCGGCCTCGTCGAGGACGGGCTTGATCACGTGGTCGATCATGTCCTCACGAATCTGCGCAAGCTTCACGTCGGCGGCATGCTGGGTGGAGACGACGACGGCCGTGACCTCGACGGGCCTGTCGTTCTCGTAGCGAACGGTGACCTGGGTCTTGCCGTCGGGACGCAGGTATGCGAGCGAGCCGTTCTTGCGGACTCTGGAAAGCCTCTCCGCCATGCGCTGCGCGAGATAGATGGGCATGGGCATGAGCGTATCGGTCTCGTCGGAGGCATAGCCGAACATCATGCCCTGGTCGCCTGCCCCGACCTTGTCGATCTCGTCCTCATCGTTGGCGCGCGCGAAGGTCCCGTCGACGCCCTGGGCGATGTCAGGTGACTGCTCGTGGATGAGGTTCATGACACCGCAGGTCTCGGCATCAAAGCCATACTTGGCACGCGTGTAGCCGATGCGGCTCACGGTATCGCGGACGACCTTCTGGATGTTGACGTAGGCCTCGGTGCGAACCTCGCCCATGACCACGATCGTCCCCGTGGTGGCGAAGGTCTCGATGGCGCAGCGCACGTTGTCGACGTTGGCGGGATTGCCGTCGGGCGACACGTAGCCTTGGGCCTGGAGCTCGGCCTCCTGTCTGAAGATCGCGTCGACGATGGCGTCTGAGATCTGATCGCACATCTTATCGGGGTGCCCCTCGGTGACCGACTCCGAGGTGAAGAGATAATTCTTGTGTGCCATTGGACCAATCCTTTCACGCGCCGTGAGGCGCTTATCCCCTTGGCTGGTTGGCCCTATACCCAATCCAGCCAGATAGCCACGAACAAAGGAAACCCTACCGCGCAACCCGCATGTGAACCTGATCCCCTGCGACCTCGGTGCCAAGACCGTTCATCGCGATGTCGACGAGTTGGTCGGCAAGCTCCTCGTTGCTCATGGCATCCGGGGTCTCGTAGGCGCTCTCGAGTGCGGCAAAGATGAACGCGCCGCAGGTGGCAATGGCGCCAAGGCGGCTGTTCACCTCGGCGCGCACGACACCCTCCTGCTTGGCGCGGTCAATCTGGGCGACGATGATGAGAATCACGCGCGCAAGGTGCGTCTCGAACGTAGGCAACACGTCATCCCGATTGACGTTGAGCAGCTCGCGGCTCATGGCGAACAAAAGCGGACCACCCTCGCGAATTCCGCGCGCGAAGACGAGCGCGAGACCCTGGATCGACTCCATCGATGACGCCGCACCGGCCACCACGTCCTCGATCGAGCTTACGAGCGCATCGACCGAACGGTCGAAGATCGCCTCGATGAGCGCGCCCTTGTCCGCGAAGTAGTAGTACAGGGCGCCCTTGGACATGTTGCACCGGGCGGAGACCTCGCTCATCTGGAAGTCGGTGCCACCGCGCTCCGTCATGAGTTCGGACGCGGCCACCATGATCCTCTCGCGCGTCACGGCGCTCTTGCGCGTCTTCGCGCTTGCCCTCAACTTCGAGGTCTGCTTGCCGACCCTCGCCTCAAGATGCTCCATCGCTGCCGCACTGGCGCCGTGAAGCCCCGCGGAGAGATCCCCCGCGACCTTCTCGTCAAGTAGTGACATGACTCCCCCCCAATCTATGCACGCGAAGCGATTCTAGCATCATCACATTGTTTTTTGAGCGCATTTCAAAAAAACTAACCTCGAGTACGCATACTCCTCGACCGCTTGGGATAAAGTCCTTGTCCAAAGCAGGGACAACCTGAACAATACCTATAAGATGTTACTTTCTTCACTCGAGGGCACGATGGAGGGACTGGGGCGTGAGAACGGCACTGCGGATATTCTGGCGCGACCTCAGACGCATCCTGCGAAACCCCATCGCGGTCGTCGTCACCATCGGCGTCTGCATCATCCCCTCGCTCTACGCGTGGTTCAACATCGCCGCCAACTGGAACCCCTATGCGAACACGTCGGGCATGAGCGTGGCCGTGGTGAGCAACGACCAGGGTGCCGACCTCGGAGGAGACCTCGGCTATGTCAACGCAGGAGACATGGTCCTCGATCGTCTCGCCGACAACGACCAGCTCAGATGGGTCGTTACCAACCAAGATGATGCACTCGACGGCGTCGACTCGGGTACGTACTACGCCGCCATCGTGATTCCCGACGACTTCACCTCCGACCTCGGGAGCGTCCTCACGGGCACGTTGTCGCAGCCGGACATCGACTACTACGTCAACGAGAAGATCAACCCCATCGCACCCAAGGTCACCGACACGGGCGCCTCCACGATCGAGACCCAGATCAACGAGACGTTCGTGAAGACCGTGACGGGCGTCATCGTCGACAAGCTCAAGGGCGCCTCGGGCGTCGCCGTGGGCGACGCCTCCTCCACGACAACCAACGTGGTCACGCGCATCCACGACGTCGAGTCGTCGCTCGACGACCTCTCGGCAGACATCGACGGCGCAAACGCGACCATCGAGTCCGCGCGGACGAGCATCGCAGGCGCCGAGGACACGCTCGAGCAGCTCGAGGGCGAGGTTGCCAAGGCGAACGACTCCCTTGCCGATGCCACCGACATCCTCTTCACCGCACGCCGGGACTCAATCTCGCTCTCATCGGACATCTCGTCGTCGCTTGCCAGCGCCACGACCCTCATCACAGGCGTCTCGGCTGATGCCAACGCCGCCATCGGCAGGATCGCGGGCAGGGTCGGCGAGGTCCAGGGAACGGTCAACGGGGCCCTCGAGACCGCGCAGGGCATCGTGGACGAGAACAACCGGCTCGTCTCCGACCTGCGGACGCTCGGACCCTACATCCCGGACGAGAGGAAGGACGAGTTCGAGGCGGTCATCGCAACGCTTCAGGGTCAGGTCGAGAAGGAGCAGGAGACCATAGACGCGCTCACGACCGCGTCTTCCGACGTCTCGAACACGGCCAATACCGTCTCGGGCGTCTCGTCCTCGGTGAACGATGCGATATCCACGGGCGCGAAAAGCGTCACCACGCTCCAGTCGGGCTTCTCCACCACCACGCTCCCCCAGCTCTACGCCGCGCTCGACTCGTTCTCCGACGCCTCCGGCAACCTCAAGAGCGTGCTCGCGGGTCTGTCGCCCACCCTCACCGAGACCGAGGCGGTACTCGAGCAGCTCGGCGGTACGCTCTCGCAGGCCGAGGGTGCGACCAGCCTCACCAAGGACTCCCTGGCCGGCATCGAGGAGACGCTCGACCAAACGGCCACCGACATCTCTGCCATCCAGAGCTCGGCGGTCATGAAGAAGGTCTCCGACCTGCTCGACCTCGACTCCGATGGCATCGCCTCGTTCATGGCCAACCCGGTCACCCTCGAAGACGTGGCGATCTATCCCGTGGACAACTACGGCTCGGGCGTCGCCCCCTTCTACACCGACCTCGCCCTCTGGGTGGGCGGCTTCGTCCTCGTGGCCATCTACAAGGTCGAGGTCGACGATGAGGGCATCGGCGAGTTCGAGCCGTGGCAGAGCTACTTCGGGCGCTGGCTGCTCTTCATGCTGCTCGGCATCCTCCAGGCACTCATCTGCTGCGTAGGCGACCTCGTCCTCGGCATCCAGTGCCTCGACCCCAGTGGCTTCGTCTTCGCCGGTATCGTGGAGTCGTTCGTCTACGTCAACATCATCTACGCCTTCTCGATCGCCTTCAAGCACATCGGCAAGGCCCTCTGCGTCCTGCTCGTCATCCTGCAGATTCCCGGTTCGTCCGGCACCTACCCCATCGAGATGATGCCGAGCTTCTTCCAGGCCATCCACCCATGGCTGCCCTTCACCTATGGCATCAACGCCATGCGCGAGGCCATAGCCGGCTACTACGGCGACTACTATGTCCACAACCTGCTCATGCTGCTGCTCTTCGTGGTTCCCGCGCTCCTCATCGGCGTGGGCTGGAGGCGCCACCTCCTCAACATCAACGTCCTCTTCGACAAGAGGCTCGCTCAGACCGACCTCATGATCTGCGAGAAGAACGGCATCGTGGTCGAGCACTACAAGATTTCGTCCGTCATCCGCTCGCTCCTGCACGATGACACCTACCGAGACGAGATCACCGCACGCGCCGCCCACTTCGAGCACATCTATCCCAAGATCATCCGCTGGGGCTTCATCGCCCTGCTCGCCCTGCCGATCGGGCTTACCGCGGTCATGTTCACGGCCTCGAACAAGTCGCTCTGGTTCGTCATCTGGATCGTCTGCCTCGTCGCCCTCTGCGCGATGCTCATCATCATCGAGTACCTCCACGAGTCCATGCGCCGCCAGGCGGAGTTCGCAGGTCTCTCGCAAGACGAGATGTACCAGGTGCTTGGCGAGAAGCTTGACAAGGAGTACTACGACACGCCGCTCAGGCGGCTCAGGCAACGCATGGGCAGCGTCCAGTCCGACGTGCATGCCGCCCTCGCCAAGACGAGCCAGCCCGAGGACGTCTTGCAGATCCAGCGCGCAGGCGTACCGGTCGCCCCAGACGAGACCACCGACACCGCCGGTATCACCACCGTTCACCTGAGGCCCCTGTCCGCGAAGGACGAACGACCGGGCGCACGGGATGACAAGAAGAAGGCCAAGAAGGGCAAGAAGGGCAAGGGGAAGCCGTCCAAGAAGAAGCACGGCGAGAAGAAGCACGCCTCCAAGAAGGGGGAGGACCGGCGATGAGACGGGCATGGCGCATCTTCAGGCAGGACTGCGCGCACGCGACGAGCAACGTCATCGCGCTTGTCGTCTGCGTCGGCCTCGTGGTCATCCCCTCGCTCTACGCGTGGTTCAACATCGCGGGCAGCTGGGACCCCTACGGCAACACCAGGAACCTCAAGATCGCCGTGGCGAACTCGGACTCCGGCTACACGAGCGACCTCATCCCCGTCGAGATCAACATCGGCGAGCGAACCGCATCCGAGCTGAGCGAGAGCACGAGCATCGGCTACGTGGTCACCGACGAGAGCGATGCCATCGAGGGTGTGAGGAGCGGCGAGTACTATGCCGCCATCGTCATCCCCGAGGACTTCACCGAGAAGATGATGACGCTCCTCTCGGGAGATCCCCAGACCGCGACGATCGTGTACTACAGCAACGAGAAGGAGAACGCCATCGCGTCGATCGTCTCCGACAAGGCCGCCACGGCCGTCCGCACCGACGTGGAGTCCACCTTCGCACAGACCGTGAGCGAGGTGGGCGCGGGTGCCCTCTCGGAGATCTCGGACTACCTCGACGACGATGACGTGGCCTTGGCGGGGCAGAAGCTCGACTCCACGCTCAAGTCGAGCTCGTCCGGCCTGCGTGCCACGGCGTCGCACCTCGGCGCGTACTCGGGGCTCCTCTCCTCTGCCACGTCGATCGTGGACAGTTCCACGAGCCTGCTCGCCGCCACGGAAAGCTCCTCGTCGTCACTGTCGGACTCCCTCGATAGCGCCGCCCAGGGCGTGCGTCAGACGGATGCCGCCGTCGACGGTGCCACGAGCGCCATAAACACCGCGCTCGACTCCACGAGCGCGAGCTTCGACGGGGTCTCGTCCGCCGTCGACAACGCCTTCACCACCGCCGAGACCGACTCCACGGACGCTGCCGCCGAGCTCCGTGACATCGCCCAGCGCGTGCAGAAGGTCATCGACGGCTACTCCGCCTTCCGGGAGAGCCTCGTCGCGATCCGAGACGAGCTCGGAGACGACTCCGGAGCTGTGCTTGACCCCGTGATCGCTCGCGTGGACGGAATCCTCTCCACCCAGCAGGCGCTCCACGACCGACTCGCCTCGGCGGCGGACAACCTCGAGAGCGGCGTCACCAGCGCACAGGAGGACCACGCGGCGCTCCTTCGACTCATCTCCGACAACAAGTCGCAGGTAGGCTCTGTCAAGAGCGAGTACGAGTCCAATCTCGAGTCATCCATCTCCGCCCTCGCCGACGGCATCGACAACGCCGCGACCTCCGCGGACACCGTCTCGACGCTTCTCAACAGCACGGTATCGAGTCTCCAGCAGACCTCCCGGCTCGCCTCCGACGACCTCACCGACATCAGGGCCTCGCTCGACGACTCGGCAGCCAAGCTCAACGCCATGGCCGATGACCTCGACACGCTCGTGGGTTCGCTTGACGCCGCATTGGGCTCGGGAGACGTCGAGCAGGTTCGCACGGTCCTCTCGGCAAGTCCGTCGTCGCTCGCAAGCTTCCTGTCCTCCCCCGTGGGTATCAATCGCATTGCGGTCTATCCCATCGAGAACAACGGGTCGGCCATGGCGGGCTTCTACACCACGCTCTCCCTCTTCGTGGGTGCCATCGTGCTCGTGGCCATGCTCAAGGTCGTCGTGTCCGAGAAGGAGCTTGTCGCCGCAGGCGACGCGCGTCCGCGCCACGCCTACATGGGCCGTCTTGGTGCCTTCGTTGTCCTCGCCGTCCTCCAGGCACTGCTCGTCTCGCTTGGAGACCTCTTCTACCTGGGCATCCAGTGTGTGCATCCCGTGATGTTCGTGCTCACCTGCTGCCTTACCTCAATCGTGTTCGTGAACATAACCTATTCGCTCACGGTCTCGTTCGGCGACGTCGGCAAGGCGATCTGCGTCTTCCTGCTCGTCATCCAGGTCGCCGGAGCCGGCGGCACCTTTCCCAAGGAGATGCTCCCCGACTTCTTCCATGCCTGCTATCCCTTCCTGCCCTTCGTGCATGCCATCTCGTGCATGCACGAGTGCATCGGCGGCTACTACGACGCCACATGGGCCACGGAGATGGCGATGCTGCTCGCCTACATCCTCCCGTGCCTGCTGCTCGGCCTGGTTCTGAGCAAGCCGGTCGTGCGTCTCAACGACTGGTTCATACGGAAGCTCGAGGACACCAAACTCATGTGACGCACGCTGGATACGTATACTCTATGTGTCACATATCCTCGACAAGCACGAAGGAGCACCTCTTGTCTGA
>Ga0268359_10527_pt1 | contig 10898 bp, 12 predicted proteins | sample BioMet11_FD_194416 | JGI IMG/M metagenome (GOLD analysis project Ga0268359, IMG submission 194416) | Sewage microbial communities from Oakland, California, United States - Biofuel 11 (PacBio Assembly) | ecosystem: Engineered > Wastewater > Sewage > Unclassified | place: USA: California | collected...
CAAGGGAGCCAGTTGACCTTTGCCGGCGGCAGCGTCCGGCTGGCCCCTTTGACCCTGGCCCTGGACAAGGCTCGCCTCACCGCCTCGGGCAACTTCACACCGACGAGTGTTGCAGCCACAGCCTCCCTGGAAGGATTTCCCCTCCCCTTGCTCGCCCTCGTAGACGGCTTGACCGGATTCGAAGGCACGGCCGGCGCCATGGCCAGCCTGTCCGGCTCGCCGGCCCATCCCCGACTGGCGGCCAAGGCGCATCTGGATGGGGTCAAACTGGTTGCGGAGGGTGGCCAGTCCCTGCCAGCCATGACCGTGCTGGCTTCGGCCACTTTGGAAAACGGTCGGCTGGCGCTGACGACCTCCCTGGCCGGCACCGGCAAGAAAGCGATCATAACGGCCCAGGCCGCCCTGCCGGCCCGTTTTTCCCTCTCCCCCTGGGCGCTGGATCTGCCGCCGTCGGGGGCCATCACCGGCCGGCTGACCGCCGATGGCAATCTGGCGGATGTGGCCGCGCCGCTGGCCCAGGTCGATACCCGGTTGGTGGGCAGCGTGAAGGCCGATGTGTCCCTGACCGGAACCCTGGCCGCTCCCTCCCTGGCCGGTTCCTTGCGTCTCACCGGCAGCCGCCTGGAAAACGCCGATACCGGGCTGGTCCTGCGCGACATCGAGGTCCAGCTCGACGCCTCGAACGACAAAATTGTCCTGACCAAGGTCACGGGCCGGGACTTGAAGGGCGGCCGGCTCACCGTCACGGGGGCGATCGGCCCCTTCGCCGCAGGCGACGCGCCCGTGGCCATCGCAGCGCAACTGACCCATCTCAAGGTCGCCGGCCTGGATCTGGTGACGGCCACCGCCGATGGGAACATCACCCTTTCGGGATCACTGGCCCATATGACGGCTCGGGGAGCCCTCGCCCTCGGGCCGGTGGACGTCAATCTGCCTCCATCCCTGCCGCCGGACGTGGTGGTCATTCCGGTCACTGCCATAAACGACCCGCATGCCCAGCCGGCCGCCACCAACGCCTCGTCGTCCGAGACCGCCAAACGGCTGGACCTCGATATCAAGGTCACCCTGGGGCAGGCCGTCTTCGTCCGGGGTATGGGGATCGAATCCCGCTGGGGCGGAAACGTGGTCATTACCGGCACGGCCGACGCACCGCTTGGCCAGGGCCGCCTGTTCGTCGAACGCGGCAAGGTGGAGCTCTTCGGCGGCGATCTCGACATCACCAAAGGCGAGCTGGTTTTCGACGGCCAAAGCTTGCTCGCGCCCCGCATCACCATCCTGGCCAGCACGACCAATGACGACGTCACCGCCGGTGTCTCCCTGACCGGGGATGCGGCGAGCCCCACCATCGCCCTTTTTCCACCCCGATGCTGCCCGATAACGAAATTCTCTCCCGAATCCTGTTCGGCCAAAGCGCCAGCGGTCTGGCGCCACTCCAGGCGGCCCAGCTGGCCCAGGCCGCCGCCTCGCTCTACACCGGCGGCGCTCCGACAAGCATTTTGGCCCGCACTCGGCGCATCCTCGGCCTCGATCAGCTGAACCTGATCTCTTCAGGCAAAGGCGACATTCCCTCGGCGGTCCTGCGGGCCGGCAAGGAGATCGTCAAAGGGGTCACCGTGGGGGTGGAACAGGGCATGGAAGCCCAGAGCGGCGCGGTATCCGTCGAGGTCAAGATTACCCCCAACATCACCGTGGACAGCCGGGTGGGAGACGACAACAAACAAGGCGTGGGAGTGAACTGGAAGTGGGATTATTGATCGTCGGCCAGCGCGTTCTTGCGCAGGACGCAAAAAAAGCCTGCATGCCGGCTGCCCCCTGCCACAAGGCAGAAAACGCAGACAGCACGCAGGCCTATTTTCTCTAGTTCGCGGGCTTAGCTTGCTCTTGTTCCAGCTTTTTCTTTACGGCATCGCCATACTTGCGGGCCTGGACGAGCAGGTCATCAATCTTGGCTCCCCGCAATTTCATGATGGTCAAGCGGTAGGCGCCAGACAACGGAATGAAGGTATTCTTCGAATCATTATAAAAATCATTCATTCCCGAAATGACCTTGAACCGATCAATGCCAGCGAACTCATTGAAACAATCCGCATACCTGTTCTGGTCCACTGTCGGCTTTTCGTCCTTGCCTTTGACCAGGGACAACGGTTCGCACGTCAACTGCACAGCCGTGGCGATACCTATCAAAAACGATTCCTTTTCCTTATCGGAAAAAGATTTCCAGGTATGGCCGAAAGAGGGCGCATCCTGTGCGGCGAAGGCCTGACCCCCCCCACAAAATACGAAAAGGGACAATACAAGAAGCACTACTGCTTTTCTGGACATGCCATTCTCCTTGGACGCCTCCACGGGTCGTCGGCGCCCGGGAAAGTATGGGGCTTTCCTACGCCTTGGCGGTCCACTCGGCAAGAGGAACCCTCTTGACATCCCGGCTGCTTCTGGCGTTGTGTCGCAAACCATGCCCGCATTTATCGCAAAAGGAGCCTGACATGACCCGATTCGTCCCGCCCCTGTCCGCCCTGCCCCTGGCTGTGGTCCTCGTCCTCAGTCTCGTCGTCCCCGCACGCTCCGGGCAGACGGCTCCCAACGAAATCGCCGGCATCACCCTCGGCGCCAATGCCGAGGATCTGCGGGATCGCCTCGATCTGTCCCGCATGGCCCCGCTCTGGGACAGGCCGTGGCTGATCCGGGCCAATCTCAAGCCGACCAAGGGCTTCGCCGCCGGCTACGTGATTTGCGGCGGCTGCGCCACGACCAACCGGGTGGAGCGCATCCGCCTGCAATATAAGGATGGCTCCGAGGCCCTGTTTAGCAAGCTGGCCGCCGCACTCACGACCCGTTACGGCAAGCCGGAACAGGTTCAGGCGGCCAAAATCAACGGCTACAAAGGCTTGCGCTGGATTTTCGGCAAGGACAAGGAACACGGGCTGGACCTTCTCCTGGAACATTTCGCCAAGGCGGGCGACGAGAGCCCCTCGGGCAACGTCATCCGCCTGTCGGACAATCGGGCCATGGCCCAGGAACGCGCCTGTCATGACACCATGCTGCGCGGCTCGCCCGAACCCCAACCCTCCTTTCCCCTGTTCGAAGTGGACGACTCCTGGCTGTTGCCCAAATAACGACCGACGCCCCTTGGCGTCTGATGCGATTCCCGCCGCCGAGGGCTGCCCTTCGGCGGCGTCTCGGGTCCGGCTCCCCGATAAAATGCCCAAGCGGGCCCTGGTTTCATGCCCTGGAATCTTTTGGGGCCGACTCCGCGACTCCAGAGGGAACCGACCGACTTCATTGACACGCTTCCCTTCTGGAGAAGAGAATGTTTGCGTCTTCGCCGGACGCGCGGGCAGCCGGCACATCCATGCGCGACATGGCCGAAACGGACACACCTGGATTTGACGCCGCATTTCCCCGGAGGTCCCACACTATGGCGGTCACCATCGGCATCAACGGATTTGGCCGCATCGGCCGGTATCTGGTCCGGCTGGCCTCCTGCGACCCGGATATCGATCTGGCGGTCATCAATACCCAGGCCGACAACGCCCAATTGGCCCATCTACTCAAGTACGATTCGGTCCATGGCCGCTTCGCCGCTCCGGTGGAGCCGTGCGAAACAGGCCTTTGCATAAACGGCCATACCGTGCGCATCACGCGGTGTATTGCAGGGGAATGGCGCTGGGCGCAATACGGCTTGCCACATGGTGGTGGAAACCACGGGCAAATTCGTGGACCGGGAATCCTGCAGCAAGCATCTGCGTTGCGGGGCGCACAAGGTCATCATCAGCGCCCCGGGAAAAAACGAAGACATCACCATCGTCATGGGTGTCAATGACCAGGATCTGCGTCCCGAACAACCGCATCATTTCCAACGCCTCCTGCACCACCAACTGTCTGGCCCCCATCGCCAAGGCCATCCATGACGCCTTCGGCCTGAAACACGGCCTGATGACCACCATCCATTCCTATACCATGAGCCAGCGCATTCTGGACGGCTCCCACAAGGACTGGCGACGGGGCCGAGCCTGCGCCCTGTCCATGATCCCCACCTCCACCGGCGCCGCCAGAGCCGTCACCAGGGTCATTCCGTCCCTGGCCGGCCGTCTGGACGGTCTGGCCATCCGGGTGCCCACCCCCAATGTCTCGATTGTGGATCTGACCTGCGAGCTGGAGCGTCCCACGGACACGGCCGGCCTGCTGACCGTGCTCAAGACCGCCGCGAATGACTGCATGGGGTTTTCCGACGAACCCCTCGTGTCCATTGATTACACCGGCGATTCCCACGGCGGCGTGGTGGATGCCAAGGCCACCCAAGTCCTGGACGGTACCCTGGCCAAGGTCATCGCCTGGTATGACAACGAGGCCGGTTTCGCCCATCAGCTTATCCGTCTCATCAAGAAAGCGGCGGCCCTGTAGCCCCGCCGCGCCCGCTTTGCAGCGTCCGTCGGTCCAAGGCCTGCGGACGCTTTTGCGTATCCCCCTAAAAGCCAACCACCGGGCCGGCCGATACAGTTGTTGTCAGGCGCATTGCGCCACAACCGCCAACCCGGGAAGACGTCCATGACCGAACCACCTCGCCCAGCCGCACCCTTCTCCTCGGCCCTGATCGTGACCGCCAGCGAGGGCCATGCCCGCGTGGACAAGGAATTTCTCAAGCAGTTTCGCATCACCCGTCTGCGCACCGCCAGTTCCGGTGCGGCGGGCCTGGCCGTCCTGCGCCGCCATGAAGCGGAAATGGTGCTGTGCGACGCCCAACTGGACGACATGGTCGGTTCGGAATTCGTGGCCGCCCTGCGGGCCGATCCGGAACTGCGCGGCAACCCCGGTCCTCATGGCCGCCCTGGCTCCGGCCAAATCCGATGTGCTCCGGGCCGTCAGCCTCGGAGTGGCCGGATTCCTCATCCGCCCCTATTCCCAAAACGCCTTCAGCCGGCATCTGGCCATGGCCGGACAGCAAAGTGCCTTTGACGCGGCCGGCCGGACCGCCCTGGCCCGGGCGAACCTGGCCGAGGACTCGGGGAACGCCACCGCCGCCCTTGAAACCTCGCCACCGTGGCCGACGGACCGGATGCGGCCCCGATACTCTTCGAGGAAGGCATGACCGCCCTGGCCGCCAAAAATCTGGACCGGGCCATCACCGCCTTCCACCGGGCCCTGTCCGTCAACGCCCTGTTCGTCGAGGCCCATCTCGGCTTGGCCCGGGCCTGGTACGCCAAAGGCATCCGCAGCAAGTACCGCTACTTCATGAAGCAGGCCGCCGCCACCTGCGCCAGGGCCCGGCGCTTCGAGGAATTGCGGGACCGCTTCGTGGAACTGCTGGCCCGGGATGAAGCCGGCTTCAATCCGTTTTTGGCCTTGGGCAACGAGCTGTTGCATGATCGGCACTATGCCGCCGCCGTGGCCCTGTTCCGCCAGGCCCAATCCCTGGCCCCCCAAAACGCCGACATCTCCGTCGGCCTGGCCAAGGCCTACCATTTCCTGCGACAGCCCGATCTGGCTCTGCGGGCCGTCGGCAAGGCTCTGGACCAAAACGACCGCAGCCCGGAGGCCCAGACGATGTACCAACGCTTAACCGGCCGCCACTACGGCGACATCCCCCCCATGGAGGAAGGCGCTGCGGGAACAGACAGCCCGCACTACCCCTGGCTGCTGCGCGGTGTGCTGTATCTGGCCGGCTGGGCCGCCGACAGCCTCTATCGCGCCCGTCGGGCCGGCGCGGGCAGCCTGAACTGAGACCGCTGCACACTTTCGTGGAGGCCTTTCCTTGTCTCAAGCCTGAAAGGGCCCCCTCCTCAATCCTCTCGGGCGCCTCCTGCGACGCATTGGGCAGCGGTCTCGAACTGGGATTCCCCGGAGCCTGGCCCCGGTTGCATCCCTCAAGCAAGTAAGGCATTGTGTAACGAGTGCGCATAGACGCTACGGGAGGAGATCATGTCGGACGCCGTCACGCCTGCCGGCCAGACCGAAGCCCTGCCACCCGGCCGATTCGAGGCGCAGCCCCCCGGCCATACCGAAGCCCAACCGTCCGGTTCGGTGGACATTTCTCCGGGCGGTTCCGTCTCGGTGCCCCTCGGCGGCCATGTCGAGGTGCCCCTCGGCGGCCATGTGGACGTGCCGTCCGGCGGTCATGTGGAGCCGGGGCAGGCCGGCCATGTGGATACCGCCCCGGCCGGCCATGTGGAGGGCATCACCGGAGGCGGTCATGTGGAGCCGGGCGAAGCCGGACATGTCGAGGTGCCCTTGGGCGGCTTTGTCAACGTGCGTCTTTAGATCGAACAGTCCGTCCCGGCGCATGCTCCGACAAAAAAGGCCACCAAAGGTGGCCTTTTGCATCCGACAGGAAACACGCTTCAGGCTTTGGCCAAATCGGCCTTGGGCGCGGCTACAGCCGCTGCGGGACGCTGCTTGATCCCCTTGCCCAGATCCAACAAGATGGGGCTGGCCACGAATATCGAGGAGTAGGTTCCGGCGACGATGCCGATCAGCATGGCCAGGGCGAAATCGTGGATGACCGCACCGCCGAACAGATACAGACAGGCCACGGTAAGCAGCGTGGTGCCGGCGGTCAGGATGGTGCGCGAAAGGGTTTCATTGACGCTTTTGTTGATGATTTTGTCCAGAGGCTCCGGCTTGGTCACCCGCAGATGCTCGCGGATACGGTCGTAGACGATGATGGTGTCATTGAGTGAATAGCCCAGGATGGTCAGGAGCGCGGCAACGATGGTCAGGTCGAACTCCTTGTCGAGCAGCGAAAAAAATGCCGATGGTGACCAGCACGTCGTGCACATCGGCCACCACTGCCCCCAAGGCGAATTTGAGCTTCATCACGAAGCACAGAAAAAGGGTAATCAGCATGGCGGCCACAATGAGCCAGGATGTCGGGGCCCCCACGAGCTTCAGCACGTAGATGCCGCCGGCCAGGGCTGCGGCCATAATCGCCGCCGCCATCCATCGATGTTCAAACCGGCCGGAAATATAGATGGCGATCAGCAGCACCGCGTAAAAGATGGCCTCCAGGGCCTTCCCCCGCAGATCGGCACCGACTTTGGGCCCCACCAATTCCAGCCGCTGGATGCTGTAGCCCGAATCGGGAAAATTGCTGGCCAGGGTCTTCTCCACCGCAGCCCGCACCGTCTCCTGGGAAACGTCGCTATCCGAAGCCCGGATCAAGAATTCCTTGGCAGTCTCCTGGCCGAAACGCTGCACCACGACGTTTTGCAGTCCCGCGCTCTCCACGGCCTTGGTCACGGCCTCCATATCCATCTCTTTGGCGAAACGCACCTGGATCGACAGCCCACCGGCGAAGTCCACGCCGAAACGCGGTCCGCCTTTGACCACCAGGGACACCAGGCCGGCCACGATGACCAGGGCCGAAAGCAGATAGGCCAATTTGCGATATTTCAGGAAATTGAAGGTCGTACCGGGCTTGATCAGCTCCAGAGTCATCGGATCCCCCTGTGTGGATTGCGGCTGGGATGTCGCGCGGTTGGAATAGCCGGCAGGCCGGCTGTCCACGCCCCCGGAAGGTTTTGCACCTTCCGACAAACCAAGGCGCCTTGTCAAGTGCAACTGCCCGCGTCATGCCCCAACGGCCGGAAAAAGCGCGCCTTCTTCAGGCCTCGGACCGGACCGTATGGACGGATGGTTTAGCGCATGAACCTGAGAAATGGGCTCTCCGGGGTCAAAAACACCCGGGTATTGGCAGCGGTAGCCTTCTGATAGGCCTCGAGACTCCGCGTGAAGGCAAAAAAATCCGGGGATTTGTTCACGGCCTCGGCCCAGATGGCCGCCGACTGGGCATCGCCCCGACCGCGCAAGACTTCGGCCTGACGCTCGGCCTCGGCCAAAAGGACTGTCCGATCCCTATCCGCGCCGGATTTGATTTTTTCCGTTTCTTCCAGGCCCTCGGATCGGTACAACTTGGCCTGCCGTTCCCGTTCGGCCCGCATCCGGCTATAAATGGCCTGGGCATTTTCCTTGGGCAAATCCGTGCGCTTGATGCGGACGTCCACCACCTCGATGCCATACGGGGCAAGCAGGTTGGCGGATTTTTTGGTGACCTCGCCCATGATGTCCCCGCGTTTGCCCGCGACCACGTCCTGCAGAGTATATTGGCCGAGGGCCACCCGCACTTCGGCGTAAATGATGTCGTCGAGCCGGGCCTGGGCGCGTTGCACCGTATGGAGCGTCCGGTAGAAAAGCAGCGGATCGGTGATGCGCCATTTGGCGTAGTTGTCCACCACCATATTTTTCTTGTCCAAGGTCAGGATTTCAGCCGCCTTGGCGTCATAGTCCAACAGTCTGGCATCAAAGAAAATGACGTTCTGAATGAAGGGGATCTTGGCGTGCAGTCCCGGTCCCAGGGTGCTGCCCACGGGTTTGCCGAGCTGCAGGACGATGGCCGTTTCGGTCTGATCCACGATAAAAACCGTCTGCGTGGCAACCACGACGGCACAGAAAACCAGCACGGCCGTTACGAGGGTTGAGGTCTTCACGGATTGCCCCTCCCACCCTTGGCCGGTTCGGTCCGTTTGGCTGCGGCCTGGCCGTCGGCATGCGGCGTCGGCCGCACCGCTTCCAGGGACAGGTAGGGGACGGCCTGTTTCGCCGCCGCTTCGCTCATGATGATCTTTTCCAGCGCGGGATTGGACAAAATGGTTTCCATCCCCTCGATATACAGGCGTTCGCGGGTCACGTCCTTGGCCTTTTCGTATTCGGCGCGCAAGGCCGAGAACCGATCCGCCCCGCCCTTGGCCCGCCTGATGACCTGTTCCATGTAGGCCGTAGCCCCGTTTAAAATCGCTGCTGCCCGACCCCGGGCCTTGGGCACGATGTCGTTGGCGTACGCCTCGGCCTCATTGACGTAACGGACCTTGTCCTCCCGGGCGCTGGACACGTCCTTGAAAGCGTCCACCACTTCCTTCGGCGGATGCACGTCCTGGAGCTGGACGGCCACCACTTCGATGCCGCAGCCATAGCGCTCGAGCATGGACTGGAGCAGGTCCCTGGTCTCGGTTTGCACCTTGAGCTTGCCCGAGGTGAGCACGGAATCGATCTGGGTATTGCCGATGACCTCGCGCATGGCTGCTTCGGCCGCGCTTTTGACGGTCCCGTCCGGATGCTCGATTCGAAACAGATAATCCACCGGATTACCAATCTGATACTGGACGATGAACTGGACATCCACGATATTTTCATCGCGCGTCAACATGAGGGATTCCTCGTTGACGGGCCTTGTCTGCAGGGGAGAGCCGTCGCGGGCGTAGGTGGAGCGGAAGCCCACCTCCACGCGGCGAACCTGTGAAACTTTCGGCGTCTTTACGGACTCGAAGGGAAAAGGTAAATGGTAATGCGGTCCGGCCCCCATGGTGGCGATATAGGCCCCGAACCGCTGCACGACGCCGGCTTCGTCGGGTTCCACGATGTAGATGCCGCTGGCGATCCAAAGGCCGAGCACCACCAGGACAATGAGCTTGGGCCCGCCAGGGAGACGGCCCCGAATCGAAGAGAGCCGTTTTCCCAGTTCCTCGCCCATATGACTGGGATCGGGCGGCGTCGATCCCATACGGCGTTTCTGTTCAGAGAGTTTGTCCCAATCCCAGGTCATCTTGCTGGCATAGGGGAGATACGGGTGAAGGTCAAGGGACCGCGCCCTCTGCCGCCGAACCAATTCGCGGAGGATACAATGAAGCCAATCGCGTCCGGCGTCTTCCGGGCCTATGATATCCGGGGGCTCGTGGATGTGGATTTCGATCCGGACTGGGTGGAGCTCCTGGGTCGGGCCTGCGGCATATTTTTTCTGCGTCAGGGGCACACCCAGGCGGTCGTGGGTCACGATTGCCGTCTCGCCTCCCCCGAATACCAGGCCCGATTATCCGTGGGCCTGGCTGCGGTCGGACTGGACGTGATCTGTCTGGGCATGGTGCCGACCCCTGCTTTCTATTATGCCATCAAGTCACTCGGCCGCCAGGCTGGGATCATGGTGACAGCCAGCCATAATCCTCCGGAATACAACGGCTTTAAGATCTGGTCCGGCGAGACCACCATCCACACCGAGGCCGTCCGGGAAGTCCGCGACATTATGGCCACCGAGGATTTCCACCTCGGCTCGGGCATCGTCTGCACACATGACATCAAGCCCGCCTACGTGGAACATCTGGTGGACCAGGCCGTGCTGGTCCGGCCCATCACGGTGGTGGTGGATGGCGGCAACGGCGCCGGCGGGCTCCTGTGCGCCGAGGTGCTCCGTCAGGCCGGAGCCACGGTCATCCCGCTGTACTGCGAACCGGACGGCCGCTTTCCCAACCATCATCCCGACCCGGTGATCCCGGAAAATACCGTCGCCCTGGCGGCCAAAGTGGTGGCCGAGGGGGCCGATTTCGGCGTGGGCCTGGACGGCGACGCCGATCGACTGGGCGTGGTGGATGCGACGGGACGGCTCATGTACGGCGATCAGATCCTGGCCCTTTTCGCCCGGTCCGTGCTGACCGCCCATCCCGGGGAAACGATCATCGGCGAGGTGAAATGCAGCCATCTGCTCTACCGGGACATCGCCGCCCATGGCGGCGTCCCCCTCATGGCCCCAGCCGGCCATTCCCTGATCAAAGCCCGCATGCGGGAAACCGGCGCCATCCTGGCCGGAGAGATGAGCGGCCACATGTTCTTCGCGGACCGCTATTTCGGCTTCGACGACGGCATCTACGCCGCCCTGCGCCTGGCCGAAATCGTAGCCGCCAGCGATATCCCGCTCTCCCGGATGCTGGCCGACTGGCCACCGACGGTCAACACGCCGGAAATCCGGCTGGATTGCCCGGACGCCAGCAAGTTCCAAATCGTGGCCAAGGCCAAGGACTTTTTCCGGGATCGTTTCGACATGATCGAGGTGGATGGAATGCGGCTCACTTTTCCCG
>Ga0268359_12363_pt1 | contig 10870 bp, 10 predicted proteins | sample BioMet11_FD_194416 | JGI IMG/M metagenome (GOLD analysis project Ga0268359, IMG submission 194416) | Sewage microbial communities from Oakland, California, United States - Biofuel 11 (PacBio Assembly) | ecosystem: Engineered > Wastewater > Sewage > Unclassified | place: USA: California | collected...
TTTTATGTCCTGACCGGGGGCGCTGCCCTTGCCGGAGTTGGTGGTCGCGCGCTGGAAGATGTCATGGTTGATGTCCTGGGACGCGCGCTCCATGGCGGGGATCAGGTCGCTCAACTTGGTGCTGACCGTTTTTGGGCCATTTCTTGCCATTCGGACCCAGAACCATGATGTCGATGCTGGCCTGATCGCCGGAGAACGGTCATGGAGCCGTAGACCAGATACGCGGCCCCCAGATCGGTCTGGGCCTTGCGGGCCTCGGCCTCGGAAGCCGGGGCCTTGGGCAGCCGGGCGGAAACCTGGCCCTTGTCGGCCAGGGACAGATGCCCCGGCCAGGTCAGGCGAGACTCCAGCATGCTCTGCACGCCCTGCCCCAGATACTGGTACTTATCCGGACCGTGAATGGCGAAAGGGGCCACGGCAAAGGATTGGCCGGCAGCGGCGGCGGCCATGGCCGGTAAGCACAGCAAAGCCACGACCAGAAGGACGAGGCGGCGAAAAAGCGTCATACGGGGTTCCTCCGGGTCCTTTGCGAGGACCGTTTTTTCCGGGAACGCGGCCTCGGACTGCGCCGAAAGGCCACGGCATCCTGCATTACTATCAAGGCAGCGGCGTTGCAAGCCCGCCTGGGCCTTCTCCGAACCTGCGCCCGGCGATCCCTGGCAAAAGGTCACGCCTTTCCCTCCTGCCGTGATGTCGCTTGGTACCGGCGCCGGTTACGGGAAGAGCCCGCGAATTCTCCCGGGGGACGGGTACGGTTCACTCATGCTCGGGCCGGACGGCGGCCCGCCGTTGCCGCAGGTACTCGAACACGCCCGGCAGGATGGAGATAAGGATGACCGCCACGATGGCCAAGCTGAAATGGCGCTTGATAAACGGCAGGTTGCCGAAAAAATAGCCGGTATAGACGAACACCGACACCCAGATGGCGGCCCCGCCCAGGCTGTAGGCCAGGAACCTCGGGTAGGCCATGCGGGCGATGCCGGCCACGAAAGGCGAAAACGTGCGCACGATAGGCACGAACCGGGCCAGAATCACCGTCTTGCCGCCGTGGTGTTCATAAAAGGCATGGGCCTTCAGAAGGTGTTCCCTTTTGAAAAAACGGGTGTGTTCCCGCTCGAAAACAGCCGGCCCCACCCGCCGGCCGATCCAGTAGTTGACATTGTCCCCGGAAAAGGCCGCCGCCACCAGCAGAAAAAAAATGAGCTGGGGATCGAGCACGCCGGCCCCGCACAGGGCCCCGGCCGCGAACAGCAGGGAATCGCCGGGCAGAAACGGGGTGACCACCAGGCCCGTTTCGCAAAAGATAATCAAAAACAGGATGCCATAGGTCCAGGTTCCGTAATCGGCGGCCAGGGATCCAAGATGTCTGTCGACGTGCAGGAAGACGTCGAAAATCTGCATAAGGCTGTCCATGACGGCTCCTTCGCGGGCAGACTGCCCGGGCCTGGACTCCATAGACGGCAAGGCCGCCTCTTGGCAAGGAAACCCCGGCCTTTTCAAGGGAGCCGGCCCGCGCTAGGGTCCGTCCATGCCCCGCCCTTCCCGAGACTCCCGCCCTGCGGACGAGGCCCGACCGCCCGGCCGCTCCTTCCGGCTGGTCTGTCCGCCGGACGCCATCCCCGCCGTGGAAGCCCTGCTCGCCGCCCAGGGCTTTCCTTTCGAGCCGGAGCCGTTTTCCCCCTGGTGCCGGCGGCTGACCGGCGAACCCGGGCCGCTCGGCGGTTCCCTGGCCGCCTTTTTCGGCCTGATCCACATCCAGGACCGCTCGTCCATGCTGCCGCCGCTGCTGCTCGATCCGCCGCCGGGAGCCTCGGTCCTCGACATGTGCGCCGCGCCCGGCGGCAAGACCGGCTTTCTGGCCCAGCTCGTCGGGCCGACCGGCTTCGTTTTGGCCAACGAACCCTCAAAGGACCGGCTGACCACCCTGCGCCAGACGCTTTTGCGGGAAAACCTGGCCCAGGTGGCCACCATCGCCCGGACGGACCTTGCCCCGGTCCTGCCCGAGGCCGCCTTCGACCATATCCTGCTCGATCCGCCGTGCAGCGGCTGGGGCACCCTGGACAAGCATCCCCAGGCCGCCCGGATCTGGCGCGGCGACAAGGTGGGCACCCTGCTGGCCCTGCAACGGACCCTGCTCGCCACGGCCGCCCGCCTGCTCGCCCCCGGCGGCCGGCTGCTCTACTCCACCTGCACCACCAATGTGGCCGAAAACGAGGACCAGACGCGTTTCGCCCTGGACCATCTGCCGCTCCGGTCCCTCCCCCTGGCGCCGCCGCCGGGATTCGTTTTCGAGCCGTCCCGGCGCGACGACTTGGCCGGCATCCTGCGGGTGGACAGCAACGCCTCGGCGGCCCAGGGCTTTTATATGGCGCTTTTCCAGAAGGAAGGCCGCGCCGACCCCTCTCCGGCAACGACCTCCGGGACCTTCCCGGGGACGCCCGTCTCCGAGGCGACCTTGCGCGCCGGCGACGGCGACCCGGCCGGCCTGCCGCCAGGCGCGGCGGTCCGGGCCTTCGGCGCGAACGTCTTCCTGCTGCCGGCCCAAACGGCCGCCCTGCCGCCGGGACTGCGCTTCCAGGGCTTTCCCCTGGGGACGCTGACGGCCGGACGTTTCCGCCCCCAGGCCCGCTGCCGGCTGCTGCTCGGGCCGTACGCCCCGGAGACGGGCTTGAACGAGCCGACGCTTTCCCGTATCGAGGCCCTCTTGACCGGACAGAGTCTGCCGGCCGGAGATCTGTCGGCCCGACCCGGGCTCTTTTATTGCGGACTGCCGCTGGGCTATCTCACCCGCAAGGGAGCCAGAATCTTGTGGTCGGACCGCTAACGTACTGTTTCGGGAGGATGCATGCAGGGAAGTGATCGCAAGCTGGCCAGGCTTTTTCATCCGCAAACGGGCCGGGCCGTGATGGCCCCCCTGGACCACGGGGTGGCCGAAGGCATGCTTTCGGGCATCGAGGAACTGCCGCGCCTGCTGGAGATGGCGACCATGTTGCCGGTCCAGGGCGTGATCCTCAACAAAGGGGCCCTGCGGGCCCATCTGACCGACCTGCCCCTGTCCGTCCTGGCCGTGGCCCAACTTTCCGGCGGCACCCGGCACTGCCTGCCGCCCTATGCCCGAAGCCTCATGTGCTCCGTGGCCGAAGCCCTGCGTCTGGGCGCGGACATGGTGGCGGTGCAGGTCAACATCGCCAACGAACTGGAAGACCGGATGCTGGCCGACATGGGGGCGGTGGTGGACGAGGCCCACGCCCTGGGCACGCCGGTCTTCGTCAGCATCTGCCCCAAGGGCGAACGGGTGGTCAACGAGATGGACCCGACCCTTATCAATCACTGCATCCGGCTGGGGGACGAACTCGGGGCGGACGTGACGGGTGTCCCCTATTCGGGCGATGCCCGCAGTTTTTCCCGGGCCGTGGCCGCTTCCTCGGTGCCGGTGCTGGTGACGGGCGGACCGACCAAGGCCGATTTCAAGGGCTTCGCCGGCATGTTGGAGGACGCCATGGCCGCCGGGGCGGCCGGAACGGCCCTCGGTCGGGGCGTGCTGACCCAGCCCAATCCCCTGGAGGCCTTGCGCCGGGTGGTCGCCATCGTCCATGGCCCGGCCGTGCTCCAGGCGGCCGAAGAGGCCCTGGCCGCCCAGAAGGCGGCGGGGCAAGCGTCGGACGACATGGCCGGAGACTGACGGGCAACCGGCCTGAAGCCCGCCGCGTAGGGGAAATCCGGCCTCGGCCGTCAGGCCGTCGGCCCGGGGCCGTCCGGAGAAGAGGCTTCCGGCGGCACCAAGGCGCGGCTGATAAGCCCAAGGAGTGCCCGTAAATCCAGCGGCTTGGCAATGGACGTATTCATGCCGGCGGCCAGAAAGGCCTCCCTGTCGCCCGCCATGGCATAGGCCGACATGGCGATGACCGGAATCCGGGCATTGCCCCAGGGCAGGTCCGCCGTCCGCATGGCCCCTGACCGCCTCGATGCCGTTCATCACCGGCATTTGGATATCCACTCAGGAACAAGATCGAAGGCCTGCCGATGCACAGGTCCAAGGCTTCCTGGCCGTTGGCGGCGGTGGCGGTGGCATGGCCGGCCGCGTCGAGCCAGCGTTTGACCATATCCAGGCTGACCTTGTCGTCGTCAACGATCAGGATGCGGCCGGTCCGGGCCGGGAAGGCCGGATGCGCCGCATCGACGGTCGCCTCCTCCTGATCGGCCAGGCTGGCCTTGACCAGGGGCAGGGCCAGATAAAAGGCCGTACCGCCCCCTTCCGGACCGTTATCGATGGTCAGGCTGCCGCCCATGAGCGCCACCAGCTTGCGCACGATGGCGAGCCCCAGCCCGACGCCCTGCCCCTGGCGGTTATAGGAGCCTTCGGCCTGGACAAAAGGCTCGAAAATGTGCCGCAGGTCCGTATCAGAAATGCCGACGCCGGTATCGGAGACCACAAACAGCCCCCGGGCCACCGAGGGACTGGCCTCGGGCAGGGCGAAGACCTCGACCCGGACCTCCCCCCTGCTCCGTGAACTTGATGGCATTGCCGACCAGGTTGAAAAGGATCTGCCGCAACCGGGCCTCATCCCCCGACGACCAGGGCCGGCAGCCTGTCGTCCAGGGTGCACAGCAGCTTGAGCCCCTTTTTCCAGGCCATCGGTCTGAAACAAGGCGAGCACAGACTCCTTGATGCTGGTCAGGCTGAAAAGTTCCTCCCGCAGCTTCAACTTGTCCGCCTCGACCCGGGAGAGGTCGAGGATGTCGGAAAGCAGGCTGGTCAGCCGGTTGGCCGCCTGGACAGCCGTCGCCAGACAGTCCCGCTGCTCGGCGTCGAGTGCCGTCTCCTCCAGCAATTGCAGCATGCCGAGCACGCCATTGAGCGGCGTGCGGATTTCATGGCTCATATTGGCCAGAAAGGCGGACTTGGTCTTGTTGGCGGTTTTCCGCGGCAAGCTTGGCGTGCAGGAGTTCGGCCTGAACGCGCTCGCGCGCCGCGATTTGCTCTTCGAGCTTGGCGGTGCGCTCCGCCACCAGTTGTTCCAGATTGGTGCGGTGGCGTTCGATCTCCTCCTCGACTTCCCGGCGCCGGGTGATGTCCTGGACGAAGCCGACATAGGCGCTGGCCTTGCCGTCGGCGTCACGGAGGGCGATGGCGGAAACATTGGCCCAGACGATCTGCCCGTCCACCCGCCGGAGCTGGACCGAGGAATCGGCCAGCACGCCCCGGGAGTCCAGAAGCGTCCTGAAGGCCACGTATTGGGCCGGGTCCACGTAATAGCTGGAAACGTCGGAGCCGGACGTCAACAGGCTTCGGGGATCGGCATGGCCCAGGAAGCGGGCCAGGCTGGGATTGGCCAGGCTGCACCGGCCAGCGGGCGTGGCCTGAAAGATGCCGATGGGCAGCGTGTCGATGATGCGGCGCAGGCGCTCCTCGCTGGCGGCCAAAGCCGCCCTGGTTTCGTGCAGCTCGTGGACGTCGATGAAGGTTTCCAGAAAGTATTCCCGGCCATCGCGCACGATCCGCGACACGCTTTTCAAAATGGGGACCAAGGTCCCATCAAACCGGATCAGAAAGCGTTGCGAAAGCTCCACGCTCTGGCCGGCCGCATCCATGGGACAGACTTCGCCCTGGGCCGGACAAATCAGGCCGTGGCAGACCCGGCCCAGGATATCCTCCTGGGAACGCCCGGCCGCCATGGCGGCAAACCGGTTGACCTCCACCACCTTCCGGTTTTGCGGATCCACCAGCAGGACCCCCGCCTGGATGGAATCGAGGATTTGGCGCAGGTAGGCCTCCTGGGCCTTTTTTTCGGCATAGCGCAGGCTGAGTTCCTGGCGGGAATGCTCGATTTCGACAAGCATGTCGTTAATGTGCTGGGCCAGAACGCTCAGTTCGTCCGTCCCGTTCACCACCACCCGGGCGAGGCTGGAACCACCGGCGGCGATGGCGTCCACTTGGCCCGTGATCCCGGCCAGTCGGGCCAGCACCCGGCGTTCGACGAAAACCACGATGACCACGAGCAGGCAGCCGCCGCCTATCGCTAACAACATGCCTGTTTTATTGACGATAGCTTCTCCACGACTGACGATGTCGCGGGGCTGGCGCACGAGCACCCGCAGGGTCGGCCGGCCGTCAAGGCCCGGCATGACGGTGGTGCCCGCCACCACCTCGTCGCTGACCGGAACCACGGCAACGGCTTCGGAAACGTCCTGGACGCCAAGCCGGGCCACATCGGCCGGGAGCGGCTGATCGGCCGGTTCAAAAGACACATCCAGCCGGATGCGGTCGGCGATCTCCGCGGCCAGTCGCGGGGTGAGGAGCCGCCCCATGACAAGGGTCCCCTGCTTGGGCCCCTTGCCCTGACTGTTCAGGATGGGACTCCCGGCGAGCAGCATGATGCCGTGGGGGAGGCGGATCAGCCCCTTGGCGCGGGATTCGGCCGTATCCGCTTCGAGCAGGGGGGAATCCGGGCGCAGGTACGGCAGCAGGCCTTCCGGGACCGCGTTGCTGTACCCGCCGGCCGGAGCGAGGCTTTGGGCCCAGACGATCTCTCCCTTGGTGTCGAGAAAGAGGATGCAGGCCAAACGCAGGGCGACCAGGGTGCGTTCATTGAGATTCGCCTCGATGAACGCCGCCGTCTTCCCCTGCATGAACGTCACGGTATCATCCCACAGGGCCCAATCCACCACGGTGTCGTCAAATTTTTGCAGTTCGTCCCGAATGGCGTTTTCCGCCCGCGCCACGTCCTTGGTCACATTGCTCTTTTCAAGGTCGATGAAATCCTGATCGAGCAGATAATGCTGCAAGGAAAAAAACAGAGAAAAAAAACAACGATGCTCAGGCAAATGCCGAACAGGGTCATTTTTCGTATCGAAAACCGCATAAGCGTTCCTTGTCCCCGGCAGCCGCGGGGTGGAGCCCGCCCGCGCACAGGGACCTGAAGGGCAGGCATCCCTCGCGCGGCAAATCGCCTCTGGCGCCAACGGCTTCGCCAGGCCAACGCCCCTTGCGGCAAAGCCGCCTTACCGGCAAACGCTCCGTCGGCCCGCAACGATGCCACAGGCGGCGACGGCAGACCAGGCGCCCTTCATTGCGCGGAGTTCCTTTGGGAAAAGGCTTTGCCGGTTCGCCCGTGCACGGAGGTTGCCCAGAGGGAGAGCCGGGAATCCATCGGACAGACGACTGCACGGTGGCATACCCGTTGGCGCGGCAGGACATGCACTGGGTGCCGGCAAGTCTCTCCTTGTGCCAGACGGTATAATTTTTTGCCAGGGGCGGTCAATCCGCATCGCGTTTCCTCCGGCGAACGTGCGTCCTCCTGATCTTGACAAGGGAGGAGCCGCAACGGAAAACGCAGGAGGTCGTTCGTCCGGTGCCTGACGGGCGGCCCTTTTCTCCATCTCCGGCACAGGGAGGTCACACCATGCGCCTCAACGCCTTGCTGCATGTCCCCTTCGAGGGCGTAGGCTCCATCGCGGCCTGGGCCGCGGACCGGGGACACGTCCTGGCCGAAACGCACTGCTACGCAGGGGAAGCGCCGCCCTCGCCGGCGGACTACGATATGCTGGTGGTCATGGGCGGCCCCATGGGCGTTGCCGACGAACAAGACCACCCGTGGCTCGTCGAGGAAAAAAAGGCCATCAAGGCGGCCATAGCCGCTGACCGGGCCGTACTCGGCATCTGCCTGGGGGCCCAGCTTGTCGCCGTGGTCCTCGGCGGCACCGTGACCAGGAATCCCGTCCCGGAGATCGGCTGGTTTCCGGTCTCCCTGACCGAAGCGGGAGCGGCCGAGCCGGTGTTGGCCGGATTGCCGCCGACGTTCATGGCCTTTCACTGGCACGGCGACACGTTTTCCCTGCCGCCGGGAGCGGTGCATGCCGCCACCTCGGCCGCCTGTGCCCATCAGGCCTTCGTGTTCCGGGGGCGGGTGATCGGCCTGCAATTCCACCTGGAAACCACGCCGGCCGCCATGCAGAGCCTTATCAAGCACTGCGCCGACGACGTGGCCGTGCCCGGCCCGACCGTGCATCACCCCAAGCAGATGCATGCCGGCCGGGCGGCCCTCAAGGACATCAAGGTGCTTATGTACGCTGTACTCGATGCCCTGGCCGCCGGCCGGGGCGCCTAAAAATCCTCTGACGGCCGAGGGGCTTCCCGCCCTTCGGCCGCGCCGGGGCGCCTCGCCGCACCGGCCCACCGGGAGTCTGCCATGCGCAAGAAAGACCGAGAAATCACCGATAAATCGGTCCTGCACGAACTCCTCAAACGCGCCCGGATCTGCCGCCTGGGCCTCTTTGACGGGGAATGGCCCTATGTGGTGCCGGTCAATTTCGCCTACGCCGACGGCTGCATCTATGTCCATTCCGCCCCGAAGGGACGCAAGATGGACATCCTGCGCGAGCATCCCCGGGTCTGCTTCGAGGTGGATACCGAGGTGGAACTGGTGGCCGGCGAGCGGCCCTGTGACTACACCACCAAGTACAAATCGGTCATCGGCACCGGCCTGGCCGTGCTGCTGACCGACGCCGACGAAAAGCTCAAGGCCCTGGGGATACTCATGCGTCACCACGGCGCCCCGGCAGAAGGTTTCCGGCCAGAAGTGCTGCCTGTCACGGCCGTGATCCGTATCGACATCTCCTCCATGACCGGCAAGGCCAATCCGCCCTATAAGGACTGGGAATAGTCCCCTCGGCGCGCCGCCGCCTTTCCCTTCCCCCGCGGGCGGGTCCCGGGGCTTTTGCCGGTCGGCCGGTCCCGCCGCCGGAGACGTTTCCTTCCTTTGGCCGTCTCTTTCTCCCCGGCCGCCCTCGACGGCCTTGCCTGGGTTTGCTTCCCGGAGCATAAGACCGAACATGGAACTACGTGACGGAATGGAACTGGAGCTGGCCGTGACCCGGCTGGCCCTGGGCGGCAGGGGTGTGGCCCGAGTGGAGGGCTTTGTGGTGTTCGTGGAGGGGGGACTGCCCGAGTCGCGGGTGCGGGCCCGGGTGACCCGGGTGCGCAAGGGCTTTGCCGAGGCCCAGGCCCTGGAGGTGCTTTCTCCCTCGCCCGAGGCCGTGGCGCCGGCCTGTCGGCATCAGGACGTCTGCGGCGGCTGCCCGTGGCAAACCCTCGACTATGCGGCCCAACTTTTCTGGAAGCGGGAGCAGGTGGCCGAAACGCTGGCCCGGCTGGGCGGTCTGGCCGAGGTGACGGTCCGCCCGACCGTGGCTTCGCCCCAGCCGCTCGAATATCGCAACAAAATGGAATTCGCCTTTGCCGGCAACCTCCATCTCGGCCTGCACGAACGCCAGCAGCCGGGACGGGTGCTCGACATCGAGGAATGCCGGCTCATGAAGCCCTGGGCGGCCCAGACGGTAGCGTTCGTCCGCGACTTCTGCCGGGAGACCGGCCTGCCCACCTATGACGCCCGCACGGGCAAGGGGGTGTGGCGGCATCTGGTCCTGCGGGAATCGGCGGCCACGGGCCGGCGCCTGGCCCACCTGATCACCGGCCCGGCCAGGACGGCCGGCAACGCGGCCCATGCCCTCGGCGAGGCCTTGCTGGCCCGGTTCCCCGAAATCAACGGCTTTGTCCATTCCGTGCGCCGGGCCCAGGCCGCCGTGGCCGTGGGCGAACGACAGGTGTCGAGCCTCGGGGAGATCCGCCTGGAAGAAGTCGTGGGAGACGTCCGGCTCCTTGTCTCGCCGGATGCCTTCCTGCAGACCAACACCGCGGCGGCGGGTCTGCTCTACAAGGCAGTGGCCGCAGCGGCGGGCGAGGCTCCGGACGGCACGGCCTGGGACCTCTACTGCGGCTGCGGCGGCATCAGCCTCACCCTGGCCCCGCATTTCGACCTGGTCCACGGCGTGGAAACCGACGCCCGGGCCGTCCATGACGCCGAGGACGCCGCCGCCCAAAACGGCATCACCAACTGCCTGTTTCACGCCCGGGATGCGGCCCTGGCCATGGCCGATCTGGCCGAGACCGGTCCGGCCGTGGTGGTGCTCGATCCGCCCCGTTCCGGCGCCGCCCCCGAGGTGCTGGCCGCCATCCTGGCCGCCGCGCCGGCCCGGGTGGTCTACGTGTCCTGCAATCCGGCCACCCCTGGCCCGGGATCTGCGGCGGCTTAACGAACTCTACCGGGTGGACGCGGTCACGCCCGTGGACCTTTTTCCGCAGACGGCTCACATCGAATGCGTGGCCGCCCTGCGCCTGCGCCAATAACGACCCGGAAACAAAAAAAACGCCCTCCGCAGGGAGGGCGTTTTGTCCTTGCCGTCGAAGGGCTTAGGAGGCGGCGGCGCCGCCACCGATCTTGGTGTTGATTGTCTCGAAGGTGCCCTTGAGGGTCGTGCCCAGGGTGCTGACGGCGGTCACGATGACAGCGGCGATCAGGGCGGCCAGCAGGCCGTATTCCACCGCGGAAGCTCCTTCCTCGTCACGAATGAAAGTGGTGATGGCGCGCAGCATGGTGTTTCTCCTTATATTCCTTGATTATTTCCGTTTGGGTCCTTGCCTTTGCTTCTTTGGATAGCATGGCGCGTGCCACCGTGGTCTCAATGACCAAAACATATTGAAATAAAACATTTTTTTATTTTTCACTTGGCCGTTCGATCCTCCTTTTTGTGGATTAGGCCAGGCGGGCATTCGCTCTTTCGTGGAACCGAACCCGAAAAAACGTTCCCCCCGAGTCGACAAGAGCCTATCGTCACACGTAACGAGGTCACCCATGCGAACAACACCCCCCCTTTCCGGCCTGACCGCTCCGGAATCCATCGAAGCAAAGTCCCTGGCCATCATCGACGCCGAAACGCCCGAGCCCCCGCCCCTTTGTCGGCCCGCCAATGGGAGATCGTCCGACGGCTCATCCACACCACGGCCGATTTCGAGATGCTCGATCTGGTCCGT
>Ga0268359_11695_pt1 | contig 10843 bp, 9 predicted proteins | sample BioMet11_FD_194416 | JGI IMG/M metagenome (GOLD analysis project Ga0268359, IMG submission 194416) | Sewage microbial communities from Oakland, California, United States - Biofuel 11 (PacBio Assembly) | ecosystem: Engineered > Wastewater > Sewage > Unclassified | place: USA: California | collected...
CTTCAGGGTGCTCGGCTGGGTTGCCTTCGCAGGGTTCAAGCTGTTTGGGTGGATTCTTCTCGCGGTGGGCCTTCTTGTCCTGCTGTCGCTTTCGGCCGTGTTCTTCCTGCCGCTGGGTGGGGTGATTCTCTTCATCGCGCTCTGCGTAGTCGCATCGCGCAACCATGCGGAGGTGCATTCGTAGCAGGTTCCTTCTCACGAAGTAACAAAAGGGCGGTTCACTGTCGGGTGAGCCGCCCTTCTCGTTGTCAGGGCAGGAGACATCTGGGTGTCGAAGGGGTCGCTACATCGTGTGCGTGGAGAAGATGGGCTTGTCCTTCCAGGGCACGACCTCTCCTGCAGCAAGCGATGCGGGAACGTCGATGATGCGCTGGTTGCTCGATCCGCGAAAGCGAAGCGAGATGTCGTAGTCATCCTGTACGAAGGGGCCGTCGACAAGGACGTCGAGCGTGGTAAGGATGCGGTCGGTGTCATCGAGATGCCACGCGCCCTTGGTGAGCTGCTCCCAGGTGTGACCTGAGTACATCCAGATGTTCTTCTCGGGATAGGTGGCGCGCACGCGTTCGAGGAAATCCACGAGACCCGCCTGGTTCTCGGGCTCCATGGGTTCGCCTCCGAGAACCGAGAGTCCGTCTATGTGGGCGGGCGCGAGGCTCTGCAGTATCTCGTCCTCGACGGCGGTGGTGAACGGCTCGCCGGAGTGGAAGTCCCACGCCTCCGAGTTGAAGCAGTTGGGGCAGTGGAGACGGCATCCCGAGACGAAGAGCGTGGTGCGCACACCGACGCCATTGGCGATGTCGCAGTACTTTATGTTTGCATAGTTCACGAAAAGCTCCTGTACGCAGGGCATGACGTGCATTGCCCTGCGATTCATCCGTCCGTCAGTCTGAGGCCCGTTCTCTTTGCGTGTCCGGCACTGCTGCGGCGCGCTACAGGTGCAGCACGCGGTCCTTGATCTCTTCGGTGCGACCCTGGTTCCAGAACTGGGTGCCGATGTAGCCACAGGTGCGGCGTGCGACGTTCATCTTGGATTGGTCACGGTTGCCGCAGTTGGGGCACTCCCAGACGAGCTTGCCGTCATCCTCCACGATCTTGAATCTCACCGTCGTAGCCACAGCACTGGCAGTAGTCCGACTTGGTGTTGAGCTCGGCGTACATGATGTTGTCGTAGATGTACTGCATGACGCGGATGACGGCCTCGAGGTTGTCCTGCATGTTGGGAACCTCGACGTAGGAGATGGCACCGCCAGGGGAGAGGCGCTGGAACTCGCTCTCGAACTTGAGCTTGGTGAATGCGTCGATGTTCTCCGACACGTGGACGTGGTTAGCTGTTGGTGATGTCGCCCTTGTCCGTGATGCCAGGTATGATGCCGAATCTGCGCTGAAGCGATTTGGCGAACTGTAGGTCGTGGACTCGAGGGGCGTGCCGTAGAGGGAGTAGTCGATGTTCTCGGCGGCCTTCCACTCGGTGCACTTGTCGTTCATGCGCTGCATGACGGCAAGTGCGAACGGCGTGGACTCCCTGTCGGTATGGCTGTGACCGGTCATGTACTTGACGCATTCGTAGAGACCGGCATAGCCTAGGCTGATGGTGGAGTACCCACCGTACAGGAGCTTGTCGATGGTCTCGCCCTTCTTGAGGCGCGCGAGGGCGCCGTACTGCCAGAGAATCGGGGCCCGCATCGGAGAGTGTGCCCTCCAGGCGGTCGTGGCGGCAGCGAAGCGCGCGATGGCAGAGCTCGAGGCGCTCGTCGAAGATCTCCCAGAACCTGTCCATGTCACGGTTCGAGGAGAGGGCCACGTCGGGCAGGTTGATGGTCACGACGCCCTGGTTGAAGCGACCGTAGTACTTCGGCTTGTCCGGCTGGTAGTTTCCGGCGTTGGCCACGTTGTCATAGCCATTGCCAGAGCGGTCGGGCGTGAGGAAGGAACGGCAGCCCATGCAGGTGTAGACGTCGCCCTCGCCCTCGACCTCGCCCTTGGAGAGCTTGTACTCCCTCATCTTCTTCTCGGAGATGTAGTCGGGCACCATGCGCTTGGCGGTGCACTTGGCAGCCATCTCGGTGAGGTAGAAGTAGGGGGATCCCTCGGTTACGTTATCGGGCTCGAGCACGTAGATGAGCTTTGGGAAGGCCGGGGTGATCCAGACGCCCGCCTCGTTCTTCACGCCCTGGTAGCGCTGGCGGAGCATCTCGTCGATGATGAGTGCGAGGTCGTGCTTCTCCTGCTCGCTGCGAGCCTCGTTGAGGTACATGAACACCGTGATGAACGGAGCCTGGCCGTTGGTGGTCATGAGGGGTGACGACCTGGTACTGGATGGTCTGGACACCACGGGCGACCTCGTCCCTGAGCCGCTTCTCCACTACCTCGTCGATCTGCTCGGGCGTGGCCTTGAAGCCGATGGCCTCCATCTCGGCGTAGACCGAGCGGCGAATCTTCTTGCGGGAGACGTCCACGAACGGTGCGAGATGCGTGAGCGAGATGGACTGGCCGCCGTACTGGCAGGAGGCCACCTGGGCGATGATCTGCGTGGCGATGTTGCAGGCCGTGGAGAAGGAGTGCGGGCGCTCGATGAGCGTGCCGGAGATGACCGTGCCGTTCTGCAGCATGTCCTCGAGGTTGATGAGGTCGCAGTTGTGCATGTGCTGGCGAAGTAGTCGGCGTCGTGGAAGTGGATGATGCCTTCCTCGTGGGCCTTCACGATCTCGGCGGGGAGAAGGGCACGGCAGGTCAGGTCCTTGGAGACCTCGCCGGCCATGTAGTCGCGCTGGACGGAGACGACGGTAGGGTTCTTGTTGGAGTTCTCCTGCTTGACCTCTTCGTTGTTGGACTCGATGAGTGCGAGGATCTTGTCGTCGGTCGTGTTCTTCTGGCGCTTCTGGTTCTGCGCGTAGCGGTAGATGATGTACTTGCGCGCCACGATGAAGTGGTCGAGAGCCATGAGCTGGTCCTCGACGAGGTCCTGGACCTCCTCGACGGTGACCGTGTGGCCAGCCTCCATGCACTCGTCGGTGACGTTGAGGGAGGCGAACTTGATCTCGCGCTCGGTGAGACGCTCGTCCTCGGGTACCTCCTGGTTGGCCTTGCGGATGGCGTTGGCGATCTTCTCTACGTCGAAGGTGACTTCTGACCCGTTGCGCTTGATGATTTTCATGACGGTTCCTCTGCTATGAGTTGCTCGCGTACGATGCACGGGCGGCTGAGCTGCGTTGCTCGGCGCTTTGTTGTGCAGAATGTACTATGACACAACTTATTGTGGTTGTGTGTTGACAACCATACCAGATATTGTCGATAAGTCGGTCGACAACGTTGTTTGGGCGAGCAAACCCGCAGGTGAGGGAAGTATCTGGTTTCGCATTGTTTCGCTCTCTGACCCTTCTGGATTTCCGCGAACGGCAGACCTTGTACGCATCACTGATGGACAGCGAGTTTGGGCAGAGTCCTTCTTGGCCTGCGATGATGGCGACGTATCGCACGGACGGTTCTTGGGCGCAAGTCATCCGTGCGGATGGTATGCGCACGGAGATTGTCGCGCATGGACGTTTTTACGCAAAAAGCCCTCCGTGCGGACACGCCGCATCTCGCGGGGTGTCGCAGCGGAGGGCCTTGAAGAGTCGAAACTACGCGAAGGTGCGCTTGATCTTGATTCTGTCGTCGCTATCGGTGAGGGCGATTATCTCGTCTCCCCCGCTGATGACGGTGTTCCCGTTGGGGATGAGGACATTCCCGTCCGGCTTCTCGATGGCGATGAGGATGGACTTCTCGGGTAGCTTCAGGTCCTTTACGGAACGGCCGACGACCTGCGAGTCCGAGCTCACTTCGAGCTGGATGATCTCGTTGTCGCCACGCGCGAGCTTCATGAGCGTCGAGATCTCCTTGGGGTTGAGCCCCTCCTCCACGAAGCGCGCAAGGGTGGATGCCTGGTCGATGCCCACGTCCACGCCCATGCCCGCGTTGAACATCCAGGAGTTGTTTGGGTTGTTGACGCGGGCGACCACGCGGCCGACGCCGTACTCCATCTTGGCGAGCATGGAGACGACGAGGTTCACCTCGTCCTCGCCCGTAACCGCGACCACGACGTCCGCGTGAAGGATGTCGGCCTCCTCCAGTACCGTGGGATCCGAGCCGTTGCCGCGGATGATGTTCGCGGAATCGATGTCGCAGGAGAGCTTGGCGACGGCCGTCTTCTTCTGCTCGATGACCTTGATTGAATGGTTTTCGCTGGCGAGGAGCTTGGCAATGTAGGATCCGGTCTTGCCGCCTCCGACGATGATGATGCGCATGATGGTCTCCTACCTGTTGTCGCCGAGCATGTACTTGAACTTCGCGGTCGAGTTTGCGGAGACGGCCGCGAAGATGACATCCCCATGACCGAGCAGAGTGCCAAGGGTCGGGATGAAGGTCTCGTTGTTGCGAGAGATGGCGGTAATCGTGATCTCGCCGACGATGGTGAGGTCACGGACGGGGTGCCCCTCGAGGAGTGTCGGCACGTCCGCACGTACGAGCTGCACGTCTCCCGTCCCGATCTCGGCGACCGTGTCAAGTTCGCGGGAGGACAGGAGCTCGTAGGCGCGACGGATGCCCCAGCTCGTGGTCGAGATCGTCTGGATGCCCAGACGGCGGTAGGTCTCCGCCTTCTCGATGTCATAGAGGCGCGCGATGACGCGAGGTACGCGATAGGTGCTTCGCGCGACGTGGGCGATGACGATGTTCGCCTCGTCCGAGGTCGTGCAGGCGATGACCGCGCTCGCGCGTTCCACCTTCGCCTTCGCGAGGACCCCGCGATCGAATCCGACGCCAACGACCTTCTGACCCATGTAGTCCTCCCCGAGGGCATCGAACTTCTCCGGGTCCTGGTCGATGGCGGTGACGGCGTATCCCTGCTTGTCGAGCTTCTTGGCGAGCCCGCTTCCCATGCGTCCCAATCCCACTACGATGACGTTCATTGTCGGGCCTACCTTTCTGATTCCTGCGGCGTGGCAGAGTTCCTTGACTTCCTATGGTACGCACGAACGATGGCCTTGCGTGTCTCCTCGATGGCGAGTATCACGAACGGCATGACGGCGAGCAGTGCGTAGTCCTCCAGGTTGAGGGGGCACGTGTGGAAGACGCCTTGGAGCGGTGGCAGAAGCGTGATGAGGACGATGAGGAATATCTCGAAGACGATGCCGATGTTGATCTGCTTGTTGGAGAAGAGGCCGACGGAGAACACGGAGGCCTCCTCGGTGCGGCAGTTCCATACCTCGCCGATCTGCGTGAAGACGATGGCGGCGAGGGCCATGGTGGTGGCACGGACGTAAACGGGGTCCAGGTCGGCGCCGATGCCGAACATGGGCAGGCCAGGATGCCAGCCACCCTGTATCTGGGCGAAGAAGTAGGCAAGGAGCGAGCCTGCGGCACCAAGCATGCCGTACCAAAGGAACGCGCGGCGCATGACATGTTTGTTGAGCAGCGATTCGTGGGGGCTGCGGGGCGGGCGATCCATGACCGTGCTCTCGGGATGCTCGGTGCCAAGGCCCAAGGCAGGCAGCATGTCGGTGCCCAGGTCGATGGTCAGGATCTGCATGGTGGTGAGGGGCAGGGGTACGGCGCCGCCCGAGAGCAGGAACACGGCGGACGGCACGGCTTCGGGCACGTTGGAGTTCAGGATGTAGAGCAGGAACTTGCGGATGTTCGAGTAGACCGCTCGGCCCTCCTCGATGGCATGCACGATGGAGGCGAAGTTGTCATCGGTCAGGATCATGTCCGCAGCCTCCTTGGCCACGTCCGTGCCCGTGATGCCCATGGCGACGCCGATGTCCGCCTTCTTGAGGGCGGGGGGAGTCGTTCACACCATCACCGGTGACGGCGACGATCTCGCCCATCTCCTGCAGCACCTCGACCACGCGAAGCTTCTGCTCGGGTGCCATGCGCGCGAACACGACCTCGTCCTTGAGAGCCACCTTGAGATCGTCGTCGGAGGTCTTCTCAAGTTCTATGCCAGAGAACACGCGGGGATGCGAGCTCTTGACGATGCCGATCTTCCTGGCGATGGAGACGGCCGTGAGACCGTAGTCGCCGGTGATCATGACGACGCGAATCCCGGCGCGACGGCACTCGGCCACGGCGTCGGCCACCTCGGGACGGGGTGGGTCCTGCATGACCTCGAGGCCCACGAACGTGAGGTGGCACTCGATGTTGTCCGGGGTGTATTCGCTCATGGCGCGGGGGATGGACGTGTCGTCGGCAGTGATGGGGCGATAGGCCACGGCGAGCACGCGCAGGCCTTCGGAGGCGTAGCCATCGTTCGCGTCCATGATCTTCTTGCGTAGCTCGTCCGTCAGCTCGACGGACTCCCCGTTCACCCGCACGCGCTCTGAGAGGCGCACCACCTCGTTGGGCGCACCCTTGACGTAGGCGACGCGCAGGGCGCCGTCAAGGGGGTCCTTGAGCTGGTGGATGGTGGTCATGCGCTTGCGGCGGCTCTCGAAGGGCAGCTCGCGCATGCGGGGCGTGGCCTTCTCCTGATCCTTCGGATCGATGCCGGCCTTCTGGGATGCCACGAGCAGGCATGCCTCGGTCGGATCGCCGAGGACGGTGTAGCGACCACCCTCGCTCTCGGGGGGCAGAAGACGTGCGTTCGAGCAGAGGGCACCGGCGGCGACCAGAAGCGACAGGTCGGGATCCCTCTTGACGTTGACGGCCTCCCCATTCAGGCAGACCTCGCCCTTGGGCGCATAGCCAACGCCCGTCACATCGTATTCGTTGCTGGCGGTCCAGAGGTGATTGACGGTCATCTCGTTCTGCGTGAGGGTGCCCGTCTTGTCGGTGCAGATGACGCTTGTCGAACCGAGCGCCTCGACCGAGGACAGCTTCTTCACGAGGGCGTTGCGCTTGCTCATGCGCTGGACGGCCATGGCAAGCGAGAGCGTCACCGTGGGAAGGAGCCCTTCGGGGATGAATGCCACGATCATGCCGAGCGAGAAGATGAACGATGCCGCGAAGCTGCTGTGGACGATGAGGATGTTGAGCGTGAAGAAGGCTATGCCCATGCACAGGGCGAAGATCGTCACCTGCTTGGTGACGCGGTCGAGCTGCTTCTGGAGCGGGCTCTCGGCCTCCTCCATGTTCTGCGTGAGGTTGGCGATCTTGCCGAACTCGGTGTCCATGCCGATGCGGGTGACGATGGCGCGGCCGTTGCCCTCGGAGACCGAGGTGCCGGCGAAGATGAGGTTCGGCGTCTCTGCTGCGGTGAGGTTCTCCTCGAGCACGGCGTCGGCGGTCTTGCGCACGGGGTTCGACTCGCCCGTGAGCGTGGACTGGTCGACCTGCAGGTCGGCGGAGCGGATGACGCGTGCGTCGGCGGAGATCTTGTCTCCCTCGGCGAGAAGCATGATGTCGCCGGTGACGAGGTCCTCGGCGAGGACCTTCTGCTCCGTGCCGTCACGAATGACGTTGACGTAGGCGGGGAGCATCTTCTTCAGGGCTTCGGTCGCCTTGCTCGCACGAAACTCCTGCCAGAAGCTGAAGCAGCCGTTGATGACATTCACGAGCCAGACCGCCACTCCCAGCTGAGGCATGCCGGCACCAAACGCGATGATGCCCGCGACCCACAGGAGAATGGCCATGAGGTGCGTGAAGTTGGAGAGGAAGACGATGATGGGCGACTTCTTCTTGGTCGCCTCGATGAGGTTCTTGCCTTCCTCGGCCTGTCGTTCCTGTGCCCCCTGCGAGGTGAGACCAGCAGGAGCTGACTTGAGCGCCGAGAAGACCTCGTCGCCGTTCAGTCTCTGTATCTCCTGCGCCTCCTGGAGAATTGAATCGACCACTTCTGCGCCGACCTTTCGTAGACGGGACGCGGCCGGTTGGTCGCGTCCGCTCGGACGTGCGTCCGTGAGGATAAACCATTTGACCATGAAGGCAAGGTATGTAAAAAGAAGATGCCGTTAAGCATAAAGTTGGCATAAAGGAGGCATGAGGAAGCGATTAAGCGTCCAGCTTCCGAGCGGTGGCATTCAGGCACCCGAAAGGTCGAAAACGGTCTTTAGACGCGCATCATGCGATACCCGATCCCGACGTGCGTCTGGATGTAGCGCGGGTGGGAGGGGTCGGTCTCGATCTTCTTTCGGAGCGAGCCCATGAAGACGCGGAGCGAGGCGAGGTCGTTCTCCTGGCTCTCGCCCCAGACCTGCCGGAGGATGTACTGGTGCGTGAGTACCTTGTCCACGTTTCTCGAAAGCAGGCAGAGCAGCTTGTACTCGATGGGGGTGAGATGCAGCTCGTCCTCTCCGACGAAGGCGACGCCGGCGGCATAGTCGATCCTGAGGTCGCCGTTCACGAAGGACGACGCAGCCGCCTGGTTGTCATCGAAGAGGTGCTCGAGCCTTCTGAGCGTGACGCGGACCCGCGCCAGGAGCTCTCCCACGGAGAAGGGCTTGGTCAGGTAGTCATCCGCTCCTGCGTCGAGCGCCTCTATCTTGTCGGTATCCTCGCAGCGTGCGCTCACGACGATGATCGGCATCTGGGACCAGGTTCTGACCTTACGTACGACGTTGACGCCATCCATGTCGGGAAGGCCAAGGTCGAGCAGCATGACCGAGGGGTTCTGGGTCGCGGCGGCCGCGATGGCCGCGTGTCCCGTGGTGGCCGAGATGTGACGATAGCCGCAGGAGTCGAGCGTGGTGGATATGAGGTTCCTGACAGCCGTGTCGTCCTCGACGACGAGAATCTGTGGTCCAACGCTACTGACCATCAATCGGGACCTCCTCCAGGGGCAACGTAAAGCAGAAGACCGCGCCATGTGGCGTGTTGTCACTAACCGTGATGATACCCCCGTGGACCTCGATGACGGTGCGGCAGAGCGCAAGGCCGAGCCCGACCCCCCTGCTACCGTCGGAGAGCCCGCCGCCAGCGGTGTAGAAGGGGTCGAATATGCGATCCTTCTCCCCGTCTGGGATGCCAGGGCCGTCATCGGAGACGCTGACGCTCGCGAAGCGCCCTTCGCGCTTGGCACGGACCGTGATGTGCGACCCGGCCGGCGTGTGCGTGATCGCGTTGTTGACGAGGTTGACGATCACCTGGACGATGAGGTGGGGGTCCATTCTCGCGAGGAGGGGGACGTCGGTGGGCACGACCCTGACCTCGTGGCGTGCGACGTCGGGATTCACGTGTCGGAGGGCCTCGTCGATGACGTCGCCCACGAGTTCGCAGGTGGGCGAGAGATGCACGCCGCCGTTCTCGAGCCTCGTCACGGTGAGGAGGTTCTCCACGGTGCCGTTCAGCCACTGGGCGTCCTCGTAGATGTCGGACACGAGCTTGGTCTTGCTCTCCTCCGAAAGGGACGAGGAGGCCGTGAGGAGGATGTCGGCATTGCCCGAGATCGCGGTCAGGGGGGTTCTGAGGTCATGGGAAATCGACCTGAGGAGATTGGCTCTGAGCTGCTCGTTCTTTGCACGGACGGCAGCCTCTTCGCGCTCGCGGATCGCCTGCTGGCGCTCAAGGGCAACCGCCGCCTCGCCGACCACGGAAAGGCAGGTCGCCTTCTCCGCCTCGTCGAGCGCCTTGCCGCCTACCATGACGCCCACGACGCCAAAGGTCTCGTCGCACGTGTGGGCAGGCAGGTAGAAGCCCCGTGCAGAGCCAAAGCACGTCGTGCCCGCACCAGAGGGCGCGAGGTTTAGCAGGGCCCTTCGTGCGACCGACGGCTCATCGGCCAGCGGGGATCCCTCGTGGGAGGCAAGGGCCTGCAGGCCTCCCAGCTGGTCGCCAACCGAGGGAAACCAGAGCACGCTCCTTTCCAGCAGCGTCTCGAGCTGGGTTCCGACGACCTCGACGATCTGGTCGGTGGTGCTGCAGTCCGACAGCAGCTGATCGGTCTTGAGGAGGATGCGCAGACGGCGGGACGCCTCCCTGGCCGCCTCGGCCTGCTCGCGCAACCTCGTGGCGAGCGAGCTGGCAAGAAAGGCGACGATGAACATGACGATGAAGGTGCCTGGATACTCGGAGCCCCAGGCCAGGAAGGAATAGCGGGGTGTGGTGAAGAAGAAGTTGAACGTCACGACGCTCAGGGCGGACGCCACGAGGCAGTAGACGTGCCTCGAGGTGACCAGGGCGATGACGAGGACGCCGAGCACATACGTGATGACGATGCTTGCCTCGGTGAATCCCAGGTCATCGAGGAGGGTGGCCACCACCGTGACGGCGGCTATGACCCCGACCGCGCGGAGGACCTCCGCGCACACGCTCGAGTGCCTGTCCGTGTGATCGGTTCGCCTTTGGAGCGAGAATGGGCCGCAACCCCGTGCGTCCTCCCCTGTCATGGACATCCTCCTCGCTCGACCGTTGGCACTAGATGATAGCCGAGCGCCCGGAGGATGTCAGACCCGAGTCCTACCCACGCATCGCCCAGAGGCTCAAGGCGACGATGAGGATGAGGAGAAGCAGGATGACCACGGCAAGGACAGGGCTGAGAAACAGGGAGTCCGTCTCGTCCTCGGAATCCTCGGCCTGCCTGTCGATGGGGTGCATCTCGCTCTTCCGCGAATCGGCGTGGCAATGGGTGTCAACGCCATGTGCGGCAGTTACGTCCGGCTGCATCTCGACGCTCCCTTCGCGTACGCCCAGTGGATGTGCCTGCAAAACCTACAGCACGATTGGACGCCCTTGGGAGTTAAGAGGAGATGAAGGTCATGGTGGCGAGCTAAGCTGCGATAAAGGGCACCTTTGGGACGAAAGGGCAGCTTGGACCCCCCGTATCCCTGACACCCTATCGCAATGACTCCAGGCCCAGCAAGGCTGCGCCGAGGGCACCGCAGAGCTGGGAGTCGGGATGGGTGCGCACCTCTGCGCCGAGTGCGTTCGCCGC
>Ga0268359_10037_pt1 | contig 10803 bp, 15 predicted proteins | sample BioMet11_FD_194416 | JGI IMG/M metagenome (GOLD analysis project Ga0268359, IMG submission 194416) | Sewage microbial communities from Oakland, California, United States - Biofuel 11 (PacBio Assembly) | ecosystem: Engineered > Wastewater > Sewage > Unclassified | place: USA: California | collected...
ACGATTGCGACAAGACTTGGAATCACGCTGGACGAGGCTCGAAAGCTCCTCTCTCTCATCCTGACCGCAAGCACGTCTGACGGTGACTACCTTTCGCTTATGGAGAATGACGACGGCAGCCAGGTGTCACTTGCCTTCGCCGAAGGCATGCACGGCAAAAGGCTTCGCCTCACGAGCGGAGAGATGCTCGCCATCTCCGCCGCGCTCGATCGTCTTGGGGTACCAGCCGACGACTCTGCTCGCACGGCGATCACAAGGTCGCTCTCGTCTGCGGGCCTCGATGAGGCCACACTGCGTCGCATGCTCGCTCAGCTGCCCGCCAAGAACGACTCCATGGTGCTCAAGGTTTGCGCGAAGGCACGCTGTGACCATCGCGACCTCGTCTTCGCCTATCGTCATGTGGGTGAGGTGAGCCGTGGCGAGCGGTGCGTGGCACCCCTTGCGGTCAGGCTGGAGGACGATGTCTGGTACCTCGACGGCTTCGATCGCGCACGAGGGGGACGGCGTACCTTTCGCATCGATCACATGTCAGACGCTCGCGTCGTCACATCGGCGGGTGGGGTTTCCGAAGAGAGGAACGAGCCCTCGCGTGAGGTGAGGATAACCTTCCGAGACGAGCACTACCTCACCCTCCTCCACTGGAAGCACCTGAGATCATCTCACGCAAGGATGGCGAGACCAGCGCCCGCATACCGTACTTCGGTGGCATGTGGCTTCCCCGCATGATCGCCGCCTGCTCGGGAACCGCCACGACGGACGACCACGAGATCAACGACCTCGTGGTCGAGCTATGTAAGGGGCTTCTCGGCTAGACAGGGGCTCCGACCTACCCGTTGTGTGAACCGCGCCACATCTCTATTGTAGCGACCGACGTTCTTGGCATCGAGTGTCGCGCAGGTGTGCGAGGGCAGGGATTTGATAAAGGCCTTTCCGTAACCCTTCTGCACGAGGCGGGGGTCGGCGAGTACGAGCACGCCCGTATCGCTGGCGGTACGAATGAGCCTCCCCGCCGCCTGCTTGACCTCTATCACGGCATCGGGTAGGGAGTAGCGCCACCAGGCACGCTCTTCGCGCAGGTCACGCTCACGCACCAGGGGATTGTTGGGACTTGCGAAGGGAAGCTTGGGGATGACGACGCAGCGCAGGGTGTCGCCCGTCGCGTCAAACCCCTCCCAGAACGACTTGAGCGCGAGAAGCGAAAGACTCTTCTCCGCCATGAACCGCTCCCGGATGCGGCGGGCCGAAGAGCCACGCTCCTGGCACACCACCTCAAGGCCGACCTCGCCCAATCGTGGGCCCAGGCCCTCGTAGGCACACTCCATGTCGCGACGGTTGGTAAAGAGCGTGAGCACGGAACCACCCATCGCGACATGCACATCAAAGAGCAGATCCTCGAGCGCCTGCGCATAACCGCCGGCGTAGGGTGACGGCAGGTCGCGTGCCACGATGACCGACATGCTCGCGTCAAAGTCAAAGCTGGAATCGAGACGGATGTCGGCATGCTCGCCGCTCGGCAGGAGGTCGAGCCCTACGGCGTGGTCGAAGTGCGAGAAGTCATCGCCCACGGCAATGGTCGCCGACGTGAAGACCACGCTCTGCATCTCGGGTAGCCAGCGGCTCGCGAGGTCGGCACCTACGTCTATCTTCTCGGCGCAGAGCTTCTCCTGGCCGATGCGGCGCCTGGATCGGGAAAGCTGGGCAGAGTAGACGTAGGACGTGTCCTCCCCGGCACATATGAGCCTTATGCCGGCGAGGAGGTTACCCAGGAAACCTCCCGATTCCGTAAGGTCGGCACCCTGCTGTGGTGCGACCTCGTTGAGCTTCTCGACAGCCTCTCCAAGCAGTTTGGTTGTCTCCTCGAGACGCTCCACGCAGACATTACCCGCCTCCGACACCGCCGCCCACTCTGGCGTCTGGCGTGCTCCCTCGTCAATCCAGATGGACACGTTGTCGTAGGTCGTGTCACCCTTCGCAATGGACGAGAGGTCATGTACGACGCAGAAGAAGTCTCCGACGCTCACCTGCGCCCTCGCCACTGAGGCGGCGACCTTCGTGAGCAGGCGAACGATGAGCTCGGATCCCTCAAGCGACGAGGAGTGACCATGATCCCATGCAGGACGCCGGTCTTCACGCCACCGAGCATCTCGAAGCCCGTCCTGGATTCCTCGCCAGAAACCTCGATGGCCCACTGGCGGCGCGCCTCGGCCTCGAAGGCGTGGGCCTCGTCTATGACCCAGTGCCTCAACGGGTGGCAGTATCCTCCCCTCTGCCATGACGTCACGGAGCAGAAGCGAATGATTGGTCACCACGACGTCGGCGCTCGCGGCCCGACGCCGCGCGCCGTGGAGAAGGCACTCGTTTGGAAAGTACGGGCAGGCGCTGCGAAGGCACTCCCCTGGCGTGGTCGTAAGCATCTGGCGGGGTACGTATCGCCAGCGGATGCCCAGCGCGTCGAGATCGCCGTCGGGCGACTGGCACGCAAACGCGTAGGTCACCGCGATGGCGGTAAGCATGTCCGCTGACACGGCGCTTCCAGACCTGCCGTCGGAGGAGACAGCCCCAAGGGGCAACTCGTCAAGCACCGCGCGATCCAAGCGATGCAGGCACGGATAGTGGTCGTATCCCTTGAGGCTGTAGAACGTGAGCCCGTCTGGCAGCGCAGCCGCAAGCGCAGGCAGCTCGTGTGACACGAGCTGGTCGGTAAGCGCATTGGTCTTGGTGGCAACGCCGACGGTGATGTTGTTGCGCTTGGCAAAGAGCACCTCTGGCAGGAGGTATGCGATGGACTTGCCCACGCCGGTACCCGCTTCGATGGCGCGATACGTCGAGGTGGAGATGGCGTCCCTCACCTGCGTGGCCATGGCCACTTGCTCCGGGCGCCGCTCATACGTCTCGTACATGCGCGCCACGGCGCCCCCAGGGAGAAACTCCTCCCCTATCTCCGTACGAGACGGTACGTCAAAGGGCGTCTGCCTCTCGGAGGCATCGGGTCTCGGGGCGTAGTGGGCCTCGGCAAGCAAGTCATGGCGGGTGGACTTGAGCGAGAAGGACGTTGGGGAGCCCTCGGCGGCCAGGTGTGCGAGCACGGGCCTAAACGGCCAGCTCACATCGGGGTGCATGTCTGCGAGAAGGCCAAGAAGACCATGGGGAAGGTCGGAGAGGGCGCAGAGGATGACGCGCCACATCCCACAGAGCGCATCGACCATCATCACTGGCTCGGTGCGTCACGGAGTCACAGCCAAACGCCTCGGCCATGTCGGCAAGGCGATGGGATGCGAGGCGCGGGAGGGCCACGCGCGAGAGCGAGAGGGTGTCGATCCAGGTGTCGGAGACCTCACGGCCACCGCGAACCGACTCGACAAACGTGCGGTCAAACGTCGCGTTGTGCGCAAGGATGGGCGCGCCGCCTACGAATTCGGCCAGACCCGCCACTGCGTCTTCCGGATTTGGTGCGTCGGCAACATCAAGGTTTGTGATGCCGGTGAGCTTGGCGATGGGATCGGGAATGGGGGTGCCCGGATGAACGAAGGTCTGATAGCGTGCCGTGACGGTGCGGCCGGAAAGTCGGGCCGCAGAGATCTCGATGAGCCTGCAGTCCCTGAACGAAAGACCCGTCGTTTCGGTGTCGAGAACCACGACGTCATCCTCGAGCAACCCGAAGTCCGTGATCCTTGCCCGCTCTGCGAGGGTCAGGTAGCTATTGCGCACGCTCTCGGGCGTTCCTGGCAGCAGAAGGGCCTCGAGCCGCGCCCGGCTATCGCGCATCTTTGGTGAGTCACCATTTGTCATGTGTTACCTGCGGTACTCGGCGTGTTCCTCGAGCGCGTACTCGACAAAGCGCGTGCAGAGCTCGGGAAACTCGATGCCACCATGGCGGGCGGAGTCAGGAAGGAGACTGGTTTCGGTCATGCCGGGAATGGTGTTCGTCTCGAGCGCTATGGGCTCGCCTTCAGGCGTGACGATGAAGTCGGTCCGGGATGCGCCGCGACACCGGAGTGCCCTGTGGGCGCGCTCGGCGAGGACCTGTGCCTTCGCGTAGGCGCCCGCATCAAGCCGAGCCGGGATCACGTGATGCATGGAGGATGGTTCGTACTTCACCTTGAGGTCGTAGAACTCCGCACCCGTCACTATCTCGACGATGGGAAGCGCATGGGCGTCATCGTTGCCGATAACGGGAACGGTGACCTCGGTGCCCTTGACGCCACTCCTCGATGAGCACCGTCCCGCCCTCGGCGCCCGCAACCTCGAGCGCGTCCGCAAGTGCTCCCCTCTCGTTGACCTGGGTCACACCAAAGCTCGAGCCGTTCCCAGCCGGCTTGACGAACATGGGGAAGCCAAGCTCTGCCACAAGCTCGTCAATTCGATCCTCGGAGGGCACGGTGCCCGCCGGGAGATCGACGCCACGTGGACACGGAATGCCAGCGGCACGATATATGGTCTTCGAGACGTCCTTCTCGGTCCCAACAGCAGACGCGAGGACGCCAGAAAAGGTGTAGGGCATGTGCAGAATCTCGAGAAGTCCCTGTATGCATCCGTCCTCGCCCCAACGACCGTGCATCGCGACAAACGCCACGTCATACCCGCCCGTCGCAAGTGACTGCACGAAGCCCTCAGAGGCGACATCGAGCAGGTCGACGCTCGAGAAGCCCGCCTCGAGCAGTGCGTCACGACACGCGGAGGCAGACATCATGGAAATGCCGCGCTCGTCCGACCAGCCACCGCCAAGCACGACCACCTGAGCTGCTTAACCTCTTCCCGCGTCATGAGTGCTCCTCCGTTGAATCGGCTACCTGCGGTAGACTCAGCATGATACGTTTCAAATTGAGAATACTCCACCCAGGAGACTTCATTAGAGCGGGGTGCACAGATGCAACCAGACAAGAACAATCAACCCACGAACCCTCCAACCGACACTTTGCCCGACATTCACTCGATTGATGCATCGGAACTCGAGGGGGTCGTTGCCTCTCTTGGACAGCCACGGTTCAGATCGAAGCAGATCGAAGAGTGGATTATGGTCTGAAGAATGCCTCTTCCTTCGACCAGATGACCAACGTCCCAAAGGCGCTTCGCGAGCAGCTCGCAGCCCGCTTTTCTCTTGGGGGACCCGAAGAGGTGACGCGTCAGGTATCCCAAGATGGCAGCCGGAAGTATCTTCTTAGGTTTCCGGACGGCGTCGCCGTCGAGTGCGTAGGGCATGCCCACCAAGAATCGACTTGCTGTCTGCGCCTCAACACAGGCAGGATGTGCAATGGGTTGCTCTTTCTGTGCGACCGGCGCGGCAGGGCTTACTCGCTCTCTTTCCGCAAGTGAAATCTACGAGCAGGTCATGCACGTACGAGATGACTTCAATACACGTGTGACCAGCGTGGTGTGATGGGTCAAGGAGAGCCTTTCGCGAACTATGACGCATCCCTCGAGGCAACTCCGCAAACTCAACTCCTCCGACGGGGCAGGCATAGGTGCTCGACACCTCACCATCTAAACGTGTGGCATCATTCCCGGAATCGCACGCTTTGCCAAGGAGCCCGAGCAGTTTACCCTTGCCGTCTCACTCCACTCCGCAGTACAAAAGACCCGAGACATCCTCATGCCTGGCGTCAAGCGCTTACTCGCTTGTCCACCTCTACGACGCCATGGGTGAGTACGTGCTCAAGACAGGACGTCGCCCGACCTATGAGTACGCGGTCATCTCCGGCATCAACGACTCGGAGAATGAGATAGGCGCGCTTTGCGATTTCTGTCGCGGAACGCTTGCTCATGTCAACCTCATTCAGCTCAATGAGGTATCTGGCTCAAAGCTTCACCCGGCGTCCCCAGAGAAGGTCCAGGAGTTCGTCTCACGACTCACCCAGGTCGGTGTTGAGTGCACCGTCAGAAAACTCTCGTGGACAGGATATCGATGCGGCGTGCGGCCAGCTTCGTCAGCGGGTTCTCAAGTCGTAGCTCATATTTTGTCCCTGTTCTTGCATTGAGGGGACGGCGCTTGACACCAAGCACCGTCCCCTCATGCGTACATGTGTTCTTGCCTAGAACCCCAGGTTCTTCCATTGTCTTGCCGTGGCCTGGACGTTTGCGAGCGGCTGGTCATCCTCCATGACTTGCCCCTTTGCAGCATCAGCCATCTCTGCGAGTTTCCCATAGGCTCTCTCAATTGCCTTCGTTGCGCCTTTGACGCTCTCCTTGGCCTCGTCGTTAAGCACGTATGGTATAAGCGACATATGCACCGCCACCCATGAGTGCGACCAAGATGAGCAGGTTCTTGATTTTTCCCATCTGCTTGCTCACTCCTCTCCTGAGAGCAGATCAACAATCTTGGAGAGTTCTTCATCTGACGCAAACTCAATTTCTATCTTGTTCTTCCCGCGCACCTTCTTGACCTTGACGTTCGTGTCGAGCGCCATACGAAGCTGACGCGCAGCCCTCTTGAAGGATTGGGGCAGTGGTTCCCTCTTCGTCGGCTCGCCGCTGCCAGAAAACAGTGGAGCGAGGCTTTCTGTCTGTCTGACCGAAAGGTTCTCTGCAACGACCTTTTCCGCCAGCTTGATTCGTCCCTCATCACTTGGTACGGCGAGAATTGCCCTTAGCGTGACCTGCGGTCAGCCGTCCGTCACTCATAAGGTCCTGGACCTCGGCAGGAAGATCAAGGAGCCGAAGCTTGTTGGTGATTGCGGAGCGAGATTTTGACACAAGTCCAGCAAGTTGCTCTTGTGTCAAGTCATCATCACTAATGAGCTTCTTGTAGCCTTGCGCTTCTTCGATTGGGTTGAGATCAGCCCTTTGCAGGTTCTCGATAAGTGCAAGCTTGAAAATCTCATCGATCAGAGACATCTCGTACGATAACCGGTACCTCTTGGAGTCCTGCGGCCTTTGCTGCCTGGTAGCGTCTTTCTCCTGCGACTATCTCGTAGTCGGCACGGCTCTTTCTCACAATGAAGAGGCTGTAGCACTCCGTTCTGCTTTATTGAATCCGTCAGTTCGGCAAGTTCAGCTTGCATCGAAGTTCTTTCGGGGTTGACCTTTGTTTGGTCTGATTCTCGCAAGGGGAACCGATGAGTCAGGATTCATGGCTCCTATCTCTGCAGTCCGCTTCACCCATGAGCGATTCGAGTCCCTTTCCGAGACCACTTTTCTTAACCACGTCGCATCACTTCCTTCGCGAGTTTGCGTATGCAAGAGACCCCTTGCTGAGATGAGCGTATATAGATATGGGGAGCCCATGGCTTGGTGCCCTCTGCTATCTTACGTTTCTTGGTATGTATAGGTCTTAAACACTTCGTTGCCAAAATAGCTTTCTACCTCTTCTACGACCTGCTTTGAAAGCGTTGTTCGGTTGTCATACATCGTCATGACTGACGCCAAAGACCGTAGGCTGGGATTCAGTCGAGCTTTGACCATCTTCATCGACTCGATTAGTTTTGTTAGTCCCTCTAGGGCGTAATACTCGCACTGAATCGGAATGAGAGAGATTTTGCTGCAACAAGAGCGTTTACCGTGAGGAGTCCTAAAGAAGGAGGACAGTCGATTAGGACGTAGTCAAATTCGTCTTTAATCGAGTCAACGGCCGTTTTTAGGACGTTTTCGCGCGCCATCACCGATACTAACTCTATCTCTGCACCAGCGAGTTGTATCGTTGCAGGAACGAGAAAGACGTTTTCCTCAACCGTACTTTGAATGGTGCTCTCTATTGGTATCTCGTTCATTATCACGTCATAGATGTCGTTGTCGAGATCATCCTTGCTGATTCCATATCCGCTGGTCGTGTTTCCTTGTGGGTCAAAATCAATGACAAGCACTTTTTTCTTTAACTCACCAAGGGCCGCCGAAAGATTGACCGCGGTTGTCGATTTCCCGACCCCCCCCTTTGATTGATTATTGCGATTACCTGCGCGTCTTTGTTGGGGTAGCCGCGTTTTACATCTCCATAGCTCAAGCGATTCCCCAATGTATTCGAGCGTCGTCTTATCTTCGTTCTGCTCTTTGTGCTTGGCACTCTATCTTAGGAGATTGTTTCACGTGAAACATTGAGAATACCGACATCCTATCCCTTTTGTCTGTCTACTCATGGTATGTCACGAGTATATACACGTATATCCACGCAGTGAGGGGATATGTCTCGCCTAGACACCAAGTGGCTGCGTCTTTGCTATACCGACCGGTCGGGGGAGATGAATTCTGGGCGAACCCGTCTTCTTATAGACAAGTATTTCCCTATGACCAAGATTTCTCGGCAACTCAAATGTTTCACGCTGAAACAAAAGACATGCCACAGAATGGTTGCCGCCCGAGAAGCATGCGCGATCTCAATATCGTCAGGGTTCCCTTTTGCAATAAGCGCATATCCTCGGCTGTAAGGAACGGTTGCGCGTACTCGATACGTATGTTGTCTTTGCAACCGCTCGTACGACAACGCAGCCATAGGAGCCAAGCCTCGATGCGTCCAGTTCCTCTGCACGCATTTCTTAGTCTGGAGTTGATCACTCAATCCAGGCGAAACAACAAAATCATGAACAGCATCGACCTTCTTGCCAACGGAATCAATAAGCAGGCCCTGGTACCCCGTCATAATTCCAATGGGAATGCCTGGATATCCTGCTCCGGTCCCAATGTCTACAAACGACGTGAGGGGTGCTTCTTCAAAGACATTGCAGCAAAGGGGAAGAAGGGAATCCAGTATATGAAGAACAAGGGCGTCTTCTGCGTTTACAATGCGCGTAAGGTTAACGACCCTGTTTCTCTCAATCACACATAGCAGATGTCCGACAAGCAACTTGACCTGTTGAGGCGAAGCGTCGATTCCATAACCATGCAGGATTGAGAGGAGCTCCTCGCAAAGGTGGTTCTCGAGATCGTTTTCCATACGGTCCTCCTGCCCATTTCTTTTGGCTCGAAAAGAATTGTCATCCATATAGAAGGAGGGCGCGTGCGCGCCCTCCAGTTCACACGAAATATGTTACAGAAGAATGAGCTACTTCACCGCAGTGACAACGACTTTGCGATTTGGCTCTTCACCCTCAGAAAACGTAACGACACTTGGGTCATCTACCAAGGCAAGATGAACAAGACGACGTTCGTATGCATTCATGGGAGCCAAGACCACACGACCGCCCTGGCGTTTGGCGCGCTCCGCAGCAGCGTGCGCAACGGCCTGAAGCTTGGACTTGCGACGGCTCTTGTAGCTCTCAATATCGACAATAATCGGATAGTGGAACTTTGTACGACTGCTCATCAAAGAGGAGAGAACCATTTGAAGCGCATCAAGGGTCCTCCCATGACGCCCGATAAGAACAGCAAGGTCTCCACCGTTTACATCAAGGATGAGTTCGCCCTCATCACCATCGTATTCGTCGACCGTGCAGTGCGTCTCGCCAAAGAGAGCGAGGATGCCCTTGAGGAACGTGACTGCCTGGTCGGCAACCTTGTCCGTTTCCTCATCAGATAGAGCGACACCGGCTTCGTAATGCTCCCGGATGGAAGCAAAGTCATCGGTAGAGTCTATAGCGGTGACCTGCTCGTCAAGCATCTCTGCCTCAGAGTCAGCAGGAACCATATCCTCCATACCAACCTCCCGCATAAAATAACGGAAGACAATAACATTATGTTATTGTCTGCCTCCGTGTTTTGCCTAGCCCTTCTTGTGCGGCCGCGGCTTCTTCTCTTTGCGAATGACATCGACCTCTACCGGCTGGTCGCTCATGCGAAGCTCACCCTCGGCCTTGGCCTTGTCGATAATCTTCTGGGTGATGAGTTTCTGCTGCACGACCTGCCAGATGGCGGAGGCATCGTAGTAAAGAAGGACGGCAGAGGGCACCGACCAGCCAAACCAGAGCATCATGACGGCCATTACGGCACCCATCATCATGGACTGCGACTTCTGCTCGCTGGTCTGGTTGACGGAGTTCATCATCATCGGAATAAACGTAAGGACGCCAAAGGCCACATCAAAGAGAATGTAGGGAAGCGCACCCACCCACCCGGCAGAAGCGACCATATCAGACACCGAGCTGGAGATTGACGGAAGAATGCTATAGAAGTGGGCATCTGCGGGGACGCTCTTTGCGACTGTGAAGAGTGCAAAGAAGATAGGCATCTGCAGGAAGATGGGCAGACATCCCGCAACGGGATTGAACTTGAGGCTTGCGTAGACCTTCTGCACCTCTTCGCTCTGCCTTGCGGGATCGTCAGCATACTTTGCCTGAATCTCCTGAATCTTTGGCTGGGCGACCTGCATGCGAGCAGTAGAGGCCGTCTGCTTGTTCATCAGGGGGACAAGGCACACTCGGATGATGATCGTGAGAATGATGACCGCAAGGCCCCAGTCACCACAAAAGCCCTCGATGCCCGCAAGCACCTGGGTCATGAAACTAATGAACCAGTCCCACATTGTTCCTCCGTCATTGTCCGCTAGGGAACGGGATCGTAGCCACCTTTGTGGAAGGGATGACACCTCAGGATCCTACGAATTGCTAGAAGACCACCCTTGCCAAGACCATATTTATCAATGGCCTGTCTCGCGTACTCGGAACAGGTTGGCGTATAGATGCATGTGATAGGGAAGAGTGGTGAGATGTACCGCTGATAGAACCGAATCGCAGCAGTAGTACCACGTGCCAGTGCCGACTCGTGTTCGTTGTCCATCTCAGATGCCTGCCCTATCGAGCATCCTCCTCAATGCCTTGGACACAAGCTCGGGTGAGCTGTCATGGGTGTCCTTGGTGGCGAAGAGAATCACATCGTAGCCATCTATCGGAAGTTCACAGGACCGAGCAGCTTCGCGAAGAACCGCTTGCACCTGTTCCTGAA
>Ga0268359_11542_pt1 | contig 10768 bp, 13 predicted proteins | sample BioMet11_FD_194416 | JGI IMG/M metagenome (GOLD analysis project Ga0268359, IMG submission 194416) | Sewage microbial communities from Oakland, California, United States - Biofuel 11 (PacBio Assembly) | ecosystem: Engineered > Wastewater > Sewage > Unclassified | place: USA: California | collected...
AAAAAGGGTCTGCTTTTTTCTGGATAATACCTGCCTCAAAGCGATTTTCACTTCATACATCTGAATAAACTCCTGGATATGAATATGTATCAGAGTTTTTAGACAACGGATATTTTATGACTTTAAAAATATTAAATTAGATAAGATTCTTAGCCAACTGGATACTTACATTTTAATCTTTGCAATTAATTATCAAACTGACTTTGAAATTACATTATCTCGCACTCACTTTGAAGTAATAGCTTTTATAGGGTCCACTTTCGCCGCATGCCGCGCAGGATAAACTCCTGTAATCAGGTTAAGCAGAAAAACAGCAAAAATAATGAATAAAGTATCCATAAAGTGCACGGCAACAGGGATAAAGGAAATACTTCCGTAAACATCGGATGAATCTGGCTGGATCTCATACTGTCCTATTGTCAGGGCTATAAGGACTCCTGCAAAAGTGCCGATAAGAGCGCCCAGAAGGCCAAGAATCCCGCTCTGGAGGATGAAAATTTTCTGGATGCTTGAGACCGGTGCACCCATAGCGCGAAGCATACCTATCTGACTCGTTGCACTGATAACCGAAAGATTCAGTGTACTGACAACGCCAAAGGAGGCTATGACAACAACAAGCCCGTATATGATATTGTCTGTAGTGCTTTCGAGAGCAAGGGTGCGGAGGATTGCAGAATATGTCTTTTTCCAGCCCTCTGCATTATAACCAAGTTTTTTGATCTCGTTTGCGACTTCCCTATCCCTGTTAAAATCACTGAGACGGACAGAAATCCCATTAACCACGTTCGAGGCATCATAGAATTGCTGGGCAGTATGCAGGGAAGTATATGTCAGGGACTCGTCAAGAGAAGACCCGGTATGGAAGATCCCCACAACTCTTAAAGAGAGAGGATTTGCATTCGGAAAAGACACATCTATGAAGTCCCCCAGATTAACCTCAAGTTTTTCCGCAAGCTTTGAACCTATAACCACCGTATTTCTCGAGAACTCCAGTTCCTGGAAACTTCCCTCAACCATATCTTCTTCGATAGATCCAATTTCATTTTCCTGTGAAGGGATTACACCTCTAAGCTCAGAATTAAGGGAGTTGTCCTTGAACTTGAAAGAAGCCTGACCTGTAAGGAAAGGAGAAACTACAGTAATTTCTTCAATTGAGCTAATCCTTTCTATCAAAGTGTCATAGAGATAGATGTAATCCTCACCTTCTTCTGGAGAGACCGAGACATGAGGAATTTTGTTCACCGACGTGTTATAAAACTCCTCTGTAACACCTACCATAATAGAATGGGAAATTGTAAGTATCATTACAGCTAGAGCTATTGCTCCTACCGAAAGGAGGGTCTGGAATTTTCTTGCCCTGATCTGTTTGAGAGCAATTAAAAGTTCATAACTCATGGGATTCACGGCCTTTTTGATTTTTTATTATGTATTTTAAAAAATACAAAAACCATAGCAATCCCCGCAGTTCCTGCTATAACAGAAGAGCCAGTGATTCCATTTCCCTCTTCTTCGTCTGAGGTTTCATTTCCTGTATCAGGGACTGTCTCACTCTCATTCATAAGAGAAAGATCAGACTCAATAATGGTTTCCCTGCGTTCTATAATATCTCCGTCGTTACCGATAAGTTCAATCTTAAGTCTGTAAACTCCTTCAGTGAGCCTTTCTTTCCAGGCGACCTCAATGGTTTCGTCATCGTTATTCAGCAACACTGGAACCCTTTGCTGGACAGATTCAACAAGACTGTCATTCCCTTTTTCAGAATTTGCGTCCAGTTTGTATACTGAAAAAACCAGACTTCCTTCAAAAGGCACCTGGGAACGCCCTAAAACCGTTGCACTTGCTCCGGTCTCGTCTTCGTAGATGTCAGTAATCTCGGCATCGTCTCTGGCAGTGAAACGCTCTGTTGAAACTATAAACCCCTGGTCTGGGGAGTAAACATGGACCTTTACTCTCCCATCATACTCTTTATTATTTTCAAGGAGAGTACCCCAGGATGCAGAAAAGGCTTCAGGAACACTTGTCAAGGATACCTTTTCGGTTTTTGTTTCATAGATTACGTCGTGCCCGTTTACAAGCATATATTCTATATCAAAAAGTGAAGCCTGATTTGGGGAGAGTACAACAGAGATTCCTTCGGAGTTAGGGACAAGATCGTCTACCTGAAGTCTGGAAGCTGAGTTGCTGCCGTAAACAAATTCATACCTAGTGTCATGACAATTTAAATTTGGTGCCTTTTATATACTTTAAATGCTATATAACTCTTAATGGTGAAAATCAAACTTAAAGATAACGAGGAGCAATACCTTCAAGACTTTGTTAAAAAAGGACAGAAAAATGCAAGAGAATTGATCAGAGCACGAATTCTATTACTTGCAAACAAGAATAAAAAGAATCTAGAAATCGCTGAAATACTGAATGTCGGCAGAAATACCGTTGGGAGAACCAAGAAGAGATACTTGAAGGAAGGTCTCCAAAGAGCTATTCAAGATAAGCCAAGAACTGGTCAACCCATAAAATATACAGAGAAACACGTTGCAGAAATCATAGCTCAAGCATGTACTACACCTCCTGCTGGAAGAAAAAAGTGGACACTTGTACTGCTTACTGAAGAATTGAAGAAAAAAGAAGGTTTTGAGACAATAAACAAAGAGAGCATTAGGCTTGTTTTAAAAAAAGCAAAACTAAGCCTTGGTTGAGGAGAATGTGGTGCATCCAAACTATAGACGCAGAATATAGGGAAAGAATGTACGACGTTCTCAGTCTTTATGAAGAAGATTATGATCCAGAAAAACCTCTAATATGTATTGATGAAAAACCAAAGCAAATTATTGGAGATAAGAGAAAGTCCATTCCGATGAAACCCGGAAGTCCAGAAAAATATGATTACGAATATGTTAGGAATGGAACTGCAAACATATTCATGGCAGTAGAATTTAAAGCAGGAAAAAGGATGACTTTGGTTACCAATAGAAGGACTAAGATAGATTTTGCACATTTTGTTAGGGCACTTGTAGAAAGGAAGTCTAAAACAAAAACTATCCGTTTGGTCATGGACAATCTCAACACCCACAAAGAAAAGTCGCTTGAAGAAGCTTTCGGAAAAGAAGAAGCAGAAAAGATTCTTAAAAATGTAGAATTCCATTATACTCCTAAACATGCGAGTTGGCTGAATGCAGCAGAAATAGAGATTAATGTCATGGATATAGAATGCACTGGAAGGAGGATTGGTAACATGGGTACTTTGGTTCATGAAGTAGATTCCTGGACTAAGAGGAGAAACGAACATGAAAGTAAAATCAACTGGAAGTTTACTCGAAAAATTGCTGACGAAAAAATGTCAAAATATTATGCACCATAATTAAGTTTCCAAGACACTAGATTCTGAGAGTATCTGCCCCTGTTCCATAAGCCTTGCTCTCAGAGTATAAGCTCCACGCTCAGGATTCCTGACATCCCATAAGCCAACTTTCGTAACTCTTGTATTCGCAGGAAAACTACCAGTTAAAGATTTCTGTGTAGCAATGATTTCTTCACTACCCTTTCCTGGCCTGATCAGAGATGTCTCAAGGGTCAGGCTCTTTTCCGGCTGGGCTGAGTAGAGTGTTACATCAAAGGACTCGAAGTCGCTGTAGAGTTCGACTATGCATGCTGGACCTGTTCCGTCGGTCTGTGTGCCGTTTGCTGCAGAGGCCTGGAGGGCCGATAAAAGAAGCAAAGCAAGTACGAAAAGTATTGATTTCATGATTTTACCCCGATTCAATAACAAAACATTGTTTTGATCTGAAGGACTTCTTATTATTTTTTGATTAAGACACAAGTTTACTAAGATTCGATGAATACGGCTTATTGGTCTTCAGCCAGTGTTTCAACCATAGCATCCTGAACGGTTTCATACGAAGCCACGTATGGATTTTCTGCATTGCCAGTTCACGAAACAAAACCGGAAACTCCCATACAAACACTGAACTGTTTTTCCCTATATTTTCCAAAAGGTCCAGACCTTCTTGTTTTTTCAGCATTTGTTTTGGATGGTATACAGAATCACTTTAAAGAACATATGTTATATAACATACGTTATTTATCGTATATATAAATTTGCTTATAATTGAGGAACAACGTTCACTTGACAAGCAGTAATTAGCACAACTTAGTAATGGTATTTTTGAACACTGTTCACTTAGAAAATTTCATATGCCTGCTAAAAAATGTGTTCAGGACAAACAGACAAGTATCAAACGGGACAATAAGGCGAAATTCATGATTCCTCGGTTCCGAAGACGCATGGAAACTAATATAAATCAACGACCAGATAGCAGTCATATGAATCTTGATGAAAACAATAAACTTGTTGAAGATGAGTTCTCATTGTCCGAACTTCTCATGCCGGATACTCCAATGATAAAGGAAATAAAAAGCATTTATGAGAATGAATACGAGTATAGTGAATATCTTAGTGAAATCGAGTATTCAATTGCCGAATATTACTACAAAGAGAACCGGAAAGTAACGGACAAAGATGTCATAAAAGCATTGAAGAATATAAAGCAGAACCGCGACAATCCAATTAGTTTTTTTGAAAAAGCCCTTGAAAAGGAAATTGTAAAAAGCCTGGTTGAACCTCTTGAGGAAAGCCCGCTTACCGACCATGAATTTACTCTTGTTCTTGACTATGTTTTGTGGGTCATTGATAACAGGTCCTGGCTGGAGGGAAAACAGGCCTATGTAAAGTGGATTACATATGTTCTTGGCTTTTTTTCAGAGGAAGAAGAGAAAAAATACGAAAGGCAGTTCAAAAAATTTGCAAGTAAAATGGGCGTATCTGGAGCTCAGGTTGATATGCTCCTCATGAAAAAAGATGCTGAAGATTTCTTTGACGAGGAAGAACTTTTTGAAGAGGGAGACTTATTAGAAGTACTGGGGCCAGACGAGATTTTTGGAGTGGACAGTACGGCAGATAATCTTGAAACGGGTTTCTTTTTAATGGATAACAATGAAAAATTTGATTACCTGCTGGAAAATGGTCCAGATTATGTTGAACTTGTTCAATCCTATGTCCTGGACCTTATGGAAATGGAAGATTTTGAAAAAATCCAGGACTTTTACAAAAAGTTTAATCAAAAGTATGAAGATTTTTACCCTTTGTATTTTGTTATGGGGATAGTCTACATTGAAAGAGATCCAACCCTTGCAAAGTCATATTTTGAAGAAACTCTGAAAGCTGTTGAAAAGCAGGAAGAACTTCCAAAAAGTTCTAAATATGAACTAAAACAGAATCTCGACTCTCTGATAAAATACCTCATTGAAGAACCCGCTGAAAAACCAGAAGAAAAAGTCCGTTCAAGTAAAAAAGGTAAAAGAAAAGGTGTATCTGCAAAAAAAGCTTCAAATAAGGACGATGAAATCGAATGGATCTAAATGGATCTAATATATTTAGTTTTGAGTCTTGCCCTGTACCGTGAGGTTTCCGAGAAACGATCTGCATTTATTGTAAGCTTACCGGCTTTAAACATTATTTAATTTTATGCTAATCAGGATTCACATTTCTTATTTTTATGCTAATTAGGATTAAATATATTTCTTAGTTATATGTTAGGCAGTGCACCATCATCAAAAACCTGCAATACTTATGATACAAACATCCAAATCTTACTGAAAATATAAGGGAATGGCTTTGTCCCGAATGTGATGCCTTGCATAATCGGGACATAAATATCGCTATCAATATCAAAAAATTTACACTTATGGGGCATGAAAAAAGAGCTCGTGGACTCGTTGGTAGAAGTCAGGGGAATGAAGCAAGAGAATCTTCACTCTCAAGAACTTGAGCCGTCAGGCGAGAGTTTCAGGGCGAGGTAGTTCACCCAGATTCATTAATCAGTTTACTTTCTGTAGAAATTCCGGCAAAATATCTATTTATCAATGAAAGTTTCATTTCCTTTATAGATAGAAGCAGATGGAGTACTGGTTCTGGAAGACAATATCATAGAAGTAAATAACCTTGAATATTTTTTCGGCGAAATAAAAGCCGTCGATAACATCAGTTTTACGGTAAGAAAAGGGGAGATATTTTCTTTTCTCGGGCCAAACGGGGCTGGGAAGAGTACCGTAATTAATATTCTTACCACTCTCCTGCCTATGCAGAAAGGAAGAGTAACTATTGCAGGCTATGATTTGAGAACCGAGCCTGAAAAAGTCAGGGAATCAATAGGGATTGTCTTTCAGGAGTTGACTCTTGATAGGGATATGACTGTAAGGGAGATCCTTGAATACCACGGAAGGCTCTATTCCATGCCAAAAGTTCAAAGGCAAGCGCGTGTTGACGAATTACTCAGTCTGGTAGAGCTTGAAGCAAAAGGAATGTCCTGACAAGATATCTGAGCGGCGGAATGAAGCGCAGGCTTGAGATTGCAAGGGGGCTCATGACCCGTCCGAGAGTGCTTTTCATGGACGAGCCTACAATCGGGCTTGACCCTCAAACAAGAATAAGAATCTGGGATTACGTAAAGGACATCAACCGGCAGGGCACAACTATTTTCCTGACAACCCATTACATGGACGAAGCCGACCAGCTCAGTGACAGGATAAGCATCATAGATCATGGGGAAATCATTGTCACAGGCAAACCCTGGGAGTTAAAAAATGCGCTTGGTGAGGATCTTATATATCTCGAAACAAGTGATAACAGGGGAGCCTCCAGCCTGTTAGAGAAACTTGATACTGTAAAAGGGGTTCGAGGTAAATCAAAAGGAATAATTGCCATGGTCAATGTGGACGGTACCTACCTGCTGCCTGAGATCATGGATAGACTTCGGAACGGGGGGATTAAGATCAGGGCCGTAAACCTCAAAAAACCATCAATGGATGACGTTTTTGTCCATTATACTGGAAGGGAGCTAAGGGATACAGGGACCGAAAAAACGATTGTGGCAAAACCAGGAAGGCGTTAAGTGATGCATAAAGGCTTTCTTACCATATACTGGCGGGACATGCTGAGGTTTGTCCGGTTCCGAACTCTCCTGTTTACTTCCCTTGTCCAGCCTGCACTATGGCTGGCTTTTTTCGGAGTAGCAATGTCAAACAACTTTGAAAGGCTGACTGCAACCATGCCAGTTATTCCCGGGGTGAGGGCTGTGGGTTACCTGACATTTATAGGTGCAGGCGTCATTGCCATGACCACGCTTTTTACAAGTCTTTTTGGGGGAACAGTGCTGCTATTTGACAAAAACTGGGGGCTTATGCGCGAGACCCTTTCAAGTCCTCTGCCAAGAATCCATATAATCATAGGGATAGGACTTTCAGCCATGACAAAATCCTTTATCCAGGCCACTGTGATCATGGTTTTTGGGCTTTTACTGGGAGTCCAGTTTTTTGAAGGCTACACAGCAATACAGATTCTGGTTTCACTCTTTGGGATCATGCTTTTCATAGGGACATTTTCTCTCGGGTTTCTTTTCCTTTCGGCTGCAATAGCAATAACAATGGAAAGCCCGGAAGGAATGCAGGCTGTGATAACCCTGCTTACCATGCCTTTCTTTTTCACGAGCAATGCCCTTTATCCTGCAAATTCTTTTCCTCCCGTGCTCCGGGCCCTGTCAACAGTCAATCCACTCACACATCTTGTCAGCGGAATCAGGTATTTTGCAATAGGGAGTGAATTCTCGTCAATTGGACTCCGCTATACTTACACTCAGGGAGAGGTTATTGTCTCTTTCCTGGCTCTCCTGGCTTTTGCGGGGATAATGTTTCTTATTGCAAGGTGGAGGTTTACCAGGGTTACAGTTACGTAATTTCAATACTGCTCATTTTTAAAGATGTAAAGATAAAAGTAAAACGGAAAAGTAGGAGGGTAAACACTATGGTCTGTACACACAGGAATCTGATAAAAATAAAGAACATAGAGCAGGGCTCAAAGGGATGTGAGGAATGCCTGAAAAGCGGAGATAGCTGGGTGCACCTGAGGATTTGCCTGATCTGTGGGCATGTGGGGTGCTGTGACCAGTCAAAAAATAAACACGCAACTAAGCACTTTGAAGAAACCGGGCATCCTGTGATCCAATTTTTCGAGCCAGGTGAGGATTGGAATTACTGTTATATTGACCGCCAGTATCTTGAGTAAAAGACTGACAATTGAGTAAAAGACTGACAACCGAAGAAATTGAGAATAACAAAGAGCTCATTCTCACGAGAAGAACTTCTTTTCAGAAACTTAATTTCCAAAAATATATCCCTTTTTTTATCCGTTTTATCTTTTATTTAATAAAAAATAATTAGATAAAAATAAACCGATAAAAGGGGTAGTAATGAGTTTAGCAGGTCAAACAGCTCTTGTAACTGGGGGAAGCAAAGGGATAGGAAAAGCTATCTGCCTTGCTCTGGCAAAAGAAGGAGCAAACGTCATAATTGCAGCAAGGAACGAAAGTGAAATCAAAGAGACAATGAATAAATTAAAAGCAATGGGCAGTAAATCCATGGCTGTCCGGGCTGACGTGCAGAATGAAGAGGACGTAAGACGCCTTATTTCAATGACAATTGACAAATGCGGCAGGCTTGATATTCTTATCAACAACGCAGGGGTGGCCTACAAAAAGAAGCTGGAAGATACCACCCTGGAAGAGTACGAAAAAATGATGGATACCAATTTAAAAGGAGTTTTTCTCTGCACAAAGTATGCGATTCCATACATCAGAGAGAGCAATAATGGTAAAATCATCAATATATCCTCAGTAGGAGGATTACACGGGCTTCCGAATTTATCTGTATACTGTGCCTCGAAGTTTGGAGTAAACGGCATAACAGAGTCCGTTGCTGCCGAGCTAGAAGGAGAAATAAAAGTCTATGCAATCTGCCCGGGCGGTGTGGATACGGATATGTACAGGTCACTCTTTTCGGACAGACCTTCGCTCAAGCCAGAGCACATCGCGGAAAAGGTGCTAGAACTTGTCTCGCCTGATTCAAAAGTTACATCAGGGAAGATAATCGAGATACAGGCTCTTCCAGTCCCTCAGCTTTAATAGTTGAAACTTAAAGGGTAGATTTCCGGCAATTCTGGGCAATAATTCTAGAAAATTTGTAGTAGGTAGTTCTGTTAGACTTATAGTAGGTAATTCTGGCAGACTTATAATAAGTAATTCTGACAGACTTGTAGTAGGTAGCTCTGGCAGATTTATAATATATACATTATCTTTTTGCCAGGTCTTCTTACATTCTTTTGCCGGAATTCCCTTTTCCTTTTAAGAGGTAGTTCTTGATTGCAGTTCAGAAATATTGCTTCCAAAATTATATCCTTATCCTGCTTGATAATTAATTAAATGACTGTAGAGTGACTGCTATGAGATTGAAAGGCCAGACAGCCATTGTAACCGGTGGGGGAAGAGGAATTGGAAGGGCTATCTGCCTGTCGCTGGCAAGAGAGGGAGCCAACATTGTAATTGTCGCAAGAACCGAAAGAGAAATTAGAGAAACTGCCAGGTTGGTGGAAAGGGAAGGTAGAAAGGCTCTTGCGGTAAAGACCGACATTCGAAAAGAAGAGGAAGTCATTGACATGGTTTCAAAGGCAGTAAACGCTTTTGGAAAAATTGACATTCTCGTGAACGATGCAGGAGTGGCATACAGGAAATATCTTGTGGAGACTTCAACCGAAGAATATAATGAAATTATGGATACAAACTTGAAAGGCATGTTTTTCTGCACAAAGTACGCTCTTCACCATCTGCTTAAAAGGGGAGAGGGCAGGATTGTAAATATATCTTCAGGGGCAGGAAAGCATGGCATACCAAAACTTTCGATATACTGCGCTTCAAAATTTGCAGTAATTGGTTTTACAGAGTCTCTTGCTTACGAAGTCGGAGGTGGGCTTCAGGTTTATGCAGTCTGTCCTGCAGGTGTGGATACCGGCATGTACCGCTCGCTTTTTCAGATGAGCCGGTTCTCAAGCCTGAAGATGTTGCAAACAAAGTTTTGGAACTTTGTTTACCAGAAACCAGTCTTCCTTCAGGCTCTTCAGTAGAAATTCACAGGCGGCCTATGAAGATATTTTGATTTTAACATTTGTACGGAAAAAAAGGCATAATTTTTGAATATAAGGTGGAAACATGTTCAAAACCGTAAAGACGCAGGGGAAAAGCTTGCAAAAGCTCTTGAGAAATACAGGACTGAATATCCTATTATTCTTGCTATCCCACGCGGGGGAGTGGAAGTTGGACTGCAGGTTGCAGCGAAGCTAAATGCCGATTTTTCTCTCATTATTGCAAGGAAAATGCCTTTCCCGGACAATCCTGAAGCCGGATTCGGGGCAATAGCCGAGAACGGGAGCATGTTTATTTTAGAAAATGCACACTACTGGCTTTCAGGGGAAACCATTGAACGGATAAAACAGGAGCAAATCGCTGAGATTGAAAGGCGGATAAAAGCCCTTAGAGGAGGAAAAACCCTTCCCGAGCTTGCAGGAAGAACCGTAATTCTTATTGACGACGGCATTGCAATGGGCTCTACAATGAGGGCAGCCATTGAGCTTTGTAAAAACAGGAAGGCCGGAAAAATAGTGGTTGCAGTGCCTGTAGCAGGAAGAGAGGTTGCAGAAGAGCTTCAGAAAAAGGTAGATGAGCTCGTGGTGCTTGAGATTCCTGCCTACTTCAGGGCTGTTGCTCAGGCTTATGAGAGATGGTACGATGTTTCGGATGAAGAGGTTCTCGATCTGCTCAGAGAGAGTATAAGGGAAAAAGAACTGAAAGATCAGGAATTTCATGGGCTTGAAACCTGAAAAAATCTT
>Ga0268359_10683_pt1 | contig 10765 bp, 12 predicted proteins | sample BioMet11_FD_194416 | JGI IMG/M metagenome (GOLD analysis project Ga0268359, IMG submission 194416) | Sewage microbial communities from Oakland, California, United States - Biofuel 11 (PacBio Assembly) | ecosystem: Engineered > Wastewater > Sewage > Unclassified | place: USA: California | collected...
CAGTTGCAACAGCTAACCCATATACATCTGATTACCATTCCTGGGCTTACAGTATTGGCGGCGAAGTAGGCAAGAGATTAAGAAGAACAACGGCTTCTTCGTAGAGCCACAATTCGAATTTACGCTGGGCAGAATTAATGGTGCTGACTATACAACCAGTACCGCATGAATGTCAATGTAGATGCTCAGAACTCTGCTATTGCCAGAATCGGCGTAGCTGTTGGTAAGGAAATCAAAAACGTAGGCAGCTATTATGCTAAAGCTTCTTACTTCCACGATTTTGGTGGCGGTCTGAATCTCACGGCTTCTGACAGCACTACTAATCCGTTCAGCTATGGCGAGGACAGTGCCAAGAATTGGTGTATCTTCACTCTGGGCGGCGCAGTGAAAGCCAGCAAGAACTGTAATGTGTTTGGCGAGCTTAGTAAGTACACCGGCGAATTGTCCAATAACATCCAAGTTAATGTTGGTGCTCGTTGGAGCTTCTAATTAAATTGCACAAAAGCCTTGTTTAAGCAGGAATTCTACTTAAGCAAGGCTCTCTTTATATTTTATCAATAAGTTTGACCACTAATAAATAGTACACAAATAATTGTCTCTCTTTTTTAATTAGCTGTAAATTTTAAACCAAGGATACCAATTAAGATTAGACTGGTAAAGCCATGAGCATACTTTAGACTGATGGCCCAAGCAATTTCAAAGCCACCGGCAATGAGTAAGTTAAGTCAAGCCATGTTTTTTCTATTCCAAGGTATTGGCAGAGCTACTTCTGGCTCTGGTTAGCTCGATAGATTCCTTGCCGGAAAGGTGGTCTATGGTTATTTCTACTAAACAAACATTGGACAGATGCTTTTCAACTTCGTTTTGACAGCCGGCTTTATCGTTAGGAGTATATTTGGTGGCTAATATCATCAAGGCAGCTCTCTTTTCTTCGGAGGATTCAAGTAGGCGGGCAGTACCAAAAATAATGACGCTTTTAAATAAGTGGTATATTTTTCCGGAACAACCTTATCTTGAGAGACAACACAAAATGAAATCTTCGGATTATGGGACAAGGCATCTAGTTTATGACCGGTTTTGGCACAATGAAAATAAATTTTTCCGTTATGATATACATAACTGAGAGGAACTGCATAAGGATAACCGTTATCACCGAATACGGGCTAACACGCCATGGGTACCTGCTTTTAAAATTGCCAAGCTTTCTTCTTGAGGTAGAAGCTGCTTTTTACGTCGCATTTCTCTAAACATGATATTATTCTCCTGTTCTAAATATAATTTAATAAAAAAATCTTAGTCCCATTCCTACAAAGGCCTAACGGAATGAAGCTAAGACAGGATTACCCGGCGGTAAAGTATAAGGTCGGTAAATAATGACCGACAGTTTATAAAATTGAGAAAAGTTTAGCATTAAAAATTAGATATGTCAAGGCGTGATAGAGCCAGCGGTGACGATAGCAAGATGAGTAGTGATGCTCAGGCTAAAGGACGCTTGTGGTTCCTGCTGGGTAAAGTATTCTAAAAAAAACTATAAAACAAAAACCTCTCCTCTTTGTTAAATATTGCTAACGAAGAGGAGAGGCTTTTCTTGTGATAAAAAGTTTATACCACTGCTACCTTCCCAACGGTTTTTAGATTGCTAAATACAGAGAGCTGTGGACATACGAAGGCTGTGTAGTCCCCAACTCTCTTTTTTGTTATTCCTTGTCTGCGCCGCCTCTAAAGGTTCTTTGGCGTTTGAAACAGGTTCTGTCTTATTCTTTATAACCAAGTAAAAAATCTGTTGATGAAATATTTAAATATAGTCATGAAGTAAGTATTCCCGTATAATCAACATCGAGACGGTACAGTGTTCCTTCCATGGTAGGAAGGAGGTGGTATCGTGAGTGATTGCAATTTAATCCAAATTAAGGTGCATATGTTGCAAATTGATATTGGCATTTCTTTGATAATTACCATGATAGTACTTTGCTTCGTGAAGAAAAAGAAATCGAAGTAATCTAAGATCTAGTAAATTATCCCATATATAAACAACTAGATCTCCACTGTCCCAAAACTAGGAGAGTGGAGATCCACACCTAGGAAGGGGCACACGACAATGTGCCGTCTTCTTATTGATTACATTTTATCATATATAGAAAAATTCTCAAGAAAATTTTAATGACAAAACATAATGTAAAATTAATAATGCAGCCAATGGAATAATAAGCCATTTGGGGACGGTTTGCGGTGCTTCAAAAATGCGACACTGTCCATAATGGTGCTTTTTGTCAGTTTTTTAAATTTTCTAAACGGTATTGTACTGGCGGATAATTGCCAAGCCGCTTCTGTAAGCGGTATTTGTTGTAATGTTCCAGATAGGCTTCTGTTACGTCTGTTATATGCAATTGAAAAATAGCAATAGTTGCAAAAATCCTTTCTAGAAAGGATCGGCCTATTGTAATCCAAAGAAATATATTCCCCAGGGTGTGGAGAATATTGACTATAAGTTTATTGGACTTTTTAATGGATAGCGAAAGCTTGGAAAAATAAAGTGTTTACACTTTTAAACGATTACGTGTTATACCTTACTTTCACATAATTGTTTAAATCTGCCCTGTTAGGTACATTTAGTTTAGACTAGGGAATTTAATACAATTACGCGAGCCTTGTTTAGGTAGAGTTCTACTTAAACAAGGCTCTTTTTATATACTTTGTATTTATGTTCATTGTAATTTTAAATTTGATGGGTAATAATCCATTTTATTACCATCAATAAAAGGGTGATTTTTAACTAGACCAAAACTTAGACATGTTGCTTTTTGCTGAATAGTGGGAAAGTTTGTTATGCTGCCAAAAGAAAAGGGGCATTTAAAGCTGAATCTAAAAGATGTACATCTCTTACCCCTTTGGTTCCGCCGGTTTCCTCAATAAGCTGTGCGCGCATTATTATTATTTGATTTTTTGTCAGTTGTATCATCTAGCAAGAACCTTATAAGCCTTTTTATTTTATGTATTGTTAAAAATTATATTCTTTAGGAGGTTTGCCACTAAAGTCGGTAATGACAGCATGAGCATTTTCTAGATAGAATACTACGAAGATTGGGTTATCTGCTGTATGATATTGACTTTTAACAATGGGAACCTGCAAGCAACTTTCTTTAACGGCATGATCATTAACAAACACAGCTTTGCCATCCAGGCGAATCCAAGCATATGAGTTGCTGGCTACTGAAATTTGAATATTAGGATTAGCCTGCATGTCCTTATAAACTTCTTTGGTGTTGTTGGTACAGAACCACAGCTTGTTATCTTGCTCCAGAATAAACATAAAGGGACGACACTTAGCTTTGCCATCGCGGCCAACAGTGGCCAAATACTGCACGGGATTTTCTTTTAAAAACTTTACTACATCGTTCATGATTACTTCCTCCTAAAATTTAATGTTTGAAAGGTCTTGTTTTTTATTCCTTTGCGGTTATAATAAAGCCATACAGAGTAAAAGTAAAGTAAGCACAATAAAGTGCTATAGCAACCAAAAGGAAACTATTGCTGTAAATGTGTGCTCGGAGGTGAAAATATGATTTCAAAAAATAATTTACCTGCTTGTCCGGTAGAAACAACCTTGCTTTTGATTAGCGATAAATGGAAAGTACTTATTCTAAGAGATTTGCTGCCTGGTACCAAACGCTTTGGTGAGCTTAGAAAATCCATAGGGCATATATCCCAAAAAGTGTTAACTGCTAATTTGCGGGAAATGGAAGATGATGGTCTAGTAAAGCGTAAAGTTTATGCAGAGGTACCTCCCAGGGTGGAGTATAATTTGACCAAATTGGGGCTAAGCTTAAAACCAATCTTGGATGCTATGTGGTCTTGGGGTGAGCAATATAAAACAATACTTAAATAATATGACCATAACATGCTATATGTTGAGGCTAAGGATTGTTATGTTAAGCTTAATAAACGGAGGTGCGATATGAACAAACCATTACTACTTGTAACCACAGCTTTGCTGTTGCAGATGCTGCCTGTCACCGTGCTGAACCATGCTGCCGCGAGGGGGAAAACATGTCTATCGGTTGCGGCTGTATATGACCAGCCTATTACTCCTGCCGTTTCTGGTAGTAAATTCTCCAGCCTACGGGTGCGGGAAATAGTGAAGACGTTAAATATGGCGACTCATCCGGAGGGTGGTTGGTTTGTTGAGGTTTACACGGCGCCGAAAACCTACCAGTCCAAGGTAGGAATACGGCCACTGGCAGGAAGTATCTACTTTCTATTGAATGAGAAGGAGGTTTCTCATTTTCATCAGATGGATTGCGAGGAAGTCTGGTATTATCACGAGGGTTGCGGAATACGTCTTTATCTTCTGGAGGAAGATGGGACGGTGAAACAGGTGCTTTTGGGACAGGATTTAGCTCATGGTCAGCGGCCTATGGTGATCATTCCGGCCGAAAAGATTTTTGCGGCGGAGAATATCGACCAGAGTAGATATACCCTGATTAGTTGCATGACCACGCCCAAGTTTAAGTACCAGGGCTGGCGTCTGGTAGGGCAAACGGAGTTGCTAAAGCACTTTCCGCAACAACAAGCGCTGATTAAACGCCTGACCTAAGAAGTTCAGGCGAATGGACGGCATCATTTGGATTTACCATTGGGGACGGAGAAAAGTGGTAAATCCGCCTGATAAGGCGGGAAAATTTACCACTTTTCTCCGTCCCCAGTGGTAAATGATATACCATTGATAGAACTTAAATTTTAAGCTATAATTTTTTTACCAGAGCAATCTGGAAAACATTATTAAAGGAGAATGCTGTTTGAGGAACAATAATATTTGGAGATTGTAGTGTAACCGGAAGGTTTGCACAAATACAATCTCGTCAAACCTTCTGGTATTAAAAAACAAATAACAGGAGGCAAAAACAATGAAGAAAGATAGTTATTTGATTCGCTTAGAAAGACCTAGTGACTATTTTGAAGTCGAAAATTTAACTAGAGAGGCATTTTGGAATATTTATCGTCCGGGATGTTTGGAGCATTATGTGCTTCACGTCTTGCGTTCAGACAAGGCTTTTGTGCCTGAACTTGATTTTGTGTTGGTAAAAGATGCTAATATTATTGGTCATGTTATGTATATGCATGCCACTATAATGACTGATGATGAAAGCAAGGTGCCCATTATGACTTTTGGCCCTATTAGCATAGCACCTCAATACAAGAGACAAGGTTATGGTAAAATTCTTTTAGATTATTCTATGAAAAAAGCTGAAAAATTGGGATGTGGTGCTTTATGCATAGAAGGAAATATTGACTTCTATGGCAAGTCTGGTTTTGTGGTTGCTGGTAGCAAGGGTATCTATTATTACGCAGCTAAAAGGGAGAAATTGTTCCTTATTTTTTATTAAAGGAACTAAAGAAGGGATACCTGGACGGCATAACAGGGACTTACCATACGCCACAGGGTTATTTTGTAGATAAAAAACAAGCAGCAATATTTGATGCACAATTTCCGCCTAAGGAGAAGAAAATATTGCCAGGACAAATCTTTTAGGGAGATGGTTAGGATGAGGCTTTGCATTGCAGTTACGGTATTGTCTTAGCAAACAATAACAAGAGGAGGCAATACCGTGAATTATAAAGTAATAGATAAGAATAAATACTATCGTGCAGGAGTATATAGACACTTTACAGAGGATTGCAAATGCTCTGTGTCTATAACCGCCAGACTTGATGTGACAGAGTTGGTTCGTTATTCTAAGGCTGCTTCTACTAAGTTTTACCTTAATTTTCTCTACATTCTTTCTAAAACAATGAATGCCAGGGATGATTATAGGCTGGCGTACTTATGGGAAAGTGACAAGCTTATCTGTTTTGACAAGGTTAACCCATGCCACTATGTGTTCCATGCTGATACGGAAACTTGTACGCCTGTTTATAGCGAGTATTATGCTGACTACCGGAAGTTTTATGCTACAAGTATGGCCGATATAGCAAAAGCTAAAAGTACTCGTGAATATGGGCTGGATATGGAGCACCATCCCAACTGGTTTGATGCATCCTATATTTCTTGGCTTTCCTATGATTCCTTACATGTAGAACTGCCGGACGGCTATCTCTATTTCAGCCGATTATTAACTGGGGAAAGTACAGGGAAGAAAATGACAGGCTTATGATGCCCGTCACGGTCCGCATGAACCATGCCGTGGCTGATGGCTATCTTGTTTCCAAAGTATTCTTATTGCTTGATGAGAATATTAAAGCCTTTGTACAGGGTTGAAGTTTTAAAAGCATCTACTTCGGTAGATGCTTTTTTTATTTGTAGATTTTGCTTAAGCGATGGATTTCGGGAACGAAGTGGACGAAATCAATAAACCACCGGCTATGCCGGTGAGATTGAACAGCTTATAGCGAAAAAAAAACCTCCCATGTTAAAATGATGATGGTCCGTCAAAACCACATCGAATAACAAGGGAGGCATCCAATTGGATAGTCAAAGTTTATCACACACATATTGGAACTGCAAATACCATATTGTTTTTACACCTAAGTACAGAAGGCGGGAGATATATGGAAGCCTGAGGGTAGATATCGGCAAAATACTGCGTATGTTATGCCAACGGAAAGAAGTAGAGATAATAGAAGCAGAATGCTGTGTCGACCACGTACACATGCTAGTCAAGATTCCACCCAAGTACAGCGTATCACAAATAATGGGATTTCTGAAAGGCAAAAGCTCACTAATAATCTTCGACCGACATGCCAATTTAAAATATAAATATGGCAACAGACACTTCTGGTGCAGGGGATACTATGTGGATACAGTTGGCAAAAACAGCAAACGGATTGAAGAATACGTCAGGAATCAGCTGCAAGAAGATATCACAGAAGACAGCATAAATTCTAAAGAATATGTTGATCCGTTTGCCAAAGGATCAGAAACCAAGCACTAAAAAAGGCCAGTAAGGGCCTAATTGAAAAAAGTGGTGCAAATGACGGATTTTAATTCGGCACGGCTTAAGCCGTGGCCGGTAAGAGCCACTTCTAGGGGCGGACCAAACCACCGGTTCTACCGGCGGTTATGATTGAAACATTAAATTGAAGATGCTAAGGTAAAATATACTTTCGTATACTGTTTACTTTTGCATAAATATGAAATAATAATGATAGGTTAACTCAGATTTTATTACAGTTTTTATTTCGAGCAATGGGAGTGCCTTTTAATTTTGTAAAGAAGGTGAGCAAGTCATGGACAAGGAACTTGAACAAACGATTATTGAGATTAGTCGGAAAGTGCTAGCTACTTACTTCGTTGAAAACCGTCAAGATTACCTTTTTTCTGTTTTGTCCGAGGATATCGTTTTTGTAGGTATGGGTAAATATCTTAAGGCCGAGGGTAAAGAGGCGGTTTGTCGCTTGTTTAAAACGGGTAGGGGGCAGATGTTCCCATGCTTTATGAGTGATGAGTCATATATTGCCCGTCCTCTGGGCAAGAATTACTGGTTCTGTGAGGCGCAATGCGATCTTGATACTCAGCCCGGACTGCCACTGTTCTTTCACGAATGTCAGCGCACTACCTTCATCTACAGGCGTTGCCTTAAGTCCGGCAACCATCCAGCCGGCAGCCAGGGCTGGGAATTAATACATCTGAACAATTCGACAGCTTGGAAGCAGATTAGGCCGCAGGAGCTGTTCGCCCTGTCTTCCGGCATGAAAAACTACGACCTGCTTCAGCAGCAGGAGCAGCTGACCCAGCCTGACTTGGCGACCTTGTACGATTTGATTGAGCACAGCGTTTATAACAAGATGCCGGTTGAGACGAAGGAACTTTTGCAGCTGCTCTCGGTCTTTGACACCTTCACCATCGCCCAGGCCGAGTATATGTGGCAACGGGGCAATGCCGCGCTTCTTTTAACGGCAGAGTTGTCGCGTAACTCGTTTTTGATTTTGGACGTAGTGCAGTGTCAATACCGCTTTCAGCCTACTTTTGCCGGTTTTCTCAAAAAACGAGCCAAATTGCGAGGCGAACCATGGCTAAAGAAGCAACTATATCAGGCCACAGCCTGGTGCTTGAACGCGGGCTGGTATACTAAGGCATTGGAGCTGGGCGAAGAAGCCGGGGACTCAGAGTTGCTTCTGACTGCGGTGGAAAAAGGCGGGTTCGATGCCTTGGCATCTCGGCCTGTGACCAGACGCTGCGAATATTTAAAAAAAGTGCCGCTCAAGGTAAAAAGACGGCATCTGCTAGCTGTAACGATACTGGAGATGGACCGCTGGGCTCACCAAAAATGGAATTTGCAGGCTGGGGGAGCGAGACGGTTGGGGATTAAACCTAAGCCGCGGCGTAGCGAATTTATGACAGAGCCGGCTCTAGATGAGGCAACCGGTTATGGCTGGATTATGCAAAGCCTGACTTATTTTAATGACTTGACCAGAATGAGCAGTTGTCTGCACAAGGCTTGCCAACTACTGCCCCAAGGAGCGCCGAACTTAAAAATAAGCACTTTTTTGGCGCTGGGCTCACCATCTCTGCTCTACCTGTACCATAGCCGGAGCGGTGCTTTGAAGGAGGAGATAGTACAAATAAAACGACTGGCTCAGACGGAGCTGTCTCAACTGGACAGGATTGATGCCTCGTGCCTGGGCGAGATGGCCGAAGCCGAACGGCTGTATTTACAAGGCCAGCTGGAAAACGCTGAAATCAAGGCTTTCCAGGTTCAGGAGTTGGCCCGCCGCTCTAACCGTGTGTCGCCGCGTATTTGTGCGGATTTCCTGCAAGCCAGAATTGGCTTAACCAAAGGCAGTTGGGAGCAGGTAAATTATTTCTTGAATGAGGCCGGTGAATATGTCAAAATAATGACCAGCTTCAGTATCGCCAAGCTCTGACCTTGGAAACTAGCTACATATACTCCATCTTGGGCCTTCCTGAGCGCCTGACCGAAGAACTTACCCAGGGCCGGTTACCTGAGAACTGGTACCAGCCTGTAGAGCCGTTCTGCTACCTGGTCTTTGACAAATACCTGCTACTTAAGGAGGAATACCGCCGGCTGATAGGTTTGTTCCCTATGCATTACGAAGTAGCTGTGAACTTTGCCAGCGTCCTGACTCAAATCTACCTGTTATTATTTGCCGCCATTGCTTACATCAAACTAAATCACGAAAACAAGGGCCTGAGCCTTTTACAACAAGCCCTGCTTTTGGCCAAGCCTGACGGTATTATCATGCCATTTGCTGAACATATGCAGTACCTGGACCTGCCACTGAAAAAACTTATGGCGGAGGGATGGGAAAAAGGATTTCTGCGGCGTATCCAAACGGCCTCCCTGAAAAAAAAGCTCCAGTCCCTGCAGCAGCTCAGTCAAAAGAACAGTAGCGGCAACCTAACACCACGGGAAAAGGAAATCTTGCAACTTTTGATGGATGGCCTGTCTAACAGGGAAATCGCGGGCAAAATTTGTCTGGCTGAGGTCACAGTCAAAAAAGCCCTAAGCAACATTTATAAAAAAGTCGGGGTCAAGAACCGCACCAGTCTGATTCACCATTTTTTGCAGCCGGGCCGGTAACAAGGTCTGTCTGGACCTTGATTTTTTTCTGATAGTCATTTTTGTGCCATAAAGGGGACACAGTTTTATCTTCTTGTGTGCTAAAATATAAGATGAAAGAACGAAACAACCGATTTGTGTTAGGTAGTTAGATTTAAATGATGCCAGAAGTAAAAAAGTATCCTTTGGTATACTGTTCGCGCAAAATCAAGAGTGCTACAATAAAATAGGACTTATTTAGATTTGTTTTACCACAAGCAAAGGAATGTTCCAACGAAAGCTTACAATTTTATGATGAAAAATGGTAAGAAAATTATGCTAAGGAAGGTGAAGCTGCAAATGAGAAAAACTTGGGGAAACAAAAGGTTGGCTAGAGTTGTATTGGGGGGTATCTTGGCAGCAAGTGTAGTTGGAATGAATGAGCCGGTTTTTGCTGCTAATATTTATGCAACCAGCGGGAATCCGGTAACTATCAACAAGGCAGGACAAGCTGTTGCGTACGATGTGGATCGCAGTAGTTCCTATAAGTTGGAAGGTAATAATAGATATGCTGCTGTAGCCGCTAATGGCGGCGATGTAGCTATTACGGCAGCTACAATAACTATTACCGGCGGTACACAGGCAGCAGATGACCAACGCATTTATGGTATTGCTTCAGAAAGTGGCAGCAGTATTACTATCAATGGCAACACCGGCATTAGTGTTAAAGTCGATGGTGCTACTGATAGTGATAAGGTTTTTGCAGGCAAGGGGTATACGTAATAATAACGGAGGCATATTACTTTTAATGGCGATACAACAGTAGAAGCAGAACTGAAGAATGCTTCTAATGGTGGAAATATGTATGTCACCGGTCTTGATGCCTGGAATGGAGCACAAACAATTTTTAATGGTAATGTGAAGGTTGCTTCTACCGGAGCGTCTACCACAAGCGGCAATGCACTATGGGTTAATGCGTTGCAGGCAAATGGCAGTACTGTTTCTTTTAATGGCACTACCACAGAGCTGAGCGCAGCTAATACCGGCTATACTGCACAAGCAATAAATGCCATGGGTGGGAGTACTGTTAACTTAAATAGTGCTAATACTACCATTAAGGCCACTAGTGATTACGGTGCTAATGGTATTGGTTTTGATTTTGCTGGTAATGATACGGTAAACTTTACCAAAGGCGATGTGGAAATCGATGCTGTTATTACTGACGGTGTTGGCGCAACCAATGCTATTGGTATCTTAGGAGGAACAAC
>Ga0268359_12912_pt1 | contig 10758 bp, 6 predicted proteins | sample BioMet11_FD_194416 | JGI IMG/M metagenome (GOLD analysis project Ga0268359, IMG submission 194416) | Sewage microbial communities from Oakland, California, United States - Biofuel 11 (PacBio Assembly) | ecosystem: Engineered > Wastewater > Sewage > Unclassified | place: USA: California | collected...
GCCGGCCTTTCCCACGTGGTGGTGGACGAGATGCACACCTACCGGGGGGTGATGGGTTCGCACATGGCCCATGTCTTCCGGCGGCTTTTGCGGGTGTGCGCCCGGTTCGGGGCCAGTCCCGGCTTCATTTTCTGCTCGGCCACCATCGGCAATCCCGGCGAACTGGCCGCCAGTCTCACCGGGCTTCCCGTGGAAACCGTCACCACCTCGGGCGCGCCGGCCGGGGCCCGCCATTTCCTTTTCATCAATCCCGAACAGTCCGCCGCCACCACCGCCGTCATGCTGCTGGCGGCGGCCCTGAAACGGGGGCTGCGCACCATCGTCTACACCCAGTCGCGCAAGATGACGGAGCTTATAAGCCTGTGGATCGGCGAGCGGGCCGGTCCGTACGCCGCGCGGGTCTCGGCCTACCGCTCGGGATTTCTGCCCGAGGAGCGCCGGTCCATCGAGGCGGCCATGGCCTCGGGCGAGCTTCTGCCGTGGTCTCCACCTCGGCCCTGGAGCTCGGCATCGACATCGGCGGGCTCGATCTGTGCATCCTGTGCGGCTATCCGGGCTCGGTCATGTCGGCCTGGCAGCGCGGGGGGCGGGTCGGCCGGGCCCTTCGCGAATCGGCCGTGGTCATGATCGCCGGCGAGGACGCGTTGGACCAATATTTCATGCGCCATCCGGACGATTTTTTCGACCGGCCCGCCGGAGTGCGCCGTGATTAACCCCGACAACCCGGTCATCGCCGCCCGGCATCTGGAATGCGCCGCCGCCGAACTGCCGCTGGTTTCCGGCGAGCCGTTTTGCGCTTCGCCGGCCATGCGACAGGCGATGGCCGTCCTGGAGGCCAAGGGCTGCTCCTGCGATCCAAGGACGGGGGCCGCATCTTCGCCGCCAGAAAACGCCCCCACCGCGACATCAACCTGCGCGGCACCGGCGGCCAGTTCACCATCGAGGCGGACGGCGCGGTCATCGGCCGCATCGACGAGATGCGGGCCTACAAGGAAACCCATCCCGGTGCCGTCTACATCCATCGGGGCGTGTCCTATCTGGTCGAGGCGTTGGAGATTCCCGAACGCCGGGTCCGGGTGGTGCCGGGCAAGGTCGATTACTACACCCGGGCCCGGGGCCAGAAGGCGACCGAGATCCTGGAGGTTCTGGACGAGACGGACGTGCGCGGCACGCCGGTCTTTCTCGGACGCCTGAAGGTCACCGAGACGGTCACCGGCTACGAGCGCCGGGCCGTCCACGGCGGCCAGCTCCTGTCCATCGTGCCGCTCGACCTGCCGCCCATGGTCTTCGAGACCGAGGGCCTGTGGTGGGTGATCCCCTTGCCGGTGCAGGAGGAGCTCGACCGGCGGCTCTTCCACTTCATGGGTGCCATCCACGCCATGGAACACGCCATGATCGGCATTTTGCCGCTCCTGGTCCTGACCGACCGCAACGATCTGGGCGGCATCTCCATTCCGCTCCATCCCCAGGTCGGTCGGGCCTGTGTTTTCATCTACGACGGGACGCCCGGCGGCGTCGGACTGGCCCGGCTGGCCTTCGCCAAGGCCGAGGAGGCGCTTTCGCGGACGCTGGCCGTGGTGGCCGGCTGCCCCTGCGAGACGGGCTGCCCGTCCTGTGTGCAATCACCCAAATGCGGATCAGGCAATCGGCCTATCGACAAGGTGGCCTGTCGGTTCCTTCTGGAGGTTCTCATGTCCGGAAAACTGCCCGAAGAGACATCCTGTCGCCCTGAATGCAACGAACAACCACAAGCCGACGAAACGTCCGCCCCCCCCGCGGCGCCGGCGGCCGCCGCGCCGGTTCGCTTCGGCGTCCTGGACGTCGAGACCCGGCGGGCGGCCGCCGAGGTGGGCGGCTGGGGCAACGCCCACAAGATGGGCGTGTCCGTGGCCGTGCTCTACGATTCGGGAATCGACGACTTCCGCGTCTACCGCCAGGAGGAGCTGCCCCGGCTCTATGCCGATCTGGCACGGTGCGACCTGGTGGTGGGCTTCAACATCAACCGGTTCGACTACAAGGTGCTGGCCGGGGCCGCCCCGTTCGATCCCGAACTCTACCCCACCTTGGACATCCTGGAGCGGGTCCACGAGCGCCTGGGCTACCGCCTGTCCCTGGACACCCTGGCCAAGGCCACCCTGGGCGCCCGGAAATCCGCCGACGGCCTGCAAGCCCTGGCCTGGTGGAAGGAAGGCCGGCTGGACGAGATCATCACCTACTGCACGCAGGATGTGGCCGTGACCCGGGACCTGTACCGCTTTGGCCGCGACAACGGCTATCTGCTGTTCGACAACAAGGCCGGCAAGACCGTTCGCCTGCCGGTGACGTGGTAGGGGCGGCCGGGCCCGAAATGCGGGCGGGTGTGTGGACAGCGGCCGGTCCTGTCTTATTGTAAAGAGCCGGCAAGGTGCGGGGCGCAAGGCGATGGCTGCCCGTAGCCGGGCCTTTTCGGGGCGGTGTTCCCCCGGCCGGGGGAAGCGGGGCTGTTCCGGACAGGCGATATCGCCCACACGTTTTGCCAAAATTGGCAATTGTTGCTTGTTTCATTAAATGCGGGGCGGGCTTTCTCTCTGGAATCACTTGATTTCCCACGGAAAAAACACCAAATTTTGTTTTTTTGCTTTACGGTGGCCTATTTTGTCACTATGAAAAAACCCCCTCAAATAGATTTCGTTTACTCGGAGTAGACCATGTGCCGTTTATTCGCCTGCAGCAGCCGGGATCCCGTATCCCCCATGCGCGCCATCGAGGCCCTCAACGTCATGAAGGAAGGCCATGACGGGTCCGGAGTCGGCCTGTTCCTCCATGACATGGGCGGCCCCTTCGGGGAGATGAAGGACGCGCCGATTCTCTCCGGCATTTTCACCGAGGCCGGACTGGAACGCCTCGATACCTATATGGACGAACGGGGATTTTTCGCCAAGTCGACCCTCGTTTTGGAGCCCAGGACCGAGGCACCGGCCGGCACGCCCCTCCGGGGCACCTATCTGGCCCGGGCCTACGCCGTGCCGGATACCGTCAAGGCCTTGCCCCAGGCCGAGCGGGAGCTGACCTACCTGCGCATGCGCCTGACGTTGCGCGAGATGGGCATGGCTACCGACGACATCCGGGTGTTCTCCTTCTGGCCCGACACCGTCATGATCAAGGAAGTCGGCGATCCGCTGGCCGTCGGCCGCTACCTGGGCCTGGACCGTCCGGAGCTTTTCTGTCGCCGCATCCTGGCCCAGGGCCGGCAGAACACCAACTACGCCATCAATCTCTACGCCTGCCATCCGTTTTTCATCCAGGGCATCAGCACCATGACCAATGGGGAGAACACCGCCTTTCGTGCCCATCCGGGAGTATCTCTCCTCCAGGGGGTTTCCGGGCTATGTCGGCTACCAGTCCGACTCGGAAGTGTTCACCCACATCATGCACTTCATGCGCAACCGCTTGCATCTGGGCATCGAGTACTACAAGCACATCATCACGCCGCTGTCCGACGCCGAAATGGAAGGCCACCCCGACCGCGAACTGCTCGTGCGCATCAAGCAGACCTGCCGCAAGCTCATCATCGACGGCCCCAACTGCGTCATGGGCTGCCTGCCGGACGGGACCCTGTTTTTGGTCCAGGACCGCAAGAAGCTGCGGCCCGGCGTGGTCGGCGGCCGGCCCGGCCTGTTCGCCTTTTCGTCGGAAATCTGCGGCCTCGACGCGGCCATCCCCGACCGCGATCCGCATGCCGATTTTCAACCCATGCACCTGGATACGGCCATCGTGCGCCCCGAATGCCAAGAGGTCACCCTATGCAATCAGCTCCAATCCTTACCCCGTCAACGCTAAGCGTCAACGATCTGCCCTGGCGCATTGACTGGGATATCCAGACGTGTACCCTGTGCGGCCGCTGCACGAGCGTGTGCCCGGTGAGCGCCATCGAACTCGGGGTGTTCCGCAAACGCACCCTGGAAACCACTCCGGGCCTGGCCAAGAAGCCGACGAGCAGCTTCTCCATTTATTACGGCGTCCGCCAGCGCACCGATCCGGCCTACCGCTGCATCGGCTGCGCCATGTGCAACATGGTCTGCCCCAATAACGCCATCGCCCCGCGCCTGGTTCCCGAAGCCACCACGCTCAAGTTCCACAACAACCGGGGCGGCACCGCCCGCACCCGGGGCGGCCGGCGCAACGACCCCAACAGTCTGCTCGACCAGATCAAGTTCATCCGCATTTCCATGCTGACCGATCCGGCCCTGGACGCCGGCCGGCACGAGTTCGACCTGCGCACCCTGCTCGGCCGGGTCCAGCCTCCCGAAGAGGGCCTGGCCGCCCTGGCCGAACAGGCCTGGGTGCCGCCCGTGCGCGAGATCTATCCCCTGATGGTCGGCTCCATGTCCTTCGGTGCCCTGTCCCCCAGCATGTGGGAAGGGCTGACCATGGGCGTGGCCTACTTGAACGAGGAGCTGGGCATGCCCGTGCGCATGTGCACGGGGGAGGGCGGCTGCCCGCCGCGCATGCTGCGCTCGCGCTTTCTCAAGTACATCATCCTCCAGATCGCCTCGGGCTATTTCGGCTGGGACGAGATCATCAAGGCCATCCCCGAGATGAAGGAGGACCCCTGCGCCATCGAGATCAAGTACGGCCAGGGGGCCAAGCCCGGCGACGGCGGGCTTCTCATGTGGCACAAGGTCAACAAGCTGATCGCCGCCATCCGCGGCGTGCCCAAGGGCGTCTCCCTGCCGAGCCCGCCCACCCATCAGACCAAGTACTCCATCGAGGAGGCCGTGGCCAAGATGATCCAGTCCATGTCCATGGCCTGGGGATTTAGGGTGCCGGTCTATCCGAAGATTTCTGGTTCCACTTCGGCCACGGCGGTCTTAAACAATCTGGTGCGCAATCCCTACGCGGCCGGCCTGGCCATCGACGGCGAGGACGGCGGCACCGGCGCCGCCTACAACGTGTCGCTCAACCACATGGGCCACCCCATCGCCTCCAACCTGCGCGACTGCTACCTGACGCTGGTCGCCTCCGGCAAACAGAACGAGATTCCGCTGATCGCCGGAGGCGGGGTCGGGAAAAACGGCAACCTGGCCGCGGACGCCGCCGCCCTGATCATGCTCGGCGCCAGCGCCGTCCAGTCCGGCAAATACCTCATGCAGGCCACCGCCGGCTGCCTGGGGTCCGAACACGACCGCTGCAACGTCTGCAACATCGGCGTGTGCCCCAAGGGCATCACCTCCCAGGATCCGCGTCTCTACCGCCGTCTGGACCCGGAAAAGGTGGCCGAACGGCTGGTGGACGTCTTCCTTTCCTTCGACACGGAACTGAGAAAGATCGTCGCCCCCCTGGGCCGGTCCACTTCGCTGCCCACCGGCATGTCCGACGCCCTGGGCATCAGCGACTATCACGCGGCCGAGCGCCTCAAGATCAAATACGTGGTCTAGGCCGGGGGCAACAGCAAACTTCGCAGCAAGGCAAGTACGCACATGGCACACGAATCCGTCACGATACACGGCATGGAAAACGGCGTCCGCGTCTCCTCCCGCGTCCTGGAAGAGCGCATCCAGCGGGCCGTGACCAAGGGCGCCCGGGAACTCACCATCGAGGCCTACGGCCAGCACGGCCTGGGCGGGCGGCTCTGGATCTCCAAGGACGAACCCGTCAGCGTCCGCATCACCGGCGCTCCTGGCCAGCGGGTCGGGGCCATGGGCTTTCCCGGCACCCGCATCGTGGTCGATGCCCCGGCCTCGGACGATGTCGGCTGGCTGAACGCCGGGGCCGACATCGTGGTCCTCGGCAACGCCGGCAACGGCGTGGCCAACGCCATGGGGCAGGGCCGGGTCATGATCGGGGGCAACATCGGCGCCCGCGGCATGACCATGACCAAGCAGAACCCCAAGCACGCCGCCCCCGAGATGTTCGTGCTCGGGTCGGTGGGCGACTATTTCGCCGAATTCATGGCCGGCGGCACGGCCGTGGTCTGCGGCGTCGAGCCCCAGAATCCGGCCAACGTGCTCGGCTACCGGCCCTGCGTCGGCATGGTGGGCGGCCGCATCTTCTTCCGGGGGGCCCACAAGGGCTTTTCCCTGGCCGACGCCAAGCTTTCGCCCATCGACGACGCGGCCTGGGCCTGGCTGACCGAGAACCTGCGCATATTCCTGGCCGCCATCGACCGGCCCGAACTCTACGAGACCCTGGCCGTGCCGGGCGACTGGCAACTGCTCCTGGCCCGCAGCCCCTTCGAGAAGACCGGCAAGAAACGCCGGCCCATGGGCGAATTCCGCGCCCATGTCTGGGACGCCGAGCTGGGACGCGGCGGGCTGATCGGCGATCTGGTCGAGGGCGACCGCAGCCCGATTCCGCTGATCGTCACCGGCGAACTGCGCCGCTTCGTGCCGGTCTGGGAAAACCGCAAATACCTTTCGCCCTGTCAGGCCAGCTGCCCCACCGGCATTCCGGTGCAACAGCGCTGGCAGCTCGTGCGCGACGGCCTGATGGACGAGGCCATGGATCTGGCCCTGGCCTACACGCCCTTCCCGGCCACGGTCTGCGGCTACCTTTGCCCGCATCTGTGCATGCAGGGCTGCACCCGCAATATCGGCCACATGCTGCCGCTCGATACGGGGCTGCTCGGCAAGGCCAACGTGAAGACCGCCGACCACATGCCGAAGCTCCCGCCCCTTTCCGGCAAGCGGGTGGCCGTCATCGGCGGCGGCCCGGCCGGCATGTCCGTGGCCTGGCAGCTCAGGCTGGCCGGCCACGAGGCCGTGATCTACGACGTGGCCGAAAAACTCGGCGGCAAGATCTCGCAGGCCATTCCGTCGAGCCGCATCCCGGCCGACGTCCTGGACGCCGAAATCAAGCGGGCCCAGGAAATCCTGCCCCATATCCAGCTCAAAAAGCCGCTGAGCAAGGACGAATTCGCCCAGATTGTCAGCGATTTCGACTTCACCGTCCTGGCCGTCGGCGCCAACAAGCCCCGTCTGCTGCCCGTCCCGGGCAAGGAACTGGCCACCCCGGCGCTCACCTTCCTCAAGGCGGCCAAGAAGGGCGAGGCCAAGGTCGGCAAGCGGGTCGTCATCGTCGGCGCCGGCAACGTGGGCTGCGACGTGGCGACGGAAGCCGCCCGCCTGGGGGCCGACGACATCACGCTGATCGACATCCAGAAGCCGGCCGCCTTCGGCAAGGAGAAAAAGGACGCCGAGGCCATCGGCGCCAAGTTCCAGTGGCCCTGCTTCACCAAGGAAATCACGGCCCAGGGCGTGCGCCTGTCCACGGGTGACCTGATCCCGGCCGATTCCGTCTTCCTCTCGGTGGGCGACGTGCCTGACCTGGAGTTCCTGACCGACGCCATCGCCTCCGAACGCGGCTACATCAAGGTCAACGACATCTACCAGACCACCGATTCCAAGGTGTTCGCCATCGGCGACATCGTGAAGCCCGGTCTTTTGACCGAGGCCATCGGTTCCGGCCGCGACGCCGCCCATGCCATCATCGAGATCTTCGCCGGCAAGCGTCCCTGCCAGGACACGCGCACCATGCTCGACTACAAGCGGGCCACCCTCGAATACTTCGACCCGCGCATCATGGAGTTCAACGATCTCGACAGCTGCGCCAGTCAGTGCTCGTCCTGCGGCGCCTGCCGGGACTGCGGCCTGTGCGAGACCCTCTGCCCGGAGGGTGCCATTTCGCGCAAGCAGCTCGAAGGCACCAACTTCGAAATGGTCTCCGATCCCGACAAGTGCATCGGCTGCGGCTTCTGCGCCAACGCCTGCCCGTGCGGCGTCTGGAGCTTCGTGCCCAATACGCCGCTGGAATAGCGGGAGGCGGAGGAAGAACTGCCTCCGGCGGCCAGGAGGGGCATTGCCCCTCCTGGACCACCCTTCCGGAACGGCGTCAACCCGTCGCCAAGAGCCCGAATACGGCTTTCTCCTTTTCCCCTTCGAGGGGGTCCGGGGGGCATCATTCCCCCCGGCCGCCGGAGGCATCGTCTCTTTTTCTCCTCTCCCGCCCAGGCGCAGCCCTGCCGGATGTCGTCGCGTTCCAAGCGATCCTCGATTCCCCGCCGGAGGCTCCGCTTGTCGGCGGCCCAGTCGGGCGCCACCAGCTCGCCGGGAGCGGGGTCGGCATTGAGGCGTTCGATGACGATATCCGGCCGCAGACGGGCGATGGCGGCGCAGACGGCGTCGATATAGTCCGGCCGGGTGATGGGCGCATAGCTCCCGGACCGGTAGAGCGATTCCAGGGCCGCGCCGGCCACGACCAGGGTGTTATGGAATTTGACGCCGGTCACGGGCAGGGTGTTGAGAACATCGATCGTGGCCAGGAAATCGGCGATCGTCTCGCCGGGCAGCCCGGCCATGACGTGGGCGGTGACGCCGATCCCGTGCGCGGCGGCTTCGCGGACGGCCCGGGCGAAACAGGCGGCGTCGTGACCGCGGTTGATTGCGGGCGAGCGTCGCGTCGTTGGCCGATTGCAGGGCCCAGCTCCAGCCGGACGGGGCGGGCCGGGAAAGGCGGCCAAAAGCGCGAGTTTTTCCGCCTCCAGGCAGTCGGGCCGCGTGCCGAGGCACAGCCCGGCCAGGTCGGGCAGGGCGGCCAACTCCCCGAGCAGGGCGGCCAGGCGGGCGGTCGGGCCGTAGGTGTTGGAAAAGGATTGGAGGTAGGCGACCAGGGCCTCGCCGCGCCCTCGGGCCGGCGGCGTGAGCGACTCCCATTGCGCCCGGAGGCCGAACCCTTTATGGTGCAAACCCGTTCCTGATCCCACGGCATTGCAAAGAGACAACCGCCTCGGGAAATCGTCCCGTCGCGGTTGGGACAGGCGCCCCCGGCATCCAGAGGAATTTTCTTGGCCCGACGGCCATAGACTGCCCGGAAGGCCCGGGAAAGCGTATTATATCGCGGGATCATGGTGAACAGGCCCGGAAAATCAAACGTTGACAACACGGGGCGAATCGGCAAACACAACGCGTTTGCGAGATCACGAGGGCCGAATTTGCGGCAAGCGAGGCGGTATGTCCAGGATTTTGGATAGGATTTTAGGGCTGTTCTCCAACGATCTGGCCATCGATCTGGGAACGGCCAACACCCTGGTGTTCGTCAAGGGCAAGGGCATCGTCCTGTCCGAACCGTCGGTGGTGGCGGTGAAAAAGGACCCCAGGGGGGGCAACAAGGTGCTTTCCGTGGGCCTTGAGGCCAAGCGCATGCTCGGTCGCACCCCGGGTAACATCGTGGCCATCCGGCCCATGAAGGACGGCGTCATTGCCGACTTCGAGGTCACCGAGGCCATGTTGCGTCATTTTATTTCCAAGGTGCATAATTCCCGGCGGCTGGTGCGTCCGCGCATCATCATCTGCGTGCCGACCGGCATCACCCAGGTGGAAAGCGCGCCGTCAAGGAGTCGGCCCAGAGCGCCGGCGCCCGCGAGGTCTACCTCATCGAGGAGCCCATGGCCGCCGCCATCGGGGCCAACCTGCCCATCACCGAGCCCACCTCCAACATGGTGGTGGACATCGGCGGAGGCACCACCGAAGTGGCGGTCATCTCCCTGTCCGGCGTGGTCTATTCCAAGTCCGTGCGCGTGGGCGGCGACAAGATGGACGAAGCCATCATGCAGTACGTCAAGCGCAAGTACAACATGCTGATCGGTGAATCCACGGCCGAGCAGATCAAGATCCAGGGTGGGTTCGGCCCACCACTCCACCAGTCAGGGCGAGATGGAGGTCAAGGGGCGGGATCTGGTCACGGGCATCCCGCAGAACATCCACCATCACCGCCGAGGAAGTGCAGAAATCCATTGCCGAGCAGGTGGAAAGCATCGTGCAGGCGGTGCGGATCGCCTTGGAGCAGACGCCGCCCGAATTGGCGGCCGACATCGTGGACCGGGGCATCGTGCTGACCGGCGGCGGGGCGCTTTTGCGCGGGCTGGACCAGCTTTTGCGCGAGGAAACGTCACTCCCCATCACCGTGGTTGAGGACCCTCTTTCAACGGTTGTTCTCGGCTCCGGTCGGGCCCTGGACAACCTGGACGTGCTGAAGGAGGTCACGATAGATTAAACTCTTGCCCCAGCGGATCGCGATCGGCCTGCTCATCGGCTTGTTTTCTTTATCTGGGCCTTTTTACCTGGAATATCCGGACAGGCTACGTCGATACGCTGGCGAGCCATACCGGGCTGGAATTCGCCAGGTGGATGCTGGCGCCGGGGAAGTGGGTCCATGTGCAGGCGACGTCGTTTTCTGAACCGCTATCTGTATTTCGTCGGCATCCGGCAGGAAAACGACCTGCTGCGGGCAGGAGCTCGACGCCGCCAAGGTGGAGCTTTCGAACCTGCGGGAAGATGCCACGGAAGTGGAACGCCTGCGCCGGCTGTTGTCCATATCGCCCCCCAGGAGTGGACACGCCAGGGGGCTCGGGGTTGTTTCCCAGCGCCTGGGGCCGAACGCCGCCCTGGAAACCCTGCTTATCGACAAGGGCAGCGCCAGCGGCGTGAACATCAATACGCCGGTGGTCGTCCCCGCCGGGGTGGTCGGCCGGGTGCCTCCGGCTGTCCCCCAACGCCGCCACGGTGCTTCTCGTCACCGATTCCAACAGCCATATTCCGGTGGTGTCCCAGACCAATCGCACCCAGGGCATCTCAAGGGCTGGGGCCCGACCACGATTTGACCATGCCAAGACGTTCCCCAGGGCGCGCGGGGAGGAAGGGGAAATCCTGGTGACCTCGGGGTTGGCGGACATTTTCCCAAAGGGCTGCCCGTGGCCAAGGTGACCAAGATCGGCCGCTCGGG
>Ga0268359_12431_pt1 | contig 10742 bp, 9 predicted proteins | sample BioMet11_FD_194416 | JGI IMG/M metagenome (GOLD analysis project Ga0268359, IMG submission 194416) | Sewage microbial communities from Oakland, California, United States - Biofuel 11 (PacBio Assembly) | ecosystem: Engineered > Wastewater > Sewage > Unclassified | place: USA: California | collected...
TGCCGGTTTTGTCAGGCAGGCATGTTATATCGTCCTGTCCGGGAAAAGACTCCGGAACATTTGCTTCATTTGGCAAAAGAAATGATTACTAATTCCGGATATAATGAAATATCTCTTATGAGTCTCAGTTCTGCTGACTATTCTTGTTTAAGCGAATTAGTGGACATGCTGTTGCAGGAATTCGAAGGGAAAAAGGTCAGTGTCAGTTTGCCTTCACTTCGTGTCGACAGTTTTTCGGTCGATATTGCAAAAAAGTACAGCAAGTACGTAAAAGTGGGTTGACTTTTGCTCCGGAGGCAGGAACACAGCGATTGCGTGATGTTATCAATAAAGGCGTAACGGAAGAAAATCTGCTGGCAGCTTGTGAAAATGCTTTTAAAAATGGATGGTCTACCGTCAAATTATATTTTATGATGGGGCTTCCTACTGAAACAGATGAAGATTTAGCCGGTATTGCTGATTTGGCATATAAAGTTCTGAATTTATATCGTAAAGTAACAGGAAAAAATAATGGCCGCGTTACCGTAAGCGTTTCCAGTTTTGTGCCAAAATCCCATACTGCTTTCCAGTGGTTCGGTCAGCTGCCTATCGAAGAAATTCGGCGTAAACAAGAATATATCAAGACGTTGATTCGGGATAAACATATTATCTATCATTACCATGATGCCAAAACCGGACATATAGAGGCCGCTTTTGCACGAGGCGACCGCCGGTTGGGAAGCGTACTCATGGAGGCTTGGAAATTAGGAGCTAAATTTGACGGCTGGTCTGAATTTTTTAATTATGATCGATGGCTTCAAGCTTTTGCCAATGCGGGTGTTGATCCCGATTATTATGCGGCACGTTCACGAGACATAAACGAGGCACTGCCTTGGGATCATTTATCAAACGGTGCCGTTAAACCTTTCTTACAACGCGAGTGGCAGCGGGCTGCTTCCGGTGAATTGACCCCTGACTGCAGACATTTATCATGTACGGGATGTGGTGTTTGTCCTTCTTTACATGTTCATGTTATTGATAACAAGGAGGGACGAGATAATGAAAAGACTTCGTTTAGCTGTTAAAAAAGAAAACGCACTCCGGTTTCTTTCTCATTTGGATTTTGCCAGAACCGTACGGTATATTATTATTCGTGCGGGTATTCCTATTTGTTATTCGGAAGGATTTAATCCTCATATGAAAATCAGTTTTGCTTCTGCATTAGGTGTAGGGGTGGCTGCCGACATTGAATATATGGATATGGAACTTACCGAAGAGATCCCGACAGCGGAAGTAATCCGCAGAATGAATGAAAAATCTTCTCAGGGATTTGCCGTTCTAAAGGGAGTTTATGTGGATGAAAAAGCTCCCAAATTAATGGCTATGGCTAATTATGCTGTCTACGACTTATCCGGTCCATTATCAGAAAACATGAATCAAGAAGAATTAAATACATTATTGGAAACGTTTAATCAAAAGGACAATATTATATATGAACGATGTTCTCCTAAAACGCATCGAAAACGCATGATCGATGTAAAAGAACATGTTGTAGAACCTATAACAGGTACTATTGTCGGAGATACGGTTTCGATCCGCATCGGCATACTTCAAAATGAAAATGGTGCGATTAAACCAGGTCAGGTATGGGAAGTGTTGTGCAATCAGTTTGCTATGAAAGCAACCGCTGACATGATGCTGGCTAGACGCATCGGTATTTTTCATCGTGCAGAAGGTATTTGTTATTCTTTATTTGACGTATCTGATACCTAAATCTGTTTTTATTCTTTTGCAAAGGTGTGTAACTCATGAAAATGCTTATAGGCAACGTTATGGCAGAAGAAACGCGTATGGCTGTCGTGGAAGAGGGTGTATTGCGTGATTTCGCCATTGAACGAGATGATGAAACCCATATAGTCAACAATATATATAAAGGTGTTATCAAAAATATACTGCCGGCTATGCAGGCTGCCTTTGTTGATCTAGGCCGTAAAAAAAATGCATTTCTGTATTTAGGCGATATATTTCCTCGTGCCGCCACAAAGGAAGAGATACAGCAAACGCATATCTCCGTAGGGCAAAACATTCTTGTCCAAGTAATCAAAGAAGAAACGGATACGAAAGGACCAAAAGTTACTGCTAATATTAGTCTTGCCGGGCGTTATGGTGTACTCATGCCGACAGTAGATTATATCGGGGTATCGAAAAAAATCCGCGATGAAGCGGAACGAACCCGTCTGCGTACCATCGTAGAATCTGTGAAACCTGGGGGAATGGGGTTAATTATCAGAACCGTAGCCAAAGGTGTAGATGAAGAAGAATTGCTGCACGATATACATTACCTTCTTGGTACGTGGGCGGGGATACAGCGTCGTTATAAATTAGCTAAAAAACCAACCTTGTTATATCGTGAAGCTGATTTAGTAATGCGTATGATTCGTGATTATTTTACGTTTGACGTAAAAAAAGTAATTGTTGATGACAAAGATTCCTATGAACGCATATGTCAGCTTTTTACAGGTACCAAAGAGTCATGGCTGGGACGTATCGAATATTACGAAGGCCAGCAGCCTGTATTCGAAGCTTATCAAATTGAGGAAGAAGTACGGCGGTTGAAATATCGGAAAGTAACACTTCCTTCAGGAGCGACGTTAGTTTTTGACCGAACAGAAGCGCTGACAGTTATTGATGTAAACTCGGGAAAATATACAGGAAACAGCACTGTTCAAGATACTATTTTTCATGTTAACAAAGAAGCTGCTGTGGAAATTTCCAGGCAGTTGCGGCTTCGTGATATTGGCGGCATTATTATTATTGATTTTATTGACATGGCGCTGCCTTTCCAGCGTGAAGAAATACTGCGGATTTTAGAACGAGAAACCGCTGCCGACAGGATGAAAACACGTGTTTTAGGTATGACAGCACTGAATTTGGTAGAAATTACCCGAAAAAAATCACGGCAGGGACTTCATCAAGTCCAATTCAGTTCCTGCGACGTATGTGGAGGAACAGGATACTTATATTCCCCCGAATCTGTTGCCATCCAAATAATTCGTCGGTTGCGTGATATGGTACATGTTCGTCATATCAAAGGAAATTTATTAATTCAAGCACATCGGGATGTGTTATCTATTTTACAAAATAAAAAGCGTAAAGCCGCTATGGAACGGGAACTGGCACGTTCGTTGTTTTTTGAAGAAAGTACTCATGCGAATCGTGAAGTTTTTACCATTTTATCTCATGATTAATCCGATGATAAATGAATATTCACTGTAAAACACCTGCAGGGGGGACTATGATACGATATCTTTTGGCTTTCTTCATAGGCTTTATTTGTTTTTTCCAGGCAGTACCTATTACTGCCTATGCGCAGCAGCCTTCTGGCCCGCACATAGGCAGTAAATTAGATAAGGCGTATAAACAATATATCTGCGCATGGGCATCGTTAGCCGCGTATGATGGGCGCGTGCAAGAATTGGCTCGTTCCGAACTGTCACAGCATGGCTGGAATGTTATCGAGTTTCACCGCAATACAGATAAAGCGGATGCAAAATTTTATCTTATCGGGGGTACATCTGCTCAAACCGGGGATAAAATGCAGATTTTGGCGATAGCCGGAACTGAAAATGACAAAGACGTTGCGTCAGATATAAAATTTCGCAAGGTCCCTTTTGGCGGCACTGCACTTGCTGCATTTAATACTATTACCGATAGCGGACATAGTACTACATCACAAGTGCCTATGGTTCATCAAGGGTTTAACGAATATATGAACACTGTATTTTCTACTCCCGTGGGCAAGGAAGGAAATCCCCTGGGAGAAAGCCTTGCAGATGGACTTAAAAATAATCCGAAAGAACATATATTGCTGACTGGGCATAGTTTAGGCGGCGCAGTAGCTACCTTAATGGCAGCGAGGCTTATTGATATCGGAGTACCGGCCGGGCAAATTGAAGTTATTACATTTGGAGCTCCCGCAGTAGGAAACCAAGCATTTTCCGATATATACGGAAAAGAGCTATTACTGGATCGTGTTGTAATAAAAAATGATCCGGTAAAGGGAGTATTGCAAACGATCACTTCCGGTGAATATAAACAATTAGGTGAAAAAACAGAATGGTACCGGAATCCAAATTCTGACCGATTTTTTCATGCTGTTGCACTTTATGCGGATGCCGCATTACGAAATTACTATGATATCAAAAATAGCGTTCCTGCTGAGGTAAATAAAATAGTTGGTAGTATTGCGGACTCACCGGTTGTTTATGCTGGGCCTATTTCGTTTCAACTTGATGAATGTATTCAAAATGATGAAAGATATATACGGCAAGTTGTACAAGATGAACTGCGCAGAAAATTTTCCGGTCATATTATTTTTTCATCAGGTAAGGCTCGGAGTTTGGAAACCGTGTGTACAGAAGCTGCTGTTGCTGGCTATTCTTACATTTTGTTGGATTTCATCAAGGGCGTACGGATGAAAAATACACCATACCGATTTAAACTATCATTTTTAGAGGAAGTTTTTGATACTGCGGGAAATTTAGTAACAACGAGCGAATCCATTACAGATACAGCAGAGATGACACCTATTGAAGCGGTATTATATCTTCAAGCAAAAGCGCAGGTTTCTTTGCCGATGTTATCGCATCGGGAGAAAAAAACAGCTTAAAAAGACCGGACATGCAACGTACGGCAGAGTAAAAAACTCTTCAAGGGTACGTTGCATTCCGGCCTTTTTGCACTCTATTGATTTATTGTAAATAGAATGTAATGTCGACTGATTCGCTAACTGTATTGGAACCACTTTCAATGGGCGTATAGTCAGCCCGTTTTACGGATATCAACGATGAATTCATGGCAAAATTAGAACCGTAGGACGGTGAATTCCCAGAAACGTTGATTTCTTTTACCTTTCCTAGTGTCCCGCCTGCTGCCAAAGCAGCAGCTTCTGCGGCGCGTCTTCCATTTTGAACCGCCTCTTTGATCAAGCTGTCTTTTACAACATCACTATGTTCGGTCAAGAACTGGACCCCGTAAATTTGGTTAGCACCTGCGGTTTCAGACGTATTGATTACGTTTGATATAAGATCAAAATCAGTGATTTTGATCCGCAGCGCATTACTGACGGTATACGATATAATTTTTCTGTTTTTTCCATTGTCATAATTAGGTGATACCGTAAAACCGTTTGTACGTATATCCATTTTATTTATTCCCATGTTTTTTAAGGAATTTGTGATTTGCTGCATAATAAGATTATTTTTTTGACGAGCTTCTGAAGCATCTGTTTCCGTTGTTTCTGCACCTACTGTAATGAGTGCCGTATCCGGAACAACTTGTTGTTGTGCATAACCGGTCACGTGAACGATAGATTCTTGTGCAGGCTGCTGTGCTTCTGCCAGTGTTGGCAAACAACTAATTGCGGCCGATATAAACAAAGCCGACATAATAGTATTTTTCAAAAGGGTATGTTTCATAATAATTACCTCCTATTGTTGTTATTATATCACGGTCTATGAAATTTGACTATTTTCAAAAAAAATTTGCATATACGGCATATCTATAATATAATATAAGCAAATAAAATAAGCGCTAGGGGTGCCATTATTGGCTGAGATAACATATTCTGTTTGTCCCTTACAACCTGATGTAGGTAATCCTACCGTAGGAAAGCATTTAATTGATTGATATATTAGAAGCTCACCTGCGATGGTGAGCTTTTTTTTAGGAGGAAGATACATATATGAATTACACAACACAGATGGATGCTGCACGTAAAGGTATTATAACGAGTCAAATGCGTATTGTTGCAGCAAAAGAACAAATGTCCGTAGAAACATTACGGACATTGATTGCCGCGGGGGAAGTCGTTATTCCGGCCAATAAAAATCATAAAAGCCTTGATCCGGAAGCGGTAGGAAAGAAATGCCGTACAAAAATCAATGTGAATCTGGGTGTCTCTAAGGATCATAATGATTATGATGAAGAATTGCAAAAGGTACAAAATGCCATTGATATGAAAGCGGAAGCTATCATGGATTTGAGTTGTTTTGGCAAAACACGTGACTTTCGTCGTAAACTTATTGACATGTCTACCGCCATGATTGGTACGGTTCCTATGTATGATGCAGTTGGGATGCTTGATAAGGATTTAAAGGATATTACGGTAGACGAATTTTTCTCTGTTGTTCAGCAGCATGCAGAAGACGGCGTTGATTTTATGACTATCCATTGCGGTATGAATCAAAAAACTGCAGAGCGCATAAAACGTAATCCACGGCTAACAAATGTTGTATCTCGCGGTGGGTCACTGTTATTTGCCTGGATGGAAATGAACAAAAAAGAAAACCCTTTCTATGAATATTATGACCGGCTTCTTGATATTTGTGCAGCATATGATGTGACTATTAGTCTGGGTGATGCCTGTCGACCCGGATGTACGCATGATGCGACAGATGCCGCACAAATTGAAGAACTTATTACCCTGGGTGAATTAACTAAACGTGCCTGGGAAAAGAACGTGCAGGTAATGATTGAAGGTCCGGGACATATGGTATTAACTGAAATTGCAGCTAATATGAAATTGGAAAAACGGTTGTGTCATAATGCACCGTTTTATGTATTAGGCCCTTTGGTAACAGATATAGCGCCTGGTTATGATCATATTACCAGTGCTATAGGCGGAGCTATTGCGGCTTCCTGCGGTGCTGATTTTCTTTGTTATGTAACTCCGGCAGAACATTTACGTCTTCCTGATGTGGATGATGTAAAAGAAGGCATTATTGCTGTAAAAATTGCAGCACATGCGGCTGATTTGGCAAAAGGCATTCCCGGGGCCCAGGATTGGGATGATGCAATGAGTAAAGCCCGTGTCGATGTTAATTTTGATACGATGATACAGCTTGCCATAGATCCTGTAAAAGCCAGAACGTATTATGAATCCAGCAAACCAGAGTGTGAAGGCACTTGTACTATGTGTGGTAAAATGTGTCCGGCTCGTAATATGAAACGTATTCTGGCTGGTGAAGATATTACATTAAATGAAGATTAAATATTAAATGATAAAGCGCCGCTTCCCTCATCATTATCAGGGAGCGGCGTTTTATTGATGAGCTATTTCCAAATAAGCAATAGCGTCATTTGAAATTCTTTTTTAAATTGTTTTAAAAGCTGGTTCATCTCATAATCGGCGGCACTTGTGACTGCTCCGGGGGTAGTTGTTAATACTAATACGATAACATGTTCGGCTATTGTCAATGATACATCCAGTACAATGTGTTCATATGTAACATCAGCAGCTTCTGCTAAAGCCAGCAGCGTCGATAATTTCCGGATCATGATCCAATCTTCTGCTGTCGGGACATTGGAATAGCGATAAGCGCGTACGGTTTTGTTACTGATGCCGTGATGAAATCCGGCGATACAGGCAGTGATAATTTGTTCTTTTTGCGTTAGGCCATATAAGGAAGCATGGCCAATCATAAATGCTGAATTACGGGCGTGATCATAGTAATTGATGACTTTTCCTACATCATGGAGACGTGCAGCCGTAACTAACAAGCGTCGTTCTGTTTCGCCATATCCATGGATATCTTTTAGCAAATCAAAAAGGCGTTCGGTAATTTGACATACTTTGTTTACATGCTGATAATCTATATTATCTAACGTTCGCAGAAAATTAGTTGAACTGAAATCTAAAATATCTGTATTCCAGCCTTTTTTTAAATGACAATACGTACTATAATATTCAAAAAACAAGCCTTCCCGCAGACCATGGCCGCTAATCGTTAATTCATTATCCTGCGTCAGTTCAAAAAGGCATCGAATTACAGCAGCACCCGCAACGATAATATCAGCTCGCTCGCCGGATAATCCGGCAATTTTCTTTCTATTGGCATATGATTTAGTTATGACCATGGCGTACAGATTTTCAAAACGTTCACGCGGCAGTTGATAATTATGTAACTTAGGCAAAGGATAGTTTGTCGCTTTTTGATCCATTTTAGCTAGATTACGTACCGTTCCGCCGATACCAATGAGTGGCAAATGCGCACTTTTAAGCCAAGAAACCGTATCCATGTAGTGACGAATGAATGTTGCGCATTCTTGCATGTTTTCCGACGCTATATTGTTCTGCAACTTAAATTTTTCCGTAAGTGTGACCGCTCCAATAGGAATAGAAACAGCATGTTTTACAATACTGTTTTGAACCAAGGATAATTCCACGCTGGCTCCGCCTAAATCAAAAAGGATAAAGTCCTTCATGGCAATTGTATTGATCACACCTAGATATCCAAGATATGCTTCGCGCTCTCCCGAAATAATATCAATATGAATTCCTGTTTCATTTATTATTCGGTTCAAAAACATTTCTCCATTTTTCGCATTACGGACGGCGGCAGTTGCCACGGCTAAGCAGGTGTGAATTTTCATGACATGCATCATATGCTCATATACTTTAAGACAAATCATGGCACGTTCCATTCCATCTGCACTTAAGCATCCGGAAACAGATAATCCTTCACCCAGACGAATACTTTCTTTTTGCTGATATAACATAGAGTATGAATTATTATCAGCTATTTGTATGACTACAAAACGGATTGAATTTGACCCCATATCAATGATAGCTAATTTTTCCATATTTTTCCTCTCTTCAAGAATCCATTTTTATTATATATACATATTATTTATATATTCTACATTTTATTTTACATAAAATGTACGGAAAGATAAAGGATAATCTGTAAATTTCATGTATAATATATATAGTACAGGAACTACAAAAGAAATAAGCGAGGTGTTTCCATGAATAAGGAAATACAGTATTTGTTTGGCATCATTCATATTGGGTCAGCACGCATGACATTACGGATCATATCAGGTTCTTCCATGGACGATATGGAAGTAATAGAAAACGTTACACACGAAGTCGATTATGGGGAAGAGGTATTTCAGACCCACCGTATCAGCTTTCGTTCTTTGAATTCCATGTGCCGTATACTAAGCGGTTTTCATCAGCTCCTGAAAGATTATGGCGTTGAAGATGTAAAAGTGTTGGCAACGACTTCTGTACGGGAAGCAGAAAATAGTTTGAATGTTATTGATCAAATCTATATACGGACAGGATTTCATGTCGATATACTGGATATGACAAAAGAAATATATTATAAATTTTTCGGCTTATATTATTCCGTTCAAAAACATCATATTGATTTTGCCGGGGAAGCGGTACTGCTGATGGATATTACTTCCGGTGGATTGGGATTGACCGGCTGGCAGGCTGGAAAATTACTATTTCAGCAAAACGTACATATCGGTGCACTGCGGATATTGGAAAACTTTGATAAAAAACAGCGTTGTGAAATAACATTTCCCACTGCTGCCCGTGAATATATCCACAGTACCTTGTCTCCGCTGTGGGTCAGCGTAAAAAAACACCATGTTAAATATGTCATTTATCCGGAATAGAAGCTAACTTGATCGGCAATTTGATGGGTGAAAGAATGAGGAATGGCATATGTTTAATTAAGTCACATGAATTCTTCGCATTTGTTGATTCTTTTGACGGAGTTACTCCCTTTAAATTAATGCAGCGTTTTCATCTTTCTGAAAACAGGGCCAACGTAATTATGCCGACTATTTTATTGTATTACGAGCTGTTCCGTGTTATTGATATAGATGTGATTCTTTTAATGGGAATTACTTTTACGCAGGGATATTCCATGTTTTATATTGCTGACCGGGGAAATGATCTATATCTTCGCAAGCAACGTGTTCTGCTCTTGGATTTAACTCGTACGATTGCTTCTAAATATGTATCTGATCAGACACATTCGTCCCGAATAGAACAATTTACTACTATACTGTTTCATAGCTTATATAAACAAATCGGCCTCCCTCATCATACTGGTTATTTATTGAGATTAGCCGCTATTTTACATGAAACGGGAAAGTTTATTAACATGCGGGGACATAATCGATGCACCTATGAGCTTATTATGGCAACAGATATATTTGGCATAACAGACGAAGAAAAAGAAATCGTGGCCAATATAGATTATTATTCGTATAAAGGCACTCCCAGCAATGGGGATGCAAATTATCGCTCTTTAAATCCGACACAAAAAATAATTCTTATAAAACTAGTGACTATTTTTCGATTAGCTGATGCACTGGATGCCGGCCACAATGGAAAAATAAGCCGGATTATGGCAGAAATCCGTGAACGAAATCTGGTAGTCAACTATGTATCTGATTTTGATGTTTCCTTAGAACGCTGGACTTTTAAAAAGCTGTTTCTGGATTTGAAGAAGTATTTGGTTTGACACCTATATTGGTGAAAGGTTAGGTGAAAATAATGAATTTTCATGATGCAGCGTACTATTTAAATAGAGAATCTACTTGGCTGAAGTTTAATGAACGAGTATTAAATGAAGCCATGGTAGAATCTAACCCGGTATTGGAACAACTTAATTTTATTGCTATAGCCGCCTCCAATATGGATGAGTTTTTTATGATTCGGGTGGCAGGAGTAAAACATCTCATAGAAAGCGGTGTGGACCACCACGATATTGCCAATATGACACCGCAGGAACAATTTAATGCCATTGAATCCATGGCCCATATATTAGTAAATGAACAATATCGATATTTGAGCATTATAAGGAATAAGCTGCTTACCAAAGGTTTGCAATTTATTGCGGTTCGTCAACTTACAGAAGAACAAAAGATATGGCTGAATACTTTTTTTGAAAGTGAAA
>Ga0268359_10397_pt1 | contig 10716 bp, 12 predicted proteins | sample BioMet11_FD_194416 | JGI IMG/M metagenome (GOLD analysis project Ga0268359, IMG submission 194416) | Sewage microbial communities from Oakland, California, United States - Biofuel 11 (PacBio Assembly) | ecosystem: Engineered > Wastewater > Sewage > Unclassified | place: USA: California | collected...
GGGATCTGCTCTGGGCTGCAGCTTGCAGTCATTGAGTTTGCCAGAAATGTGGCTAAACTCAAAGGAGCAAACAGTACGGAATTTGATGAAGATACCCCTTACCCTGTGATTGATCTCCTGCCTGAGCAAAACGGTGTTGCAGAAATGGGCGGAACCATGCGCCTTGGGGACTATGAAGCCATCCTTAAAGAAGGCTCTATTGCTGCTAAAATCTACGGGACCAATTACATTGTCGAGCGCCACCGCCACAGGTATGAGGTTAACCCGGAGTTTGTTGACAGACTTGAATCTTACGGCATTCTCTTTTCCGGTAAAAACAAGAACAGGATGGAAATTGCCGAGATTCCTGGCAAGCGTTTCTTCTTTGGTTCCCAGTTCCATCCTGAGTTCAGATCACGGCCTGGAAGACCGTCTCCTCCATTCAATGGCCTCGTCGCGGCAATGTGCAAGTACAGGAAGGAAAGAGAAGGACGATAAAGCAGGTAAAGGTTATTTTAGGAGAGTTATCACCTTTAATTCCTTTTTCATGAATGTTTTAATCGTATCGGAGAAGTTCAAACCTTTAAACTAACCGGACACTCTGTCAAAAAGATTTATTCGGCTGGAAACTGATAAATACTTTTACAATTGAAAAAGGTAGATTACGCGACATCTATTGAGGCATCTTACATAAATAGTGCCTGTACAGATATCGCAACTTCACCAAAACCTACGAAGGTACACATTATGGCAATGTCTAAAAAAGATCTGGATAAGAAGAAAAGCGCTAAGAGAGAAAAGCTTGAGGAGCTGGAAAAACAGGCTTCTGCAGGTAGCAAGGACGCAAAGAAGAAGCTTGCAAAGGAAAAGAGGAAAAAATAATTTATTTATAAAGTTTTTCTTTTCTATATAGCGTGTAAAAAGATCCGGGGACTATTCACCCCGATCAACACCAATTTTTTAAATCTAAACTGTATAAAAAATATTATTAAACACTTTCTTTTCTAGTCTTGAACCCCTTTCTACCCTGGAATTTCTTCGTCATTTATCTTTCTTCTTACCCAGTTTTTATCTCCTTTTCGCGACCTTTATTTTCTACAAAAAACGCGTTGCTTAAGCATATTTTATTATAAATAGGGATATTATCAGAAAACAAGAAATCCCAGGTAAAATTAAAACCGGAAGGGAAAAACGAAGCATAGTCCCCATCTGTAATTTAAGACTTAAACTTAATAAAATAAGTACAATTAAATAGGGTCAATAATTACATAAGCCCATCACTTAAGCACATTGAGCTCTTGTTCAAGCTCAATATATAATTCAATTACTTAATTCCATTTTAAAGTCAATATTTTACGGCAATTAATAAGTCAATGTTTAACCGCAGTTGATAAGTCAATGTTTAACCGCAGTTGATAAGTCAATGTTTAACCGCAGTTGATAAGTCAATGTTTAACCGCAGTTAATTATAGTCCCTGAAATTAAGTATTTGCACTTACTTTATAACCACGGAAAGCACGGAAAGCGTGGAAGAATTGTGTTCCTATTTCCTTTATTCTATATTTTCCGTGTTTTCCGTGGTAACATTTCAATTAAGATTGGTGAAGAAATTTTGGTCATTGAATCTAAAAAGCAGGTAAAACAGCGAGCACAGGTTATTGGTATGTTCTACGGGCAAATTATGAAAGAGAGTAAAGAGTCCAGTGAGATCCAGAAAGTTAAGTTCGTCTCAAGAAAAAGATAAAATTGACATAAAGAGTTGATACCACGATTGAGCTGATAATTAAAGCATTCTGGTTGATGCTTCCAGCATACCTTCCCAACCCATTTGCAGCTGTATTCGGTGGCGGAAAGCCGATTGATGGGGGCAGGACCTACAAGGACGGAAGAAGGGTTCTTGGAGATGGAAAGACCTATAGAGGGCTCTTTTCAGGAATATTTTGTGGGTTTATTGCAGGATGTATTGAAATCTGGCTGAGTTCCAGAGGGTTTGAGGTTATAGGGATCAAAATGCCTGCCTTTGGCCCGGATTACAAAAGCGCTTTGATAGTTGTGCTCGCCCTCTCCTCCGGCGCTCTGTTCGGGGATATGTTCAAGAGCTTTTTCAAGCGCAGGATGGGCCTGAAAAGAGGGGCATCTCTTCCTCTGGTAGACCAGCTTGATTTTGTGGTGGGAGCCTGGGTATTTACATACCTTGTAGCTCCGGAGTGGTTTGTGAGTAATTTCACTCACGGGATCATACTTACCGTTATTATAATAACGCCTCTGCTCCATCTTACAACAAATATAATCGGATACCTTATAGGTGTAAAGAAAGAACCCTGGTGAAATTACACTGGAAATTCATAAAAATCAGTACAGGAAGAACTTTAATAAAGAACTTATAGCGCTAATAAGGCTGCAAATACGGTGAGAGAATGAGCAAAACAAATTTAGAAAAAACAAATTTAGAAAAAACAAATTTAGAAACAGGAAATAACATTGAGAATCAGAAACAGGAACTGATCGCAGCCCTCAAGGCCTGCGGAGCCGTTCGCTACGGAAATTTCACACTTGCCTCGGGAAAGAAAAGCAAGTATTATATAGATATTAAAAAAGCCAGCACTGACCCTAAAACCCTGAAACTTATAGCACGCCAGGCGGCATTCAGGATAAAACAGATGGACGTGAACATAATAGCAGGGGTGGAACTTGGAGGTGTGCCACTGGCAACTGCAGTTTCTATGGAAACCGAGCTTCCCCTGCTTATAGTCAGGAAAGCTATAAAGGACTACGGTACAAAGAGCAGGTTTGTGGGCGATATTAGACCGGAAGACAGGCTTGTAATGCTCGAAGACGTAACAACAAGTGGAGGCTCGGTCAGGAACGCAATTGAGGTTGTCAGGGAAACCGGAGCAAGCGTCAAATATGTAATCAGTGTTGTGGACAGAGAAGAAGGAGCAATAGAAAACTTAAAAGAGGTAGGTACGGAGCTTGTACCTCTTGTAAGTGCAAGCGATCTCTTAAAGTAAGGAAAGCGTAAAGGCACATCCTGTACCTAAAGCTTTTCAGATTTTGCCTTCAAACCCATCAATTGCTGCAGGGAGGCACTCAAGAACTTTAGCAAATCCAGAATGGTGAAGGTTTAGAACCACTGCAGCAATAATTTCTTCACGAGCTGCACCCTCGTTCCTTGCCATCATTGCATGCATCTGTACGCCCCGTGGATTTCGGTTCGCAGTCTGGATGGCTATGTTGATCAACTGCTTTGTCTTATTGTCAAGGCCTTTCAGTGCTTTCTGAGCTTCAATAAGGTCATTAAAACGTGCTGCTACTTCCGGACATTCTTTTTGGAAGATTTCATATGGATTTTGACTCGTAGTTTTCATCTCCTAAAAAGTCTAATCATTTTTTACTTTATAAGAATTAGGTTTTCGTCTCAGGGAAAATTATGAGTTTTTCACCCCGCTAAGAAAATATGGAATATCCGATCAGGGAAAGAGTTTCGATTACTGAAAATACTGAAAAAATGGAGCAAAAATTAAAACAGACCTTAAAAAGAAAGATTTTTAATTAAGTTTAGAGCCTGACAATGAGAAGATATTTATTAGAAGAAATAGAGAACTAGGAAGTCCTTCAGTATATTCCTGATTAAAAGTATTTGGTAATAAATTGCCAACAAATTGTCAATAAATTGCCAATAAATTGTCAACAAATTGTCAATAAAAGAGACAGCTGCATAAAGTAGCATTGAAAGGTTTTGAGGACTGAAAATTCATTACCTTTTCTTATTTCATATATTTCACCTTATTATCAGTACGTACATATTGAAACCATACTTATACTTGAATATAATAGGAATTTTTTTAAAACCAGGAGAATAAAAATGAAAATTTTACTTATCGGCGGAGGCGGAAGGGAACACGCAATCGCCGAAGGAATCAAGAAAAGCAAGCATAATCCCTATCTTTATGCGTTAATGGCGAAAAAAATCCCGGAATTGCTGCCCTATGTGAGGACTTTCTCCTTGAGAAGGAAACTGAAGTTGAAAAAGTAGTTGAGTACGCAAAAGCCAGAAACATCGAAATGGCTTTTGTAGGCCCTGAAGCCCCTCTTGCAGCAGGAGTTGCAGATGCCCTCTGGGAAGCCGGAATTCCGGTTGTAGGACCTAAAAAAGCCTGTGCAATTATAGAATTTGACAAGGCCTGGGCAAGAAATTTCATGAAAAAATATGGGATCGAAGGCTGCCCTGCCTATGAAGTTTTCACAGAGGAAAAACCTGCGCACGCTTTCATAGAAAAACTGGGCGACGTGGCAGTCAAACCCTCAGGCCTGACAGGGGGCAAAGGCGTAAAAGTTATGGGAGACCAGCTCCCTGACCTGGAGGCCGCCAAAGCCTATACAAGTGAGCTGCTTGAGAAAGGGGCTGTGGTCATCGAGGAAACGCTTTATAGGAGAGGAGTTTACGCTTCAGGCCTTTGTGGATGGAAAAAGCCTTATTTTCTTCCCTGCCGTACAGGACCACAAAAGAGCCTATGAAGGAGACCTCGGACCCAATACAGGTGGCATGGGTTCATATACTGATGCCGGGGAAATCCTGCCTTTTATGCTCCCTGAAGACCTTGATAAGGCAAAAAGATCATGCAGGATACGGTAAAGGCACTTTCTGAGGAAAACCGGGACCGGGTATCAGGGGGTTCTCTACGGGCAGTTCATTCTTACAGCCAGCGGCCCCAAGGTCGTGGAATTCATGCTCGATTCGGTGACCCCGAAGCCATGAACGTGATCTCTCTCCTTGAAACAGACTTCGTGGATATAATGTCTGCAGTGGTTAAAGGAACCCTTGGAAATTTGCCTGTAAGCTTTAGCAAGAAAGCAACTGTCTGTAAATACGCAGTTCCTGCCGGATATCCTGAAAAGCCTGAAAAAGACAACGAGGTAACTGTAGGAGACATAGGGGATGCATCCATTTATTATGCCAGTGTCTACGAAAAAGAAGGAAAAGTTTACACAACTAGCTCCCGCGCCATTGCAGTTATTGGAATTGCTGAAACCATAGCTGCAGCCGAAAAAATTGCCCAGAACGCCCTTGAAAATCTCCACGGGAAGCTATTTTTCCGGAAAGATATTGGGACTGCCGCTCTTATCCAGAAGAGAATTGACCATATGAAAGAACTTAGAGGCTAACTGCCGAAAATAAGGCTAACTGCCGAAAATAAGGCTAACTGCCGAAAATAAGGCTAACTACTGAAAATAAGGCTAACTGCCTGAAGTGTTCTGTAATAGTACGGCGTGCAAATAAGTACTATGCAGTAATATAAACTAAAATTCAACCAGAATGAAGTAAGTTCAGTTAAACAAGAGAAACTCAGCTTGAATGAAATAAATTCAGCTTGAATGAAGAAATTCAGCTAGAGTAAGTCGGGGTTGAAGTGATGAAGAAGGATGTACTTTCGATAACTGACCTGTCCAAAGAAGAGATTTACGAACTCCTTGAATCGGCCATGGACCTGAAAGAAAAACGCAAGGCTGGAGAACCTACAGAGTACCTGAAGAACAAAAGCTTGGGAATGATTTTCGAGAAAGCTTCTACAAGAACCAGGGTTTCCTTTGAGGTTGCAATGACCGATTTTGGAGGACATTCCCTTTACCTGAATTCCAGAGATATCCAGATCGGGAGAGGCGAAACTATTGAGGATACTGCCAGAACCCTCTCAGGTTACCTTCACGGAATCATGGCCAGAGTTATGAGCCACGAGACCGTAGAGAAATTGGCCAAATACTCAACCATACCTGTGATCAATGCGCTTTCGGACCGGGAGCACCCATGCCAGATCCTTGGCGATTTCATGACCATAATGGAGTACAAGGACAAATTCGAAGGCCTGAAGTTCGCCTGGGTAGGAGACGGAAACAACGTATGTAATTCAGCCCTGCTAGGCTCGGCGATTATGGGAATGGAATTTGCAATTGCCTGCCCAAAAGGCTACGAGCCAAAGCCGAATTCCTTGAAAAGGCAAAAGCTCTCGGGGGCAAGTTTACAGTCACGGATGACCCGAAAGTTGCCACAAAAGATGCAGATATCATTTATACGGATGTCTGGGTCTCCATGGGTGATGAAGCAGAACAGGAGAAACGCCTGAAGGACTTTACCGCTTTTCAGGTCAATACCGAACTCCTTGGAGTTGCAAAGCCTGACGTGATAGTTATGCACTGCCTGCCAGCCCGTAGAGGCCTTGAGATTACGGATGAAGTTATGGACGGTTCGAATTCCGTAATTTTTGAAGAGGCTGAAAACCGCCTGCATGCGCAAAAAGCCCTTATCCTGAAATTGATGAAATGAAAATTTCATCAATTCCAACCTACTTTATATACTAATAAATAATCGTGGATCTTTTGGCTTCCGTGGTTTTAAGTTTCAGTTTAAAAATTGCTTAAAACCGGTTTCAAAAAAAGGAAATTATTAGAAGAGTTCAGGCGAATTTCGCCCACCGAACAGGCTTTCAAGGAAAAAGTATAAGAACAAAGAACACTACTATTGCTCCTGCTACATAAGCTACATCGTGCGAGAGTTGCCCAGCCAGGTCAAAGGCGCTGGATTCAGAGTCCAGTTTCGTAGGAATTCGTGCGTTCGAATCGCACCTCTCGCACTAAACTTTTATCTATTTTTCTGTAATTTTAAGCCGCTATGCATCATTTTTTACTGAAAATCTCATAGTGAACTCTGTGCCATTGTTCCTTTTCAATTCAAACTCCCCATCTAACTGGTCTACAAGGGAGGTTACAAGCTGAAATCCAAGACTATCAAGGTCTCCAATATCAAGATTTTCAGGAATGCCTATACCGTCATCTAAAACTATCAGAACGAAGTCGGCATACTTACAGCTATTGATTTTGCATTTTCCTTTTTCTTCTCTACGAAGTTTGATTCGAATTTCTCCCTTATCCCTGTCAGGAAATGCATACTTGAAGGAGTTTGAAACCAGTTCGTTGATTATCATCCCTAATGGAATAGCAGTATCCATATCTAAGAAAATGTTCTCTTCCATATCGATATTTAAACTAACATCAGCCTTGAGACTGTATGTTAGGAGCAGATTATTAGCTAATTCCCTTATATATTGCGAGAAGTTAAGCAAATCAATATTTTTACCTTTGTACAATTCCTCATGTATAAGAGCAATAGAAAGAACTCTGTTAATGCTTTCTTTGAAAGCTTTCAACACTTCTGAATCTGTAATAGTCTTTCGACCTTTAAACAGATCAGCCTGAAGATCCAGAAGAGATGAGATAACCTGCAGATTGTTCTTGATTCTGTGATGTAACTCCTTCTTACGGGCAATTTCGAAATTCCTTAGAGCTTCTTCAGCTTTTTTGCGTTCGGTTATATCTCTGGAAATGAATGAGACAGCTGACATCTTTCCATTAGTATCAAAAACCGGAGAAAGAGTTATTGAGACATATATTTTCTTTCCGTCCTTTCCTAATCGTGAAGTCTCGTATTGACGGATATTTTCTCCCTGTTTGATCAGTTCAATTAATTTCAGTGTTTCTTTATCTAAATGGGATGGAGCCAGAATGGATATATGCTTTCCGAGAATTTCTTCCGCAGAATAACCATAAACCTGCTCTGCTCCTTTATTCCAGCTGAGAATAATGCCATCAAGGGATAAAGTCCTACAGCTTCCAGTGATGATTCTACAATATTTGCCAGGGTCTTAATTTTCTCTTCAACGATTCTAAGGTCTGTTATATCTTGCGTTGTCCCTCTAATCCGGACAAGATTATTTTTCTTATCGAAAACAGTGTCACCTTTAGAATGAGCTATGCGCTCTTCTCCATTGGCCAGAATTATTCTATAATCAATACTAAATGGTTTTCCGCTTAAAGCTCCTTTAACGGAATTATCGACATAATCTTGATCATCCGGATGTAAGTAACTTAAAAATAAGCCATAATTTACTTCAAACTCTTGAGGCTTAAGTCCAAAAATTCGATACATTTCATCAGACCAATGTAATTTACCAGTTACAAAGTTCTGTTCCCAATTTCCAACGTGAGCCATTTCTTGAGCATCGGAAAGAAGTTCTTCTTTTTCTTTCAATGTACTGTAAGCTTTTTCAAGCTCTACGGTACGTTCTTTAACTTTTTCTTCCAGTGTTTCATTTGCTATTTTAAGGGCATCTTCTGTATTCTTGAGTTGTGTGATGTCTGTAAAAGTGCAAATTATAATGTTAATGCTACCATCGGGATTTAGCAGCGGTTCAGCACTAGCAAGCGTCCATACCCAATCATCGTGTGAATAACGACGTATGCCAATGACCTGATTCTTTACCGGCTTGCGATTAATCCTAGCATACTGTACCGGGTGAGACTCAAACTGCAGGGCATTACCATCCTTATCTACGACATCCCACATATCCCAGCCAAGGTTTTGAATCTTCATATGCTCGAGATCTTGTTCAGAGACATTGAAAATTTGCAGAAATGCGGGATTATATATTGCAAATTCACTTTCGCCATCAATGAGAACAACACCAGATTCTAGATCCTGCACTAGTGCCTTAAACCGCAACTCGCTCGCCTTTAATTCTTGCTCAGCCAGTTTGCGCTCCTGTTCAATCTTTCTCCTCTGCAGAACTTGCGTCACTGCCGGCGCTATAGCTTCGAGATCCTCCTGTTGCTCGTGGCTATAACCACCTTCACGGTTTGCTACAGCAATTGAACCTATCGTTTTTCCTTCCTGGACAAGGGAACACCAAGAAACGATCTGATTGACGGATGTCCTTCCGGCAAGCCTCTGCTTTCCGGGTGTGACTGTGGATCGTTGGTAAAGAAGCTTTTCTCATCGATTATGACACTGCCATACAAACCATGGACAACATAATCTCTCGGAAGATTAAGATGCCCTGTCTTGTCGTAAATACGACACTGTTCCCACGCCAGCTCGCTTTTTGCAATATCGTGCAGTAGCCCGTCAGCACCCATTTCAATAATGAAACCAAACTCACTACCGGTCACTTCCAGAGCTACGGATAAACATGCTTCCCCCAGTTCTTCTTCTGTTTTTGCCTGCACCACATTGCTGAAAATCCAGTTGATTCCCTCCAGAATACGGTTGTATCTGCGAACCCGGTGCTCTTCTTGCTTGCGCTCAGTGATATCGCGATTGCTGCCCCGATTTCCAGCGTAGTGTCCCTTACCGTCGTAGATGAGCTGGCACAGGTGGTGAATCCATCTTATTTTGCCATCTTTTGTAATAATGCGAAACTCGATATTACTATGATGACTAGGGGACGTATCATGCTTATGCTGGAGAAATGCCTGCCGATCGTCCGAATGTATTATTTCCTGGAGCAGATCAGGGTTATCCATGAATTCCCTGACAGCGTATCCTGTGACCCGCTCGCAAGAAGGCGATATGTACAGGAAACGGCCATCAGGGCCCTGCCAAAACTCCCAGTCGAGGGTGTTATCTGCTACGATACGAGATTTTTCCTCCCTCTCCCGAAGTTTTTCTTCAAGCACTTTCTGATCACTTATATCGAATCCGTAAATGTTCACAAATTCTTCTTCGGGTAAGGGTTGAAACATGAACAAGTATACTTTATTTCCCACTTTAATTTCCATTTTTTCTGGTCTATTCTGACAAAGCACCCTTTGCGCAATATCTCCGATATGGGAAGGCAATTTTTTCTCCGATTTCCACGCCCCATTCGATTAATAAAGGCTTAGCTGCCTCATTGGAAAAAAGAATAGTATCATCCTTTTCAACACTAAGTACAGGATTGGGGTTTTTCGCAGTAAAGTGTTTCATTCTCTCTTTCATTTTTCCCATATGACTCCATCTCTTTAGTTGCACTATGCCTTCTCATTATTAGTTATTGACCCGCTCACAGCAAAAGACATTTTTAATTCAAAATAATAATATAATTTTAATTGAATTTAAAACCTATTATTATAAAAAATATTGTCAATGGCAAAAAAATAATTAAGATGAGCAATTTTTAAAGAACTTAAAGCTTGAAAATAAGTATATTTCCTAGTTTCGGCAGGTCGACATTAAAAATTAAAACATTTTTTCCGATGATGTTTCATAATATTGAGCTGATCCCAAAACTCAAAATTGCTTATCTGAATATCATATTCTGGACTCTCAATAGAGCTTCTGGTCCTGATATGCTTTTGAAATTCTTAATGATGTGGGAATAAAATTGGTTTTGGGATGGGCTCATTAATTAATAATCTAAAAGTTTGAAGCAGATTAACTTGTGGCTTAACCCTCACGACAGATATAAATAATAAGTAATTTTTTTATTAAAGTTTAATATGAGAGATTAATAGTTGATTATATGGAAACCTTATTTTATCTGTTTTCGTTACTATTCAGGTACCTTAAATCAATATCAAAAGCCGTAATTTAGAATGTTTGGCATTTACACTATATTTCATTCAGTTTTGTAAATTGATGCCAACTGATGTCATTTTTAATTTTGCTATGAATCCCTTATTAGACAGGTCTCTATGACCAAAATCGGTGTTAGTTGACTTATTTAGGGTACCTGAATAGTTACCTGTTTTCTTGTGATTTTAAGCCGACTTGAGCCAGATCATCTTTTTCTGTCACTGTAAATTTCATAGTAAATTCTGTGCCATTGTTCCTTTTAAGTTCGAGCTCACCATCCATTTGATCGATAAGGGAAGCTACCAGTTGCATGCCAAGACTACCGAGATCTTCAATATTAAGATTGTCAGGAA
>Ga0268359_12671_pt1 | contig 10663 bp, 16 predicted proteins | sample BioMet11_FD_194416 | JGI IMG/M metagenome (GOLD analysis project Ga0268359, IMG submission 194416) | Sewage microbial communities from Oakland, California, United States - Biofuel 11 (PacBio Assembly) | ecosystem: Engineered > Wastewater > Sewage > Unclassified | place: USA: California | collected...
AGAAGAAGTGCTGGAAATCCTGGACCGGCAATAGACGAAAACAGACGGCACTCGACTGCCGCCTGTTTCTCTGATATACTATTATGTAATAAATCTACAGACCGAAACCCGCTCTCAGGACTTCGACGTTTTTGGAGTTGAACTTTCCTTTACCCTGTTTTTCGAAGTACTCGCACATGGCACTTTCGAATTCATCGATAGAGAACAGTCCGGTGTCTTTTATTATCTTGCCGAGCATGCAGATGTTGGCATTTCTTTCACTCTGCAGGCCCTGCGCGATCTCAGTAACAGGTGCTTTGATGACTTTGATGTCGTCTCTGTATTCTCTGTCATCATCGACGAGAGAACTGTTGACGAACAGGGAAGCGCCCTCGGCCATAGGCGGCTCGAACTTGTCTATGGCAGGTCCGTTGAGAGCCATAACTATGTCCGGATGATCCGCGTACGGGCTGGCGATCCTTTCATCGCTGATGACGACATTGCAGTTGGCAGCTCCGCCTCTCATCTCATTGCCGTAAGCAGGGAACCATGTCGCCTGCAGGCCTTTTTTATATGCTGCGTAAAGTATGATCTTGCCGGCGGTGAGAACTCCCTGTCCTCCGAAACCGGCGCATACGATTCTTTTGATCATGATTATCTTCTCCTTCTTTTATTTGTCGATAACTTCGCCCATTTCGTATCTCGGAGCAATCACGTTATCTATGTGTTTCATAGCATCAACAGGACTGAGGCCCCAGTTCGTCGGGCAAGGTACGAGCACCTCGACCAGTGAGAATCCCTTGTTGTCACGCTGCTTTTCGATAGCTTTTCTGACCATTTTTTTTGTTCTGGCAATGTTGGCAGGGTTCGTTATGCTTGTCCTTGCGAGATAAGCGATGTCGAGGCTGCGCATTACATTGAACACATCGAAGTCTTCGCCGTTCATTGAGGCGAGCCTTCCGGCAGGCGTCGAAGCTGTTTTCTGACCCGGCTGCGTCGTCGGAGCCATCTGACCGCCTGTCATAGCATAGACCGTATTGTTCATTACGAAGAATGTAACATTGTCGTTCCTTGTAGCTGCGGACATCGTCTCTCCGAGACCGATGGCATATGCGCCGCCGTCTCCCGCGATAGTGATCGCATACTTGTCAGGACGGACTTTTTCTGAGCTGTAAGTGCTGCGCCCATTTTGCCGTGCGGCGGAACGATCGTGTCGACGTTCATGCAGAACTGGAACTGGTGGTTGCAGCCGATGTCGGAACACATGATCGTGTCGCCGACTATATCCATTTCGGTAAGTACTTCGCCGAGGATCCTGTCGAATATGGAATGTCCGCATCCGGCGCAGAATCTGTTCTCGCAGTACATTATTTCAGGTGCTTTCTTAGGTGCCATTAGAATACCTCCTCTTCTTCGGCTTCGCCGCTGATGACTTTACGGGCGAAATCGATGACCTGGTCGACAGCAGCGACCCTCTGAGCCGTTGCAATTGCATATGTCGGGAACTTGCTTTGCTTGCGATGATGACGTCTTCTCTCATCTGCCCCATCATGCTCATTTCTATTGTAACGAGTCCTTTGCATGTATCAGGGATCTCTGCAAAGGCCTTTCTTGGATAAGGCCACAGTGTGATCGGTCTGATGAGGCCGAGCTTGATGCCCTGTTTTCTCGCTTCTCTGACAGCACCTTCACCTACTCTCGAGGAGATCCCGTAAGCTACCAGTACTACATCCGCGTCTTCTACTTCGATGCTTTCCCAGCGCTGCTCTTCATCCATGATCTTTCTCATCTTTTTGATGTAGCCGGCGTTCCATTCATCGAGGTCTTCGAAATATGTGATGTCAGTAATGACTTTGTGGTCTTCGCCCGGCGCTACGCCCTTGCAGGCCCACGGCTGATCCATATCGTACTCCTTCATCGGAGGTACGCTGCAAGGCTCTACCATTTGTCCGATAGTTGCATCTGAAAGGATAAGTACCGGATGCATCCATTTCTCGGCCAGTTCAAATGACTCGTAAGCCATGTCCATATTTTCCTGTACACTGTTCGGTGCGAGCGTGATGAGGTGATAGTCGCCGTTGCCGCCGCCCTTGACAGCCTGCCAGTAATTGTCCTGACCTGCGCCGATGAAACCGTCGCCGATGCCGAATCTCTGCACGCATGCTACTACTGCCGGCATTCCCGCAGATACCCAGTAGGCGATACCCTCCTGGTAAAGAGAGAATCCCGGGCCCGATGTAGATGTCAGTGCGCGTGCACCGAGAGCTCTGGCCGCGAATGTCATGTTTACGCTGGCGATCTCTGATTCGCCCTGGATGAATGTGCCGTCTACTTCAGGCTGTCTCCAGGCCATCCATTCGAGGATCTCCGACTGAGGTGTAATAGGATAGCCGGCATAGAATCTGCAGCCGCCTCTGACAGCGCCTTCAGCGAGCGCTTCATTGCCTTTTATCAACATTGTCTCCATTTTCATGCCTCCTCCTAAAGAATCTCGAATACGAGATCAGGGCACATAGCGTAGCAGCTTCCGCATTGAACGCACTTGTCCTGATCGACCTGCACAGTGATAACTCCCTTACCGTTGGATCTGCCCGACAGGCTGATCGCGCCCGGTTTACAGTTTTCGACACAGAGATAGCAGCCTTTGCATCTTTCTGTATCCAATTTGATCTTATCCATTGGTGCTCCTTCTTTTTTTAAACTTGTAGTATTGTTTTACTTGATTTTTTTTGTTGATATGGTACAATTTGACCATCGTAGTTGTTCCGCTTAATAGAACCATGTTCTATTTAATGCGATGATAACACGAAAGGAATGAAATTGCAATATGTTTTGCAGAAAAAATGTATTTATTGTATCATTAAGTAGGGTCAGGGCTGGGCATAGAGCCTGATGCCGGGAAGGAGATCATATGTCTGAATCAGTGATTATCAATGCTGTAGACAGAGCATTGGATGTAGTACTGTACCTGTATAACCAGGGCAGGGAGGTCTCGATAACGGAGATCTCAAAAGATCTGGGTGTATATAAGAGTACAGTGTTCAGGACACTTGCCACACTGCAGAACAAGGGGTTTGTTGCGCAAAATCCGGAGAATGAAAAATATTCTCTGGGCGAAAAATTCTATATAATCGGAACATCGATGAACAATCGCGGAGGCCTGGTAAAGCTTGTCAGACCATATGCTCAGAGGCTCAGCGCGGAATTTGACGAAGCTGTAAACGTATCTATTCTGGATAAAGATATCGATGGTCTGTATAAGAGCGTCATCATTTATAAAGAGGAGAGTTACAAAGGCCTTAATGCCAATACAGAAGTGGGTTCAAGAAATGAGTGCTACTGTGCGGCAGTAGGAAAATGCCTGCTGGCTTTTTCCGAGAATATCGATTTGACAATATATCGAAAACATAAGATGGAAAAGTATACGGATACAACGATCACCAGTGTTGCCGATCTGAAAAACGAGCTTGAACGTATAAGAACAAGAGGATATGCCATTGATAATGAAGAAAGGGAAAAAGGTCTGCTGTGCATTGGCGCGCCGATATTGATGAACGGTACCGCGCTCGCTGCGATAAGCATTTCCGGGCCGGAATCCAGGATAAGGCATGACATGGAATATAAAATAGACTTTCTGAAAAAACTGAGCGAAGAAATATCAGACGAGATTTCCAGACATCCGAGTCAGCAGTAGGATCGTGCAGGGTCGCAAAGTTGGGAATGCAGTAATACAATAATATGAGAATATGAGATATGGTGGGGCAGATTTTCAAAAAGCGGGAATCTGCACCACCATTTTCAACGGTTGAGGGGCCCTCCCTCTGGGCACGGAGGAAAATTTACCTGTTGAACGGTAGCTCAACTGCTGCAGCCCGGTAAACCGTGGTGCAGATCCGCGGATAATCACAATCTGCACCATCCAAATAGGGTGATGAACAAAATGTGGCGTAAATTTCGCGGAATCAAAAAATTACGCTACATCTTGCTCAAATGCCCGGATCCGCGCATCGCGTTCCGCGATCCGGATCCGCACATTTTTAGCTTAAAAAGAAAGGCCTGTGTTCGAAAGATTTTTTTCGATGCGAGGGTCTTCTTTATTAATATAGATTGATATATTGTGGTCTAATATGTTTATTTGAGCCAGGCTGTACGTTCAGGTGCCGGGGCATCGCCGTATAGAGAATTTCTTCTACACGGCGATAGGCGTTGGCAGCTCGGTGTCAGGCTGAGCTCTTTCGATTCTTTGAGGTTCTCTCTTGTGAGACCGAGGCGAAGAACGTCGCTGATGACCTTGTAAACGTGACTTGATATCGGCCTGCTTCTGATAACCACACTTCTTCCCAGGCGAACATTACACCGGCAGTATTATGCCACCAGTCTGTCTGGAACAGAATGCCGCGGTCTGCAATCTTCTGAGCGAGACGGATCTCTTCTTCCTGCGAGCTGGCCTTGATCTGGTTGTTTGCCGATCCCCAGATGATCTTGCATCTGAGCTGCTCGATGTTCTCTTCTGTGAATATACCGCCGATAGCGCATGGAACAACTACGTCGACATCTTCGAAGAGGATCTCTTCTATTCTGCCTGCTTTTATGTCAATTCCCTGAGCGGACCATTCGTTTACGCATCTGTCAACAACGTCCTGTTTGACGTCCGCAACGATAAGATGCGGGTTCTTGACTTTGGTGCATATTTCCTTGACCATTGCCCAGCCTACTTCACCGAGGCCCTGGCAGGCAAATGACCATCCGTCCATGTTGTTATGACCGAGGAATTTGATTGCTTCTTCCAGTGCGATGTATACACCGTATGCTGTCGGAGGTCCTGAGCTCCCGAGAGGGCCCTGCGGACCGCAGGTGGTACTGATAACTGTATTCGTTATCGATCATTACGTCTGTCATTTTGATCGGGAATCCCATATCAGGACCTGTTTCGCAGCGCATCGAATCCAGAGCAAATGCCAGGAAACCTATCTGCTGGAAATTGTCGAGATCGAGAGGATCCATCATAACAGTTGATTTGATACCGCCCATAGGCAGTTCTCCGGCAATGTTCTTAAATGACATTGCACGTCCGAGGTTGAGTCCATCGATTATTACATCGAGTTCGTCCTCGCTCTTTTCGTGGCGACGGATTCCTCCGCCCATCGTAGCATGCCTTCCGTTGTTGATACCGCATTTACGGCTGTGCATATTTCCCATGTATCTGAGGAATATATGCTACTAACAGGGGGGTGTGGATTAGCCCCCGGAAAGGAGAACAACCATGAAGAAAATCAAAGGAAAATCCGAGGGTATCACAGCACTGTATGAGCGTTTGTCCCGTGATGATGATGTTGCCGGAGACAGCAACAGTATTGTCAACCAAAGAAAATGCTTGAAGATTACGCAACGAAGCACGGATATACAAATTGTGTCCATTTTACCGATGATGGCTGGTCGGGTGCTAATTTTGACAGACCGAGCTGGAATAAGCTGGTAGAGGAAATCAAAAGCGGAAATGTTGATACCATCATTGTGAAGGATATGAGCCGTGTCGGGCGTGACTATTTGCAAGTTGGCTTTTTCACGGAAGTCCTTTTCAGAGAAAAAGGCGTGCATTTCATAGCCATTTCAAACGGTGTTGACAGTGAGAAAAGCGAGAGTAGCGAGTTTGCCCCATTCTTGAATATTATGAATGAGTGGTATGTCAGAGACAGCAGCCGAAAGGTAACTGCTGTACTTCGTGCCAGAGGAATGTCGGGTATTCATACTTCAAACCATTGTATTTATGGATATTACAAAGACCCGAAAGACCCAACAAAATGGCTTATTGATGAACCGGCGGCTCAAGTTGTTAGGCGAATGTTTCAGCTTGCTATGGAGGGAAAAGGCCCATATGAGATAGCACGGATATTTGCCGAAGAAAAGATTGAGCGACCTTCCTACTACAAAGCCATGCGTGGCGAGGGCAATCACAAAACGAACTATGACGAGGAAAACCCTTATTGTTGGAGAGGTGGCACGGTGGCTGATATGTTAAGCAAGCCGGAATACATGGGTTGCACAGTCAATTTCAGAACTTATAAGGAATCTTACAAAGATAAGCGTGCAAAGAAAACACCTAAAGAAGAACTTGTTATTTTGAGCATACGCAAGAGCCTATTATTGAGGAAGCAACATGGAAAGCAGTTCAAGAACTTAGAAAACAGTGAGAAGAAGAAATTCCAGCGGCGATGCCAATCCATTAACAGGCAAGCTCTACTGTGCTGATTGCGGAGCAAAGATGTATTTCCACAATAGCAAAGGCGGTACAGAAAGAAAAGATATATACACGATTGGAAAAGGGTATATTCGTAAAGCATATCCGGTTTTTCATTGTTCCAACAATTTACTTGGAAAACAGAAATATAGACCGACTTGCACCTATCACAATATTGCTGAAAGTGCAGTAACAGAGCTTATCCTTGAAACACTGCGTAACACTTGTACCTTTGCAGTGGAGAATGAAACAGAGTTCTTGAATATGCTAAATTCCATCTCGCATACCCAGAAGGCAGAAACAATCAATAAAATGCGTCAGAGAATAGCCAGTGGGGAGAAACGAAATGCCGAGATTGACCAGCTTATCAAAAAACTGTATGAGGACAATGTATCCGGCAGATTGTCAGATAAGCGTTTTGAAATGATGTTGGCAGATTTTGAACAGGAACAAAGTGAATTGGAGAAAAGCATCGCAGATATGCAAGCAGAAGTTAATAGTTTTGAAGCCAATAGTATGAATGGAGAATTATTCATAGAGCTGGCAAAAAAGCATACGGACTTCTCACAGCTCACTCCAATGATGATAAATGAGTTTATAGACCGTGTTCTGGTGCATGAAGCCGAGGGCATTGGTGCTGACCGTACCCAAGAGGTTGAAATCTATCTGAACTATATCGGACAGTTTAGTGTTCCACAGGAAGAAATTGTGCTGACTGATGAAGAACGGGAGCAACAGGCAATAGAAGCCGAGAAGCTCCGTAAAAAAAGAGAATACAACCGCAGATATATGGCACGAAAACGGGAGGAAGCCCGTGCAAAAGCCACCGAAGGAGAAAAATTGAAAGGAGCAAAAACCGCATGAAACTTGATTATATCAAAGATGGAGATTACTACATTCCGGCATTAGTATTATCAGAGGAACAGCGTTCCATTGGTCGTTGGGGACGGTTACACAGAGATTATTTGAAGGTGGTTCACCCAGCCCTCTATCAGGACATGATGCTTTCTTGCACCATCTGGACATATCTCGCAGACCTTAACGAACAGCAGAAAGCAGATTAGAAACCATTATCCAGCAGATGAAAGAAGCCGAGGGCGTGACCGAGGAACTGAAAGCTATACAACAGCTCATTTGGGTGCAGAGAATGAACAGCATTCGCAACCGTGCAGAGGAAATCATTAAGGCAGAGATGATATTCACATGAGATTACGAAAGCGAGGAAAATACTATGATTTTAGAAGCTATCTATAACGGAGAATTATTTGCGGCGGAAATGGTTGTGCCTAAGAGTACCGAGTATTCTGACGCAAGAAAAGCGGTTGCGGAGCTGATGAACGAGCTTGAAAGAAAGTTAGGCAAGGAAGATTACGCAAAGGTCAAAGAACTCTATGACACCATGTTTACAGCCGGTGGAATTGAAATGATGGAGCAATTCAAGTTTGGTGTTGCATTGGGGGTGTTGCTGATGAAAGAAATCAACGAACTGCCATATTTCCGCACATAACCATAGGAGGACGATACCATGTTCTTAGTAAAGCTCATACTTAAACTGTTGGCGTTCCCGATCATGCTGATGGTAACGCTCATACAATGGCTGGGAGTGTTCCTTGTTAGCTTCTCTGCTGTGTTCTTCAATCTACTTGCCGGAGTGCTGTTTTTAGTGTCGATTATGGCTTATTTCATGGGTCTGGACACGGGAAAAGAAGTGCTTCGTATGCTGGGCATATCCTTTATCGTCTTTATCATTCCCCACATCGGAGAATGGATTGTAGAGCGTATTGTTATTGCCAACTATGCCTTGCGTGATTTTATCAAGTCTTGACCTATAAAATTGAATATTGAACCAGTGAGATAACTTACTGGACGAAAGCCGCCCTTAACATCAAAAAGGACGGCTTTACACTTGTAACTTTAACGTAGAACCATGAATGAAAGGAGCTATAACAAATGAAACTGACAAAATACGAAAAGGAAACGATAATTCTTACCAGCGAGGGCGATACCACCGTCAGCATTTACACCTATAATGCAGACCTCAAACGCAGATTGGAGAAGTTCAGTAAACAGCACCCTACTCTTTGCAAGCTGGAAAAAAGCAATGACGAGGGCAGCGTGTCCTATGTGCTGGAAAAGTCCAGAGTTTCTATAAGGCTTGTGCCACCATACAGTGAGGAACGGAGAAAGGTGGCAAGTGAACATGCTAAACTGAATGGTTTTCAGTCAAGAAGCATTCATGATGAAATATAAAAAACATTGAAAAATTCACACATTCGTGATATGATATGAAGTAATTCAGTTCAGGGGGGTATATCAATGGCTGTTCAATACAACAAGCTATTCAAAATGTTAATAGACATGAAAATGACAAATGCAGAATTGGCTGAAAAAGCTGGTATAAGTGCTAATATCATTACACGATTAAAAAGAGACCAGTACATTTCTCTGGACAGTATTGAAAAGATTTGCCGAACACTTCATTGCGGTGTTGATGATATACTGGATTTTATTGACGAAGAATAAAGATAAGGTGGTAACAACTAAATGATAAATAAAGATATGCCAATATATGATATGGTAAATCAACTTTTCGAGGAAGATTGTCTGGAATGCATGAAACGCATACCAGACGCTTCAATTGATATGGTATTGTGTGATTTGCCATACGGCATGACGCAAAACCAATGGGACAGTTATGTTCCTCTTGATAAGCTATGGGAGCAGTATAATCGCATCATTAAGCCGAATGGAGCCATTGTCCTTACTTCACAAGGCTTGTTTTACAGCAAAGCTCATCATGAGCCAACCAAAGCTATACAAATACAAATGGTTTGGGAGAAGTCTAAGCCAACCAATTTTCTGAATGCTAAAAAGCAACCTCTTCGTAAGCATGAAGATGTATGCGTTTTTTACAAGAAACAGCCCACTTACACACCGCAAATGACGATGGGTGAACCCTATAACAAAGGAGTTCGCAAAAACCAGTTGAGTGGTAGCTATGGTGATTTTCAGCCGGTTCATGTACAAAGCGATGGTGAGCGTTATCCAACAGATATTATTTATGTTAAAACGGCTGAAAGCGAAGGTGAGGTTCTTCATCCTACGCAAAAGCCGATAGAACTAGGCAGATATTTCGTAAGGACATATTCTAAGCCCGGAGACGTTGTTTTGGACAATACTTTCGGCAGTGGTTCATTTCTTGTAGCTGCATTGATGGAGGGACGAAACTTTATAGGTATTGAAAAGAATGAAGATGTGGCTTTATTCAAGAAAGACAAAATCAATTATATTGATGTGGCGAAAAGAAGATTATTCCTTGCATGGAGTGAATTAGATAAGAAAACTCGCCAAAAGATTGCACATACCAATTTAATCCAAGAATTTGAGGAGAAGTGATTATATGCCAGCTATTGTTAGACGAAATGAGCGAAGTTGGGCAATAGAACTCATTACCCATATCAACAGAATTGCCCATGATAATGATTTAAGCATAAAGCGTGCGGGTGGAGAAAGTACAATATCGACAGGCAGAGGAAACACAATGTTTCCTGATGTTGTTTTATATGGCAACAATGAACAAAGCATTATCCTTCAAGGGTGGGAATTGAAGATGCCTGATGTACCGATTGAAGATGAAACATTCATCAAAGATGCACAGAGAAAAGCCATCGCATTGAATTTGAATAGTTGTCTTATTTGGAATTTCACTTATGCGGTTTTGTATATCCGTGGTGAAAAGGACAATTTCAGTAAGGTTAAACAATGGTCAGAGACAAGTCACATAAAGACCAGAGCTGCTGTAGACACATATCGTGCTGATTGGGAAAGACTGCTTGAAACGGTTATTCTTGAAGTTAATCAATACTTTGCATCGGGTGAATTTAGAAAATCGACCATTGGAGATGTTGTATCCAATACAATGATTACAACATTGGTTCAGAGAAATAAAGTTCTCATTGCAAATAAGCTAAAAGATAGTGCAATCCATGATGCAGTAATGGCAGCATACATTGATAACTGGTGGATAGATGTTCGTTCCGAATATGAACATGATGAAACAGACAAGTATCAGGCATACTCTAAGTCAATAATTCTTAACTGGGCTAACAGAATTATTTTTGCTCACATTATAAAAAATCGACAAAATGCGGCTTTACAGATTAACGATTTGGACTATACAACAACGCCATTTGAAGCCAATGAGATTTTTAAAACTATCACCAGCAAGTGTGATTTTTACAATGTTTTTTCTTCGATGAATTACAATGAGGTTCTTCCTGATTTGTCATGGCAAGATTTCATTGAGTTTTCAATCTTCCTAAGACAAAATGGAATCGAACAGCTTAATCAATCGGCATTGCAAAATATACTTGAAGGTTCAGTGAATTCAACTAAAAGAGAAATAAACGGTCAATACACAACGCCACCAGAACTCGCAAAGATTTT